>ERZ773265.80-NODE-80-length-64313-cov-17.458776_pt1 | contig 64313 bp, 45 predicted proteins | sample MGYA00580512_ERZ773265 | MGnify/ENA primary metagenome ERZ773265 (study PRJEB29015, sample SAMEA2738169) | human oral metagenome | biome: human oral; feature: human-associated habitat; material: saliva | place: China | collected 2183 ... | reverse complement strand
TAAACAATCTAAAAGCACTCTAATCGTTATCGGAGTGCTTTTAGATTACTAATCAGAATATACCTATACATTAGAAGGTATGCTAACTTTAAACTTTGGAAATGTGACTCGTAAAATTGAAGTAATGAGAAACGATGGCTACACTTTGGAGTTCAAAGAAACAGACTTCAACACTTTCCCTCTCAAAGGCGTTGTTTTAGAGAAGTATATTTTCTATAAGCCAGTAAAGAATTAATGTAAAAGATAAAGATTAAAGAGGAGCATATTTAAATGTGTTCCTCTTCTTTTTATTGATAAATCCTATATACTTTTCCCCCTTTAGGTCTTTGTAGTTTAAACTTAGTCTCACATAAATCTATTCTTTTGTACTATCTGTGAGAGATTAGTTTCACGTTTCTCGCGAGCAAGTGGAGAATTAAATAAGTTACTTGTGACAAAAGATACAACTTGTTTACCCATCTACTTATAAACTAAAAAATATGATTCAAAAAGCCCCGAAATACATTTTTTTTGTGTAAGTTTGTACAGCATTTTAAAACTGAGTTAAAAACAACATAACACAAACAACAAAATATGAAACGTAAGACATGGCGTAAAAACCATAAATGGATTGGTATCATCATAACATTCTTCTTAGTAATGTTCTGCCTTTCGGGTATTGTTCTCAATCATCGTCAACTCTTTTCTGATATTAATGTAAGCCGTGGAATATTGCCTGGTCAGTATGAATTCAACCAATGGAACAACGGATTACTACGTGGAACATTACGCTACAAAGATAATAAAAACAAAGATAAGGTGTTCATATATGGCGCAGCGGGTGTCATTCAAACTGATACAACAGCTTCTCATTTCACCGAATATAACCAAGGTCTACCTACTGGTGCAGACTATCGACAGATGCGAGGAATGGCTAAAACCCCACAAAATGACCTCTTTGCGGTTAGTGTCATAGACTTATATAAACTGGGAAAGAACGTATCTTGGCAAAAAGTAGACTTACCTAAGCAAGAGGATGACGAACTATTGACAGACATCACCACCCATGGTGATACGCTCATCGTTCTTTCTCGCTCTCACCTCTACTATGCTACTGCCCCTTATAAGAAGTTTACTTGTCTCACACTACAAGCTGGTGAGGGGAATGAGGGAAAGGTGTCACTGTTCCGTCAAATATGGTTATTGCATAGTGGTGCACTGTTTGGAACCGTAGGAAAGCTCATTGTAGACGGAATTGGAGTCATCTTAATTATCCTTTGTGTGACAGGTATATGGTATTGGATTCGTCGTAAAACAGTATCAATGGTCGTTTGGCATACAAAGATTGGGCATTACACATTTGCCTTAACGCTATTTATCGCAATAACGGGATGGGCATTACGTCCTCCACTGATGATTCTCCTCGCCACAAACAATACGAAACCATTGCCTGGCACGACTTTAGACAATGATAATCCTTGGAATGATAAACTAAGAATGATTCGATATGATGAGCAAGCTCACGACTGGCTCATCTCGACTTCGGAAGGCTTCTACTCTCTTAAGAATCTCTCTTCCAAGCCAACACCTATCACCACAGCACCCCCAGTGAGTGTTATGGGTCAAAATGTTTGGCAACATGCAGACAACAAATCATGGATAGTAGGCTCCTTCGATGGTCTGTTCTACTGGGATCGTAAGAATAACGTCGTACTTTACTACAATGATGCTATGGTCTCTACTCCCCGCATACCGGGCACTGCACCAGACGAACAGACAATCTCTGGCTATAGTTCTGATTTCACAAACAAGGAATGTATAGCAACCTATTTCCAAGGTTCATCCTTCGCAAAACAGCCAGAAGAATTGAAAGATAAACCCATGTCGCTTTGGAGTCTTGCTTTAGAGGTACACACAGGTAGAATCTATGCCGGTGCATTAGGCTCCTTCCTCTTCATTTTCGTCATCGGCATCCTCATCATCTTCACCCTTGTGTCTGGTAAAAAGGCGTAGGGATAGAATTTATCCGTAGTAACTTAGAGTGTACTGGAGAGTTTTAGTATTTGCCATATTCATGTATTGCAAATAGTCTTCAGTACTCTTATGAATTAATTTACAAATTACATCATTTTAAATAATGCTGTAACGTACATGTAATTTCCCTATACAATGCTTTTAGACTCTACCACAAACATGGTATTTTTTCAGATAAATAGGTGTTTTGAAGCATTATTTGAAATAAATACAATATAATTCTTTGTGGTTTGAAGATTAATATATATCTTTGCCGACAAATCCAAATAATAGGGATAAAATAGATTAAAGAAATAGGATAAAACTAAACTTAATCTATAAATTGCGGGATAATTCCACAAGTACAAAGTATAAAATCAAGACATAAAGTCAATAAAAAACAGATTATGAATAAAGTAAAATTATTATTAGATTTCGTTCTTAATACCGCAGCATCGCTGAAGGGTACAGGTATTCATTTGATACGTATAGCCATCTTTATCATCTTCGTATGGATTGGTGGTTTGAAGTTCTGGAACTATGAGGCAGAGGGTATTGTACCTTTCGTTGCTAACAGTCCGTTTATGAGCTTCTTCTATACAAAGCAAGCACCTGAATATAAGGATTATAAACTCAAAGAGGGTGAGTTTGATAAGGTTAAGCATGACTGGCATGAGGCAAACAACACTTATACATTCTCACACGGCTTGGGTATTGCAATCATGTCATTTGGTATCTTGACATTATTGGGTATTTGGTTCCCAAAGGTTGGTTTTGTAGGCTCTGGACTGGTCATTATCATGACATTCGGAACGCTATCCTTCCTTGTCACGACACCTGAAGTTTGGGTTCCAGACTTAGGTAGTGGTGAACATGGATTCCCGCTACTAACTGGTGCAGGTCGACTTGTCATCAAGGACGTATGTATTTTGGCAGGTGCCGTTGTTGTATTAGCAGACTGTGCACAGCGAATCTTGAAAAATAATAAGAGATAAACGATTATAAAAAAGGGGATGTTACAGTACATTCCCTTTTCTTTTATATAAATACAAAGAAGAACACAGCCTTTAATCATCTGAAAGATACACATTCATTATAGTGCTTTAATCCAAATCAATCGTTGATATTGAAAGGCTATTCAGCCTCAACACCATTGGTGTTTACCCTTAGCACATTATGTGCGGACCGTTAACACGATATGTGCGGAGCATCAATACGTTGGTTGGAGATGGTAAGAGAAGGAGGCATTATGCTCATTATAAGACACGAAAAGGCGTTAATAAAAGACTCTTCCGAAAGCTTGAGTGATTATTAAGCAAGCAAACGCTATGATAAAACACACTGAGAAACACATCGGAAGCATAACTTATCCATAAAGTAAATAAGATATTCTGTTACAATCTCAGAGTATTTCGTTATCTTTGCAGACAAAGTAGAATCTAATGACTACAAGATATAACATAGGGATAAAGAAGCATTTTCTTAGTAGCTGCCTTTGCTTGATACTACTATTTATCATCTCAAGCTGCAAGGAAACAACTACTTCACGGTCGTTATCAGAGCAGGAATTTCACTATGATGACCGCTTGTCAACACTGGCTATAGATAAAAAAGGATACTGGATTGGCGGTGAGACGGGTGTTATATGGCATGTTGACGGACAAAACAGAAAGCGTTTTTACACTGGACTTGACCGCATTTATGACATTGAACGCGACCCCAACCAAGCAAATCAAATATGGATAGCATCACGTAATTCCGGTTTACAGTTATGGAACATAGCTGCCGACACGCTTGTCCACAAGGCGACCTTTGAGATTCCAAGCAAAGGTAACCGATACTCTCCATATAATATTGATATAGCAGACGGTACACTCTTTGTTGCCACTTCTCAAGGACTTTTCTCTATGCCGCTTAATCAACAGCAGCAAGGATTAAAGCCCCTTTACCCTATTCATAAAGAAAAGGCAGGTCAGTACTATGAACCTTTCTTAGTAAATAATCTCTGTCATGTTGGGAATAAGTGGCTTTTTGCAGCAACACAAGCTGGTGTTATAAGCATAAACCTCCAAACAAAGAAGACAGAACTGCGTCATAAAGGGGAGAATATACGTAGTGTTGCTATTTATGATGGCAAACTTTATATCTTATCTGATAATCAGCTGACGATTGAAGGCTTCAATGGAGCTGTTAGTAAGACCTTTTCGCTTCCTCAATCGGTTCTATCCTTTTATAAAGCAAGTTCAACTTACTATTTTATTACTTCATCCAGCATTCTGTTATCAGACAACTTAAAGCGTTTTGTTACCATTCCATTACGTAACAATATTCCAGACAATCCGCATCAGATATCCATTGCAGACGATGGTAATGGCTTTTCTGTGCTACTGACAAAGAATGCAGTATGGCGTATTCCACACCATCTCGGCTTCTTTAACGCTAATCCTCCGGTCCTTGCTGCATGTCTTTCCGACAAATCCCTTATCTATGTTAATAATCAACATGAGCTATTCTGCCAGAAAGCAGGTGAACAGATAGCAAAGAAGATATACGACTTTGAAAATGATGAGTTGCCAAAGGAGATGTATGCCAATGGTGAGGACATTTATTACTATAATGCTAATAATCAGCTATTCAGACTGAATATTGGTAATCATTACCTGATTAATCAGCTCTTTAAACGTCCACAACTGCTGGCACAAACCAAGACACGCATCACATCTATGGCATTTCTGCCGAGACAAAGCAAGATACTACTTGGCGTGCAAGACTATCTATTATCCATTGATACCCAAAACGGTAAGACAGATACGATAAAGGCAATGGATAACAGATATATAACAGCTTTTCATCAAGTGAAAAACGGTGAAGGGATATATATTGCCACACTCAACCATGGTGTATTCTTTGGAAAGCATGGACAGATAAAACAAGTTGCAGGAACACATGATAAAGTATTTATCAGTAGTCTACTGACATACGATGAGCAGAAACCTCATCTCCTATTGCTCACCAATCATCATCTACTGATTCAAGGTTCTGACTCTATTCAGACAGATGGAAGCTGTAGAATGTTCTGTATCAATGACAGTGTTGTCTATACGATACCAGAGACAGGCATCCATAAATATATCATAAAAAAGGGACAACTGATTGATTGTGGTAGTTACTTTGCAGACATCCACTTCAATGCTCAGGCAGGTGTCATCCTTGACAACGCCCTATATATAGGCTCCGACCTCGGCGTTTTGCAGTTAATTCCAGGAAAGGAAGAGGTGGCTAAATGGATTACCTTTGACAATAAAGTGCCAAGTTTACAACTTATTGGTATCATTCTCTTTACCCTGATCTGCATTCTCGGTATTATCTTCATTAGTTATCGTAGGCATCAGATATTGACTTATCGCCAACTTCAGATGAGTAAAGACGACCTACACCAACGTCTGGAAGCTTTAGAATCCTTAAAAGACAAGCTGACAGAGGTAGAGCGTAATACCCTCGATAGTATTAATAATGAGATTGATAGCATTAATATCAGCTCACAAAGTCTGCGTAATAACAACGAACATTTTGCAAAACTATCAGCACGAATAGCCCGGCTAAACCGTGATACAGCTCTTCAGATGGTGAAATATCTGAATGACCAAATAGCTCGAATCAAGCAATTTGAGGTCTATGAACGTGACACAATGGTGCATGAATCAGAAGAAGCACGCAATACGGACAATATTGAGGTTATCATTGAACAATGCCGAAGGAATGAAGTATGGCTCAATCATATCCAAGAACTTAAAGAACGACTCAATAAATTCCATCGTTCTACTCAAGACACACTCGTGCTAAAAGGACTGAATGATGGTATGAAAGAGCGTCTTCACCATATTCTTAATGAATCAAAACAACATCCTGTGGCAGAAGTTTATTCTGATTTCATTGCTGTTAAGCATCAATACGAGAACATTTTCACACAGGATGGCTTGAAGATTATTCGTAACTATATATCTGATAGTATCAAACGACTAAAAGAGTTTGAAGACTATGAGATAATGACTAAGGCACTGTCGGACGAATTGCAATCGATAGAAAACGACATTGACAACCGCGATCGCATAGTACTCCTTCGCTTGTTACAGACGATTGATAATCGTATCAACCAAATAAAACATCTGAAGACACTACAAAAACTGATGCAAGATTATACTGCTGTACACGAGAATGTTGTGCAAGAGAATGAGGAAAGACGTATGAAAAAGTTTAACTCAAAACTCTTTGCTGACATCGACTCTGCTACACGTGACATCACTGACCAAATAGCAGAGGTGTCAGACGAGTTCTTCAAGAGTTTTGCCATGACAGATAAAGAAGTTTGCAAAGAGATATTCCACTTTACTGCAGCCAACAGTCAGCAGGTACGAGTCTTGATTTTGCTCCTTGCAATGCCACGAGTAAAGCGCACACTCCTACCAGGAATGTTAGGTATCTATGGCAACTTGAATCCAGTTGTCAGTCGTCTTTATCATAGCAAGATCGGTGATAATAATGCAATTCTTACTGCCTATTGCAAAGAGAATCCATCCAGTATCGTCTATTATATTTTAAAATTATCAGAATAAGAGTAACAACTGATAATCAATATATTAACAATAGTTGCATTCGTTTATTTTATCTAAAAAACGAGATGCAACTATTTTGTTTATAACATTTCTTCTACCTTTGTAGCAACATATTACTATTGTATTTTAATTAAACCATTTTATAAATTTAAAACTCTACCAAAATGACAAAGAAAACCTTAGTTGTTGGTTTGCTGGCAATGTTCTCAGTAACCACTTTCGCACAGACAGCGGCAAAGAAGATTAAAGACGTCCGTACACAACCAGACCTCTATTATCTTCAGGATGGACAGCAAGCAAGTTCACTCGAACTTCTTCCAGCACCTCCACAGCCAGGTAGTATTCAGTTCCTTTATGACGAAGCGCAGTACCAATGGGGTAAGATGCAGCGCAATACTCCTCGTGGTGATCAGGCAGCAGCTGATGCACGTGTAGGTGGTGACGGTGTTCCAAACGCTTTCTCTGAGGCTTTTGGTATTAAGATTAGCAAGGAGACAACTCCAGAAATTTATAAACTTGTTTTGAATATGCGTGAAGATGCAGGTGATTTGGCTACACGTAGTGCTAAGGATCACTACATGCGTGTTCGCCCATTTGCTTTCTATAACGAGATGACTTGTAACCCAGAGCAGCAGCAAGAGTTGTCAACTAATGGTTCTTATCCATCAGGTCACACTGCAATCGGCTGGGCTACCGCTCTTGTTCTGTCAGAGATTAACGTTGACCGTCAGAATGAAATCCTTGAGCGTGGCTATCAAATGGGGCAGAGCCGTGTAATCTGTGGTTACCACTGGCAGAGCGATGTAGATGCTGCTCGTCTCATCAGTGCAGCCGTTGTAGCACGTCTTCATGCAGAACCAGCGTTCCAGGAGCAGTTGGCAAAGGCAAAGAAAGAGTTTGCTAAGCTGAAGAAGGAAGGCAAGATTGCTAAGAGTACATTTAAGACAGCAAACTAAGTCTTACGAAATATAAGGTGTCATAGGAGTTAAGCCAGTAGGTTTACATTAACTTTTTAGTTGATAGCTTAACTCCTCTTTGACTCTTTTTCATAGCTATAACTCTTAGTTAGAAACCTAATTTATAAAAGATTGATAATAAAAATACCTTTATGAAAAGAATTATCCTTATTACTACCTGTGCATTGATGACTTGTGCAAGTGCCTTTGCTCAGGAAGAAGCAGAACCAAAGTTGGTAGTAAAACCAACAGGTCGTATCCTTATGGATGCAGGTGTTATGCACTCAACAGATGAGACACTTGATAACCAGCTCAATGATGGTGTTGCTATTCCAGACGTACGTATGGGCGTAAGTGCCACATATGGTAAGTGGAAAGCAAAGGTTGACGTTGGTTATGCACGTCAAAGTCTTTCATTAAAAGACATTAGTCTCGATTATAATTTCAACAAAGAGAACTTGATTCGTATGGGTTACTTCGTACACCAGTTTGGTTTACAGAGTGGTACATCATCAAGTTTCAAGATTTCAATGGAAGAGCCATTGGCTAACCAGGCATTCTTCAACAGCCGTCTGATTGGTGCGATGTATGTTCATGCTGGCGAGAAGTTCCATGCTACTGCATCAGTATTTGCAGAGAATGACGCGATGAAGATGACAACCGACAAGCTCGGCAACGAGGCATGGGGTGCAATGACACGATTGGTATGGCGCCCATTGACTGAGCGTGGTAAGATTTTCCACATCGGTATCAGTGGTGCATATGAGTCTCCACGTTATAACAAGAATACCGCTCTCAGCCATAAGTCATACACCTTGAGAGCTCCTTTCCCAACACGTATAGCAAATGTTGCAGCACAGGAGGCTACAATCTCAGACGCTAAAGCACTGTGGAAGTTCTCTCCAGAAATGAACTTTGCTATTGGTAACTTCGGTTTCGAGGCACAATACTTCTACGTAGGCATCAAGCGCGACAACGCTATGCCAAACTATAACGCATGGGGTGCATATAGCAATGTACGCTACTTGCTCAAGGGGCAGGGCTATACTTATACCAAGGCTGATGCGGGTATTGCTACTCCAGACCCAGGTTCTTTGGAGCTTGTTGCAGCTTACAACTACTCTACCTTGACTGATAAGGATGCCAATATCTTTGGTGGTAAGGTAAACGATTGGTCATTGACCTTCAACTACTACCTTAATAAGTATATGATTTGGCGTGTTCGTGGTTCTATCACTCGCGCAACAGATAACGCTGCATTCAACAACAACACATTCTCTATCCTTGAGACACGTTTGCAAATTAAATTCTAAACTAATTCAGAATTCATAATCCATAATTCATAATTATGATTACCATTATAATTCAGAATTCATAATTCAAAATTCATAATTCATAATTATGATTACTTCTGATGCTTATGATAAGGGTATTATCATTCGCTATAGATAAATCACCTATCTTTATAGCAAACAATGGTAATCATAATTATGAATTTTGAATTCTGAATTCTGAATTAAAACCAATCATAATTATGAATTATGAATTATAAATTATAAACTAATCCCCTCTTACTACAATGAGAAAACTTAATTCACTCTTACTCCTTTTAATACTGACAATCATTTGTCCAGCATTAGCACAGGCACAGCTTCAGCGTTCTGAGGCATTCAAAGGAAAATACAAACTTAAGGAAGTTGTTATTCTCTCTCGTCATAACATCCGCTCACCACTATCAACCAATGGTTCTGCACTGAGCAAGATGACTCCACACGAGTGGACAAATTGGTCATCTGCAGCCAGCGAACTGACACTCAGAGGTGGTGTACTTGAAACCGAGATGGGACAGTTCTTCCGCAAATGGACTATCGAAACGGGATTGTTTAAGGATAACTATGTTCCAACAATTGACGAAGTAAATGTCTATGCCAACTCTATGCAGCGTTGTATCGCTACTGCACAATACTTCTCTGGTGGCTTCATGCCAGTGGCTAACCTACGTGTGAACCACCGCTATGTACCATCTAAGATGGACCCAATCTTCTTCCCTCGTCTTACAAAGAGTACTGAGGCTTTCCGCACTGAGGCTATGAAGCAAATCAATGCTATGGGTGGTAAGGAAGGACTTGTTGGTATCAACAAAAGTCTAAAAGAGAGCTACGACCTCATTGCTAAGGTCTTAGACATGAAGCAAAGTGAGTATTATAAGAAAGGAGAAATAAAAGACTTCGTTAATAACGATACACAAATTACGCTTGAACTCAACCAAGAGCCAGGAATGAAGGGTTCGTTGAAGAATGCTAACTCTGCTTCTGACGCCTTTATCCTCCAGTATTACGAGGAGCCAGATGGCATGAAAGCTGCCTTTGGTCATAAACTCACAACTGAGGATTGGACTAAGATTGCTAAGGTAAAAGACGTGTATGGCGACGTACTTTTCACTGCTCCGATCGTTGCTGTTAACGTGGCTCACCCACTTTTGCAGTATATGTATGACGAACTGAACGACAAAGATCGTAAGTTTACATTCCTCTGTGGTCACGACTCAAACATTGCAAGTGTTGATGCTGCCCTTGGCGTTGAGGAATATTCACTTCCTAACTCTATCGAGAAGAAGACTCCTATCGGTTCAAAACTTGTCTTAGAGAAGTGGGTCGACACTGCTGGTAAAGCTTATATAGCCGTAAACCTTGTTTATCAGAGTACAGACCAACTTAAGCAGATGTCCCTACTCGACATGCAACATACACCACAGATATTCTCTTTGAAATTGAAAGGTCTCAATCAGAACACTGACGGTCTTTACACTTTCGAAGATGTCAATGCACGTTTCCTTCAGGCAATTCGTGCATACGATGATATTAAGTAAGTGAACGAGTTGACGAGTGGACAAGTTGACGAGGTGCTTGTGAGATAGATAGAAAAAAGAAATGAGAACTTAACAAGCAACTTTTCTACTTATAAACTCGTCAATCAATCAACTTACATCCCATCTTCTACAGCGGTATTGTTGTGGCGCACACCTTGTGCTGTTGGTTAGCACCACTCGTGCGAAGCCTTAGCACCACATGTACGGAGCCTCAACACCTATCCTATTAAGGACAGAATAATGAAGAAGTGAACAAGTTTACTGTATAAAAAAGACAAAATAACAAAGTAAACAAGTAGATAGGTGAACCAGTTGCTTGTGTAAAAGATGAAAAAAGACATAATAACAAAGGACGTGAACAAGTTACTTATTAAATTATCACGTTACCTTTGTTACTATGTCTATTACCATGATACACCATCTTTTATTACAAGCAACTCGTTCACTCGTCTACTTGTTCACTCGTCTACTCGCCTACCATATCTATACATCGTATACCCATCTGTTCCTTTCCCATCCCCGACATATCTAAAAGAAGAGGGAAAGGCACCCTTGACAATAAGCTCTGTAGCATACTCATAACCATAGGTATCAGCATCAACGCATATTACATGCAAAGGATAATAAACATTCTTCTTATCCTTAGCATAATTCTCCATCCCATTGGTAGTTTCTTTATTCACATAGAAGGTCGCTATATCGACATCTTCCATAGGCTTAACATACTTGATAAGGACGGCAGAATCGCCTAAGGCAGCATAGATTTTATCATTATGCCGCCAATAAAAACCTATACGTTCGTTTTCTTTCAGTTGCTTCCAATGTCCTCTTTCCTTATAATCATCATAAGGTTTGCAGGCTACAAGAAGCAATAGAATGATAAAGATATACCCTATTTTCATTTCCTTATAAACCTTTTGCCTCTTACAATTCATCTTTTATTACAAGCAACTGGTAAACTTGTCTACTTGTTCACTTGTTTACTAACCAAGATACTCATCGTCACGAACGAGTATTTTTTCAATCTTACCAACATACATCGTATGAAGGTCGCCATTAGGATAAGCCTGTTCAAAAACCTCCTTATCAATAAAACTACTTTCCTTTAGGTCTGCAGCATACTCTTTCTTACAAACAAGAACTAACTTAGCCTCCTTAAAATAAACACTATTATCAGCAAAAACCTTTGTCAATCCAGCCTTCTCTATCTTATTCTCATCACGTCCTGAAACAGAACCAAGATAAGCCATTTGCTTCTTAAAAGAGGCATCCATCACGCAAAGCGTAAAGTAATCTTCCTTGTCTACAAAGGTCTTTGTATAGCGACTGGCACGTATATAGGCAACAACTGTTGGGTCGTTATGGCCCCACATACAGCCAATATGTCCCCAACTAATTGTCATCGTGTTACACCCCTCCTGCTCATTACCAGCAGATAACAACATCCATTCCTTTCCAAAAAGGTTGAACGGATTAAACTTTAAATCTTTGTAACTAACTTCTTTCATCCTAAATCATCTTTAGATATACACATTAAACATTTATCAAATACAAAAGTAACATTTTTATCCGTTCCAACAAAGCACACAAGTGAAAAGATGACAAAGGAACAAGTTACATGTGAAGAAGACAAAGTAACATAAGAACACATTTAATGCATACAAGTTAACAAGTGAATAAATTGCTTGTAAAGAAGACAAAGTAACATAAGAACACTCTTTATTGCATACAAATTAAGAAGTGGATAAGTTACCTGTTATGTTATTACTCCTCTATCGTTCCTCTGTTACTGTGTCTTTCTCTGAGCAAACTGTTCTCTTGTCAAAATACTATGTTACCCTGTCTCTCTCACAAGCAACTCGTTCACTCGTCTACTTGTTCACTCGTCTACTTCAACAATATCTGTAGTTTTTCCAACATAATATTTGTCTGTTTTTCACAAAATTCGTACCTTTGCAGCGATATTCTATCAATCATTCGCTTTAATTCGGGTGATTTATTATGATTAGTGGAAATATATTTAGTATAAATTGATAAAAAGGTAGACAACAGTGGATTCAGTATATAACAAATTAATAGCATTAGGTATTCGCCCATCTATACAGCGTGTAGCAATCATGAAATATCTCGCTACTCACCACACCCACCCTACAGTGGAGGAGGTTTTCCTTGCATTGAAGAAACAACTTCCAACGGTGAGCCGTACAACTGTTTATAACACATTGAGAATGTTGTCAGAGCACGGAGCAGCATCAATGATTACCATTGATGATCATCGCGTATGCTACGACGGTATTACCGAGCCACATGCACACTTCTTCTGCAAGCGTTGTGAGAAGGTTTATGACTTTGAGGCAATGGAAATGCCACGCTATACTGGCGAAATTGGCAAGGGTTTTAGAATTGATGACACACAGCTTTACTATAAAGGTATCTGTCCTCACTGCCTTGAGACATTGAACGAGAAAGAGGAACTGAACTAAAGTCCCCGTCTCAAAATACACTAAGCGTGGTGTAACCAATGGTAAAACCATGAATAAAGTTGGTAAGTGGAGCTGAGTTATAGAAGAAATGACAGGGCTATCCATACCCATTTATAATACAAAAACATTATAAAAAGACATTAATCATAAAGATTTATCAACGTTACTTGTGACTATAGCTACAAAGAAAAGATAGCCTAAAACAAGGCATTATCAGCAAAGTTTCACCACAAGCTCAACGGAGATAAATAAAGAAAAATAAACTGTGACTTTATTATAGTTCTCAGTAAAGTTAATGCGGATGCACGATTGTGCATCCGTTATTTGTTTCAAGAGGTCTCAACTGACAACGAAAGACGCTGAAAAAACTATACAAAAATCCTCTCTAAAGCACACCTTTTTACTCGAAAAAAGAGCCATTCGCTTGCAGTTGTAACTATCACTAAATCAAATAGTTCCAAAACAGCGTAATAAGAGGTGCTTAATAAGACTTCAAAAGGGCGTTAGTAAGAGGCTTAAAGGGCATCTTTTAGAAGCCTAAAGGGCGTTAATAAGACTCCAATTAAGCATCAACAAAAACCGAAGATGTGATTTTTTCTTTACAATCCAAGAACCTTATATGAGGAAAAGAAAATACTCTACTCCGTCCTTCCTAACTGATTTGTCTTAAATTTAGCAGTAAGAGCAAAAGAAAAGAGGCAATATCAAAATAAATTTGATATCGCCTCTTGCCTTCTCAGTGGTTAACAGCAACAGCACACTAAAGAGATTATCTTAACAGACACCTTTCTATGCTGTCGTATCACTTAACTATTAGTCATCCCACACGTTAGACTGGAACACTTCCCAAAGTGGAATTTCTGGCTTAGCACCTACCTCGTCATCCTCTGGATTACCATCAATAGGCTTAAAGATTTCACCATCACTACCACCATTACCGGTATTATCAATCTTAGAGAAAGGACTCAACATGATTTCATCTGCTAATACAGAACTCTCTATAGTAGTAGGCTTTATATATTCTTTTTTCATGACCTTAATTACTTAACGAATACCTTTTTGTTATTTACAATATAAACACCAGCTGGCAAAGTGTTCAATTGAGAATCATTCTCAGCCACCTTCTGTCCTTGGAGGTTGTATACAGGAGTCTTAACAGCGCTGCCATCTGCAGCAACTCCAATACCTTCAATACCAGTTACAACTCCTGTCACATCCTCATCATCAACAAAGATAGAGAGAGCCTTTGCAGGAGTACTGCCATTAACTTCTATCCAGCTTCTGAAACCCTTAACATTAAGAGCTTTGTTTGTGTAATACCACTTTCCGTCTTTTGCACCAATTACATAAGACTGAGCTGGAATAAAGCTATTTTTACTAACAAATGAACCACAGAACTGAACAGTTCCATTCACTGTAGACGAAGCCTTTGCAGCCTCCTTGAATGTCTCAGAAGGAGTGAGATTAACAGGTACTACGTTATTGATTGTATAATAAGGTGCCTGAACTGTCAATGAACCATGAGGCTGCAAATTCTTTGTGTACGAACCTGTTGTAACATTGGCTGCACGTGTAGTCTTCATGATGTAAAGCGTATTCGCCTTCAAAACAACTTCATTATCATTAGAGAGATCTACTGACTCAAATTTAAGACGAAGAGTCTTTACCGCATCTTGACCAACGAAAGTAGACAACTTAGCCTGATCACCGAAAGCTGTCTTAAACTGAGCAGCAGTAAGATTTACTGGAAGAGTGATAGATGCCCACTGCCCTGGAGTAAGCTTACGCTTAAGAATAAGTGTGTAAGCATTTGTTGTAAGCAATCCCTGCTGATTAAGATATCCAAGAGAAGTCTGATCCTCATCCAAAATCATATCATTATCACCACAATACTTCAACTGGAAGTTGTCGAAAACAGTCCAGTCAAGTGGCTTATAAGAATCCTCAACCTTAATACCAACATTTAACTTAGCACCATCAGCTGGTACATAAACAAGGATAGAATTATTATACTTACCCGTTTCAAAAAGCTTAGCTGCCTTTACGTATGGACTTTCTGTTCCAGCATTAGCTTTAGCAGAATTATAAGTCTCTGTCAAGTCAGTTTGGTTATATGTAAATTCTTTACCAAAAGTATTTAACATAGCAGAAACGTTTGAACGACCATCTGTTGTGTTATCAACATTAGCAAACAGACTTGCCTTCATACCACTTCCAGTACCAGGGCTAAAGAAACCATCACATGAAACCTTATACCAACCCTTCTTAAGAGTAGTCACTTTCTGACTGACAGTACCATTTGCATTCGTATTATTACCAAGATTTCTTATAGAAGCATTCCAGTAGCTACCATAAACTCTTGTATACTTGTCTGGATAACCATTAAATTGACCCACACCGACATAATAGGTATTTGGAGCCTTCACATTAAAAGCATAAATATTCTTATGAGAATTATCCTCTTCTTCTGCTGACAAGAAACCTGTTACCGTCCAGTTAGTAATACCACTATGACTTCTAACAAAGTCAGGATCAGACATCAAGAAGGTTGCATCAGCTGGAGCCTCAGCAGAAGCAAACTGACCTCTAAAAGCTTCTTTCAAGTCTTTAAGTGTTACAAGTTTCCACTCGCCATTTGTATTACCAACAGTTGAAGGATTTGTTGTAGGATAGTCATACAAAAAACGATTAGAGTTTGAAGCACCAGACTTTACAACAAGATAACGCTTACCCTTTACAATTGCTGGTTGAACTTTTCCAGATGGAACAGTACTATTATCACAGCATAGCGTATAAGTCTTATTTTCTGCACTATAACTACTTGCCTTTTTGATAATCCAGTTTACATTTGCATTATCTGTCTTACGGTCACAGAAAATACGATCCCAACTTGACTGCTTGTCATCAGTATCTTCACCAGAAGCAACATAAGGGAAACCCAAATAGGTTCCATCTGTAGTTGTCAACGCACCCTGAATAGTATAGGTATCAGTCCCTACACTGTTCAACTTCAACTCCAACCCAACATTGTAGGCATTAATAGCGGTACCCCAAACATCACCTACGTTCAAATACTTACCAGTACCAACATTGTACAAATAAACTTTGTTCATGTCTGGATTTGAATTCCCAATGACCGTTGAGATATCATTACCTTTCCAATGGAAATTAGCATCCTGACCTTGTGCCTTTACATTTATAGAAATGGAAGACAACAAAACTGTCAGAACAAGCATTAAAAACACTCCTGATTTTCTACTCATAATATAAGTTTCGTTTATAATAAGTTAATATTTAGATATATATTTGTTATTCGTTCTTTTAGTTCGTGTCAAAGAGAAACTTGTATCATTCTATCAAATAGTCCAATAACAAACAGGTGATTAAAGAAAACAAATCCTTATATAATTCCTTTATATCCAGTATATTTTTCTATTCAAACAGAAGATATATGCTTCTTTTGAAATATAATCACACCCTTAACTCTCTTTCTTGAGTGCAAAGATAACAATTAATATCATAATATTGAAACTTTTTCCAATATTTTTATTAAAACCTATTAAGAACTATAACAAAAGCCATAATTGTCCATAAAGCATATATGCAAACAGCACACATACTTATCTACTATATTATAATAATGTACTACACATTAATATAAAATTAGAGTTTGTTGACCTTATAAGAAATTATCCTTACGATATGAGATATAATGCCATAAGAAAGATACCAACTAATAATACTTTGCATGAAAGAAAGTGCATTGTCTTTCATATAATAAAAAGTTTGGTAGTTTCAGTTGTTATTTGTATCTTTGCAGGTATTTAGAAAATAAGCAAAACAATTAGATAGTATGGCAAAGAAATTCGCCGAGCACAAGGGACTTGACCTTGTTAGCACAAATCAGGAAGTATTGAAAGAGTGGGAGAAGAAAGATATCTTCCATAAGAGTATTGATGAGCGTGAGGGCGACCCACAGTTCATCTTCTTCGAGGGACCTCCATCAGCTAATGGACATCCTGGTATTCACCACGTATTGGCACGTGCAATTAAGGATACTTTCAACCGCTACAAGACTATGCAAGGTTTCCAAGTGCATCGTAAGGCGGGCTGGGATACCCATGGATTGCCTGTAGAGTTGGGCGTAGAAAAAGAGTTGGGTATCACGAAGAAAGATATCGACAACCACGCATCTGACAAATATATCTCAACAGAGGAATACAACCATAAGTGTCGTGAGAATGTAATGAAGTTTACTGCTGAATGGAAGCAGTTGACAGAGGAGATGGGCTACTTCGTTGACATGGAGCATCCATACATTACTTACGATAACAAATATATTGAGACATTGTGGTGGCTTCTCAAGCAACTCTATAACAAAGGCTTGCTGTATAAGGGCTATACCATTCAGCCTTATTCACCAGGCGCAGGTACAGGTTTGTCAAGCCATGAGTTGAACCAGCCTGGTTGCTATCGTGATGTAAAGGACACTACCGTCACAGCACAGTTTGCTATCCCTACAGAGGACTGGAAAGCATTGGCAGAAAAGGCTAATTTACCGAAGGAGACATGGGGTAAGCCTTGCTTTATTGCATGGACAACCACACCTTGGACATTGCCTTCAAACGTTGCACTTTGTGTTGGTCCAAAGATTGAATACGTTATTGTTGAGACCTATAACCCATACGATGCCGAGAAGTTGACACTCGTTATGGCTGCAAGTCGTGTAGCTGCCTATCTGAAGCCAGAAGGTGAGATTACCGATGGTGGCGAATTACCTGAATATGAACGTGGCGATAAGTATGTTCCTTATCGTATCGTAGGTCGTGTGATGGGTACAGAACTTGAAGGATTACACTATCAGCAGTTGATGCCTTGGGTAAAGCCTGTTGAGCAGACAGGTGACTTTGCACCAAAGTTTGTGAACGACTATGCTGCAGCTCACCCAGAGAAGGTGTTTGCAAGCGAAGATGGTCGTGATAAGTTTGTGGAGATGGAGAGTGAGGCTTTCCGTATCATCCTTGGTGATTACGTCACTACAGATGATGGTACAGGTATTGTACACATTGCTCCTACCTTCGGTGCGGACGATGCTAAGGTGGCAAAGGATGCTAATATCCCTGCTCTCTATCTGATTTCAAAGAAAGGACAGACTCGTCCAATGGTTGACCTGCAGGGTAAATACTTTACTATCGATGAGTTAGACCAGAACTTTGTTAAGGCTTGTGTAAACGAGAAAGCATATGGTCATCATGCAGGCGACTATGTAAAGAACTCATACGACCCACGCTTCAACCCTAACGGTGTATGGGACAAGAAGACTTCAGAGAAGGAAGAAGACCTGAACATCATTCTCTGCATGGAGATGAAGCAGGAAGGTACAGCTTTCAATATTCAGAAGCACGTACATAACTATCCTCACTGCTGGCGTACAGACAAGCCTATCCTCTACTACCCTCTCGATAGCTGGTTCATCAAGGACACAGCTAAGAAGGAGCGTATGGTAGAGTTGAACAAGACAATCCGTTGGCAACCAGAATCAACTGGTACTGGTCGATTCGGCAACTGGCTTGAGAACTTGAATGACTGGAACCTCAGCCGTTCACGTTTTTGGGGAACTCCATTGCCTATCTGGCGTGATGAAAACCGCGGCGAGAAGTGTATTGGTTCTGTTGAGGAGCTTTACAACGAGATTGAGCAGTCTGTTGCTGCAGGTATCATGGAGAAGAATCCACTGAAAGAGGCGGGCTTCGTAGTTGGTGACTTCAGCCAAGAGAACTATGATAAGATTGATCTTCACCGTCCATACGTTGACGATATCGTCCTCGTAAATGATGAAGGAAAGCCAATGCATCGCGAATCAGACCTCATTGACGTTTGGTTCGATAGTGGTTCTATGCCATATGCGCAGCTCCATTATCCATTTGAGGGTGAGATTAATGCTGAAGGCTTGAAGGCTACGGGTAAGACTGAGGCTGAATATCGTGACCAGTTGGTACACTCATGCTATGAGGGTATAGCTGTTCCACCAGCATTCTTCCCTGCAGACTTCATTAACGAGGGTGTTGACCAGACTCGTGGTTGGTTCTTCACACTCCATGCAATAGCAACAATGGTGTTTGACTCTGTTGCCTTTAAGAACGTGATTTCAACAGGTCTTGTGCTCGATGCAAAGGGTAACAAGATGAGTAAGCACGTGGGTAACGTTACCAACCCATTTGAGATGATGAATAAGTATGGTGCTGACCCTGTACGTTTCTATATGATGACGAACAGCGAACCATGGGATAACTTGAAGTTCGACCCAGAAGGTGTTGACGAGTGTCGCCGTAAGTTCTTCGGTACCTTATATAATACGTATAGCTTCTTTGCTCTTTATGCTAATGTTGATGGCTATGATGCCACAACATGTGAGGCAGTGAAGGCTGATGCACCAGAGATTGACCGTTGGATTATCTCTAAACTTAACTCACTCATCAAGGGTGTGACTGCTGAGTTAGAGGATTTCGACCCAACACGTGCAGGTCGTCTTATCGACTCATTTGTGAACAACGACCTTAGTAACTGGTACGTTCGCTTGAACCGTAAACGTTTCTGGGGTAAAGAAATGAGTGCTGACAAGAAGAGTGCATACGACACATTGTACACTTGTTTGATGACTGTTGCACGCCTGTTAGCTCCATTTGCTCCATTCTATGCTGACCAACTCTATTCAGACTTAGGTGGTAACTCGGAAAGCATCCACTTGGATCGCTGGCCAGTAGCAGACGAGTCTGTTATTGATGCTGACCTTGAGGCACGTATGGATATGGCACAGCGCATAACATCAATGGTTCTCGCGCTGCGTCGTAAGGTGAATATCAAGGTTCGTCAGCCATTGGCACAGATCATGGTTCCTGCAATCGATGCAACTCAGAAGAAACACATCGAAGCTGTAGCAGACCTTATCAAGCACGAGGTGAACGTTAAAGACCTTACTTTCGTTGAGGGTCAGGGCATCCTTGTTAAGAAAGTGAAGTGTAACTTCCGTGTCATGGGTAAGAAGTTCGGTAAGCTGATGAAGCAGGTAGCAGCCCATATGGATGCTCTTTCACAGGAAGAGATTGCTGCATTGGAAGCTGCAGGCGAATTCAACTTCGAGTTAGAAGGACAGCCAATCAAGGTAGAGGCTGCAGATGTAGAAATCATCTCAGAAGATATCCCAGGCTGGCTGGTAAGCAACGAGGGTAACTTAACTGTTGCACTTGAAGTTGAACTGACAGAAGAACTCCGTCGTGAGGGTATGGCACGTGAGTTAATCAATCGTATCCAGAACCTCCGTAAGGAGACTGGTCTTGAGATTACCGACCGCATCTCTGTCATTATTGAGCCACAAGCAGAGGCAGCAGCAGCTGTAGAGTCATTCGGCGAACTGATTAAAGCACAGGTTCTCGCTAATGACATTACACTTGCAGAGAACAATGGAGCAAATGTTGAGTTTGATGAATTCAACCTCCATATAGAAATCAAAAAGAGCTAAATATGACATCGTTGGGGGTGTGCGACTCGTACACCTATAAGCCAAAAACAATAGTGGACGTGTCTTGTACACGTCCCTATTAAAAGGCTTTCAACAACCTCAAAATATTACAGATTACTTTCATAACCTAATTCAATTCTTTACTTTATGGAAACTAAGAAGCGTTATACCGATGAGGAACTCGAGGAGTTCCGCACGATAGTAAATGACAAGTTGGCGATAGCCAAGTCTGACTACGACGAGACGATGAAGATTCTTATGAACAAGAATACAAACGACGTTAATGACACATCACCAACCTATAAAGCGTTGGAAGAAGGCAGTTCAAACCAAACTAAGGAAGAACTGGTACAGATGGCACAACGTCAGCAGAAGTTTATCCAAGCCCTCCAGGCTGCACTTGTCAGAATCAATAATAAGACTTACGGCATTGACCGTATCACTGGAGAGCTTATTCCAAAGGAAAGACTGCGCATAGTACCACATGCAACACTGAGCGTAGCATCCAAGATGGCAAATAAAAATCACTAATGAGTAAACAGAAAAAACAAAGCTTGATAGCCACCTTGCTAATTATTCTATTGATTGTGATAGACCAAATTATCAAGGTTGTTGTCAAGCTTAATATGAATTTAGGCGAATCTATCCATATCTTCGATTGGTTCCAGATACAATTTATCGAGAACAATGGTATGGCATGGGGTATGGAATTAGGAAGCAAACTCTTCCTTAGCATCTTCCGTATCGTTGCCATTGGCTTCCTTATTTGGTACATTTCTAATCGTATCAAACACGGAGCAAGAATGGCTTATATCGTTGTCTTGTCTATGATAACTGCAGGTGCTGCGGGTAATATCTTCGATTCCCTCTTCTATGGTCAGCTCTTTACTGCCTCTACACCCTATTACATAGAAGGAGCCACACCAGCTACCCTCGTTTCATGGGGAGAAGGCTATGCGCCTGTACTGATGGGTAAGGTGGTAGATATGTTCTATTTCCCACTCTTCCACGGCACATTCCCAGACTGGTTCCCACTCTGGGGTGGTGAGTCATTCACCTTCTTCTCACCAATATTCAACTTTGCAGACTCCTGCATCTCTGTGGGTGTCATTACGATTATCCTTGCTTTTCGAAAGGATTTCAACGGTTGGGTACCAGCTAAGGACAAGAAGGTTGCTGATAAAGAAAACATTACTGATAATCAGTAGATAGATAATGAGAAGTAAATATCTGGTTCGTTCCTTCGCCACTCTTTGTTGGTTACTGCTTGCATTCTTCGTTGTAAGCTGTAAACCTTCTATCCCTTCTGAGTATATCCAACCTTCAGAGATGGAGGATATGCTCTACGATTACCACCTCTCCATGGCAATAGCCAATCGTGAAGGCTATACAGATGTCAGGCAACAAGCCTTTAAACTCGCTGTGATGAAGAAGTATGACGTATCAGAAGAGAAGTTCGATAAGTCTCTTCAATACTACATGCGACATACCGAGAAGCTACATGACATCTATGTTGAACTCAGCAAACGACTGGAAAACGAGGCGCGTGCGCAAGGTGCATCAGAGAGTGAGTTGTCCCAGTATGGTGATATTACTTCAAAGGGAGATACTACCGATATCTGGCGTGGTAACCGTACATTAATACTTTCTCCATATCCTCCTGTAGACCGTGAGTCCTTTGAAATCAAAGCAGACACTGCCTTCCACAAGGGCGACCGACTCCTCCTGAGTTTCGATTCACAGTTTATCATTCAAGATGGTATGCGTGATGCGATTATCATGATGGCTGTTACTTATTCAAATGATAGTATCGTCACACAATACCAGCATATTACGTCAGACTCCCACAATACGATGACGATTGATGCTGGGGATTCTTTGCGCATCAAGAACATTCGTGGCTACTTCCTAATGTTGAAGGGACAACAGCCTACAACTACTTTCAAGATGCTTATCCTCAATAATATCCATCTTGTACGTATGCATGTTCGAAAACAGGAGACAACACAACCAACTGATTCTTTGAAAGAGTCCGACCCAATCAGAACGATTGGTGGTGAACCTGTCAGTCCTCCAACAGACTCTAATCAGCCTGCAGGACCACCGACAAGAACACCTGCTGACGCAATGAAGGAACGAGGAATACCTACCAAGCCCGATAAGTTATGACCGACAGGAAAAAGTTGATAAGACGTATCGGTGCCAACATCATTGAAACAGAGATGGGCGTTATAGAACAAGGAATTGTCGTTATTGAAGACGGCATTGTTCTCAAGTCCTATCCATTCACAGAGGAAGAACCGATGACGGAATGGACAACAGGTACTATCACCATACGCCTCGACAATGATGGTAAGCCCAGAGCCTACAAAGACAAGCAATTACTGAAATGATTCTGTAGTCTTACCACGAGGAAGACAGCAGACACACCTATAAAAAGAAAGAATCTGATAGCCAATGAGCTTGTTATTAAATATTTTATTATCCATACTCCCTTTCGGTTCACCAGTTCACGTTCCAGTGCAATTGGCGGGCAACTTTGGAGAGCCTCGACCTAACCACTTCCACGGAGGTATTGATATCAAAACCGAACGTGAAGTAAATCTTGGCGTCTATTCTATTGCTGATGGCTATATTTCAAGCGCTATCGTTGAGAAATATGGCTATGGACGAGCTATCTTGGTCACTCACCCCAATGGATATACCAGTTGTTATGTTCATCTCAATCGCTTCACTCCACAGATTGAAGCTGCCGTTCGTAAATGGCAATACCAGCATCAACAGTTTGCTTGCGACGTTAAATTCCGACCAGGAGAGTTCCCTGTAAAGAAAGGACAGTTCATCGCTCTTAGCGGTAATACAGGTTCATCACAAGGTCCACACATCCACTTAGAGATGCATAAGACTACAAATGGAAACCTTTACGACCCACTCAATTTCTTAAAGGGTATCGTTAAAGACAAGACTGCTCCTGCTGTTTATTCATTTAAGTCCTATCCTCAACCGGGAGAAGGAGTATTCCAACACAGTTCAGACTCCCGTATCTTCACATTTGACAAAGGACATTTCCAAGCATGGGGAAAGGTGGGCTTTGGTGTAAGAGCCAGTGATCACATGGACTCTGTATATAATAATTTTGGAGTAAGATACACACAGTTGTATTGTGATGGTAAATTGGTTTTCTCCTCTGATGTGAACAATATTCCTACAAGTTGTCACAGAATGGTTAATTCGTGGGGTGATTACGACCACTTCCTTTCTACAAAGATTTGGTTTATGAAGTCTTACATCGAACCTGGTAATACTCTTCCTATCTTACATGCAGGAGCTAACAGGGGTATTATCAACTTCAATCAGCAACGCGACTACCACCTTCGTTACGTCATAAAAGACGTCTTTGGCAATCAAACAATAAAGGATTTCACTGTGAGGGGTGAGCCAGAAGCTATTCCAATAGTTCATCTTCCAGATGGTGTAAGTCCACTCTATTATGCCAAAAATAATAACTTTGAGGCTGAGGGAGTACGACTGAACATCCAGAAAGGCTTACTTGCTAAAAACGGTTGGCTACAATTACGACACGGCAATACAAGCAGTGCACTGTCTATGGCTTATAGTTTCTCTAAAGCAGCATATCCACTCTTCAACTATGCACAGATAAGTATTAAGCCAACTGGCATGATACATAATCCAAAGAAGTTATATGTTGCGATGCGTAACAGCTTGAACGCTGACGCCCCAGCATCCTATTGCGGCGGAACATATGCAAATGGTTGGGTTACAGGACGAATGCGCGAGTTGGCAAATGCCTACTTCCTTGCTTACGATGAGACCCCACCAACGATCACGCAGCAGAATCTCAACCCACGCAACCTCTCCTTTAAGATAACTGACACAGGTAGCGGGTTACAAGGTTACAAGGCTTACCTCGATGGGCAGTTTATTCTGCTACAGTTCGGAAAGAACAAAGAACTATTCTTCTGTAACCTCGCAGACACCCCAGTTCGCCCTACTGGGAAGGAACGAATGTTGAAGATTATCGCAACCGACAACCGTGACAATAAGAAAGAATATCTGACTAAAATAAAGTATTAACAATTAAATTGTAGAGTATGAAGAAATCATTTGCAACACTATTCTTCCTTACAATGATTACGTATGCTAATGCGTGTACAAACCTCATTGCTACAAAGGGAGCAACAACAGACGGTTCTGTCTTTGTTACTTACACCGCTGATGATTACGGCATGTTTACTAACCTATGTCATTACCCAGCAGGCACACACGCAAAAGGTGACCGCCGTGAGATTATTGACTATGACACTCACGAGAGCCATGGTTTTATTCCAGAGGCTCCTGTAACATACAATGTCATTGGAAACATCAATGAGTATCAGGTAAGTATTGGTGAAACAACCTACGGCGGCCGTGAAGAAATGGTTGACAAGAGCGGTATTATCGATTATGGTTCATTGATGTATCTTGGTTTGCAACGTAGTAAAACTGCACGCGAGGCTATCAAAGTAATGACCTCACTCGTTGAGACTTATGGTTATAACTCTGGTGGTGAGACATTCACTATCGCTGACCCTAACGAGGTATGGTTGCTCGAGATGCAGGGTTGTGGTGGCGACAAGAAGCAGAAGGTTGTGTGGGTTGCTGTCCGCATCCCTGATGGCATGGTTTCTGCTCATGCTAACCAGAGCCGCATCGGTCAGTTCTCAACTTACAACACAGAGGTCATCACTTCTAAGAACTGCATCAGCTTTGCACGTTCAAAAGGCTGGTTCACTGGCAAAGATAAGGACTTCAACTGGAAGATGACTTATGCAGCACCTGACTTCGGTGGCCGTCGTTGGTGCGATGCTCGTGTATGGAGCTATCTGAATCATTTCAAAGACATGTCACGTTGGTTGCCATGGGCGTTGGGTAAAGATTCTAACGCAGAGGACATGCCACTTTGGATTGCACCTGACAAGAAGGTCGACTTACCTAAGATGGAAGCTTGTATGCGCGACCACTATGAGGGCACTCCTCTGTCACTCGATAAGGATATAGCACAGGGTATCTGGGATTCTCCATATCGCCCTACCCCACTAAAGTTCGAAGTAGATGGCAAGCAGTACTTCAACGAACGCCCTATCTCAACCCAACAGACAGGTTTCTCTTACATAGCACAGCTCCGTTCATGGTTGCCACGCGAGATTGGTGGTATCCTTTGGTTCGGTAACGATGATGGTAACATGGTTGCTTATGTACCAATCTATTGCAGCAATACAGAGCGTGCAGAGTGCTTCAACACACCAGGAGCTGATGCAGTAACCTTCTCTGATAAGAATGCTTTCTGGGTATGCAACTGGGTTAGCAACATGGTTTACCCTCGCTACTCTCAGCTCTTCCCTGCATTGAAAGAGGTGCGCGACTCACTTGACAACGCTTTCCTCGCAGCACAAAAGGGTGTGGAGGCGAAGGCAGAAGCACTCTATGCCACCGACAAGGCAGCTGCAGTGAAGTATCTCAACGATTACTCTATTCAGAAGAGTAACGAAATGATTACACGCTGGCGTGAGTTGGCAATCCATCTGATTGTGAAGTTTAACGATATGACTGTTAAGCCTGAGAAGGATGGCAAGTTCCTCCGCACTTCAACAGGTCTTGGCGAACGTGTAAAGCGTACGGGCTACAGCGACTACTTTAAGCGTGAACTGGTAAAACAGACTGGCGACAAGTTTGCCGTACCTAACAAGTAGAACGTCTAAAAGATTCAAGTTTAGCTGGTAAATTGGTTTAACCAACTAAACTTCATATATTTACAAAGAGGTTATATTCATCGAGATATAGCCTCTTTGTTTATCTGTAGAAGTAAGTTTTTCAAGATATAACTTGCGTTATTCTTAATAAAAATATATATTTGCAATAAAATAAACATCAGATTAATGGAACTAATACAAGGCTTATCCTTTATAATAGCACTCATTCTCATGCCGTTTCTATGCAGGAAACAGCCGTTTCCTATTAAACTGATCTATATCATCTGCATGACCTTGCTAACTCCGATATTCGGATATCCAGTCTATCGGTACATTATGACTCACTAAAAGAAAGTTCTTTCTTTTATAGCAGTTTGTTTCTATATAAGGGAAAGTACTGCAATCTGGTAAAACTTAGCGACTCCTTTGTATCGTGTTTAGTATGCGCACATGTGGTGCTAAGGCTTAGCACGCTACGTGCGGAGCATCAACACGAAATGTGCGGAGGCTTAACACAATGGCTAAAAATGAGAGGAGAGGGTCGTCTTTATAACAACTACGAACCTATAAACACATATTCATTATTCAATACTAACATACTAATAAACAGAAAAGAGGTTGATTCTAATACTACATTGCGTAGCCTTCGAATCAACCTCTTTAATTATATTAGTCTAAACAGGAGGACTATTCTTCCTCATCCTTCACTTCTGCCTCATGCTCAGCAATCAACTTCTGCTGGATATCATTTGGAACAAGCTCGTAACTTGCAAACTTTGTTGTGAAACTTGCACGACCACCAGTGAGAGAACTCAGTGAAATACTATAGTTAGCAAGTTCTTTCAAAGGAATCTTTGCTTGTAACTTCTGATAACCTGCCTCAGAGTCCATACCCATAATCATGGCACGACGTCCCTGTAAGTCGCTCATTACGTCACCCATATAGTCACCAGGAACATACACCTCTAAGTCATAGATTGGCTCGAGAATCTTTGGACCTGCAGCCTTGAAAGCGTCTGAGAACGCATGACGAGCAGCCAAAGTGAATGACAGTTCATTAGAGTCAACTGGGTGCATCTTACCATCGAAGACTATCACACGTACATCACGTGCATAGCTACCTGTCAATGGACCACGTTCCATACAATCCATCACACCCTTTAAGATAGCTGGCATAAAGCGAGCATCAATAGCACCGCCGACAACAGAGTTGATGAACACAAGTTTACCACCCCAAGGGAGATCGCGCTCTTCACGTCCCTTGATATTCATCTTAAACTCCTGTCCGTTGAACTTATAGGTTGTTGGATCAGGCATGCCCTCTGCGTATGGCTCTACAATCAAGTGCACCTCACCGAACTGACCAGCACCACCACTCTGTTTCTTATGACGGTACTCAGCCTTTGACTGCTTGGTAATTGTCTCACGATATGGAATCTTTGGCTCCTTGAAAGTCACCTGAAGTTTCTCATTGTTCTCCAAACGCCACTTCAAAGTACGTAGGTGGAACTCGCCCTGTCCATGGACGATAGTCTGCTTCAACTCCTTACTCTGCTCAACAACCCATGTTGGATCTTCCTGACGCATCTTCAATAAAGCAGCCATGAGCTTCTCTGTCTCCTGTGAACTCTTAGCTTCAACGGCACGAGAGTATTTAGAGTTTGGATATTTAATGAAGTCAAAACGCTGATCAGTACCCTTACCATTCAAGGTATTACCAGTCTTTACATCCTTCAACTTCACGGTACAACCTAAGTCACCAGCATTTAACTGGTCAACAGGAATACGGTTAGCACCCGCACAAGCATAAAGCTGTCCCATACGTTCCTTTGAGCCACGGTCAGAGTTAGTCAAGTCATCACCCGACTTCACACAACCACTCATCACCTTGAAATAGCTAACTTCACCGATATGTGGTTCCATACCCGTCTTGAAGAAGTAGAGAGACTCTGGACCATTACTATCTGGCGTAACTTCCTCACCACGTGTATTATGAATCTTAGGCATCTCATCAACGAAAGGAACAACATTACCTAAGAACTCCATCAGACGACGAACACCCATGCTCTTACCTGCACATACGCAGAAAACAGGGAAGATAGAACGCGTTACAAGACCCTTACGGATACCTGTACGCAACTCATCTTCTGTCAATGTTTCCTCTTCAAAGAACTTCTCCATCAAGCCCTCATCATTCTCGGCAGCAGCCTCAACGAGTGCTTTATGTAGTTCCATTGCCTTTGGCATCTGGTCAGCAGGAATATCCTCAATGATAGGTTCGCCACCTTCAGGCTTCCAGCTGTATTTCTTCATCAACAGAACATCAATCAAACTATTAAAGCCAGGACCTGTTTCGATAGGATATTGTACAGGAACACACTTTGAACCATAAATCTCCTGCATGGTGGAAATAAGGTTATCAAAGTCGCACTTGTCAGAATCCAATTGGTTAATAAGGAAGATAACAGGCTTCTTGAGCTTCTCGGTATAGCGGAAATTGTTCTGTGTACCCACCTCTGGTCCATACTGACCATTGATAAGAATAACAGCCTCATCGGTTACATTGAGGGCAGTAATCGCGCCACCTACGAAGTCATCACTACCCGGACAGTCGATGATATTCAGCTTCTTATTATTCCACTCAACATGGAATACCGTTGGGAACACTGAATAGCCATACTCCTGTTCAACAGGGAAATAATCGCTAACAGTATTCTTAGCTTCTACTGAACCGCGTCGCTTAATGACACCAGCTTCGAACAACATACTTTCGGCAAGAGTCGTCTTGCCGCTACCGGCACTGCCAACCAAGGCAATGTTCTTAATCTCGTTTGTCTGATATACTCTCATATCTGATAGATTTAAGCTGTTAGTAATAATTTATTTCGTCTCAAGGGACAAGCCGTAGCTCATCAATTCTGCGGTCTAAGTTATACATTTTCATCGAAAGCACCAAAGTTTCTTACGAAAAAAACGAAATCTTTTAAAACTTATTAGTACATTTGCATTAATTCTTGTAAGGCATACATTAATATATACGCACATACACTTATCATGTTAGGATTATACATTCACATACCTTTCTGTGCCAGTCGCTGCATTTACTGTGGCTTCTATTCTACTGTGCCAGCCAAGAAGAAGGACGAAAGGCTTTCTGTAGAAGAACGCTATGTGAATGCTATCTGCCATGAGATGAAACTGCGGGAGGAGAAGAATAGCAACAACTCTGGTGAAAGAATAGGCGGTTTGTCAACTATCTATTTGGGTGGTGGCACTCCTTCACAGCTTTCTTTTGAGAGCCTACAAAAGATATTCCAGACGATAGACAACGTGTATCACATTGGTTTAGAATGGGATACAGAGAACAACGCTTGTACCACAGCGACTCCTATCGAAATCACAATGGAGTGTAACCCCGATGACATAACGGAGGAATTTGCACAGAACTTGCGCTCTCTTCCTATCAATCGTATCTCTATGGGAGCGCAGACTTTCTCGGATGAACGCCTACGTTTCCTGCATCGTAGACATACAGCTGACGAGGTAGAAACAGCAGTCAAACGTCTGAGAAACGCAAACATTGAAAACATATCAGTAGACCTTATGTTTGGTTTTCCCAATGAGACACTTGAAGAATGGAAAGAAGATATTGAGCGACTGCTTGCTTTAGACATTGAACATATCTCTGCATATAGTCTTATGTACGAAGAAGGGACTCCCCTCTATCGACTTCTTCAAGCGGGAAAGGTCAAGGACATGGACGATGAACTTTATCGTCAGATGTACGATACTCTCATCGACCGCTTAGCCGAAGCAGGTTATGAACAATATGAGATTAGTAACTTTGCCAAGCTCAAAGTTCAAACCTCAAAGTTCAATGTTCAAAGTTCAAAGTTCAAAGTCCCAAGTCCCTACCGTTCTCAACACAATAGTTCGTACTGGCACAATGTCCCTTATATAGGCATCGGAGCCTCTGCTCATTCCTACAGCAATGGTAAGAGGAGTTGGAATATAGCAGATACCAAGGCTTATATCGCTGCAATTGAGGAAGACAGACTCCCTTGCGAGGAGGAGATAATTGATGCAGATACACATTACAATGACATGATTATGACCGCCCTCCGAACATGTGAAGGAATAAATCTCTCAACACTCTCTGCTGAATACCAGACTTATCTCATGCGCCTTGCCGAGCCTTTACAGCAACAAGGTTTGTTAAAAGAGGACAATGGTTGGCTCCATCTCACCCGTGACGGCATCTATGTTAGCGACTCCGTTATGAGCGATTTAATGAAAGTATAAGTTTATCACCACAATTCATCACCACCCATCACCCAACACCCAACACCCACCCTCACAATTCATCACCACCCATCACCCATCACCCAACACCCACCCTCACAATTCATCACCACCCAACATTCACCACCCAACACCCACAACCCCATGACCAACGAAGAATTTGAAAAGAAATGGGCAGAGAATCGCAAAGAGGTTCTTGCCAACAACGAAGAGTATCAGCGTATTGCCCAGAGCTATAAAAGTTCGGGCTGGATTGATTATGTCATCTTAATAGCAGGTTTTGTCATCTGCGAGAACTATACAAAGACTATTGTCAACAGTATCGTACTCCAATATCTCCTTGCCCTTGTTGGCATGATCTTGATATGGTTGGGCTATCGCCTTATCAAGAGTCTATTCAACAGCAAGCAAACCTTAGGAGAACTCGAAGAAAAGATAAAGCAACAATACAAAGATTCTATTAGTGATTAATCCACATACATGGTATAATTAGTCTCAATTAGGTGGTTTTATAAAGGGGGATAAACTACATGACAAATGTAATTAGGTGCGACGTCTATCTGTCTTTTACAAACAGTTTATTCCCATACAATTGATTTATTTGTAAACTATTTTCGTACAGTTCAAAACCAACACATGCTCTTTTGGCTTCTTAAAGACGCCCAATTGACTTGCAAAAGATGCCCTTTTGAGCTCTAACTAACGCCCTTTTGAAGTCCAATTAAGCACCTTTTATTTTACTACTTTATAACCAATTGATTTCCTGTTAGTTACAAACCAGCTTCGTACATGTATTTTTGCCGTTAGTTATAGATGTTTTCTTCGAAATTATGTAATGATTTTTCAAACTCCTATCTACAGATTTTCGAAGTCTAAAAAGAGATAATTTTCAATGTCAAAGGATGATAATAGGATAGAATGTTGACTATCTTAGCCAAGTTTTTGTTTAGTGAGTAACTTTGGTTCTTCCGTTAAAGCGATACGAAAAGCGTCCACACATTTAACGGAAGAACCATGAATATGACTTATAGAGTAATATAATTATGAATTTTGAATTATAAATTCTGAATTATAATGGTAATCATAATTATGAATTATAGATTATGAATTCTGAATTATAATGGTAATCATAATTATGAATTTTGAATTATGAATTATGAATTAAAACCAATCATAATTATGAATTCCCCTCGCTCTTTTTCTCCTTTGCAGGTGGCAAAATAAGATTCAAGATAACGCCCACCATAGCTGAAAGACCAATACCACTGATAGAGAAGCTACCCTTCTGCAGCACAGCACCACCAATACCCATCGTCAGTGTAATAGATATGATAATAATATTACGTGTACGATTAAGGTCAACCTTATGCTGAACAAGGTTCTGAACACCTACAGAAGCAATCGTACCAAAGAGCAATAACATGATACCTCCTAAGACTGCAGAAGGAATACTCTGCAGAAGCGCACTCAATTTTCCGATTACCGAGAAGACAATAGCTGTTGCAGCAGCAATACGGATTACCTGAGGATGAGTCACCTTTGTAATACTCATCGCACCTGTTACCTCACTATAAGTTGTCACAGGAGGACCTCCAAAGAAGCAAGCTGCCAAACAAGCCAAACCATCACCCAACATTGTACGATGCAAACCCGGTGACTTCGTAAAGTCTTTATCCGCCACAGCACTTACCACATAGACATCACCAACATGCTCAATCACAGGAGCTATCGCCACAGGAATCATATAAAGGAATGGTTCCCATGCAAACTGTGGCAACTGGAAATGTGCTAATGCAGGTGGAAGAGCGAACCAAGGCGCTGCCTCTACACCTGAGAAGTTGACAATACCCATTAGGGCAGCTACGCTATAGCCCACAGCAATACCGCAAATAACAGGTACTAACTTCATCAAGCCACGACCCATAGAGAGGACAGTCACAGCCGTTCCCAATGAGATAAAGGCTATAAGCCAGTTTGTTTTTGCCATGTCTACCGCTGCCTTTGACAGAGAAAGACCAATCAAAATGATTACCGGACCGATAACAACTGGTGGGAAAAGCTTATCCAATAGTTTCTTTCCCTGCCACTTAATCAGTGCTGACATCACAAAGTAAACAAGTGCAACACCTGCTATTCCTGCCAACGTTCCAGGCATACCCCACTGCTTTGATGCAGAGATAATTGGAGTAATGAAGGCAAAGGAAGAGCCCAAAAAAATAGGAACCTTACCTTTCGTAACCAAATGAAAGATAAATGTTCCTAAACCTGCTGTGAATAACGCTGTTGCTGGGTCAAGTCCCACGAGCAAAGGGACGAGAACAGTAGCACCGAAAGCAACAAAGAGGAATTGCACTCCCACTATTGTCTTTCGCATCGGCGATAGTTGTAAATTACTCATGTATAGAATGATTTTTATTAGTATTTGTCAGAGATGTATTGCTACGCATTCAATTTGCAAAATTATAAAAAATGTATGTCATTGTGGTTGAAATAAGAGAAAAAATGACTTTTAGGTAGAAAAAGAGTTCCTTTATGTATGATAGCGCTATTCTTTTTGTATCTTTGAGTCATCTTTTCTAAATCTAAACAGACAAATCGCAATGATGAAAAAACTTCTATATGTCCCTATTCTACTTTTATTAGTTTGTTGCACACAATCTAAAAAGACTCTACATATACTTGAAAATACGGCTAAAGAGGCAACTACAAGTTCACAGCTGACACTTGAAGATGCTGCTAAAAAAGCCAAATTAGATTACGTTCTGTCTGAAGAGGAAACAAAGTTCGTCTCAAGTTCAAACACGTTCAGTCTGAAGTTGTTCCAACTATTAGCCGACAAGAACAGTAAGGAGAGTATAGTTTTATCGCCCATGGCTGTCGTTTATTCATTAGACATGATTAACAACGGTGCAAACGGAAAGACACAAGAGGTCATTTCGAAGGCACTTGGCTATACGGCTGATGACCTTGATGCCATTAACTCGCTTAACAGAACAATGCTGATTGGTCAGAGAAAGGAGGAGACGAACGTAGATAATGAGTCGATGGGATATATGATTACTGCCAACTTCCTAATGCTACATGAACAAACAAAGGTATTACCCGATTTTCAAGAAGCATTAGAACACTATTATTTTACCAATTTTATCGACTCTGCCAACACTCCGAAGGGCAAAGAAAGTGCTAACAAACTTTGTAAAACAATCACCAAAGGTGAGATTCAATCCTTACCTATCAACCTTACAGGACCTCGTGCCGCACAGCTTATCAATGCCGTTACACTTAAGACGGCTTGGTCATTACCGTTCGACAAGGATATTACGAAGCCTATGCCTTTCTTCACTGAGGATGGTAAAAGCAAGCAGGTCAATATGATGAGGAACTATGATACAATGCAAAAGTATCAAGGTTATACCACAAAGGATTATCAAGTGCTGCGTATGCCTTTAGAAAACGGCTTTAGCTTTTATGCTGTCCTACCTCTAAAGAAGAATAACTTGCAGGATGTCATTCGCAAGTTAACAATCAAAGAATTGCATAAAATCTCTCAAAACACCAAAGCGTATGACTATGTAAACGTACTGTTTCCACGCTTTACCATCTCTGCAAATATTCCTATGAAACAGCTTTATGGTGAAATGGGCTTAGGTAATCTATTCTCTCGTGAAGCCGATTTTGGTAAGATGAGTACTCAACCACTTGCTGTTGACGATGTTTTCCAGCAAATAAACATGAATATTAACGAGGAAGGAATCAGTGCAAAAGCCATTCAAGTTATGCTATTTGCCAAATTATCAGCTATGGATAGTTCATCTACGTTCACCTTCAAGGCTGACCACCCTTTCCTTTATTACATTCTTGATAAATATAACAACATCTGTTTTATCGGGAAATATATGGGTTAAGGGTTCTTCCATTAAATACGTAGTTTGGAAATAGAATCAAGGCTTACGCTTGTATGGTATGACTACGCTCAAATTAGATGGTCTTACAAGGGGGATAAACTACAAGGTGAAATGCAAATAGCCACGATGTCTATCCGACTTCTACCAACAACTTATTCCTACATTGCGCCATTTGTAAACTATTTTCACACCCTACAACACCAATACATGCTCTTTTGGCTTCTTAAAGACGCCTAATTGACTTGCTAAAGGTGCCCTTTTGAAGCCTTACTAACGCCCTTTTGAAGTCCAATTAAGCACCTTTCCCAACGCTACTTTATAACTTACTGACTCTCTGCAGGTTACAAACCTGCTTTTTATACGTATTTTTACCGCTATTCATAGAGGTTTTATTCGAAATTATGTAATGTTTTTTCAAAGCCTTATCCGCACTTTTGAAGTATTAAAATATTTGTCTTCATGAAAACAATTTGGCAATGAGAACACCCTTGAGAAATAATATTACTGATAATTACACAACTTCATTGCTTCTTTGTGTTATTTTTACTAACTTTGTACATTACATATAATGCAGAGAAAACTTAGGTTTAAACCGACATTAGTCATTAGAACCTATACATATCGCAGGCTAATAAGCGATTTGGATTAAATAAGCCTACAATATGGTTTGTGAGGAGTTTAAAATAGTTCTTGATCCTTTGATATAAGGCTGTTTGGGAACTTTCTTATTCAAAAATAAAATATTATCTTTGCAAAGAACATTTAGGAAAGAAAAAAGAAAATGATATCAATAGACGGACTGACGGTGGAATTCGGCGTGAAGCCATTGTTTAAGGATGTTTCATTCGTCATCAATGAACGAGACAGGATAGCCTTGGTGGGAAAGAACGGTGCGGGAAAGTCAACGATGTTGAAGATTCTCTGTGGAATGCAGAAGCCTACGAGCGGGGTTGTGTCTGTACCGAACGATACGACAATCGGTTATCTACCACAGGTGATGAAGCTCTCTGACGATACGACTGTGAAGGAGGAGACGCGTAAGGCTTTCGCTGACAAGACGAAGATTGAGGAGAGACTCAAGAAGATGGAGCAGGAAATGGCTGAGCGAACTGACTATGAGAGTGAGGGATACGCTGAGTTAGTGGAACGCTTTACGACTGAGCACGAACGATATATGATGATGGGAGGAGAGAATTATGAGGCTGAGATAGAACGTACGCTAACGGGTCTCGGATTCAGCCGTGATGACTTCGACCGCCCTACACGTGAGTTCTCTGGCGGATGGCGTATGCGTATCGAGCTGGCGAAGATTCTTCTCCGTCGTCCTGATGTACTCCTGCTGGATGAGCCAACGAACCACCTTGACATTGAGTCAATCCAATGGCTGGAGCAATTCCTCTCACAGAGTGCCAAGGCGGTTGTACTTGTGAGCCACGACCGTGCGTTCGTCAATAACGTTACAAACCGTACGCTGGAGATAACCTGTGGACACGTGGAGGACTATCGTGTGAAGTATGACGAGTATCTTGTCCTCAGAAAAGAACGCCGTGAGCAGCAGCTCCGTGCGTATGAGAACCAACAGAAGGAGATTGCCGATACAAAGGCGTTCATTGAACGTTTCCGTTATCAGGCTACGAAAGCCGTACAGGTGCAGCAACGTATTCGCCAATTGGAGAAGATTGTGCCTATTGAGGTGGATGAAGTGGACAATTCGGCTATGCGTCTGAAGTTTCCTCCATGCCTGCGCAGTGGAGATTATCCAGTCATTGCAGAGGGATTGGGGAAGACATATCCAAGTAGACTGCATAGTGACGGACCGGGTCAGACGGTCTTTGAGGGTGTCGACCTTATTATTAAGCGAGGTGAGAAAGTAGCTTTCGTCGGTAAGAACGGTGAGGGAAAGTCTACCTTCGTGAAGTGTATCATGGGCGAGATTCCTTTTGATGGTACGCTGAAGATTGGTCATAACGTACAAATCGGTTATTTCGCACAGAATCAGGCACAGCTGTTAGACGAGAATCTCACGATATATGAAACCATTGATAGAGTTGCCACAGGCGATATGCGCTTGAGGATAAACGACTTGCTCGGTGCCTTTATGTTCGGTGGAGAGACGTCGGAGAAGTATGTCAAAGTACTTTCGGGAGGTGAGCGTTCACGCTTAGCAATGATTAAGCTATTGCTTGAGCCAGTAAACCTCCTTATCCTCGATGAGCCAACGAACCACCTCGACATCGCCTCAAAGGAAGTGCTGAAAGAGGCTATCAAAGCCTTTGACGGTACGGCAATCATCGTGAGTCACGACCGTGAGTTCCTCGATGGATTAGTGAGCAAGGTGTATGAGTTCGGTGGAGGGAAGGTCAGAGAGCATTTAGGGGGTATCTATGATTGGTTGAGGAGCCCCCTCCAACTCCCCCGAAGGGGGGAGAGTGCAGAGAACCTCTCGCCGGCATCATCAAAACCTAATGATAGCAGAAATGCAACTCCCCTCCCTTCGGAGGGGTCGGGGGAGGCTTCTGGTGAGGCTTTATCCTACACTGAACGCAAAGAGCAACAGAAGAAGATTCGTAAGGCTCAGCGTGCCGTGGACAAGTCTGAGGCTAAGATAGCGAGGTTGGAAGCACGTAAGAGCGAACTCGATGAACTCCTGATGGCTCCCGAGAATGCCTCAAATATGGAACTCGTGACAGAATATACCAACCTTCAGCGTGAACTCGATGAGGAAAACGAACGATGGCTCATACTGTCGGAAGAGTTGGAGACTTTGAACTTTGAACATTGAATTTTGAGCTTTGAACTTTAAACATTGGACATTGAACATTTGCTTTGAACATTGGACATTGGACATTGGACATTGGACATTGCCTACATCGGTAATCATAATTATGAATTGTGAATTGTGAATTCTGAATTAAACCAAATATTTTTTACTATGCGTATCAAAAAACTTTTACCAATGATGTTCCTTGCATCTGCTCCCTTTACCGCTATGGCACAGGGTCAGGCAGGTATCAAGGCAGAGAACCTCGACAAGTCGGTACGTCCGGCTGACGATTTCTTCACGTTTGCCACAGGTGGATGGCAGAAACTCAATCCACTCCCTGGTGCTTTTTCACGCTTCGGATCTTTCGACCAGCTACAGGAGAACAACAACAAGCGTATCAACACAATCCTCACTGACCTGCTAAAGAAGCAGGGTAAGGAAGGCTCAACAGAGAGAAAGTTAGGCGACTTCTATAAGCTCGCTATGGACTCAGTGCGCCGTAACAAGGAAGGTGTAAGTCCTGTTAAGCCTCTGCTCAACGAGATGGAGAATGCAAAGAGTCTGTCTGACCTCCGTGCCCTTCAGCTGAAGTATGCAAGCTTCGGCTATGGGGTGCCAATGGGCTATTCCTTTGAGGCTGATGAGAAGAATGCGAAGATGAATATCCTCCTTATCTATCAGGACGGACTGAGCCTCGGACAAAAGGAGTACTATCTTGATAATGACAAGGCTACTACAGACATCCGTAATGCCTTCCGCCAGTTCATTGCTAATATGTTCCGCCTCTACGGATTCTCTGATGCTCAGGCAGAGGCTAAGCGTGATGCAGTGATGCGTTATGAGACGATGCTGGCACTGATATCAAAGAGCCGTACGGAATTGCGTGACGTGGAGGCTAACTACAACAAGATGACACTCGGTGAGTTTAAGGAGAAGTATCCTAATATCCCACTTGAGCAGTTGGCAAACGCTGAAGGGATTAAGAGCGAGTATATCCAAACAATGGTTGTATGTCAGCCAGCCTTCCTTGCAGGTGTTGACAAACTGACATCTACAGAGACTGCTGAGGAACTCCGTGCACGTATGGAATGGAACGCAATCCTTGCTTCAGCTAACTATCTGAGTGATGATGTGCGTGCGGAATACTTCAACTTCTTCAGTAAGACGATGCGTGGTACAAAGGAAGACTATCCTCGTTGGAAGCGTGCCACACAGCAGGTGGAGAAGCAGATGGGTGAGGCGCTCGGACGAATCTACTGTGAGCGTTACTTCCCAGCCACAAGCAAGAAGCGTATGGAAGATCTCATCAAGAACCTTGAGGTGAGTCTTGCTGAACGTATCAAGGCGCAGGACTGGATGAGTGAGGCTACTAAGAAGGCTGCACTTGAGAAACTCTCTACCTTCTATGTGAAGGTGGGTTACCCTAACAAATGGAAGGACTTGAGCCAGCTTACGATTGACCCATCAAAGTCATATTATGAAAATGTGCAGACCTGCCAGAAGTTCTGGGCAGAGGATGCTATCAAGGAGAAGGCTGGTAAGCCAGTAGACAAGGATAAGTGGCTGATGACCCCTCAGACGGTGAATGCTTATTATAATCCTACGACGAATGAAATCTGTTTCCCTGCAGGTATCCTTCAGTATCCATTCTTCGACCCTAAGGCTGATGATGCCTTTAACTATGGTGCCATCGGTGTGGTAATTGGTCATGAGATGACACATGGATTCGACGATCAGGGACGCCATTATGACAAGGATGGTAATATGACAGACTGGTGGACAGAAGAGGATGGTAAAAACTTCGAGGCACGTACGGGTAAGTATGCTGACTTCTTCAGTGCTATCAAGGTATTGCCTGATCTCAATGCAAATGGTAAACTCACATTGGGTGAGAACCTTGCTGACCACGGTGGCCTTGAGGTGGCTTTTAATGCTTTTGAGAAGACACCAGAGGCAAAGAAGGGCAAGGTCATTATGGGCTTTACTCCAGAACAGCGTTTCTTCATCGCTTATGCAGGCGTATGGGCAAACAATATCACTGAGGCTGAAATCCGCAGTCGTGTGAAGAGTGATCCTCACTCTCTTGGCGAGTGGCGTGTGAATGGTGCTCTGCCTCATATCAATGCGTGGTATAAGGCATTCGGTGTGAAGGAGGGTGATAAACTCTTTATCCCAGAGAATGAGCGTCTGAAGCTTTGGTAAGTGATGGGGATTGGGTGTTGGGTGATGAGTGTTAGGTGTTGAGGGCTTGACTTTCTACTAATCTCTACACCTATCTTCAATATTGCCCGTACCACTAAATCTATAAAATTAAAGGCTCACGGCTAAGCATTTCTTTCAGATTCGATGCTGATAGGAATGTTTAGAGTGAGCCTTTTGTGTTTGTTTTGATACAGGGTTATCGTGTCGGTTAGGATATGTGTGTGCCTTATCCTATTTCTATTCATACTTTTATATAGGTAAGCCTTGTAGAATCTGTTATTAATTACTATCTTTGTAACCTATTTAAAGGAGAGAAAAAGAAGGATCGTATGCTTGTATGACCCTATAAAGATAAAGAAAACAGGATATGCCATTAAGATTGCCCGACGGACTTCCCGCTATTGATATACTGAAGCGTGAGAATATCAACATAGAAGATATGCTTGCTAAAGAGGATGATAAGCGTCCACTCCGCATTGTCATACTCAATCTTATGCCATTCAAGGCTACGACAGAAACTGATTTCATACGTATTCTTTCTAATAGTCCGCTATTGTTGGATATCAACTTTATGAAGCTCAAAAGTCATGCTTCTAAGCATACTCCTGCAGAACACATGGATCGTTTCTATCATACGCTTGAGGAACTTAGCAAGGAGAAGATTGACGGAATGATAGTCACCGGTGCACCTGTTGAGGGAATACCTTTCGAGGAGGTGGACTATTGGACAGAACTGCAAGGAATATTCAATTGGGCACGTGATAATGTGCGTTCAACGCTTTACATCTGTTGGGCGGCACAGGCAGGACTCTATCATTTCTATGATATTCCAAAATATCCTTTACCTAAGAAGATGTTTGGCATCTTCCATACGATTCCTTTAAAACCCGAACAGCCTCTCTTCCGTGGCTTTGATGATGTCTTCCGTATGCCTCAGAGCCGTCATACAGAGGTAAGGCGTGAGGACATTGAGCAGGTTGACGACCTTGAAGTTATTGCTGAATCGGAGGAGAGTGGAGTGTCTATCGTAAGGTCACGCAGTAGACGTGAGTTCTTTATAACAGGTCATTTAGAGTATGCTCCCGATACACTTGACACAGAGTATCGTCGTGACCTTGGTAAGCGTGACGATGTTGAAGTGCCAAAGTATTATTACCATGAGGATAATCCAGATAAAGGTCCACTGGTTACTTGGCGTTCACACGCTAATTTACTGTTTATGAATTGGGTAAATTGGGTGTTAGGTGGTAAATGATAGGTGGTGATGAATGGTTATTTTGCTTAGAATCTATCACTCAAACAAAATGTAATCATCATCACCCAACAATTAACACTCATCACTCACCATCCTATAAACACATCATCATCACCCAACAATTAACACCCATCACTCACCATCCTATAAACACTTCATCATCACCCAACAATTAACACCCATCACTCACCACCCTATAAACACTTCATCATCACCCAACAATTAACACCCATCACCCAACAATATGCAATCATCAACACCCAATACCCAACACCCAACACCCAACACAATCGAACTCCTTGCCCCAGCCAAGAACCTTGAATGTGGAATGGCAGCTATTGAACACGGAGCTGATGCCGTATATATCGGTGCTTCTCGATTCGGAGCACGTCAGTCTGCAGGCAATAGTGTGGAGGATATTGGTAAGCTATGCGAATATGCTCACCGCTATGGTGCCACGGTTCACGTAACTATCAATACGATTATCTATAACGATGAGTTTGAAGAGACGCTCGCTTTGGTACGTGAATTGGTGGACGTTGGTGTAGAAGCCTTCCTCCTGCAGGATATGGGGTTGATGAGTAAGGTAAGGGAGATTGTGCCTGATACGGTAGCCCTCCACGCCAGTACACAATGTGACACACGTACGTGGGAGAAGGCTCAATGGCTGAGTCAGCAGGGTTTTGACCGTGTCGTACTTGCTCGCGAACTGTCTGCTGAAGAGATAAATGACATCCATAAGCGTTTGCCTGAGCTTGAGTTAGAGGCCTTCGTACATGGTGCATTGTGCGTAAGTTATAGTGGTGTATGTTATGTTTCACAGTATAGTTTTGGCCGATCTGCCAATCGTGGTGCGTGTGCACAGTTCTGTCGATTGGCGTTTGATTTGAAAGATTCAGACGGAAAGACCATCGAACATCAGCGCCATCTTCTCTCATTGAAGGATATGAGTCAGATAGATAACCTTGAAACACTGATGCGTTCAGGGGCTTGTGCCTTTAAGATTGAGGGAAGACTGAAGGATATCAACTATGTGAAGAATGTCGTTTCGGCTTATAGTAAACGCATTGATGAGATTATCGGTAAGCATCCAGGCGAATTCCGTCGTGCCTCTTTGGGACGTGTGCGCTATTCGTTTACACCCGATTTGAAGAAGACTTTCAACCGTGGTTATACTAATTACTTCCTCAAGGGAAGACAGGCAGATATCTTCTCACCCGATACCCCTAAGGCATTGGGTGAGTTTGTTGGTCGCGTAAAGGAGATAAGACGAGATAGTTTTAACGTATCAAGTACTGCAAACTTTGCCAATGGTGACGGTCTGTGTTTCCTATCACGTGACACTGACAGTCAGTCAACACGTTTGGAAGGATTCCGTGTGAACCGTGCTGTTGGGAATAGGCTCTATCCTTTTAAGATGCCAAGAGGATTAAAGCCGGGTATGGGACTGTATCGTAATCAGGACCAAGCATTTGATAAGGAGTTGAGTGGTAAGACTGCTGAGCGTAAGATTGCGATTAAGATTTGGTTTGGGACCTCCCCCAACCCCTCCAAAGGAGGGGAGTGCCTAACGGATTGTCGTGGGACAATATGGGCACAAGCAGAGGTGATAGGCAGGGCTAATTCAAATCAAGCATCTAACAAACGAATATCCAACGAACATCCCGTTAGGCTCTCCCCTCCCCTTGTAGGGGCTGGGGGAGGTCTTCAACTTGCCCAAAAGCCTCAACGTGACAACATCATACGTCAGCTCACTAAGTTGGGCAATACGGTATATGAATGCTCTGAGGTAGAGATAGTTGACGGGGCTGATAAATACTTCATCCCAAGCAGTATTCTTGCCGAACTCCGTCGTATGGTGGTAGAGGAACTTGATAAGCAGATACTGAATATGCAGCGAATGACGATTCATCGGAAGTCGGTGGATAAGGCGTCTGACCATAAACCACATATATCGATGGTGAATCCATCCCAATATCAGCAGTTACCTTATCTGTATAACATCTCTAATGATGCTGCCCGCAAGTTCTATGAACAGCAAGGATTAACCAAAGCAGAACCTGCTTTTGAGATTCAATATCCTACAGGTGCAACCAATGGTTCTGACTCATCAAACAAAGCATTCTCCATCAAGGGAGATAAAGAAGCGGTTTCTCACTTGTTGATGCAGTGCCGTCATTGCATTCGTTATTCGCTCGGCTATTGTGTGAAACGTGGTGGACAGAAACCAACTTGGCGTGAACCGCTCTTCCTTGAACTCCCTGATAAGCGTCGTTTCCGCTTAGAGTTCGACTGCAAAAACTGTCAGATGAATGTGTGCAACGTTACGTAATTGAAAATCATAACCCATAATTTATCATCATGATTACGAATAAATGGAATCCCGAGGGAAAAGAACCTGCGCAGACTTCAATAACAAAGAAGACTAACAGCTGTGCTGGGCTACGCTGCGGTATCGTTGGAGGAACCCTCCTCTTACTACTTAGCTTCTTATTTACAGGCTGTTATCATAAGAAGACTCCTTCGTCTTTCCGCTTGCCTGATAGTATTCAAGAGGCACAGATTTCTCGGCGAATAGAAGCAGAAGGCGACTCTATTTTGAAGGATAATGACAGTGATGACATAGAATGGAGTGGCACACGAAGCAAGGTAGACTCCCTGGCTTTTCGCGTAAAACACCATTATTCGCAAGGGTTTAACTTTATTGTAACGGCAGATTCATTGATGCTTCTTCGTCAACAACCAGAAGAGGCTGTAAACAAGATGGAAACAGACTCCTTCGCTGTGAAGAACGGAAAGGAAGTTGTTGTGGCTGATATTCGTATTCTTCCCATTGACAAACAGGACTCAGTTTGGGTACAGATTGCAACGGAAGACTATGCCTTTGGTTGGATTCATGAGTCTCGTCTGTTAAAACAAGTAGACCCAGCAGACCCGATTTCGCAGTTTATCTCTACGTTCTCAAACATTCACTTACTCATATTCTTGATTGTTATCTCAATCATAGGTGTAGGTTATTTAGCACGTAAGATATTGAAGAAGAACGCACACATCGTACACTTTAATGATATTAGTTCGTTTTATCCCACGCTGTTAGCCGTCATTGTGGCGCTTTCTGCAGCCTTCTATGCAAGCATTCAGCTCTTTGCGCCCGAAACATGGCGTGAGTTCTACTTCCACCCCTCTCTTAATCCCTTCTCACAACCCATATTACTCAATATCTTCTTAGTTCTTGTCTGGGCTATGCTTATCATCGGTATTGCTACGATTGACGATGTACGAAGACTCCTGAAGTCGGGAGAAGCCCTACTCTATCTTAGCGGTTTAGGTGCGGTATGTGCCGTCAATTACATCGTTTTCTCAGTACTTACTTTATATTATATAGGCTATCCACTTCTCATTGCCTATATCTATTATGCCTTCCGCATCTATCTACGCAAGAGTAGCGAGACTTATTACTGCGGAAACTGTGGCGTACGCCTTCATAGAAAAGGAAGATGTCCACACTGTGGAGCTGTAAATGAGTAATAAAAAGTACGCATTAGATAGAACTTTCAACAGACTTTACATCGGAAATAGACCTCCATTAGTTTAGAATTTTATTTACATTTCGATAGCCGTTTTTACCTTATTCTTAGGGTAAAAACGGCTATTTTTATTTCCCACATAAGTAACACGAAAACAGACAGTTACCAAACAGCAAAATAAAAGGTGCCTAATTAGACTTCAAAAGGGCGTTAGTAAGACTTCAAAAGGGCGTCTTTTAGAAGCCTAAAGGGCATCTATTCGAGTCCAATTCATCATGTATTGATTTTTACATAATGATAAAATCCTGACATATTCATATGAGGTAGCTGATAGAATAAGCCCTTTCTTACTTCTTATCCAGTCCCACTTATATGGCTGTATTCCAACAGAATATTTGTAATATTCCTAATAAATTAGGATTGTTTATTATATTTTTTATGCTTACCTTTGTCATCATTAACGATTTATAAAAACATTAGAAATAAGATTATATGATTAAGTCTAAACTTAGTATTGCCCTTTTAATGGCGTCATCTTTGCCGATAGGAATGCAAGCTAACAACATTATCGAAAGCGGAGATACTTCTCGCGTCTATGATATTGACGAAGTTGTCGTCATAGACCAACCAAAGGAGGCTTTCCGTCTGCGCCAGCAACCATTGAGCAGCACTTCTTTCAATGGTGATTTGATTCGTAGCCTCAATGTGCAGGATGTTCGTAATCTCTCTGTGTTTGTCCCATCATTCTCTATGCCTGAGTACGGAAGCCGTTACACATCTTCTATATATATGCGCGGTATCGGCTCACGTGTCTACTCACCAGCCGTGGGTATTTATGTAGATGGTATGCCAATCTTGAGCAAGAGTGCGTTTAATTTCCACACATACGATATCGACCGCATCGACGTTCTACATGGTCCGCAGGGTACACTTTATGGTATGAATACCGAAGGTGGACTGATTCGACTCTATAGTCGTAACCCTTTCCAATATCAAGGGACGGATGTAAAACTCTCGATTGGTACGAAACTGCATCGTCAGATTGAGGCAAGTCATTATGAGAAACTGAATGATAAGATGGCATTCTCGGTAGCTGGCTTCTATGGAGGACAAAATGGATTCTTCCGTAATCAGTATGATGGCTCACACGCCGACCTTATCAATGAGTTTGGTGGTAAGGGCCGTTTCCTTTGGCGTCCAACAGACAGACTTAACTTTGACTTCATTGCTGACTATCAATATACTCGTCAGAATGGCTTTCCATATGGTCAGGTGGTGACGGAAGACGAACTATCTTCTGCCACAATCACCTCACCGCTTTATGGATTGAAGGCTGGTACGCAATCGCCTAACCAAAATCGTCAAGGCAATTACCGCCGTAATATCATCAATACAGGGCTGGGTATTAAATATGCAGGAAACGGATTTGATATCAATTCGATGACTTCTTGGCAGTTCCTCCGTGACTATATGCTCATGGATATAGACTATCGTCCGCAGGACTTCATGCATCTTACACAGCGTCAATTAGGGAATACGGTGACAGAGGAACTTTCTATCAAGAGCCGTAATAATAGCAAGTGGCATTGGACCTTCGGTGCTTTTGGTTCTTATCAGTGGTTGAAGACGACGGCTCCTGTTTATTTCGATCAAGACATGAACAGCTACCTGTCTAAGAAGATTACCGACTATGCCTATAACGGTATGCTCAATGCGATGGCAAGGGGTATGGCACAGAGATTGATTGCAGGTGGAATGTCAGAGGAGCTTGCCAACAAAACGGCACGTGCAAGCACGGCTGCAGCTATTGCTGCGGCAGGTGGTGTCAATATAAATATGACAATGGACCCTGTTCCGGGTATCTTCCGTACGCCAACCCTCAACTTAGGTGTTTACCATGAGAGTAATATTGAGCTTACTGATCGCTTGATGGCAACCTTGGGGTTGCGCTATGATTATTCGCGCGTAAGCATTGACTATGAGACATCTGCACGTGTAGCATTGCAGGAAAGTGTGATGGGCATAACCATTAATCCTGTTATCACTTCAGCATTGAAGCATAGTGAGCATGATAATTTCAAACAGTTCCTTCCAAAACTTGGTTTGACTTATCGTCTTCAGGATGGTAGCAATGTCTATGCGACATGGTCAAAAGGCTATCGTGCAGGCGGTTATAACTTCGAGATGTTCTCTGATGTACTTCAGACTGAGACCTCACAAGCAGCTAATAAGGCACGTGCTGACGTGGATATTGCACATGATGAGGCTTACTATGAGCGCATTGCAAAGACAATCGAATATAAGCCAGAGACAAGCTGGAACTATGAGGTGGGAGCGCATCTCAATCTCTTAAACAACCAACTTCATCTTGACCTCGCTGCTTATTATATGCAGATTCGCAATCAGCAACTCTCTGTAATGGCTGGCAACTATGGTTTCGGACGTGTGATGACAAATGCAGGCCGCAGTCATTCTTGTGGTTTGGAGGCAACACTCCGTGGTGTAGCCTTGGACAATAAACTATCATATGGTCTTAGTTATGGGTTTACAAGTGCTCAGTTTGATGAGTATAAGGACTCTATCGCTGGAGTAGGAACAGTTAATTATAAGGATAAGCGTGTTCCTTTCATGCCACAGCATACACTGGGTGCCAATGCTGATTACCGCATAGACGTTGACCCTGCAGCCTTACTCGACCCATCAAATCGTTTCCATTTGCGCAGTGTCACGGTGGGACTCAACCTCTCTGCACAGGGTAAGACTTACTGGGATGAGCAGAACTCTATCGGTCAGAACTTCTATGCTGTCTTAGGTGCTCATGCCGATGCAGACTTCGGTCCACTGCATGTCAACCTTTGGGTGCGTAATCTGACAGATACAAAATACAACAGTTTTGCTGTTCAGAGTGCTGCCACTGGCACACGCTACACCTTTGCGCAGAGGGGTAATCCATTCCAAATGGGTGTAGACTTTAGGGTGCATTTCTAATGAGAAAAAGCCTCCTCCGACCCCTCCAAAAGGAGGGGAGGCAAATAGGATAAGGCTTGGTATAGGCTATTAAGATTTCATTCCATGTTTTTGTAAAATCAAATAGAAAGGTTATAGACATAAATTAATAGCTCGTAACCCATTTATATAAAAGTAATTGACCTACAATTAAAGTGCATGATTCTTCGCACTTTAGTTGTAGGTCAATTGTTTTTATTGGCAATATAAACCCTTCCAAACGGCAATACGCTCTTATGCAAACAACATATAATAATGTGTTTAAGCCTCAACACCATTTGTGCTGAGCATTCGCACCATGTGTGCTGGGGCTTAGCACCACATGTGTGCAGCGTATATCCTTTTGAACTCCCCTCCCATTACTTCCCTTCGGTCAGTGACCTTTGGTTCGGAGGGGTTGGGGGAGGCTCCCCTACACCCTAACCTTCCCCACTAACTTCCTTTGTTTCCCTTCTCCAATGATAGGTGCATGGGCATCCTCTGGGAAGAAGATGGTGAATTGCCCTGACTTAACACGGAAGTACTCCTTTGCTCCTTGTGTATAAAAGCCGCAATCTCGCTCAGGATTATAGGCAATATCAGGCTCATCTAAGTCAGATAAAGCTGTCCAGCCCATTGTCTCATCCTGCAATAAGGGTACTTGAATATCAATATAGTTCTTGTGGAACTCTAATCGTTGCACTTCTTTACGTTTCAGTTCTACCTCGTCTAAATTGATGAAGAGGTCGTCACCATCGAGGATTATGCGCCCTGCTTCTTGTTGGCTGAAATCATGTTGGAGGATATACTCCAGCATCTCCTTCATTCTTGGATGTAGTCCAAAGTAGCGATGGCATGCACTTAAATCTGCTATTATCATGTTCTTGGATTTACTAAATGTTATAGAAAACTGCTGCAAACATACGTATTTATTTTCTGAAAACAAAGAGTCAGCCAATAAATAACGTGTATCTGAGAATGAAAAGGGGGTACACAGAGCGTGTACCCCTTTTCTATAGGATATTTACAGATAGGCGTCTTACCTTTGTGTGACGTCGTCTGTACAAGTTTTATTGGTTGTAGCAGAGCTCAAGCGAATAAAATTCCGTCTTGCGAACTTATCCCTTACTACTTTCCCCAGCCGTTCTTAGTGTACTTAGGATTGACAGAAAACTCCCCTGCCCCTATGTCAAGATCACCACTGTTCGGCACTCGGTATTGTCCCCATGCACATGGTTTGGACTTTTTGGTCTTGTTACTTTTCCATGTTCCTGCATATTGATTATTACAATAGGAGTCCGAATGGCTATCGATATCGTCATAAACGAACTTACCATCATTGGTTTCATACCAATAGAACAGCAGATAACCAGTGAAGACACCGCTTCCTGTTTGGCTGGTTTCTTCTTCTAAATTATATTTCGCAATACTACACCCACGACGCTTAAACTGCCCTTTCATAGAGTCGTCTACACCATACGTAGGATGTGTAAATTCCCTATTCTCAACGATATAAATAGTTCCCCGGAAGTTACAACGATTGTTCTTGACAACGGTAATACCGCTGACATTGTATTGATTATCATCCGTTCGTTGTACTTTCTGAATGTCTATCGAGAACTTCTGATAGTCTGTTCCAATATAACCAATGTAAGGAACGCTCTTGTCAGACAATATATTTGAGAAGTCAGTCTCAGCACTTGTGTTCTTACTATCACTTACCATAGAAAGAATCCACTTCGGAACATTAGCCTCCGCCTTCTTTTCTTGGCAACTCGCGAAAGATAGAACAATCAAGAGTAGTGCTAAGGAATTAAATAACTTGCTCATAATATTCTGATATAAATATGATTATAGGGAGCGAAGATCTTATCCAAGGAAGTGTATCTGACCAATGAAATAAAGTAAGATGTAACCCAGTATGAGGGAAACAAGACCGCTGGTCAGACCCACCTTAAGCATATCATTCTGCTTCACAAGTCCTGTTGAGTAAGCAATAGCATTCGGTGGTGTAGAGATAGGGAGACACATTGCAGTAGAGGCAGCTATGGCAATACCGATGAGGACAGTACTTGTACCGCCAATACCACCAAGTTTGTCGCCCATACCACGACATACTACAGCGAGGATTGGAACCAACAGAGCTGCAGTTGCTGTGTTTGAAATGAAGTTAGAAAGGAAATAACAAATCAAACCAGAGATAGCAAGGATAACGATAGGACTCCAATTGCCGAATGGAATACTCTCGATAGCAGCATCTGCCAAGCCTGAACCGTTCATTCCCAAGCCAATAGCAAAACCTCCAGCAACCATCCAGATGACACTCCAGTTAATCTCCTGCATATCCTTAGCAGTGATAACACCAGTGATAGCAAAGATTGCCATTGGAATCATTGAAACGGTATTAGTGTCAATACCTGTGACATCCTTTGGAATTACCCATAGAAGGATTGTTACAATAAAGGTTACGATAACAACCCACATACGCCATCCACGGTGTACCTCACCATCAATCTTCAGATGAATAGTCTTCTGTGTGAATGGGAAGAAGTAAAGAATAATTCTCCATGACAAGAGAAGCAGAACTATCACAAGCGGCGCCATGAAAGCCATCCAGTGCATGAAGTCAATATTCATATTAAGACCAGCTGGGTCGTTGAGATATTTAAGGGCAATAAGGTTAGGAGGTGTTCCAATCGGTGTTCCCATACCACCGAGGTTGGCTGCAATAGGAATAGACATTGTCAAGGCAATACGTCCCTTACCATTAGCAGGTAGCGCAGCAAAGACTGGAGTAAGGAAAGTAAGCATCAATGCCGCTGTTGCAGTATTTGAGATGAACATAGAGAAGAGTCCTGTAATAAGTAGGAATCCCAAAAGAACATTCTCACTCTTATTACCAAAAGGCTTAATAAGATTACGTGCCAAGAGCGTGTCAAGTCCCGACTTCGATGCAGCTATCGCTAAGATAAAGCCCGCAAGGAAGAGCATAATGATAGGGTCAGCAAAGGATGCCATGATTTCCTTTGAGTCAAGTAACTCACCTATCCCGTCACCTTTGAATACTCCAAAAGCATTCTTGGATACAGTGACGCACATGATAGACATGATACTCAGCGACGTTGCCCATGCAGGGATACACTCTGTTAGCCACGACAAGGTGGCAAACACGAAGATTGCAATAATGCGTTGCTGTACTACGGTCAACCCATCAATGCCAAAGCTACTTGTGGGAAGATTCCAAATGATGGCTGTAACCACGACGATCGCCAAAAGTTCCCAGACTTTTTTCATCTCAATGTGATTACCAAGTTCGTTAGTCTTTTCTTCTGCCATGGTGTTAGTTGTTTAGTTTAATAAAATTAGATTGTTGATTAATAGATTTGTGGGCTAAAGTATAAAAAATATTCTTATCAAGCAAAAGAATCTTTCTTTTTTTGTATTTTTGCATGATAAATCTTTGTTTATGCGGCAGTTATTAGTATTTACCCTCTCCATTTTATTGTTTTTATCGTGTGGTAATCATCAAAAGCAAGTGGCTGATAAAAGCGAGAAGGGAGAGAAAGGAGAGAAAACAGAACTACAGTATGCTCGAAATATTACAATCGAACGTACGAAAGATTATGTGGTTGTACGTTTGTTGAATCCTTGGAAAGCGGGAACCGTTCTACATACTTACTACCTTGTTGAACGCGGAAAGGATGTAAACGTTCCTGACGACGGAACAAAAGTGGTCATTCCCCTTCGCAAGAGTGTTATCTTCACGACAGCCCATGCAAACCTTGTTGAGATGCTTCATGCACAAAAAGCGATTGCTGGTGTTGCTGATTTGAAGTATATGATTATCCCTGATATTCAAAAACGCGCAAGAATAAAGGGTGGTATTGTTGACTGTGGTGATGCGATGAAGCCTGATGTAGAGCAAATTATAGATCTAAATGCAGATGCAATACTACTTTCTCCCTTTGAAAACAATGGTGGTTATGGTCGTTTAGAACAGATAGGAGTACCCATCATTGAATGTGCCGACTACATGGAGCGTTCTGCTTTAGGGCGTGCAGAATGGATGAAGTTTTATGGTATTCTCTTTGGGCGGGAGCAAGAAGCCGACTCCTTATTTGCTGTTGTTAAACAAAACTATAAGTCTTTAAGCCAAAAGGCAAGTCAAAGTAAGATTACCCGCAGTGTCTTACCTGACAGAAAAGTGGGTGCTGTGTGGTATCTACCGGGTGGCGAGAGCAGTGTGGGTTTACTATATAAAGATGCACATGGACGGTATGCTTATTCAAATGATAAGCATAGTGGAAGTCTTGCAATGCCTTTTGAAACAATCTTGGATAAGTTCGCACAAAGTGATTTTTGGATATTAAGTTATAATGGTAATTTCAATCGCCGAGTCTTATTGGCAGAATATCAAGGTTACGCAAAGCTAAAACCTTATCAAACAAAGGAAATATATGGCTGTAAGGTAGATAGTAAACCCTACTTTGAAGAGGTCAGCTGGCGTCCCGATTGGTTGCTCTCAGACTTGATTCAACTTTTCCATCCCGACTTGAAGATTGCCCCACTGCGTTACTATCAGAAGTTAGAAGATTGATAGAACCGAAACGATAAGATAATGAAACGGAATATTCTTCTTTTTATATGCTTAGCAACAAGTATCCTACTTCTGTTTGGATTGAACCTTACAACAGGTTCCGTTCAGATTCCCTTGGCTGATGTATTGGATATTCTGTGTGGTCGTTTTGCGGGAAAAGAAAGCTGGGAATATATTATTTTAGAGAACCGACTCCCTCAAACACTCACTGCCATACTCTGTGGAGCCTCGTTGTCAGTTTGTGGTTTAATGCTTCAAACAGCCTTTCGCAATCCTTTAGCAGGTCCAGATGTATTTGGTATCAGTTCTGGCGCAGGCTTAGGTGTTGCCTTGGTGATGCTATTGTTGGGTGGGACTGTCTCTACTTCTATCTTTACTGTTTCAGGCTTTCTTGCCATTCTTACCGCTGCTTTCGTTGGAGCAATTGCCGTAACAGCACTCATCTTATTCCTTTCTACTATGGTTCGCAACAGTGTTTTATTACTGATAGTGGGTATCATGGTGGGATACGTTTCTTCTTCAGCTGTTTCTCTTTTGAATTTCTTTGCATCAGAAGAAGGTGTGAAAAGCTATATGGTATGGGGAATGGGCAATTTTGGAGGTGTATCAATGAATCACATTCCTCTGTTTTCTATTCTCTGTTTAATAGGTATTATTGCATCATTTCTATTGGTGAAGCCACTGAACATCCTACTCTTAGGACCACAATATGCAGAGAGTTTAGGGATTAGCACACGCCAGATTCGCAATATACTATTAGTAGTCGTAGGTCTGTTAACAGCCATCACAACCGCTTTCTGTGGTCCTATTTCATTTATCGGGTTAGCTATTCCACATATAGCCCGCCTCTTATTCCGTACTGAGAATCATCAGATTCTTCTTCCAGGAACAGTGTTGAGCGGTGCCGTAATCGCTTTACTTTGCAACTTTATTTGTTATCTTCCTGGCGAATCAGGTATAATCCCACTTAATGCTGTCACCCCACTTATCGGTGCCCCCGTTATCATTTACGTAATTATTCAGCGTAGGTAATTGTCAACCTATCAGATATTAGTAAAAAGTTATTATTACTTTTCCTTTGTATTAATTCCACTATCATGTTTGTTGCTTTCAACTTTTTTTCTTAACTTTGCACACGAATTAACCCAAAAACTAAAACTACGGCGATATATGATGTGGAGTAATAGCCACGATTGTATCATAATCAGAGGTGCATTTAAGCATATAAGATTGATATCTCGTAGTAGGATAATGTAGAAAATTAAGCCATTCAAATTAGATGAACAAGAAGGAAAAATCAGAACGTAGTCTGTACGTAAAGCCAGAATGTAATTTGTTGAATACAAATATAGAATCAATTTTGCAAAGTGCCAGTGGTAATGCTGGTCGTATTAACCCTGGTGAAGGTGCTGGCGATGCAAAACAATCACCTTTCTGGGAAGATGAAGATGTAGTGAGTGTAAGTAATAATTGGAGTGAATAAGTTATTTACATATAAGATTAACCACACTTAACGAGTAAGAAATAAATAGAGATATGAAGATTAAAACTATACGTTTGATGTTGTCATGGGTAGGCTGTGCATTGACAGGTGCTGCCTTAACTACCAGTTGCTCAAATGATGATATATTGCAGGGCTCGCAGAAGACGCGTAATGCCGTAGAGGATTCAATGACTTTCAGTGGTATTTCTCAAGAGAGTGCTGCAACTCGTACAATTATTTACGACCACACAAAGGGGGGCGGTGCTTCTGTTATCTGGAAAGAAACTGATAACATTCTCGTGAAAGATAATTCTGGGCAGTGGCGCCAGAGTGCTACAGCTACTTTCCCTATCGCTTCAAAGAAGTCGAATGCATTATTTAAGCTCCCTGGCAGATACACTGGAACGACCCATGATGTAGTTTATACGAACAAGGCTTTGAGAGGCTCACAGCCACAAGTGGAGATTAAGAACAAACAAACACAGTCTGCTCCAAACAACTTCGACCACGCTGGTGAGTCGGGTGACTGTGGTATAGCAACCGCTACAAAGATGGGTAATGACTATAAATTTACCCTTGAACATAAGGCTTCTTACATCTGTCTTATCCCTCGTTCAAGTAATGCTTATGTGAATCGTAGTAAGATTATAAAGATTGAAATATCATCAGAGGATAACATCGCTGGTGTTTACAATATTGCAACAGACGGTACACTCTCACTTGCTTCTGGCGGTTCAAAGACCATCACACTTACGACTGGAAGTGGTTTTGATATTGACAATACTACTGCTGACATGAGTAAGAACGCGTCTTACGCCGTAATTGCTCCAGGAACACACAACCTTCGCATTCGTTATTGGCTCCGTAACACAACAGATAATCCTAAAGGTTCTATTGATGGTACTGTAACCAAGTATGTTACACTTACTTTTGTTCCGGGTTCAATACATGACATTACTGCAAATCTTAATATCAACGACTTTGGCGGTACCAACTATTATCTCTGGGATGCAAAGAAGAACTTCTGGGATGGACATGAATGGAACAGTGCTGACCCATGGCAGCCAACGAAATTCCTGACTACAAGTAGTCAAAATTATCCACTACTTGGAAGCGATAGTTATAATCGCCCTCGTACAGCAACAGGACGTTTTGATGCTACAACCGCTCATTTTGCAGCTCTCCCTAATGCCAATGAGATGGCATGGTATGTGCTGAAGGGTGATCCGCATTCTGATGCTGATGAGCTTTGGTCAACAATGGGCTATCTCTATAAGGGTGGTATGTGGTTTAAGAAGAAAGCAAATATTGCTGGATTCACTGACAGTCATCATCCAGATAACGCTTCGACTGATTTGCGTGACACTTATACGAGAGTTGCAAAAGCGGCTTCACAGCAACTCCCTGTTATCACAGAGATGAACCAATATTTCTACCTTCCTTTCTTAGGCTATTATAGCACTGGTAATAATAACTATAAGTTCCAATCTGCAGGTGTCACAGGTTATTACTGGACATCAAGTGCTGTATCTTCAAATCAAACGGGTAGCTATGCCCTAACAATTAATAAAGGTCTTGCTGCTTTACAAGACAATTCTCCTTCTAATGGTATGATTATTCAGCCATTCGAGTAAGCTTTATAATTGAAAATATAGAAAGAGTTAAGCCAACAACCTTTATGTCGTACAACTTAAGCTACGATATTAGAGGTTATTGGCTTAACTCTTTTTTGAATGATATGGTTATATTCAAATTACTTTAGTTCTCTCGAAACATCAATAATAAACTAATGCTATTATATAATAAGACATACAGGACAACGCTAAGTTTGCAACAAGAAACGTAAGTTGCTCTGTTTTACCTTTCTAAGCTCTTAAACGCAAGTGGCAAAGCTTATCACCCCCTAACTTTTGAAGACGCCTTTTGTCCTAATTTTTCACATTTTGAGTTTATAAAGACCACCAAACAGCTTACAAACAACGCCCTTTTGACTTGCAAAAGATGCCCTTTAAGCCCCTTAGTAACGCCCTTTTGAGCCCTTACAAAGTACCTTTTGGAGTCCACCTTTACAACTATTTGATAACAAAGAACTTACGCTGGCTCTTAAGCAACCCATTTTTTCACCCATCCCCCACGTTTACTTTGCATATTTTGTCAATATATTTTGACGGGTGGTGGGGGTTGGGTGGTAATGGCTTCTATAAAGTTCATTGTGAATCCACACATCATCAACACCCATCACCCAACATTCAACCCCACACATCATCATCACCCAACATCCAACACCCATCCCCCCAACATTCAACCCCACACATCATCATCACCCAACATCCAACACCCATCACCCAACATTCAACCTCACACATCATCATCACCCAACATCCAACACCCATCACCCAACATTCAACCCCATTAATTTCATAATCTCGTTTTTTTTATGTAAGTTTGCGGTAAAATAGGTAAGGGGTGAGAGGTGTTAGGTGATAGGTGTTGATGATTACTATAATCTACACACCATCAACACCTAACACCCAACACCCATCACCCACCAATATTATGAACATGAAACAGAATCTTAAAAATGTTGTGCTTGCCGCAGGACTTGCCTGCACAGCACTTACAGGTCAGGCACAGAAAGCAAGACCTAAGACCACACAGACGGTCAGCAATTCGCTTATGAAACAGAGTACGCTACCTTTCAACGCCCCTGATTTCAGCCGTATCAAGGGTGAAGACTATCTCCCTGCTATCAAAGCAGCTATCGCTGAGCAGAGAGCTGAGATAAAGAAGATTACGGACAATAAACAGAAACCTACCTTCGCTAATACTATCTTGGCTTACGAGCGGAGCGGAAAGGACTTGGAACGTATCTCAAACATCTTCTATGCGCTGGTATCTGCTGACAAGACGCCTGAGATTGAGAAGGCACAGGGAAGCATCGTACCACTGATGACGGAGTTTGAGAATGAAATAAAGTTCAACCAGAAGTTCTTCCAGCGCATCAAGTATGTCTATGACCATGAGTACAAGACGCTCAAGGGCGAGGATAAGAAGTTATTAGAGGTGGTTTACAAGGACTTCACCCATGCCGGTGCCTTGCTTCCAAAAGAGAAGATGGCACGTATGCAGGAAATCAACAAGGAGTTGGCAAAGCTTCAGCAGGAGTTTGGCGATATGCTTCCTAAGGCTGCCAATGAGGCTACCGTATGGGTCAGTGACGTGAAGGAATTAGCAGGACTCAGCGAGACGGATATCGCTCAGTGCAAGAAAGATGCTGAGAACCGTGGAGGGAAGGCACCTTACTGTATCGTGATTACGAATACCACTCAGCAGCCTATCCTTGCAAGTCTTGAAAACCGTGGCTTACGTGAGCGTGTCTACAACGCTTCTATTCATCGTACAGACGGCACAGGTGCTTACAATACCTTCCCTGTCATCGTGAAGATAGCTCGCTTGCGTGCGGAGAAGGCTCAGCTGATGGGTTACAAGAACTATGCTTCTTACTCGCTTTCAAAGACGATGGCAAAGAATACGGATAACGTCTATGCCTTCTTGCGTCAGATGATTGAGGCTTACAAACCTAAGTCGGAGGCTCAGACAAAGGCTATCGAGGAGTATGCTCAGAAGACGGAGGGTGCTGACTTCCGCCTCCAGCCCTACGACCGCTTCTATTATTCGGCTAAGATGAAGAAGGATCAGTACAGTTTCTCAGATGATGATGTGAAGCCTTACTTCAATCTTGATTCCGTACTCGTGAACGGTATCTTCTATGCGGCTCACCATGTCTACGGACTTAGCTTCCGCGAGCGTAAGGATATTCCTACTTATCACAAGGATATGAAGGTGTTTGACGTGATAGATGCTGACGGTAAGCAGTTGGCGCTGTTCTACTGTGATTACTTCCGCCGTCCAACAAAGCGTGGTGGTGCGTGGATGAGTGCCTTCCTCAAGCAGAGTGGTGACCGTCAGCAGAAACCGCTCATCTACAACGTATGTAACTATGCCAAGGCTCCAGAAGGTCAGCCAACGCTCCTTACTTGGGATGAGACTCAGACGATGTTCCACGAATTCGGACACGCCCTGCACGGTATGCTTTCTAATTGTAAGTATAACACGTTGAGTGGTACTGCAGTATCACGTGATTTCGTGGAGATGCCTTCACAGTTTAATGAGTCGTTCGCAAGCATACCAGAGGTGTTCAATAACTATGCACGCCATTACAAGACCAACGAACCGATGCCAGATGCCCTGCGTGAGAAGATGTTGGGTTCGCTCAACTTCCTTTCAGCTTACGCATTAGGCGAGAACCTTGCTGCTACCTCTGTGGATTTAGCTTGGCATTGCCTCTCACCTTCTGAGGTTCCGACAGTCGAAGAGGCACCAGCCTTCGAGAAGAAGGTGCTGGCGGATATGGGTCTGTTGAACAATCAGATTCCTCCACGCTACTCTACTTCTTACTTCAACCACATTTGGGGTGGTGGATATGCAGCTGGTTATTACAGCTATCTGTGGAGTGAGGTATTAGCCGCAAACATTGCTGATTACTTCGAGGCTCACGGTGCACTGACACGTAAGGTGGGTGATGACTTCCGCCAGAAGATTCTCTCACGTGGTAATACACGCGACTTGATGCAGATTTTCTCTGACTTCACTGGCCTCAAAGCTCCTGATACAAAGGGATTGCTGAAGGCGAGGGGGATGTAAGAAGCAAACCGACAGGACAACAAGCAGCCCCTCCCCCTTACCCCTCCCCCGAAGGGAGGGGAGTGATTACCGTCACTTGCCTGAAAGTAAACAGTAATTTACAGATAATACTTCTCCAATTAATAGCAAACCACAATGAGCAGAACATACTACTCCCCTCCCTTTGGGGGAGGGGTCGGGGGAGGGGCCAGTTGGGTCCGCCTCTTCTTTTTCTTTCTTCTCTCTCTTCTAATCCTCAACTTTAGCATAAAGGGCTATTGGAAGATAAAGTCCTATTCATTCCAAAGCTATTTCAAAGATGTATGGGAAATCTGTCACGAAAAGGGGTATAACGAAGACTATTGCATCCTCGTGGACTTTTCGCGCCCATCGGGTGAGGACCGAATGGCTATCATCGACCTGAAGACTTTATCCGTACTTGACACTGGTCCTTGCGCACACGGCAAAGGAAAGGGTAACAGTGCGTGGAAACCAGTTTTCTCAAATAAGGAAGAAAGCAGATGCTCAAGTCTCGGAGCTTTCAAGATTGCAGAGAAAGGCTATTCCACTACTGTCGGGTTGCGTTTTGCCCTTGATGGGTTGGATGCATCAAACAGCAATGCAAGACGAAGAAACATCCTCATCCATAGTTCCCGATACGTGGGCATTATGTACCATCTCACCTCCTACCTTCCACTCTCCGATGCTTCGTGGGGATGCTTCACTACAAGCCCTGCTATGCTGAAGAAAATCGAAGCCCTTTGTGACAAGAGCAAGAAGCCTATCCTGCTTTATGCATATAAATAATCTTGACAAACAAAAAGATTATAATGGAACTGAACCTGAAAAGAACCCTGACTTGTATAATCCTGACTGTGCTCACCACTCTCAGCACACATGCGCAGACCTTATGCGTCATTGATGGCACACCCCTTCCCGACTCCCTCCTGCACGTTACCATCGACGAGATGCGGTCGGATTCGGCCAAAGAGATTGTGGCAAAAAGACTGGGACTTATTCCGCCCTACGCCATCGAATCCATACAGACATTCGCAGTAGAAGAGCAGATAAAGCAAGGGAAGAACATCACATTCTGTAAATCACCCAAAGATATCATCATCATGCGAACCAACTCGCTTGCAGAACTACAATGGGTAATAAACGGTAAACTAAGGAAACCACGAAAGAAGTTGACCATCATTGATTACAAACTCTCACCCCAACGTATAACGGAGGCTTTGCCAAGGGGTATCAAACCCACCGACATCCTCTCTGCCGACATCCTTACTTATATAAACGATCCACGGATGGAAAAACATCCGACAATCGTGATTAAGACAAGACACACTGCCCCTTCCAAAAACAAAAGGCACTGATTCTTCCAAGAAAACAAAGGGCACTGACCGAAAAAGCAATGGAAGGGAAGTAGTCAGATTCCACAAAGATAAGACATAAAACAGTATCTGAAAGATGATTAGACAAACACCATACAGCAAGGAAAACGAACAAAAGAATAATAGCGAACACTCAGCAAATAGGGCTCTCCCCCTTTCGGGGGAGCCGGAGGGGGCTTCTGGTGCTTCCTTCATCTCCCACTCTCTTTCCTTTTCCCTCCAAAGCGTATCGGCAGTTCTCACCTTACTAAACGACGGCTGTACGATTCCCTTCATCTCTCGCTATCGTAAGGAACGAACAGGGGGGCTTGATGAGGTTCAGATAACTGATATCAGCGATCTTTATGACCGTCTGAAGGAACTCGGCAAACGTAAGGAGACCATCCTCAAGACTATCCGCGAGCAAAAGAAACTCACACCAGAATTAGAAACAAGAATCCGAGTTTGTATGGATTCCACAGAGTTGGAAGATATCTACCTACCATATAAACCCAAACGCCGTACACGTGCGCAGATTGCACGTGAACAGGGATTGGAGCCATTAGCGTTGGCGATAATGGAGGAAGCCCAAAAACCTACAGCCCCACCCAACCTCCCCGAAGGGGGAGGAGACAAACTTGCAAGTATTTTGCAGAAATATCAAGGAAGAGCCAAAGAATCTTTATCCTCTCGTATGCGCATAGGCACTCCTCCCCTTTCGGGGAGGTCGGGTGGGGCTCCTCTCCCCCTTTCGGGGGAGTCGGAGGGGGCTTTGGCTTTGGACATCATTGCCGAGCTTGTCTCCGAGAACCAGCAAGCACGCAATACCGTCCGCACAGCTTACCAGCGTGGGGCTGTCATCACATCAAAGGTCATCAAGAAGATGAAGGACACCGAGGAGGCGCAGAAGTTTGCTGATTACTTCGACTTCTCCGAACCTCTCCGCCGATGCAATAGCCACCGACTTCTTGCCATGCGTCGTGGTGAGGACCAAGGTATCTTGCGCGTAAGCATCACGATTGACGGAGAAGAATGTATCTCACGCCTCACTCGCCAATTCGTGCGTGGACACGGAGTGTGTCAGACCCTCGTTAGCCAAGCCGTTGAAGACTCCTTCAAACGTCTTATCAATCCGAGCATTGAAAATGAATTTGCTGCCTTGAGCAAGGAGCGTGCCGACGAAGAGGCTATCAAGGTCTTTACCGAGAACCTCCGCCAGCTTCTCCTCTCTCCCCCACTCGGTCAGAAACGTGTCCTCGCCCTCGACCCCGGTTTTGCCAACGGATGTAAGATTGCTTGCCTTGACGAACAAGGTAACCTCCTTCATCATGAGATTATCTATCCGCATCCACCACGCAATCAAACGAGACAAGCCACGGAAGCCCTGCAAAGGATGATAAACACTTATAAGATTGAGGCTATTGCCATTGGCAATGGTACGGCAAGCAGGGAGAGTAAGGAGTTTGTTGAGAACATAACGACCGAAACTACAACTGGCCCCTCCCCCTCACCCCTCCCCCATAGGGAGGGGAGTGATTACTGTCACTTGCCTAAAAGCAAACAGCAATTTACAGATAATACTTCTTCAATTAATAGCAAACCACAATCAGCAGGACATACTACTCCCCTCCCTTTGGGGGAGGGGTCGGGGGAGGGGCCAGTTGGGCCAGTTGCGTCCGCTTCTTCCTTGTTTATCTTCCTTGTCTCCGAGGACGGTGCCTCCATCTATTCCGCCTCTCCCGTGGCTCGCGAGGAGTTCCCCGACGAGGATGTGACCACACGTGGAGCCATATCTATCGGCAGACGACTGATGGACCCGCTCGCTGAACTCGTGAAGATTGACCCGAAGAGCATCGGTGTTGGACAATACCAACACGATGTCGACCAATCAAAGCTTAAGCATTCACTCGACCAAACGGTGATGAGTTGTGTCAATCAGGTGGGAGTCAACCTCAACACAGCTTCCCTCCACTTGCTCACCTACGTCAGCGGACTCGGTCCTGCCCTTGCCCGCAACATCATTGATTACCGACGTGAGCACGGTCCTTTCACCTCACGTGCCCAACTCAAGAAGGTGAAGCGTTTAGGTGATACTGCCTACCAGCAATGTGCAGGTTTCCTCCGTATTCCCAATGCCAAGAACCCACTCGATAACTCTGCCGTTCATCCCGAGAGCTATCACATCGTTGAGCAAATGGCGAAAGACTTGAAATGTACGATAAAGGAGCTCATTGGCAATAAGAAACTCTTGGCAGAAATTGATGTCAAAAGGTACCTCACCCCCCAGCCCCCTCTCCGAAGGGAGAGGGGGAGTGAAGCCTCCCCCAACCCCTCCGAAAGGAGGGGAGGAGCCCCACCCAACCTCCCCGAAAAGGGAGGAGTGCCTATGCGCACACGAGAGGATAAGGGCGCTTTAAATCTTTCCCAACACCTCAGCGAAGTATCCGCAAGCTTGCCTCCCCTCCTTTCGGAGGGGTTGGGGGAGGCTACCCTCCGCGACATCCTCACCGAGCTTGAGAAGCCTGGGCGCGATCCACGTGGAGAGGTTGAAGTCTTCGAATTCGACAAGAATGTCCATACCCTCTCCGACCTCATCATAGGAATGGAACTCCCCGGCATCGTGACAAACATCACCAACTTCGGAGCCTTCGTCGACATCGGTGTTCATCAAGACGGACTCGTCCACATCTCTCAACTCTCCGACCGCTTCGTCACCGACCCCACACAAGTCATCCGCCTTCATCAGCACGTCCGCGTCCGTGTCGTCGAAGTCGATATGCGTCGCAAACGTATCGCATTGAGTATGAAGAATATCAAACAATAAAAATATATGAATCAGACAAAGAAAATCCTTGCCTACTTAGGTTGTATTGCGTTTACCGCCTTGGGCGTATGGCTCCTTACCATAGAAAACCCCACCACAACTTATCCACTATGGACAATAAGAGTTGCTGGCATCCTCTCCATCATCTTCTTTGGTGGTGGCGGTTTGTTTATGGCTTATAAAAAGGTAAAACTTCTCATAAACCATAAGAAAGATATAGAATTTACCGATAGAGGTATCTCTATCTGCGGAGCTGAGGAAATATTATGGAACGAGATAACCGACTTCTCCCTAATACGTTTTAAAGGCAACAGGTTGATAACCATTCAGATGAAAGACCCTGAAAAGGTTATCGCAAACGAATCTTCATGGATAAAACGCAAGACTATGGAGTATAACCTCAAGACTATCAACGCCCTTTACTCCTTCCCTGCCTATATGATGGATGGGCGAGCTGAAGAAGCACTTACGCTCTGCAAGCTGAACTTGGCAAAACATAAATAATATAACAAATAACCCTATTTAAGCCCTCCTCCCTTTGGGAGGGATTGGAGGTGAGTATTAAGCTATGCATGACATTATTGGAGGCTTTATAGGCTTAACATTGGTTCATATAGGTGCTGCACTTCGCTTCGTCTATCATCGCTTTATTATCAGAGATAATTATAGTTATCATTCCTTGATAACTGAATCACCAGTATTTGATTGCTTCAAAGAATCATACAAAGAACAATTCAAGAGATGGAAGCAGAGACAAATTCAACGTAATCAAGCATATGATATAGACCTGAATGAGGAACAACAACAAACACTCGAAATGTTTCTCAAAGAGGGTAGAAGTAAGAAAGAGATAATACAAGGTATGATTGAAACTAGCGAATTAAAGCTAATAGATGTTGACATTTACCCTCGTAATCCCGAATACTTTTCCAATCGTGTCCTTGATGGTATCATAGGTTTATGCTTCCTTATCATACTAATCCTCATTATTCATTACATTTAAATCAGGTGAATATGAGCGATAGCCTCTTATTTAAGTTTCTTTCTATACAATCATTGGGTAATCTCAATCAACGAAGCTTTATATCTTCCTTTCGGAATTCTATCTATCACCGCTTCTTTATATCCAGTAGGTAGAAGTCCACCTGGAAGCCATAACACATTCGCTCCGATTTCGTTACCCGACGGCATCCTCAACTTGAGTTTCTTTGGTTTGGGGATGTCAATCCTTACTAATACCCGATGTTTCCACGCACCTGCAGGGATTCCCAATTCATGTTCGATGCGCGACAAGTCGCCATGACTTCTCATCAATACACTATCCATCTCCGATTTCATCATGATAAACTGACTATTATCAGCCTTACCGATAGAGTCGCCATGATGCCGTTCTAACAATTCTTTCGAAACAATACACGATGCACCTGCCTTAAAATTCTTCAGATGTCGCCTTATATATCTTCGTTTCAAATAGGTTTCGGGTGCAGGTCGTTTACCCTTAGGAATCATCAGTATGCCCTTTCTCGACATACCCCTACGAAAGTATTTATCAATAAGACTTACAGTATCAGCACGATAAGAACTCCTAAGCTGCCCATCAACTTTTTGCCCAAAATTATCTGACAACAAAGAATCCTGCTTCGACAGACACCTCGCAGTCTCTTTCGTTATCACATATTGCGCATGCGCCCCCTGCCCCACTCCTACAACGAGCAGCAGAATCGCCACAATGTATCTGAACAAGAGCCTCACCCCCTTCTCCGAACCAATGGTCACTGACCGAAGAAAGGTAATGCAGAGGGGGAGTAAGCACTGAGACACCCCCAGCCTCACCCCCAGCCCCTCTCCGAAAGGAGAGGGGAGTAAATGGCGAGATACCCACAGCCTCACCCCCAACCCCTCTACGAAAGGAGAGGGGAGTAAATAGCGAGATACCCCTATGTTCAGGGACTTCTTCCTTGTTTTTTTCATTTTACCACAGAATCATCTAATTATATAGGGATAACGCGCTGTTTACTCCCCTCTCCATTTACTCTCTTCGGGCAATTACCATTGATTCAGAGAGCTCAAGAGTAGCTACCATAGGGATATCTCGGTGTCTACTCCCCTCCCTTTGGGGGAGGGGCAAGGGGGAGGGGCTGCTTGTAGTGTTCTGGTGTGTTGCTGTTGTTATACTTAAAAAAAGCTGCCACCCTTTCAGGCGACAGCTTCCATTCCGTTATAACGAGTGC
>ERZ773265.77-NODE-77-length-64848-cov-107.875434_pt1 | contig 64848 bp, 46 predicted proteins | sample MGYA00580512_ERZ773265 | MGnify/ENA primary metagenome ERZ773265 (study PRJEB29015, sample SAMEA2738169) | human oral metagenome | biome: human oral; feature: human-associated habitat; material: saliva | place: China | collected 2183 ... | reverse complement strand
CGTGGCGCAGGTCGATTTCGTTCTGGCCGGGGCCGGTTTCGTGGTGGCTGAATTCGACGGAGATGCCGACTTCTTCGAGCATGGTCACGGCCTTACGGCGGAAGTCCTGCACGATGCCGCCGGGCGTGTGGTCGAAGTAGGATTCGTAGTCCACGGGCACGGGGAATCCGTCGGCGCCGAGCTTGGAGGATTCGAGCAGGTAGAACTCAATTTCGGGCGAGGTGTAGCAGGTGAAGCCCATCTCCGCGGCCTCGTTGAGCACGCGCTTGAGCACGCCGCGAGTGTCGGAGGCGCTAATCTCACCGTCGGGGGTGAGCACGTCACAGAACATGCGGGAGGTGTAGTCTTCCTCGCCGCGCCAGGGCAGAATCTGGAAGGTGGAGGGGTCCGGCTGCAGCAACATGTCGGATTCGTAGATGCGGGAGAAACCCTCAATCGAGGAGCCGTCAAAGCCCAGGCCCTCATCGAAGGCGCTTTCTACTTCAGCCGGTGCGAGCGCAACGGATTTGAGGGTGCCGACCACGTCGGTGAACCAGAGGCGGATGAAGCGGATGTCGCGCTCTTCGATGGTGCGCAGTACGAATTCCTGTTGGCGGTCCATGAGTTGCCCTCTCGGTGCGGGCGCGCATCCGCGTGGTACCCGTCTGTGGGTGGCGGAGGCGCGCTAAATTTGCTGCCGAGGTGAGGAAGACCCTGTTGCGGAAAGGTCCTGCATGTCCCTTGGGGTTCCAAGGGGGGGGGTGCGGCGGGTTACGTACCAGCGGTGCTGGCGCCTCCTTGCCCCGGCGTGTGTCCTGTTGTTATCTAGCCTATCGGGTTCTGCTGTGTGGCGGGCGGGTGGTAGGTTTCGTTTGTGTAAATTCTCTTTTCGTGTGCCGCGGTAGCTCAGATTCTGGGCGGTATCGGGGCCGCCCCCACTTTTCTACGGTGCGGGTCTAGGCTTTGTTCAGATACCTAGCAGATGACGGTTCGCGGGGCGTGGTCGGGGTCGCCTTGCGATAATGGGGGTATGCTACATTCCGTTCTTCTCTCATCAGCTTCGCAGGCGCTGCCCGCACAGGTGGCGCCCGCACAGATTCCTCTAGCGGCGAGCACACTGGTTGCTGCTGACCCCACCGGGCTTGAGTGGCTGCTACTTATTGCCGCCCCCATTGTTTTCTTGGTGTTGTATCTGGTCTGTCTTTTTGCGGTTGCGGTCTTTGGCCCGACCGTCATGAAGAATAACAAGACCGGTGGTGCGACCTATCTGCTGGACCGCCCCTCCCGTGTGGCGTTTAGGACCCGCACCGTGGCGTTGTGGGCGCTGGTTGGTGCGTTTGTGGAGTTCATTTGGACCGGTTATACGGGTCGTTTGGGGTCGAGCGCGGCTATTCCGGTCATTATTTTTAGCTGGTCGTGGAAGTACACTTTCTTCTTCTTGCCGCTTCAGGTAATTCGTTCCTGGTATGTTCACGCAAGCCGCGGCAAGTATGATGCGCTGTCGGCTGAGGGTGCTCAGCGCCGTGAGAAGCTGAACCGTAAGAGCGCTTACGAGGTGTCGAAGATGATGCAGCGTAACCCGCAGCAGTTCGCCATGAATAAGGAGCTGCATACGCTGGCGCGCGGTCAGAAGATTGCGGGCGTGCGTCCGTTCCAGCACCTTGACGAGGCGGGCAAGAAGCGCCGCACGAACTATACGGTGGAGCTGGCTGTGGCGCTCATGCAGGCGCGTGCCATGAACCCCGGCAAGCTTCCGTCGGAGGCGTTCGGCGAGAGCATCCTGGGTATGGGTGTTGGCATTACGTCTGATCGGGCGGTGGAGCAGACCTGGTTGACTCTGTGCACGGAGCGTGTCAACGCGCCGGATGCGCCGAATTACCCGGATTCGCTGTACCCGGTGGCGGCTCGTTTTTCGCTGTTTACCACGATGTCGCTGTTGCAGCCGGTGATGGGTCGCCCCTATTCGCCGTTTACTGCGCCGGATGCGCGCCGTTTCGTGCCGCGTGATTTCTCGGCGGATACTGTGCTGTTGAAGACTGAGGAGCTGGGCAAGAAGGCTCTGGCGCAGAGCGCTATTTTCCGTCAGATTCATGAGCGTCTTTTGCCGTTGCATCGGCAGCAGCCTCAGCTGGTGGATGGCCGCGCGCTGGCGTATTGCGGTGCCCTGCTGGTAAGCGTGGCGAAGGCGGAGGCGGAGAGCCAGCGGTTGACGAGCCAGATTCTGGCGACGGCTGCTTCGGAGCGTGGCATCCTGTCCTTTGGCGTGTTCTCGCAGATTTCTGAGGATTATCAGTGTGTTCAGCGTCTGCTGAATCTGATGGTGAAGGCGACCGCCGACGTTGAGCGTTTCATCAACGCGGTGGAGGCGCTGGTGCAGATGCATTCTGGTCCGGTTCAGCCTTCCGGCATTGCGTACGAGAAGGTGCAGATGGAGTACATCGCTGCTCTTCTGGACGTTATTGTCTTCTCTTCGCACGCCCCGCTTGCCGGTTCTATTCAGGCGTCTTACGCCCTGCTGAAGGCAGACTATGAGGCGTTTACATTCAACACCACCGATGAGTTGAGCCGCAGCTACTGGCTGCAGTACGCGAAGAACGCGGTGAACGCCTGCGATACGGGTCTGTCTCAGGGTTATGAGGGTTTCTTCGATAACGATGCGGCGCTCCCTGCGTGGGAGTCCTACGCGGAGGACGTCGTGAAGGAAGTCTGCACCTATTCGATCATGCAGCTGTACTGGGATGCTCTGGTGCAGCAGGCGCTCATTCAGCGCGATTTGCCGCGTGAGTTTAGTGATGCTTCTTCCGCTGTTCCGGAGCTGATGAATAAGAACGCCGCTGCGTCGTTCCCGACCTACTACATTAACCTCATCTGGAACTAGGCATAGTTGTTCCCTCGTGGTGAGCGGTACGCCAGGTTGGAGCCGTGCAGGGTTAGAATAGTCAGCATGACTACTGAGCGTTCTTCCGAGATCTCTTCGCCCTACGCGGCACAACCTGCCGCTACCTCCGCGGCTGCTCCCGCGACTGCTTCTGCATCGAAGCCTTTTGACCTGGACACCGTCAAGAAGGTGCGTACCGTTCACCTGGCTCAGGCTAAGGCGACCGGTCAGAAGTTCTCCATGCTGACCTGTTATGACGCTCTGACGGCGCAGATTTTTGATCGCGCCGGCATCGACATGCTGCTGGTGGGCGATTCAGCGGCGAATGTGGTGCTCGGCTACGAGTCGACCCTGACCATTACCCTGGATGAGATGATTCCGCTGGTTGCGGCGGTTTCTCGCGGTGCATCTCGCGCCATGGTGGTTGCTGATTTGCCGTTTGGTTCGTATGAACAGTCCCCGCAGCAGGCGGTGGCGAGCGCTGTTCGCCTGATGAAGGAGGGCGGCGCGCACGCGGTCAAGATTGAGGCTGATGCGTCGATGGCTGAGTGGGTTCGTGCCCTGGTGCGTACCGGTATTCCGGTGGTGGCGCATGTTGGTTTCACCCCGCAGTCGGAGCATGCCCTGGGCGGTTTCCGTGTGCAGGGCCGCGGTGATGCGTCTGAGCGTGTTCGTGAGGATGCGGTGGCGCTGGCTGAGGCTGGTGCGTTCTGCGTGCTCATGGAGATGGTGACCACTCAGACCGCGCAGCTGGTGGATGAGGCTGTCGGTGCGATTCCGACTATCGGTATTGGTGCCTCGAATGTGACGACCGGTCAGGTGCTGGTGTGGCAGGACATGATGGGTGTTCGCGCCGGTCGCGTGCCGCGTTTTGTGAAGCAGTTTGCGCAGGTTGGCCAGGTCATGGAGGATGCTGCGCGTGCTTATCGTGAGCAGGTTCGTTCGGGTGAGTTCCCGGCGGCTGAGCACACTTTTGAGTAGGCTTTAGGCTGAGAAGAAAAGCTTGAGAAGAAAGACCCCCGTATCCGGTGCTCCGGGTGCGGGGGTCTTTCATCTCAGACTGTATGTCTGTTGGGCGGCGGGCGCCTTGAGCGTTGCTGAGGGCATTGGGCAAGGCTGAGGGTGCTCAATCTTTAGAGCCAGCCGCCGTCCTTCTCCCAGGCGTCGTTGCGTTCGCGGGCGCGGTCCATGGCGTGTGCCGCCTCCTCGTAGGTTTTGAAGGGGCCCCACAGGGAGGTGACGGCGCTCTGCTGGCCGCGTTCAACCTCGCCGGTTTTGAGGTTGTACCAGTACTCTTCGGGGTGCGGGCTGGTGGCTTCAGTCGCGGAGTTCAGGGTCTTTTCGACCGCCGATTCGATGGCTTCGCTCAGGCGGTGCTTGTGATGGCTCATGGTTCTCCTTCGACGGTGAGGGGTTGGTGTTTCTAGCTTCTCACGCGCGTAGGTTCGTGGCAATGAGGCGGGTGGAGCTTCTCACGGCGTTTCCCCTCCGCGGTCTTCCGCTTCTGCCTTCCACCCCGGCTTTCCGCCCTCACAGTTTTTGCCTCTAGCGTGCATGAAATTTTATTCACAATCTGGGAAAAAGGTACGGCTTGTGTATCCGCCGCTTTTTAGCGCCTGAGCAAGGGACACAACCCGCCCACGCCCGGTAAGATGAAACTATGTCTTCAACCAAAACGAATACTTCGCACAATCTTCCTGCTGAGCCCGGTCGAGCACCCGTGGGTTGTCTGACCCCCGGACGCATCACCCCCATGCGCCCGGTCCCCTCGCACATTGTTCGCCCCGAGTACGTGGGTAAGCCCACCGCCAACGAGGGTAACGACTCGAACATGTACACCCCCGAGGAAGTTGAGCGGGTTCGCGCAGCCGGCAAGATCGCGGCAGGCGCCATCGTTGAAGCATCCAAGATTTGCGTACCCGGCACCACCACCGACGAGATTGACGTGCTGGTCCACGAGTACATTTGCGACCACGGCGCGTACCCCTCCACCGTGGATTACCGCGGCTACCCCAAGTCCGTGTGCACCTCCCTGAACGAGGTCATCTGCCACGGCATCCCGGATTCCACCGTGCTGGAGGACGGCGACATCCTCAACCTGGACGTCACCGCATACCTGGACGGCATGCACGGCGACACCAACAAGACCCTGCTCGTCGGCAACGTGGACGAAGAGTCCCGCCTGCTGGTTGAGCGCACCGAAGAGTCCCTGAACCGTGCGATTAAGGCTGTGAAGCCGGGCCGCCAGATCAACGTGATTGGTCGCGTCATTGAGAAGTATGCGGCACGTTTCGGTTACGGTGTGGTTCGCGACTACACCGGTCACGGTGTGGGTCGTGAGTTCCACTCGGGCCTCATCATCCCCCACTACGATGCGGCACCCGCCTACGACACCGAGATTCGTGAGGGCATGATTTTCACGATCGAGCCCATGCTGACCCTCGGCACCATCGAATGGGACCTGTGGGACGACGACTGGACCGTGGTCACCCGCGACCGCAAGCGCACCGCACAGTTCGAGCACACCCTCGTGGTGACCGCTGACGGTGCGGACATCCTGACCCTGCCCTAAGCGCAACCCTCTGGGTTTCCTACTTGTGCAGGTATTGTGCAGGTACGAGCCCAGCACCTCACTTTTATATCAGTTCACCCACTAACAAACCCGCCCACTCCCTCAGTTACACGGCAGTAGGCGGGGCGAAAGAGAGAAAACCATGAGCGATTACGCAGAACCCGGCGTCATCACCGAACTGCCCGCACCCACCCCCAAGGACCTGCAGATTGGTGTGGACATTGGAGGCACCGGCATTAAGGGCGGCATCGTTGACCTGCGCACCGGTAACCTCGTGTCCGACCGCTTCCGCATCGACACCCCCAAGCCCGCAACCCCCGCCGCTGTGGCTGAGGTTGTACGCCGTGTAGTGGACGAGCTGCAGGGCCGCGACCTGGCACCGGACCCCGAGTCCGCTGTCGGCATCGACTTCCCCGCAGTGGTGAAGAACGGCATGGTCTTCTCCGCAGCGAACGTGGACGACTCCTGGATTAACACCGACCTGGAGCAGGTCATGAGCGAGGCGCTGGACGGCCGCACCGTCTACGGCCTCAACGACGCTGACGCAGCAGGCCTGGCTGAGGCAACCTACGGTCAGGGCCGTAACCGTGACGGCCTGATCGCTGTCATCACCCTGGGCACCGGCATCGGCTCCGCCCTCATCAACGACGGTAAGCTGATCCCGAACACCGAGCTGGGCCACCTGGAGCTTGACGGCCACAACGCCGAGTCTCAGGCTTCCGCTCGTGCCCGCGAGGTGCACGAGCTGTCCTGGAAGAAGTACGGCAAGCGTCTGTACCGCTACTTCGAGCACGTTCAGATGCTCTTCTCCCCCGACCTGTTCATCATTGGCGGCGGCATCTCCAAGAACCCGGAGAAGTTCATGCCCTACTTTGAGGACCAGATTCGTACCCCCATGGTCATGGCTGCCCTGCGTAACAACGCGGGTATTGTGGGTGCGGCGCTGTGGGCTGGCGGCATGCTGCAGGAACGCAAGCGCCGCGGCGAAGCGTAAAGTGTAGCTACAGCTAAAGGGGCTGTTCCTGAGATAGTTATCTCGGGAACAGCCCCTTTCTGTGTGCCACCGCTCGTCTATAGCGGCTACCGACGCTGAGTTAGCTACTGGGCTAGCTAGTTACTGGGCGATGCGGTCCTCACGCAGACGCGCAATCGCCTCCTCAAAGTCTTCAAGGTTCTCAAACGCCTGGTACACGCTCGCAAAACGCAGGTAGGCAACCGCGTCCAGCTTCGACAGCGGCTCCAGGATGGTCAGACCCACCTCGTGCGCGTTAATCTCCGCCAGACCGCGGGCACGAATCAGCTCCTCAACCTCCTGGGCGAGCTTCGCCAAATCATCCTCACCCACGGGGCGGCCCTGGCATGCCTTACGCACGCCGGCGGCAATCTTCGAACGGTCGAAGGGCTCGGTCACGCCGGAACGCTTAATCACCGAAATGGTGGTGGTTTCAACGGTCGTGAAGCGGCGAGCGCAGGAGGTGCACTGGCGGCGGCGGCGAATTGCGGCGCCGTCATCGGTGGTGCGGGAATCCACCACGCGCGAGTCGGTGTGCTTGCAATAGGGGCAGTACATTCGTTTCTCCTTGGCTGGGCGCTAGCGCCCGCGTATACAGCGCTCAAGAATATTTATACCTATTCTACCGTGATATACAGCGGATACACCGTATGGTGTGAGTGAATATACGCTCAGGGTGGACTCTGCTATGCAGAATCCATCCTGTCATTCCCCTCAGCGGGGGTTGTGCGTTGTTAGCGTGCGTTGTTAGCGTCGAATGCAGCTCGGACCGAAAATCGTCTTGATTTCACCGAAGAGGCTCGGGTTCGGCTCCACGCGCACACTAGCGTCCAGAAGCACCAGTTGCTCCTTATCGCGGGTACGCACGAGCATGCGCACATCCGCGGTGCCCCTGTGGTCGCGCAGGGTCTCCTTCAGCTCCTTCAGGTTCGCCTCGGTCACCAGGTACTCGGGTACCACGATAGTGATGGGTGCGGCGCGGCCGTCATCGCTGATTTCCAGGATCTGCAGTTCCTGCGCGCTCATGTTCACGCTACCGTCGTCGCGGCGCTGCACGCGGCCACGAATCGAGCAGATGAGGTCGTCCGCCAGGGCGGCACCCATCGTCTCGTAGGCGCGGGAGAAGAACATGACCGTAATGGTTGCGCCCGAGGGGTCTTCCAGCTCCACGGAGGCGTACTGGTTACCGCTGGACTTGGCGATACGGCGCGAAACGCCGGTGAGCATACCCGCAACGGTGACGGTTTCGCCGTCGCGCACGTGCGAGTCTTCACCGATAATGTCGTGCACCGAATGGCTTGCGGCATCCGAGAGCGCACGCTCCAGGCCACGCAGCGGGTGGTCCGAAACGTACAGGCCCAGCATGTCACGCTCAAAGTTCAGCTTCTCACGGCGGTCCCACTCGGGCACGTCGGGGATGGTCACCGTCAGCTCATCACCCAGGGCGTCATCCATGCCGAGGGAGCCGAAGAGGTCGAACTGACCCGCCGCTTCCTTACGTTTGACCGCCACGGCCGCGTCCACTGCCGCCTCGTGAATGAGGGACAGCGAACGGCGGGTGTGGCCCAGATCGTCGAAAGCGCCCGCCTTAATGAGCGACTCGATGGTGCGCTTATTGCACACCTGCAGCGGCACCTTCTTCAGGAAGTCATTGAAGGACTCGTAGCGGCCCTTCTCCTCGCGGGCGGCAATCATGCCTTCGACCACGTTCGCGCCCACGTTACGGATCGCGCCCATACCGAAGCGGATATCGTCACCGACAGGGGCGAAGGTCAGGGTGGACTCGTTCACATCCGGCGCGAGCACGGTAATGCCCATGGCGCGACATTCGTTCAGGTACAGCGCGAGCTTGTCCTTGTTATCGCCCACGCTGGTCAGCAGTGCAGCCATGTACTCCTGCGGGTAATGCGCCTTCAGGTACGCCGTCCAGTACGACACCAGACCGTACGCAGCCGTGTGCGCCTTGTTGAACGCGTAGTCAGAGAACGGCAGCAGAATATCCCAGAGCGCCTTAATAGCGCCCTCAGAGTAGCCGTTAGAAATCATGCCGTCGTGGAAGGTAGCGTACTGCTTATCCAGCTCCGCCTTCTTCTTCTTACCCATCGCACGGCGCAGCAGGTCTGCCTCACCCAGAGTGTAGTTCGCGACCTTCTGAGCAATCGCCATAACCTGTTCCTGATACACAATCAGGCCGTAGGTGGTGTCCAGAATGTCCTTCAGCGGCTCTTCCAGCTCGGGGTGAATCGGCTCGATCTCCTGCTTACCGTTCTTACGCAGAGCGTAGTTGGTGTGCGAGTTCGCGCCCATCGGGCCCGGACGGTACAGCGCCAACACTGCCGAAATGTGCTCGAACTCCTCGGGCTCCATGAGCTTGAGCAGCGAGCGCATCGGGCCGCCGTCGAGCTGGAACACGCCGAGGGTGTCGCCGCGCGCCAGCAGACGGTACGATTCCGGGTCGTCCAGCGAGAGGGATTCAAGGTCCAGGTCGATGCCTCGGTTAGCCTTAATGTTCTCCACCGCATCAGAGATGATGGTGAGGTTACGCAGACCCAAGAAGTCCATCTTGATCAGGCCCAGGCCCTCACAGGTGGGGTAATCGAACTGGGTAATGACCTGGCCGTCGGCCTCGCGGCGCATCACGGGGATCACGTCCACGAGGTCCTTGCTGGACATAATCACGCCCGCAGCGTGCACGCCCCACTGACGCTTCAGACCCTCCAGGCCCTTCGCGGTTTCAAACACCTGGCCGTAGATCTTATCGACCGGGTCCTCAATGAGGGCACGCAAATCTGCCGCCTCGGCGTAACGCTTATCCTCTTCGTTGTACACGTTCGCCAGGGCGATGTTCTTACCCATGACGTCCGGCGGCATCGCCTTGGTGAGGCGCTCGCCGACCGAGTACGGCTGGTCCATCACGCGGGAGGCATCCTTGAGCGCCTGCTTCGCCTTAATGGTGCCGAAGGTGACGATCTGCGCGACCTTCTCTTCACCGTACTTTTCGGTCACGTAGTCGATGACTTCGCCGCGGCGACGATCGTCAAAGTCCACATCGAAGTCGGGCATGGAGACGCGGTCGGGGTTGAGGAATCGCTCGAAGATCAGGTCGTGGTCGAGCGGGTTCAGGTCGGTAATACGCATCGCGTACGCCACCATGGAGCCTGCACCGGAACCACGGCCGGGGCCCACGCGAATACCGTTGCGCTTAGCCCAGTTGATAAAGTCGGCGACCACGAGGAAGTAGCCGGGGAAGCCCATGGAGGTAATAACCCCCACCTCGTACTCTGCCTGCTTGCGCACAGTGTCGGGAACGCCCTGCGGGAAGCGGTAGTGCAGGCCCTTCTCGACCTCCTTCACGAACCAAGATTCCTCGTTTTCGCCCTCGGGCACGGGGAAGTTCGGCATGTAGTTCGCCTTGGTATTGAACTCCACGTTGCAGCGTTCAGCGATTTCGAGGGTGTTCTCGCACGCGCCGGGAATGTCGCCGAACAGGGCGTACATTTCTTCAGCCGAGCGCAGGTAGAAGTTATCCGCGTCGAATTTGAAGCGCTTGGGGTCAGTGAGGGTCGAGCCGGACTGCACGCACAGCAGCGCCGCGTGGGCGGTGTGGTCTTCCTGGCGGGTGTAGTGCAGGTCGTTGGTGGCGACGAAGGGCAGGTTCAGCTTCTTGGCGAGGCGGTGCAGATCCTCCTGGACGTTGCGTTCAATGTCCAGGCCGTGGTCCATGACCTCGCAGTAGAAGTTGTCCTTGCCGAAAATATCGCGGAATTCGCTCGCCGCCTGGACTGCCTCGTCGAACTGGCCCAGGCGCAGGCGCGTCTGAACCTCACCGGAGGGGCAGCCGGTGGTGGCAATTAGACCCTTCGAGTAGGTCTGCAGCACCTCACGGTCCATACGGGGCTTGTACAGCTGACCTTCCAGCGACGCAATCGAGGAGGCGCGGAACAGGTTGTGCATGCCCTCGGTGGTTTCAGCCCACATGGTCATGTGGGTGTACGCGCCACCACCGGAGACGTCATCGCGGGAGCCATCGCCCCAGCGCACACGCGAACGGTCGGTGCGGTGCGTGCCGGGGGTCAGGTACGCCTCCACACCAATGATGGGCTTGATGTCGTGCGCTTTAGCCTGGCGCCAGAAGTCGAAGGCACCAAAGAGGAAGCCGTGGTCACTGGTCGCCATGGACTTCATGCCGAGTTCTTTAGCGTGGGTGAACAGGTCACCCAGACGCGCGGCACCGTCGAGCATGGAGTACTCGGTGTGCACGTGCAGGTGCGTAAATTCTTTGGTTGCCACGGGAATCTCCTGGAGGTGTGGGCTGGAGGATGGGCGGTGAATGTGAAGCTGTGTGCGACGGCCCGCGGGCGGCTCTACCTAGCTGGGCTGTCTATCCGAGCTGTCTAGCCGAGCTGAACCTTACCCTCGCGCAGAGCGGTCAGCGCGTAGGACAGGTCGAGCGGGTACTCGCTGGTGAAGGTCACGCGCTCGCCGGTGCCGGGGTGATCGAAGCCCAGGCGGTGCGCGTGCAACCACTGGCGGGTCAAACCCAGTTCGGCGCTAAAGCGCGGGTCTGCGCCGTAGGTCAGGTCACCGCAGCAGGGGTGGCGCAGCGCGGAGAAGTGCACACGAATCTGGTGGGTGCGCCCGGTTTCCAGGTGTACCTCTACCAGGGATGCGGGACCAAACGCTTCGAGCACATCGTAGTGGGTGATGGAGTTGCGTCCGTCTTCGACCACGGCGAACTTCCATTCGTTGCCGGGGTGGCGGCCGATGGGTGCGTCGATGGTGCCGCGCAGAGGGTCGGGCAGGCCCTGCACGAGGGTGTGGTAGACCTTGTCCACGGTGCGTTCCTTGAAGGCTCGCTTGAGTTCGGTGTAGGCGCGTTCGCTACGGGCTACGACCATCAGGCCGCTGGTGCCCACGTCCAGGCGGTGCACAATGCCCTGGCGTTCTGCCGCGCCGGAGGTAGCAACCGAAATGCCCTCGCCCATGAGCGCGGAGATGACGGTGGGGCCGTGCCAGCCGGGTGAGGGGTGTGCCGCCACGCCTGCGGGCTTGTCCACCACAACGATGTCCTCGTCCAGGTGCACGATGCGGAAGCCGTCCACCTTCTCGGGGCGGATGTCCGCCAGATCGCGCGGTGCGGGTGCGTCCACGACGACCTCGTCCCCTGCGGAAAGCTTGTAGGACTTGCCGATTTTCACGGTCTTGCCGTTGTTGGTCACGGTCACGTGGCCGTCACGAATCCACCCGGAGGTGCGGGTGCGCGGCGCGTCGAGGGCACCGGCGAGCGCGGCGTCCAGGCGCATACCGGCGAGCGCGCCTTCAACGGTGAATTCGGCGCGGATGCGTGCCGTGTCTTCGGCGGCGTTGGTGGTTTCGCTCATGCGGCTCTCCTTCGGATGGTGTTTGCTTAGATTGTCTGTGTGAGAACGTCTTAGTAGGCACGTGTGTCGGCAACGTAACCGTCGGCGCGTATGCCGGAACGGGGAGCTACTTGGCGCTCTTCCCTGCCGCGTTCTTGTCGTCAGTCTGCACGCGGGTGCCGTTGAGGTTCAGGCCCTTGAAGTTCAGCAGCACGATGAACGCCATGCACACGCAGATTGCAGAGTCTGCAATATTGAAAATCGCGAAGTTCGGTACGGAAATAAAATCGACCACGTGACCGGAGCCGAAGCCGGGCTCACGGAAGAGACGGTCGAAAAGGTTGCCGCAGATACCGCCGAGCAGTCCACCCAGCGCGAGGGTCCAGGACAGCGCGCGGGTGCGGCGCAGCAGGTAGAGCACCACGGATGCGGCGGCAACCATGACGAGCGTGAAAATCCAGGTGACGTTCTCGCCCATGCTGAATGCGGCGCCGGAGTTACGGATCGAGTACCACCACAGTAGCCCGTCAATAACGGTGATGCGCTCCCCCAACTGCATCTGAGTGACGACCAGGTATTTGGTGCCCTGATCGATAGCGAACACGACGGCGGCGAGCACGAGCGCGAGGATGCCGGCGGAGCGAGCCGAAAGGATACGCACGCGGCGACCAGTAGCTTCTTCGGCGGCGTTATCGGCTACCTGTGCGACTGAGGATTCAGCAGTCTTGGGGGTGTTGGTCATAGCTCTCCTCTAGTCTGTGCCGGTTGCTGCGGTCTGTGCCGGTTGTTGCGCCTACGGTGCGGCGACCCTACGGCGCGGAGGCCCCATGGTACGGAGGCGGAGTGCGCTCGCGTTCGATAGTGCCCCTCTAGCTTAGCAAATCGGGGTAGTGCATCGAGTATTCGGTGGTGATGTGGCGGGTGCTCTCCCCCGCTTTACACGCTGGGTTCTTAGGCCATGCAGGGCGGGCATGAGAATACCGCCCGGTTCTCTCGATCTTCCCCGGTGAATAGCGGTGGAAGAGAAAGAATCCGGGCGGCATACGCCTCAAAGCGTCATTAGCTTAGCAGCGTCGTTAGCTTATTTAGGCACGCTGATTTATGCGGAAGCCTCGATGGACTTGAGGTTCTTCAGCTCCTGAACCTGTGCGTCCAGGTGCTGAAGCAACTTGGAGCGGTAGCGGCTCTCGAAGCCACGCAGAGCCTCAACAGCGATCTCCAGCTCTTCCTTCTCGTCGGTGAGGCGAGAGAGAACCTCTTCGCGCTGCTGCTGAGCTTCGCTCACCATAGCGTCTGCCTTCCTCTCTGCCTCTTCGAGCAGTTCAGCCTTAGCCTTCTCGCCCTGTGCCACGTAGTCGTCATGAACCTTCTGTGCCATGGCGAGCAGTGCCGCCGCATCCTGAGGTGCAGCCGATGCCGCCGAAGACTGTGCGGGTGCTACAGCCGCTGCGGGGGAATCGGGTGCGTTTGCAGAGAGCTGCTCAACCTGACGCTCCAGAGCGTCACGATCGGAGTAGAGTGCGCGCAGTTCGACAACGAGCTCGTCCAGGAAGTCATCGACCTCGTTGCGGTCGTAACCGGACTCTTCGGTTACGATCTTGAAGCTCTTAGTGATCAGGTCTTCGGGGGTGATTGCCATGGGCTTCTCCTCTGGGTATCCCTACGGTGTTTGGTGGTGAAGATGAGTGCCGCGGATTCACCAGCCAGATAGGTCGTGGCCCCAATATTTCAGGGTCCCGATGGGTCAGGGCATGGCTATTCCGCTATGCAGTCGTTGGCACCAATTCTACTATTCTTTGGTTTCTGTGCCCGGTTATACGTCGGTTGAACCGTAAAATATTCGCTCTGCGCAAGGGTGGGATTCACCACGTCTAATATCCACCCTAGTCTCCGCTATTACCCTTGCGTTTTCTGCCCTGCGGTGCATTTTGAGAAGGTTTTCGAGACGGCATTTTGACGCTCCCCCAGGTGGAACACAGGCACAGAACACAAGCACAGAACACAGGCGCAGAACCCAAGCCCAAAACCTAAGCACAGAAAACCCCCGCTCTGCACTCAACCGTGAACGGGTCAGGCAGGCGGGGGTCCATCGTTTGTGCTCGTCGTCAGCTGTCGTCTCTTAGCGGGCAGGCGCTTACGAGAAGGTCGCGGTCATCCGCATCATGATACTCAGCAGCAAAGACAACAGAACGATCAGAATCAGGAAGCCGGTGTCCAACGCAACGTTACCCACACGAACCGGCGGGATCAGGCGGCGCAGCTGGTTCATCGGCCAGTCAGTCACCGCGTACACGCCGCTGGCGAAGAGCAACACAACGCCCTTGGGGCGCCACTCCGGAGCGAACATACGCACCCAGTCAAAGAGCATGCGCAGCAGCATCGCAATGTAGAGAACGTAGACAACGATCGTAATGAGGGCGAAAATATAACCCATCTATCAGTCCTTAGCCCTGGTCGAAGGGGAATTCGCCGTCGGTCTCAAAGCCGGCGGGAACCTCGGAGTTAGCCACACCCAGAACCTCCAGGTTGGAGGGGGTCAGCAGGAACACCTTAGCGGTGACGCGCTCAATGCGACCCTCCAGTGCGAATGCCAGACCGGATGCGAAGTCCACCAGGCGCTTTGCGTCTGCGTCAGGCATTTCTTCCACGTTCATAATCACGGGGATGTTCTCGCGGAATGCCTCACCAATGATCTTTGCGTCATTGTAGGAGCGGGGGTGGATAGTGGTGATGCGACGCAATTCGTCCTCTTCTTCCTCGTAACCGTAGGTGTATCCGTTGGTTTCTTCGGGCTCGTAGCCCTGGTCGTAGTAGCCGTCGTTGGAGTACGTCTCGGCGTACTGCTCGGTGTATTCGGTATTCGGCACCGGGGTGTCCTCCCAATTGTCTGCGCTGGCGTCGTCCCAAGTCTGCTCGGTTTCTGCCAGGTCAGCTGTGGTTTCAAGTGTATGAGCGGTGGCGTATGCCGCTGCATCTACGGTTGCTCGTCCGTCGGCAGATTCTTCTGCGTCCAGATACTCGGTTTCTGTACCGTCATCGTAGCTATCAGCCTGCAGGTACTCTTCCTGTTCAGTATAGGCGGGTTCGTCCTGCAGGTGGTAGGTTTCGCTCTGCGACTCGGCATCGCTGTACTGTGCCGAGCCGGGCAGTGCTGAGAGCCTGTTGGCGCTGTCGGTCTTCTGTGCTGTAGCAGCCTGCCCTGCGGAGGCGTTTGCCTCCCGGCGGGTTTCAGCCTGCACAGCCTGCGGGGATTCTTCCGGCGTCGTCTCAGCGCCCTGGTATCGTTCCAGGCCGAGGAAACCCGCCAGACGGCTTTGTTTCGCCATGATTCTCTCGCTGTTCTTTCACGTTGGTGGTGTACAGGTTCTGCCGTAGTGCGTCATCAGAAGGTGTGTGCGTAACGGTACGCCATGCACCGGCATGTATATATTACCAGCGCCCACCCCGCGCAGGCGGTCAAAGGCACCGATGATTATGCCGCAGGTCTGCACCAAAAGCAGCCCAGAGCTCGAAAGTATCCCAGCGCTCGAAAAGGCAACGCACAGCGCGTAGCTTAGGCGAGGCTAAAGCGCCGGGCGCTTACCCATGATGTCGCTACCCACGCGCACGCAGGTCGAACCCCAACGCACCGCCGCTTCCAGGTCGCCGCTCATACCGGCGGAAATCTCGGTCGCGTGCGGCACCTGCTCACGCACCAGCGACGCCAAACCGTAGAGCTTCTCAAACGCCGCATCCGGGTTCATGCCCAGCGGCGCCACCGCCATCACGCCACCACAGCGCAGATGCTCGTGATTCTCGATGCGCTCCACCAGCTCCAGCAGCTCGGAGGCGCTCGTACCGCCGCGCGCGCCCTCAGCGGCGTGGCCAGCCGTCGCAACCTCCGCCAGGGACACCTGCACCAGGCAGGTCAGCGCGCCCTGCTCCGCCGCCGCGGGTGCGGGCGCCTCCCCCGCCTCGAAGCGGGAGAGCTGGTTTGCGTACGCCTTCGCCAGCGCGTCCGCCAGGGAGGGGCGGTCCACCGAATGCACGCTGGAGGCGTACTTGACCACAGACTTCGCCTTGTTCGTCTGCAGCTGACCGATAAACGCCCAATGCGGGGGCTGCACCTCACGCTGGGCGCAGTAGGCGGCAAGCTCACGAGCCTTCGCGCTCGCCTCCTGGTCGCGGTTCTCACCGAAGAGGGTCACTCCCCCATCCAGCAGTGCCGCCGCGTCGGAGGCGGGGAAGAACTTCGTGACCGTCACCAGCTGCACCGGGGCGCTCGCCTCGGTACGCACAGCGCTGTGGTCCTGCTCCGCAGTGCGGATACGCTCAAGCACGCGGCGGTAGTTCTGCAGCAGCTGCTCGGCGCGTTCGGGAGTGTACTGCAGGTTCTCTTCTACGTTCATTTCAGACATCTTCTCTCCTTCAGCGGCTTTCTATCTTTAGCAGCTCTAGGCGGCGGGCTCTGCCGCCTTCTCGATCCACACCAGACCCGCGATGCGGCCCGGCTTCTCACCGCGGTTCGTGAACCCGCGATGCGAATACACCTCGGGCTCCTCAAACGTGCACTGCGCACAGTCCATGCTCACCTGCACGCCCGCCTCCTCCAGCACGGCGCGGGCACCGGCGGGCAGATCCAGGCCGGGGGTCTGCTGGCTGGTCACCGAATGCACCTGCGGAATCAGTTCGGTGGACTCGGTGCGCATCGCCTCGGGCACCTCGTAGCAGCTACCGCAAATACTCGGACCCAGCCATGCGGTAATTTTCTCCGCACCGAGCTGACGCATCCGCTGCACGGTCTGCTGGAGCACGCCGTCAAGCAGGCCACGGCGGCCAGCGTGAGCCACCGCCAGGATTGGTTGCCAGTTCGCGACCCGCTCACCCACCAGCACCACGGGAATGCAGTCCGCAACCATAATCGCCAGGGGCACGCCCTCACTGCTAATCGCCGCATCGGCGACCGGGGAGTTCTCCAGCACCGCGCGGGCACGCTCAACCGTACGCTCCTCGGGTGCACCGGGCGCGTAGGATTCCACTTCATAGTCTTCCGGGTAGGCAATCTGCACGCCGTGCACCTGGTTCAGGTAGAAGAACGGGTCGGTACCCAGCGCCTCCTCCAGGGCGGCACGGTGGTTGAGGGTGCGCACCAGGGAGGCCTCCATACCGCCGCCGAGCTCATCGTCCACGTGCAGGCCCAGGTTGCCCGCCGCGCGGGAGGTGAAACCCACCCGCACACGCCAGGGACCCAGGGTGCGGGTATCGGCAGAGGCAAGTAGCGAAGTTTTGGGGTTATCGCTCATCTTCTATTCCTTCATCAGATGTCAGCGGGTATAACGGCGGGTATAGCAAAGGGGAGCCGAGAACAGCACAATGTGCGTGTTTCTCAGCTCCCCTATAGCTTCATAAGACTCTCAGCCGTGCAACGCTAGGCGTTCACAGCCGGGCAGACTACTTCAGGAAGTCAGGGACGTCCAGGGTGTCGCGGCGAGCCGGAGCTTCCTCCACAACCGGGGGAAGGTCAACGTCGAAGCCAGCAGCGCCGGTGGAAGCCGGAGCAGCAGCGGGTGCGTTGTAGCCGTAGCCGTTAGCAGCCGGAGCGGTGGAACCGCCGAAGGATGCCTGGGTGCGCTGAGCCTGAGTAGCCGCAGCAGTGGAAGCGTTGGAGTTGGTCTCCGGGTTCACTGCGTCGAAGCCAGCAGCAATCACGGTCACGCGAGCCTCATCGCCCAGTGCGTCGTCAATTACAGCACCGAAGATGATGTTTGCGTCGGGGTGAGCAACTTCCTGAACCAGGCGTGCAGCCTCGTTGATCTCGAACAGACCCAGGTCGGAGCCACCCTGAATGGACAGCAGAACGCCGTGTGCACCGTCGATGGATGCTTCCAGCAGCGGCGAAGCGATAGCCAGCTCAGCTGCCTTCACGGCACGGTCCTCACCGGATGCCGAGCCGATACCCATCAGAGCCGAGCCTGCACCCTGCATGACGGACTTAACGTCAGCGAAGTCAAGGTTGATCAGGCCGGGGGTGGTGATCAGGTCGGTAATGCCCTGCACACCGGAGAGCAGAACCTGGTCAGCGGACTTGAATGCGTCCAGCATGGAGACGTTACGATCCGAAATCGACAGCAGTCGGTCGTTCGGAATAACGATCAGGGTATCAACCTCATCGCGCAGAGCAGCGATACCGGTCTCAGCCTGGTTGGAGCGGCGACGGCCTTCGAAGGTGAAGGGGCGGGTCACCACACCAATGGTCAGAGCGCCGAGGGAGCGGGCAATACGTGCCACGACGGGTGCGCCACCGGTACCGGTGCCACCGCCCTCACCTGCGGTCACAAAGACCATGTCTGCGCCCTTGAGGACTTCCTCAATTTCCTGCGCGTGATCCTCGGCTGCCTGACGGCCAACCTCGGGGTTTGCGCCCGCGCCAAGACCGCGGGTCAGCTCACGACCAACGTCCAGCTTAACGTCTGCATCGGACATCAGCAGAGCCTGAGCGTCAGTGTTGATAGCAATGAACTCAACGCCGCGCAGACCAACCTCAATCATGCGGTTGACTGCGTTGACGCCACCGCCGCCGATACCAACGACCTTGATGACTGCCAAGTAGTTCTGGGGAGTTCCAGCGTCCATGTATTCCTCGATTGTTCCGTGTTCCAGCTTCGGAAGACCCGCAGCTTAATCTAAGCCTGAAGGTTTCCTCTAAAGAATGACTTTATCTGCTAGGATACCAAACTGTTTTTGTCGGTTCCTAGTCACACAGCGCAATTACCCCCTCTTTTTGCGGATTTCACACAAAAAGGGAGGATAAAGCGCCTGAATGGTTCCCCTAACGGGTCACCGGTACGCGCGGGGCAGACACGTCATAGACGGTCACCTTCTGCGTCTGTGCCTCGGAGGAGGTCTCCTCCTGAGCACGCTTAGCAATAGCCTGGCGCAGGGAGAGCAGGACCTTAGCCTTCAACTCGCTCTCTTCAGCGGTTCCCCACTGCACCGTAGTATTATCCCTCAAGGTTAGAGTGATACTTGAGGTTGATGTAGCGCCGGCTTCCTTAACCTGAGCTAGAAGTTCAGAGGGCATCGCCGAAAGCGCCGTAGAAATGGTGCGGAACTCAGCCGAAGTCTGCGGGTCATCACCGCTGAAACGAACCAGCGGCACCGACGTATCGGGCTGAGTTGCCGACTCCAGAAGGCTCACACCATCGCTATCAACAGTATGGTACGTATCGCCCTGCTTCACAACCGCAACCGCGGTACGCTCCTTCAGAGTCACCACCAGCTCATGCGGCGGACGGCTCTCCACCTGCACGCTACGAATCACATTATCCTGCCCGATCAGCTCACGCACCTTCTTCTCATCGATGCGAGTGAGCGGAACGCCGCGCAGAGGCTCAAGCTTCTGCTCCACCTGGGTGGTTTCCAGCAGGGACGCGCCGCGCACCGTAATCTTCTGAGTCGCCAACAGGGGCGAAAAGAAGACCAGCACCACATACAGCACCGCAATAATAGCCAGTGCCGAAGCGGTGTACAGCAGCTTACGGGCACGAGTCAGAGGCGCACGCTCCTTACGGGGGCGCTCCTCAGCACGCAGACCGTCCAAGCCCGGATCCTGACGCAGACGCTCACGCTGAGCCTGACGGCTCGCACGCTCGCGCTCCTTCTCAATCTCCGCGGCACGCTGCTGCTCACGCTCTGCACGCCAACGACCAAAACGACTCGTGGGGCGAGGCTCTTCAACAGCCTTCTCCCCCGCCTTATCAGCGCTTTCTTCGGCCTTCTGAGAGGCAGACTCTTCGCGAGATTCAACAGAACCGGCAGAAGACTTCTTAGCAGAACTCTTCTGAGCAGCCTTCTGATCGGCTACTTCCTTTTCTGTACTCTTCACCGACTGCGAGGATGCAGGCTGAGCAGATGCAGTCTGAGCAGAGGCACCCTTGGCGGATGAAGTCTTCGACGAAGAATCCTCAAACGCCTCAACATCAAACAGCTCAGGCGCGTGCTCAACCTCAGACACGGTACGACCGGTCATCAGCGCAGAACGCACCGAATCCTTCAGGGACTGTGCCGAAGAATGAACCGCCGCAGCGCTCTTGGACGCCGAAGAATCAGCACCGTTCTGGCTGTGCGACTTATGCACCACCGGCTTACGGGGCATGTGTCGAACGGAGCTCGAAGACTGAGTAGCGGAAGGCTGGGTAACGGCAGACTGCACACCAGCAGGCTGGGTGGAAACCTCGGAGGTTGCAGCCTCGACAGGCTTCACGGCGTCCGCCGACTTCATAGCTTCCGAGGGCTTTGCAGCCCCAGTAGCTTCTGCGCTCTTCACAACCTGAGGCTGGGTGGCCTGCGGCTGAGTCAGCTGAGACTGCTCAGATTCAGCCTGCACAGACTCAGATTTCTTAGCCTCAGCCTGCGCATTCTCAGCTACCTGCTGGGCGCGTAAACGAGCACGCGAACGCGGAGCCTTCGGCGCGCGCGAGGAGGAATGCCCCTCCGAAGAGAGACCAGAACTCATCGGCACAGCCTAAGCCTCCGACTTCTTCGACTCGCCACCGTGACGGATTTCCAGGGACTCCAGCAGACGCGCACCCAAAGCGGTCACATCGCCAGCGCCAACGGTCATCACAATATCGCCAGCCTGAGCGCAGGTCACAATATCCTCAATCGCGCTCTCAGCGGTAGCGTAACGAACCTCAGAGAAACCAGCACCGGTAATCAGCTCACTGGTCACGCCCTCAATCGGTAGCTCACGAGCCGGGTAAATATCCAGCACATGAGCGCGGTCAGCCATCGACAGGGCCTGCGCGAACTCCTTCGCGAACTCGCGAGTACGAGAGAACAGGTGCGGCTGGAAAATCACGTACAGGTTGTGGCCATCAGCCACGGTACGGCCGGTCTCCAGGGCACGGAAAACCTCGGTCGGGTGGTGCGCATAGTCATCAAAGACCTTCACGCCGGCAACCTCACCACGCAGGGTGAAGCGGCGGTCAGCGCCCACAAACTCAGCCAGAGCGCGAGCAATATCAGCAGCCTCGTAACCAGAAATCAACGCCGACGCAAAAGCAGCCGAAGCGTTCAACTGGTTATGAATACCCGGCACCTTCAGCGCAAGATCCTGCTCACCCTCATAACGCACACCGCGGCACTCAAAAGACCACGACAGGTGCGACGACGAGGAAGAACCAGCGCTGGTAATCTCGCTAATGCGCAGGTCAGCATCCGCCGACTCACCGTAGGTCACCACGGGCACACCCGCTGCACGAGAACGAGCCGCCAAATCAGCCGCGCCCACATCATCAGCACAGGTCACCACAACACCATTAGGCGCCAGCGAACCCACAAAACGGTTGAACGCCTCAAAGACACGCTCATCCGTTTCGTAGAAATCCAGGTGGTCCGGCTCAACATTTGTCACCACAGCAATAGCCGGGCGGTAACGCACAAACGAGCCGTCCGACTCATCAGCCTCAGCCACAAAAATCGACTCCGGGCCCTGAGCACCCAGGTGAGCGTTCGTGCCGCGACCAGCAATCACAGTACCCACCGCGAAGGACGGCTGCGCACCCAGCTGATCAAACATCACAGAAATCATGGAGCTAGTCGTGCTCTTACCGTGAGTACCGGCAACAGCAACCACCTGAGACTCACCCATCACAGCGGCAAGCGCCTCAGAACGATGCAGCACACGCAGACCCTGCGCACGAGCGGCAACAAGCTCCGGGTTATCCTCACGAATCGCAGTAGAAATCACCACGGTATCAACGTCCACAATGTTCTCAGCCTGCTGAGGAACACCCACACGAGCACCCGCAGCACGCAAAGACTCAACAGTAGCCGACTCCGCACGATCAGAACCGCTCACCGTCACACCAGCCTGCAGCATCAGCGCGGCAATAGCGCTCATACCCGCGCCACCAATACCGATGAAGTGCACACGGCCCAACTCGCTCATCTTCGCACGCTCGGGGAACGGCGGGTTCAGCGGTGCCGGCAACACCATCTCAAGATTCATCAATTCAGTCATTACTTCTCAGCTGCCTTCAATACTGCTTCAGCCATAACGCGTGCCGCGTCACGGATACCAAGTTCATACGCCGCAGCGCCCATGCGCTCCAGCTCCTCCGGTTTCGCCATAAGAGCCGGAATCTCACGGGCGAACCACTCACCGGTGACCTCTGCATCCTTCACCAGCAGAGCCGCAGACGCCTCCACCAGAGAACGAGCATTCAGAGCCTGCTCACCATTACCAATAGGAAGCGGCACAAAAATAGCGGGAACACCCACAGCGGCAACCTCACTGACGGTCGCCGCACCCGAACGCACCAGCAGAAGATCAGCGGCAGCATACACATCCTGCATGCCGTTGCTGAACTCAATCTGACGGTAATTCGGGGCGCTCAACAACTCGCCGTTCTCGTCCAGAACAGCCTTACCCTTGCCGGTAATATGCAGAATCTGGAAATCCCACTCCGCAAAGTGGTCACGGCACGCCGCCACCGCATTATTCAGGCTCAACGCACCCAGCGAACCGCCCGTCACAATCACGGTCGGCTTCTGCGGGTCCAGGCCCAGGTTACGGCGAGCCTTCGAACGGTGCGCCTCACGGTTCAGGTAGGCGATCTCGTCCTTCATCGGCATGCCCACCAGGGTTGCACGCGGGAAAGGAGTGTTAGGGAACGCAACACCGGTGAACTTAGCGAACGTACCGCCCAGGCGGTTCGCCAAACCGGGCTTCGCGTTCGCCTCATGAATCACCACGGGAATCTTAGCGCTCAACGCCGACAGATACGCCGGCGGGCACACGTAGCCGCCCACGCCAACGACCACGTCTGCATCTGCTTCTTTGAGGATGCGGCGGGTCTTCGACAGGCCACCAAAGAACTTAGCGGGGAAAGCCAAAGCGGCACGGTTAATGCTACGAGGGAACGCCGCACGAGGAATGAACTCAATATCGAAACCAGCTGCCGGAACCAGCTCGGCTTCCATCTTATCCGCAGTGCCCAGCATCAGAATCTTAGCGTTCGGTTCAAGATCACGAACCGCACGCGCAATCGCGAGCATCGGATTAATATGACCGGCGGTGCCACCACCGGCGAAGACTATAGAGGGCGCCTTCTTCGTCATAGGTCTTTCTCCCAACACATCGGTACAGCATCATTTTACGCTATCGCACCTGTTCAAAAGAGCGCCCCCGCCATTGAGCTACAACTCAATAGCGAGGGCTTTATCTTATATTCATCACGGGTAGAGGCACGAACCGTAGCTCACTCCCCCGGATGTCAGCCCCCGATATGCAGGCTTCGCGGAGCGGGTTCCGCGGGGTTTAGCCCTGCTTACGGGTGCCGCGCTGAGCCGAGTTCCGAGCCGCGCCCTGAGCCGGACGCTGCGCCTGCTGAGCGCTGTTCTTCGGAGTGCCCTTGGCCTGAGTACCCTTTGCCTGGGTGCCCTGTCGCGGCGCTACCTGACGTTGAGCGCCCTGTCGAGGATTACCCTGTCGCTGGGCACGACGCTGACGGTCCTCAGGATGCAGCGGCTGCAGACCCGCAGGTAGCGAACCCGACGGACGGTGCTGTGCGCTACGGGGCTGAGCAGCACGAGGCTGTTGCACTCGCTTCTGAGCAGCAGGTTTCTGAGCGGTACGGGGCTGAGCGGCGCGCTGCTGTACAGCTTGCTTCGGAGCCGCGGGCTTCGCAGCGGTAGCTTTCTGAGCGGGACGAGCCTGAGCGGGCTTACCCTGAGCAGTCCGCTTCTGCGCAGGCTGTCCGTCAGCAACACGCGACTGCTGACCGGTACGCGGCTGAGCGGGAGCCTTCTGCGGAGCTGCCTTCTGCGGTGCAGGCTTCTGCGGAGCTGCCTTCTGATTCTGAGCTTCAGCCTTCTGCTCCGCCTTCACACGGGCAGCTTCCTCACGAGCCAGACGCGCCTCCTCCCGAGCACGACGTGCCTCTTCTCGAGCCTGCGCCGCCTCCTGGCGAGCCTGCTCCCGAGCCTGGCGCTCCTGCTCCTTCTGCTGCTCACGAGCCATACGAGACAACTCGCGCTGCTGATCCGGCGCAAAACCCAACCAACGGCGCAACGTACTCTCCGGACCGAAAACAACCTTCAAAGGATTATGTTCCTTCAACAGGTGACCACCGGCAGCCGCACGAGCTGCCTCTTCCTGATTCAGCACATCCTGCAACGGCGTACGACGCTGCCATTCAGCATTCTCACGACGAACCTCACGCGCGCTCTGGGTCTCAATATTCGACGGTTTCGTCGCTCCACGCAACGGAGTCTGCCGCGCAAACGCCAACAACAAACCCGCCGCAAACAACGAGGACAACAGCGACGAACCACCATAGGAGACAAACGGCAAAGGCACACCAATCACCGGCAAAATACGGGACACCATGCCCATATTGATAATCGCCTGAGAGGTTAACCAAATCATGATGCCGCCCGTAGCCAAACGCACCAGCGGATCAGTAGTACGCAGCATAATACGAACCGCGCAGTACACCAGGCCCACATACAGCAGCAGAACCGCCAGCGTACCCAGCAGACCCAGCTCCTCACCGATAATGGCGAAAATATAGTCGTTATGCGCCTCAGCCAGGTAGTTATACTTCTGACGCGACTGACCCAGACCAACACCCAAGAAGCCACCGGTCGTCAGCGCCACCTCACCAGAATTCGCCTGGTCACAGTTAGCGTTCGTGCACGAGCCCCAAATACCGAAAATACGAGCCACACGGTTCGCGCTACTGAGCACACCCACCAGCGCCAACGCCGCAAACGCGCCGCCAATCTTCAGCAGCGAGCTGCGAGAAGCACCCGCCAGCCACATCATACCCACAAAAATGAAGCCATACACCATGGCGGTACCCATGTCACCGCCGAGCATAATCAGCAGCACCAGGGCACCCACACCATAAATCGAGGGGAACAGCGTGCGCCAAATACTACGAGAAATATCGCCGTGGCGGCTGTACACCCACGCCAGCCACATAATAATCGCCAGCTTCGAAAACTCCGACGGCTGAATCTGCCCGATGCCGGGGATCTTCAACCAGTTACGGTTACCGTTCACCTCAACGCCAACGACCACCACAGCAAGCTGCATGACCAAGGCGGCAACCAGCATCGCGTACACCACAGACTTCTTGTGGTAATACCCAACAGGGATACGCGTAATACCCGCCATCGCAATCACGCCAAGAACCAAGAACATAACCTGAGACGAAACCTGCGAGAACGGCGACTGCCCCTGAGAAATCATGGTGACGCTCGACGCCGACAGCACCATAATGCAGCCAAAAATAGCCAGACCCAGGGTGGTGACCAGCAGCATCACCGGAACATCCCACAGGTCAGCCTTCAAACCACGACGGTACAGCCTATCGGCACGAGTACGGAACGGCGCAGAGAAATCCTCCAAACCGGCTCGCAAAGACGCCCAACGACCGCTCGCGGTCGAACGCGCCGAAGAAGCCGAACGCTCCGAAGATGCGCTGGTACTCACATGCCCTCCTATAGGCCTCAACTGCCACGGATCCGTCGTGGCGAATACACGAAAAAGGTTCAGGGGTGGGACACCGTTACCATCCCACCCCCGAGAAGAACCCGCAGAAAGCACCCCGGTCACCCGAGACACCCTCTGCAGGCAATGTCCTAAGAGTCTGCCAGCTGGGCGGCAACAGCGTTCGCAAACGCATCACCGCGCACCGCATAATTCTTGAACTGGTCCATCGAAGCAGACGCGGGAGCCATCAGCACGGTATCTCCCGGATGCGCCAGCTCAGCAGCCTTCGCAACGGCCGCGTTCATCACGGCAACGCCGTCCGAAGAATCTGCCACAGCGGCGGTCATATTGTAGGTCGGAACCTGCGGAGCGTGGTTAGCCAACGCCGACTTCAACGCCGCAGTATCGGTACCGATAATCAACACAGCCTTCAGACGCTGAGCGTGGGCAGCAATCAACTCATCGTACTCAACGCCCTTCGACAGGCCGCCAGCAATCCACACCAGAGACGGGTAGCCGCTCATCGATGCATTCGCGGCGTGAGGATTCGTAGCCTTCGAATCGTTCACCCACATGATGTCGTTCGCGTAGCCCACCAGCTGGTTGCGGTGCGCACCGGTCTTGAAAGAACGCAGGCCAGCGCCCACAGCCTTCGGGTCAATATCAGCCGCACGGCACAGCGCCGCAGCCGCCAGAGCGTTCTCCACGGTGTGCTTCGCGGGCATCTTACCGGGTGCCGGAGCCAGATCCTGCAGGACCGCCAGCTCGTACGCCTCGTTGTAGCGGTTCTTCAGGAAGGCGCGATCCACCAGAATATCCTCAGCCAGGCCGAGCATCGACACGGCGGGCATCTCAGTGGAGCTGAAGCCAATCGCGCGAGCGCCCTCAATAACGTCCGCGTTCTCGACCATGCGCAGGGTGTCTACGTGGTCGGTGTTGAAGATGCAGGCGATCTGAGTGTGCTCGTACACGCGAGCCTTATCAGCCTTGTAGCCGTCAAAGGAGCCGTGCCAATCCACGTGATCCTCAGCGATGTTCAGAACCACCGAAGCGTACGGGGACATCGAGTAGGTCCAGTGTAGCTGGAAGCTGGACAGCTCCACCGCGAAGAACTCATAGGGCTCATCGTCGGCAATGGCGTACACGATGGGCATGCCCACGTTACCCACCTGAATAGACTTCTTACCGGCAGCCTTCAGAATAGAATCCACCATGCCCACGGTGGTGGTCTTGCCGTTCGTACCGGTCAGGCACAGCCACTTGGGAGTCGGGCGGTCGCTGCGCTCATTCAGGCGCCACGCCAGCTCCACATCGCCCCAAATCTGGATGCGACGCTCATACGCGTCCAGCATGACCGGATGGTCGGGACGCACGCCCGGGGAGGTTACCACAAGCTCGGGTTCCTGACCGTCCACCGGGGGCAGTGCGCGCATGTGCTCGGGACCAAACAGGCCCTCAACGTTGCCGTAGGCGTTAGCGTACAGGTCGATGCGCTCACGCTTCTCCGGGGTATCTGCCCCGTCGATGACAACAATCTTCGCACCCAGCTGAGCGAGCACATCGGTCACAGCGTCTCCGCTGGTACCCATGCCCACCACGACCACACGCAGGTTAGCCCAGGGGGCGCCCCAGTGAGTCAGCTCCGCGAGGCGCTCGTTCTCATACACCGGGTTCACCGCAATAGCGGCGGCGTTCGCTTCAATGCGAGCTGTATCCGGCTGTTCATTAGTTGACATTAGTGAATCACTCCAGAAGTCTGCGAGAACCAGTCACCGAAGAACAGCGCCAGGGCAACGAGCACGCAGAGGGCGTTAACAACCCAGAGGCGGAACACGGAGTTCACTTCGCCGCTGCTGACGGTACCGGGGGCAATGCCTCGCTTATCAATTGAGTACTTGCCGTTGACGCCGACCTTCTCCATGTGGTGGTGGAAGGGAGTCATACGGAAGTAACGGTGCGCATGCAGGGGCTTCTCCCCCGCTGCCACCGAACGCTTACGGCTGGTCTTAAACACGAACTTCTGCACGATCACAGAGAACACTTCCAGCACGGGAATCAGAGCGATGACCAGCAGAAGCAGTTCGGTGCGGGTGAACAGCGCGAAAGCAACCATTGCGCCACCGAGCGCCAGGGAACCGGAGTCGCCCATGAAGATCTGTGCCTTCGACACGTTCCACCAGAGGAAGCCAGCCAGCGAACCCACCAGGGATGCGGCAATCAGCGCCAGCGAACCGGGGTCACGCACATCGTAGCAGGCGGTGCCAGCGCCAGCGGAGCAGGCGTGCACATACTGCCAGATGCTGATGGTCAGGTAGCCGGAGAAGATGGTCATCATGATGCCACCAGCCAGACCGTCCAGACCATCGGTGAAGTTCACGGCGTTCGTGCCGGACAGGGAGATAAGGGTAATCCAACCAACCAGCAGGATGGAGCCGAAAACCGCGCCCGCCGCGAACAGGTCAATGGGCAGGTCACGTACGAAAGAGATAGCGGTCGACGCCGGACGAGCCCCCGACTCATTCGGGAACTGGAACGCCAGGTACGCAAAGGGCAGGGTCACGCCCAGAAGACCAATGGTCTTCTGCTTCTCGGTCAGACCCTCGTTGCCCTTATTGCGGAACTTCATGATGTCGTCCGCCGCGCCCACACCGAGCATACCCAGGGTGAAGGCGATGGTCAGCCACGCGGTAGCGGTCGGTACCGGCGCGGTTCCGAAGAGCAGTGCGCTCACCGCCAGGGTCAAGAAGTAGGCGAGAATCGCCGCGGGGATGAAAATCAGACCCGCCATGGTGGGGGTGCCCGCCTTATGCTGGTGGGCTGCCGGGCCTTCCTCACGGATGAGCTGGCCAAGCTTCAGAGACTTCATCTTCTTGATGAACACCGGCAGCGCGGTGAGGGAGATGAGGAATCCGAAGATTCCAGCAATCAGCACGGTAATCATAAAGCGCTACCCTTCGTTCGTGGTCTGTTCAGTCGAAGTACGGTCGCCATTAGCGGTGCCGTCCAGGTGAGCGGCAAGGTGGTCGCTCAAATCGGTGGTTTCAACAAAGTCACCGGCAGAAAGCCAGGTCGGTGCCTGCTCTTCCTCAGCGCCGAAGGTGTACTCAGCGAAAGCAACCTGGTCGCCCAGAATACCCAGCTTCGCGCCGTTCGAGGATTTGAAGAGCACGATGTCGCCGGGGCGAACCTCGGCGCGTAGAATCTGCTCTGCCTCTTCCGGGGTCTTCACCCAGGTCGCCTCATTACCCCAGGAGCCTTCCAGGTGAGCCGCGTTGTAGGTGGGCTTCGTCTCGTCGCCCACAGCAATCAGCTTGGAGATATTCATGCGCACCACGAGGCGGCCGATGCGGTCGTGCTCCTCCACGGAGGCGTCACCGAGCTCCAGCATGGCGCCCAGAACAGCCCAGGTGCGGTGCGGCTGACCGGTCGCCGGGTCAACGGTGCGGCCCAGCTGCGCCAGAGTGCGCAGTGCAGCCGCCATCGACTCGGGGTTCGCATTGTAGGCGTCGTTAATGACGGTCACGCCGTCGGCACGGTCGGTGCGAGCCATACGCCACTTCGAAGCTGCCGCCGCCTTGTTGAGCGCGCGAGCAATCTTCTCACCCGAAATACCGCTGTTGTAGGCGATCGTCGCCGCAGCCAGTAGGTTGTGCACATGGTGCTCACCAATCAGCTGCGAGGAGATCTCGTACTCGCTACCGTCGGGCAGACGCAGAGTGAACTCGGGGCAACCCGCGTCGGTGGTGCGCAGGTTCAGCGCCGCCACGTAGCGTTCGTAGGGCTGACCGTTCGCGTCGGTCTTCTCGCCCACGCCAAAGTAAGTAATGGGCGCGACCGAACGCGAGGCCATGCGCAGTACTCGCTCGTCGTCAGCGTTCAGAGCCAGGGAACCGGTCGGCTGAACGCCCTCAGCCAGCTCACCCTTAGTGCGCTCAATGTTGTCCACGCCGCCAAACTCGCCAGCGTGCGCGGTACCAACCTTCAGGATGGCACCGTGGTCGGGGTGTGCAATATTTGCCAGGTACTCGATGTTACCCACGTGGTCCGCGCCCATCTCAATGACCAGGTAGCGGGTGGACTCATCCGCACGGAAAACGGTCAGGGGCACGCCCACCTCACTGTTGTAGGAGCCGACCGGGGCAACGGTCGGGCCCTCCGGGGTGAAAATAGCGGCAAGAAGGTCCTTGGTGGTGGTCTTACCGGCAGAACCGGTAATACCGATAACGGTCAGCTCACCCTGAACACGCATCTGCTCAATGGAGTAGCGCGCCAAATCGCCCATCGCCAGCACCACATCGGGCACCTGGATGCTCGGGTAGGGCATGCCCTGCTCGTCGAGTACTTCGCGCTCGACCAGCGCCAGGGTCGCGCCCCGCTCAAACGCCATGGGGATGAACCTGTGACCGTCAGTGACCGCACCGGGCTTCGCCACGAACAGGGTACCGGTCTGCACCTCACGGGAGTCGGTGGTGGCGAAGTCTGCGTACACCTGCTCCTCACGGCCCTCCAGGCCGATAGCGGTGCCGCCGGTTGCCTCAATAATCTGGGCGGCGCTGAGCTTAATCATTCTTCACCATACCTTCAGCGGTCTTAGAGTCACTTTCTTCGAGCATGCGCTGGTAGTCAGGCAGAATCTCGAAACCGTGCGCACGCAGGGCACGGGCGGTTTCAACGCGGTCGTCCAGGGCGATATCCACGCCGTCAACATCCTGTTCGGTTTCGTGGCCGCGGCCAGCAATCAGGATGGCATCGTGCTCGCCCGCCAGGGCAATTGCCGCCTCAATAGCGGCGGCACGCGGAGCGATATTCAGGATCTGGGTGGCTCGGCGGTTCTCAGCCTTCTGCGCACCTTCCTCAACGGCGGCGCGAATCGGCTCGGGCGCCTCACCATGCGGGTCATCATCAGTCACGATGACAACATCCGCATTCTGCGCAGCAATCGCACCCATAATCGGGCGCTTGAGCTGGTCACGCTCACCGGTCGCACCGAAAACAATCATGACCTTACCCTCACCGGGGCGGTCCATCGCCTCCAGGGCACGAGTCAGACCGTCCGGGTTGTGGGCGAAATCCACAATCGCGTGCGGAGCCAAAGAAATCAGCTGCATACGACCCGGCACCACCGGAGTCAGAGCCGAACCGGACGCCAACTCAGGCAGCAGACGCTCACGCTCAGCGGCGTCAGTGTCCAGGTACGCCATGAGCGCCGCCAGCGCAGCATTCGAAACGTTAAAGTCAGCGGGCAGGCCGGTGTAGCATTCAACGCTCTCACCGGCGCCATTAGCCACGTGGAAGCGGTGACCCAGACCCTCACGCTGAACCTTCACCACAGCCCAGTCGCGGGTACCAAACTCTGCGGGTACCTCAGCCAGACCGGCACCGCGAGTAGTCACCAGACGGTGAACCTGCTGCGCACCCATCTGCTCGCAAGCGGCGGAGAACATCTTCTCGCCCCACTCGTCATCAGCAGTAATCACAGCCAGCTCGGCACGTTCGGGAGTGAACAGCTGAGCCTTCGAATCGAAGTAGTGCTCCATAGTGCCGTGCAGATCCAGGTGATCCTGAGTCAGATTCGTGAAGCCAGCAACCGCATACTTCACGCCGTCCACACGGTGGTAATCAATCGCGTGCGAAGACACCTCCATCGCCGCGCAACGCACCTGATGCTGGCCCATAATCGTCAGCAGAGAATGCACATGAGGAGACTCCGGGGTGGTCATCTTCGAAGGAACCGACACACCATCAATCAGAATCTGAATAGTGCCAATCAGACCGGTCTTCACACCCAGGCCGGTGCGGAACACCGACTCCAGCATGTAGGTGGAGGTGGTCTTACCGTTCGTACCGGTCACCGCGTAACGGTGGGTGGCGGGGAACGACGCCGAACCATAAATCAGCGCCGCCAACGGACCGACGTACTCGCGCAGGTTCTCAGTCACCAGGAGCGGCACCGGCGCCTCACCCAGCAGCTGCGCACCGGCAGCATCCGTCAAAATAGCGGAAGCGCCCAGCTTCAACGCGGCCTCAGCAAACTGCGCGCCGTGCACCTTCGCACCGGGCAGAGCCACGTACAGGTCCTGCGGGCGAACGCCTCGAGAGTCCATGCTGATACCGGTGACCTCAACGGATTCACCGGATTCAGAGCCCTGAACGCCGCTAGCCGGCTGGGAACTCACCTGAGCACCCAAGCCCTCCAGATGTTCGCGAAGGTGCGCCAAACTCACCGGGCGCACAGAATTCGGGCGCAGAGTCTGAGCGTCGCCGCCCAGCAGGTTCTGGCCGGGTGCGTGAGATGCGGTATCCATCGTCCTTCTTTCCTCTCCGCTGTCCGAAGCGGTGAGCTCTGTATGGTCAATGCGCTCAAGGCACACAGGGTCATTCAATATTCTACGGGCTTTAGGCTTCGACAGGTGTTCAGTCCCGGGGCTTCTTCATCACGAATCAGCTACCGGGAACCTCTCCCCCGCTCGCCTTTAGCTCGTCTTATTGGGGCTATCCTCAGCAAAAAGCGGAATCAACTCCGGTTCACCGGTAGAACGCGGCACATTATAGGTGTGCAGGGTCTTCTCCATAATCTTGGAGAACTCAGCCGTCGTACCGTTCGCACCCACGCTACCCTCAGGACGCTGCATGGTCACCGCCACCAAGAACTGCGGGTTCTCAATCGGCGCCACACCAATAAAGGACGTCGTGTTGCCGTCGTAGCCGCCCTTCTCACTCGGAGTTTCCGCAGTACCGGTCTTACCGCCCACGCGGTAGCCGGTCACCTTCGCCGGACGGGCGTGGCCTTGCTCCACCACATTCTCCATGAGAGTCAGGCAGGAAGCGGCAGTCTCCTCGCTGACCATGCGTTCGCCAGGCTCTACGGCACGCTTATGTTCGGTACCGTCGGCGTCAATGATCGCGTCCACAATGCGCGGCTTCAGACGAACGCCCTTATTGCCCAGCGCCTGGAAAATCATGGCGGTCTGCAGCGGAGTCTGCGCAACACCCTGACCGAACAGCACAGTGTACTGCTGACGGCCATCCCAATCACGCCAATCAGCGATTATACCCTGCTCCTCACCGGTCAGCTCAATGCCGGTAAACTCGCCGACGCCGTACTTCTTCAACCAGTTGTAGCGCTCTTCCTTGCTGAGCTTCTGACCGACCAGCACCGTACCGGTGTTCATCGAGTCATGAATAATGCCCGAGAAAGTACGCCGCTGCGCCCCGTGCTCAAACGCATCCTTGAAAGTCTGGCCGTCAATCGTGAGGGTCGCGGGCACATCATACACACTAGTCGGAGTCGTCAGGCCCTGCTCAATCAGCGCCGAAGAAGTCAGCATCTTCTCGGTCGAACCGGGCTCCACGTTCTGCGAAATAGCGCGCGGAGTCATATCCGCAGCATCCTCAATGGTTGCCGCACCCGGGTCCATCGTGGAGGAATCAGCGAGAGCCAAAATGGAGCCGTCACGCACATCCATAACAATGGCGGTACACCATTCAGCCTTCAGCTCCTCAGCGCGAGCACGTACCACCTGCTGCGCAAAATACTGCACATCACGGTTAATGGTCAGGCGAATATTCTTACCGTCCACCGCCAGGCGCTGCTCTTCCTTCGCCACGGGGATACGCACACCATCAGCACTAATCTCGTAGGTGCGCTCACCGGGGGTACCGGCAAGCTCCTTCTCAAAGACACGCTCAATGCCCACCGAGAAGTTACGGGACACCGTGCCGCCCTTGCCGTTGCCGTCAGCCTCTTCAACAATGTTGTACTTGCCGACCACGGAGCCACCCACACTACCGTTGGGGTACAGGCGCTGGGAGAACGCCTCACCGTAGATGAAGGGCGCACCCAGAGCATCAATCTTATTGAAAATTTCCGGGGTGATATTTGCCTTAATCACCGAGTACTTGGAGGTGCCATCCAGCTTAGACTTGATGAACTCGTCGGTAATGCCCGGATCAACGGTCTTGAGAATATCGGCTATCTCGTACACCAGCTGATTGGGGGTGACCTCAATCTTCTGGGTGCGGTCCTCGTTGTAACGCTTGAAGGTCGCCACGGCGCTCTGATCTGCGGTCAGGTTATAACGCTGCACGGTACGCGCCATAACGTTACCGTTGATATCGAGAATCTGGCCACGCACAGCAGGCAGCACCTGCGAGCGCAGACGCTTCTGACGGGACGCATTCGCCACCGCACCGGGGTCAAAGCCCTGGCGGATAAACAGGTTCGCACCGATAACGCCCAGAGCGCAGGTGGCAGCGGCGCCTGCGACAAAGCCACGGCGGGTCAGATCCGGCTGACCGGATGCCGATTCGTTCGCGTTCTTACGCGCGTCGGAGCTCATGCGGTGGTCCTTTCGCTGGTCTAGTCTATCGGTGATGCTGTGCATCCTGTGGTCAATGGTGTTTATCGTGCAGCCTGGCTTGCCGCGGGGCTAGCGGCAGGGCTGGGTTGCTGAGCGGCGTTCGGTGCTGCGGAAGCGGCGGGGCTAGCTGAGGGGCTCGGTGCGGGCTGTGCCGGGTTAGCTTGCTGATTGGTGTTAGCTTGCTGAGTCGGGCTTGCCGAAGCGCTTGCAGATGCCTTAGCCGCAGCACTCGCCTGGCCGTGTCGCTGCTGGACGGACTTGTCAGCCTCCACAATGCCCTTGGCGTAGCTTTCGTTCGAGCCAGCCGCCGGAGGCGCAATAAGGTTCTCCTGCTTGTTTCTCTCAGCACCGGTCGGGCTTGCAGCCGGGGTGGGGGTGCCCTCAATCGTGGAGGACTGCAAGTTCAGGGTCGCCTGCGAAGAGCTCACAAACATGCCCAGGGTACTTGCTCGTATCGCCAAATCCTGCGGGGCTTCCTTGAAGCCAATCTCCTGCTGCAGCGCCTGATTTTCTTGCACAAGCTGCTGCTCCTGCGCGCGCAAATCCACCATGTCGTACTGGCGGGTCACGATCAGTACGTTGAGCAGCAGAATAAAAATCAGGGTCAGCGGAATTGCCGCAAAAACAGCGAGCATGGTGGGCGGGCTGAGCTTACGGGCTCGGCGGCGCACAGTGGACAGCGGGTTACGCTGCTTGGGCTTCGTTTCGCGTGCTTCTTCGGTGCGTGCTGCCGCACGGACGCTGGAGGGAACACGGCTCGCGTTCGTTGAGGTGCGCTTACCACCGTGAGATGCGGCGGTGCTGACGGGGCGGACCACCGGCTGAGATGCAGTGACCGGCTCCAGACGCGCGGTGCGGGTGCGACCAGAGTGAGCTCGGGTGGAGGCGCGGCTCGCCCCGGTGGAGCCGCCTGTAGAGGATGCGCGGGTAGAGCCAACGGCGCCGGGGGTGCCGGCGGCAGGGCGCGAGGAACCGGCGCGTCGACTCCGCGGGGCGCCCTGGGTGCGGGTGGGGCGCGGGGATGCGTGCTGGGTGCTCACTCTTCTTCGCTTTCTATTCTTCTACTTGGCGGGGATGCGGATCTTCTCGGCGGCGCGCAGCTTGGCGCTGGCGGCGCGAGAGTTCTGTTCGATTTCCTCGTCGGTAGGCGGTTCGGCGCCGCGGGTAATGATTTTTACGGTGGGCTTGTGCTCTTCAAGCTCTACCGGGAAGCCCTTGGGTGCCTTGGAGGTTGCCTCTGCGGTCAGTGCCCTCTTGACGATTTTGTCTTCGAGGCTGTGGTAGCTCATGGCGACGAATCGGCCGCCGAGGTTGAGCGCCTCCAGGGCTGCCGGTACGGCGCGTTCGAGGGCTTCCAGTTCGTGGTTCACTTCGATACGCAACGCTTGGAAGGTGCGCTTGGCGGGGTGGCCACCGGTGCGCTGCGCGGCGACAGGAACTGCTTTCTGGATGATACGCACGAGCTCGCCGGTGGTTTCCAGGGGTGCGTTGGCGCGGGCGGTGCAGATGGCGCGGGCGATACGCGATGCGAACTTCTCTTCGCCCCAGTTGCGGATAATGCGGCGCAGCTGGTCTTCGCTGTATTCGTTGACGACGATGCGGGCGGTGAGCTCGTCTTCGGAGTTCATGCGCATATCCAGGGGCGCATCGTAGGAGTATGCGAAGCCGCGGGTGCGTTCGTCCAGCTGCATGGAGGAGACGCCCAGGTCCATCAGGATGCCGTCGATGCCCTGCACGCCGGCGGTTTCCATGGCGCGGTCAATTTCGTCGTAGACGGCGTGGACGGGTACGAAGCGATCACCGAAGCGCGCCAGGCGTTCACCGGCGATGGCGTGCGCCTGCAGGTCGCGGTCAATACCGATCAGCACAAGGTTTTCGAAGCGTTCAAGCAACGCCTCGGAGTGACCGCCCATGCCGAGGGTGCCATCAATAACGTAGGCGGTGCCGCGCTCCTCAACGGCGCGTTCAATGCCGGGTGCCAGCAGGTTAATGCAGCGGTCCAGCATGACGGGCACGTGACGTTCGCTGGCTTCACGCTGGGAGAGGTTCTCAATGGATGCGCCGGTCACCTTGGCGGCAGAGCCGGATGCGGTCGTACCGGTTTCGGGGGCGTGGTCTACGCTCATGGGTGCTCCTGTGAGAGTTTGTCCTGCGGGAAAGCTTACGGAAGAGTGGTGCGGTGGTGATAGAGGTGCCGGGGCGGTCGCCGTCGCGCCAGCAGAATGCCGGTTAGAGTAGCGGGCTGAACGGGTCCTCGTCGAGGGCAGCAAATTCAGCTTCGGTGCGGGCGAGGTATTCCTCCCAGGCGGCTGCATCCCATATTTCTGCGCGGGTACCGGATCCGATGACGACGAGGTTGTCGGTCAGTCCTGCGTATTGGCGCAGTATCGGCGGGATGGTGATGCGTCCCTGCTTGTCGGGCAGTTCGTCTGAGGCTCCTGAGAGGAAGACTCGCAGGAAGTCTCGGGCGGCTCGTCCGGGCAGGGGCGCGGTGCGCATCCGTTCGTGGATGCGTTCAAATTCTGCGGCGGGGAAAACGTACAGGCATCGTTCTTGACCGCGGGTCAGAACGAGGCCTGCTGAGAGTTCCTCACGGAATTTGGCGGGAAGGATGATGCGTCCTTTGGCGTCCATTCGTGGCGAGTAGGTACCTAAGAACATTCACTTCACCTCCCCGATGTGTGCCCCTGATGTGTGCCCTTGTGCTGAAGTCTGCGGGAGCGTGGTTGCTCCACACATCCTGTAGGTGCCGGTGGCGGGGTGTGCCGGGGCTGGCGCCTCCGCCGTTTGTTTGAGGGCACGGCGATAGGACTGACTTTCAGCTTTCCCCTCCACTTTACCCCACTTTCCACCACCTACCCCACCCGGCAGAGTATCTTTTAGTGTTTTTATGCTCTCTTCTGCATTTTTAACGCTGGCGCACAGCTTCTACACAGCTTCGGGTGTGTGTCCGCTCAGCGGGCCGCCTTCATCATGCTTGCTATGCCCTGACTCAAGTACAGAGTCAATGACGGGGCCAGTTGCAGCAGTCAGTGCGCTCCATCCGCCCGCCTCTAAAACATCCATATCTCACTGGTTCGGGCATAGAAAAAGCGGAAGGTAAGAATTCTTACCTTCCGCTTGTGAAGTCTTGATGAAGTCTTAAGACCCTAGAGAGTACGGATGCTCAGCCACGAGAAATACTAGCCGTGAGAAAAACTATTGAGACAAAGCAGTATTAGAACTGGCCGTTATTGCGTTCGTCCCAGCGGTCCTCCAGACGATTCATGAAGGAGGAACGCTCCTTCTGCTCACGCTGACGCACGCGAGCTGCGCCCTCTGCCTTACCGCCGAGGAAGGAGTCGACCGGGGTCTTCTTGCTGGTGGTTGCGAAGTACACGCCACCTGCCGCGAAGAGGAAGCCGAAGACACCCAGCCAAATCATATTCGATGCAACCGCACCAATAATGATGCCCAGGCCAATGAGAACGAAGAGAATACCGAGAGCCAGGTGGCGAGCGCTAAAGACCGGCGCGGTGTTGCCGGTTGAAGACATGGAGGAGGCAAAGTGCGGGTCCTCATTGCTCATGAGTTCTTCGAGCTGGTCCAGAACCTTCTGTTCACGCTCGGACAGTGCCATCGTTTTCTCCTTTGAGGTGTCGCTACTCAAGATGACGTCGGTATCAGCCGGGTTAGCTAGTGCATCAGCTGGCGCGGTGGGCGCTTCTTCCCGCTGTATGTTTCCGGTCGTATGTTTCCCATCGTACCGCGCGGGGTGGGGTTGGCGCATTCTTTTTTCGGACAGAAGCTCTTTATGACCTCTTTTCGTCAATACTCTTCTCGGGCGCGGTAACTCCGGAGGCTGGCTTGAGGCTTTCCTGTGAGTACTTACGGTGAATCGCGTCCATGACGTGCTCAACCTCGGACCATCTGCCGCTCTTCACGAGGCGGGCACCAGACCCCGAGTGAGCGCCAGCTCCCGAGCGAGTACCGTTCTGCGGGCTATTGTCCGCTCCCCCGCCGCCTCGTTGTGCGGAGGCGTTTTGCGAGGAGGCAGTTTGTGCGGACCGTGAGTTTGCCCCGCTCTCGATAGAGTCGAAGAGGGTTTGTTGCACTCCGTCTTCTGCGCGGGCGAGCTTTTCGGTGCGCACTCCGATGAGTCGCAGGGCGCGGGGTACCGTCTGCCCTACCAGAATTTCATCTGCTCGCAGGGCTTCCAACGCCAGGGAGGCGATCTGCATGCCGGAGTCCACGGGCACGTTTAGTGGGATAGCGCGAGTGTGCGTTTCGAAGGTGCTGTAGCGGATTTTGAGGCTGAGCCCGCCAGCAAGTTTCCCGGCGGCGCGCAGGCGCTTTCCCAGCTTGAGGCTCAGCTCCCGAATAGCAGCGCTCACCTCCTGGGCATCGGTCGTATCCGTCTCGAAGGTGTGCTCGCCACCCATGCTTTTCTCTTCGCGCTCGGTGATCACGGGGCGTTCGTCAATGCCGCGCGCCATGGCCCAGAGGTGCTCGCCCTGGGCGGTGCCGAAGCGTTCTTTGAGCCAATCCAGGCTCATGGACCTCATCTGGGCGATGGTGTGAATACCGTATCGGGAGAGCTGCTCGGTACTTTTGGCACCCACTCCCCACAGGTCGGAGACTTTTCTCGGGTCAAGAAATTCTTGAACGCGCTCGGGTGGAATGACCCACAGCCCGTTCGGTTTACTACCGGTGGACGCCATTTTGGCGAGCAGCTTATTGGGCGCAACCCCCGCAGAGGAGGGCAGGGATAGCTCCTGCGCGATGCGGTCGCGAGCGCGCTGCGCCAGGGCGACGGGGTCTCGGCCGTGCAGATAAGCGCCGGTTAGATCCACGAAGGCCTCGTCCACGCTGACCTGCTCAACGTAGGGGCTCAGATCGTTCAGGATTGCCATGACGGCGCGGGAGTAGTGCCGGTAGTCGCCGCGCAGCGGCAGGACGGTGGCGTTGGGACTGAGGTTCCGGGCACGACTGAGCGGCATACCGGAGCGCACTCCGTGGGCGCGCGCCTCATAGGAGGCTGAGCATACGACCGATCGGGGACCCAGGGGCGCCACAATAATGGGTTCACCGCGCAGAGCGGGGTTTTCGAGGAGTTCAACATTGACGAAGAAGGCGTCCATATCCAGGTGCATAATGACGCGGCCGTTCCTAGCGCCGCCGTTCTTGCCGGTTCGCTTCTGCCCCATGTCGCCTCCTCTCATAGCTTCTAGGCCCACCTACCGAAAATATAGCACATTTCTACGAATAATAGGAGTAATACATCGTAAACGTATTCGTAAATGCGCTCTCTTGGGCTTTTCTCCACTAAGCTAGAAGAAGTGCACACCGCACGGCATCAGGACCGTACATAGCGACCATCAGCGAGGATAGTATGACTCCCCCTTCTCCTTCCGGAGCACCCACTCCCCAGGCGACCGAGAGCCTCACCGTAGCGGCACCGAATATCCCGGCGGATTCTGCGCACCTCGCCGAGCGTATTGCTGAAGAGCAGCGAGCCTACCTGCACGCTTTTGACACTCTCATGGCTGAGTTTTTTACCCGGCAGCGCGAGCTGCTCGAGGGCATTTCTTCTGAGACTCTACCCCTACTTGAGGCTATTGAGTCTCTCTCCACCGGCGGCAAGCGCCTGCGTGCCCTGTTGAGCTACTGGGGTTGGCGAGGTGCCGGCGGCGCACCCGTAACCCAGAACCGCGCGTCCTGGTCTATTGTGAAGGCCGGCATGGCGGTGGAGCTGTTCCAGACCTCCGCGCTGATTCACGACGACATTATCGACCGCTCCGATACCCGCCGCGGCGCTCCCTCCGTGCACAAGCGTTTCGAGGCGGCGCACGAGCAGAATAGTTGGCGCGGTGATGCTTTCAACTACGGTCTGACCGGCGGTATTCTTGCCGGCGACCTGACCCTGGCGTGGTCTGCCGAGGTTTTCGCGTCCCTGGGTGAGGGAGCAATCTATGGCGCTCCTGCACGCACTATTTTTGACCGGATGCGCACCGAAGTTCTGGCGGGTCAGTACCTGGATGTCTACTCCGAGGTTCTCGAAACCGAGGACGCTCAGGCGGCTCTGCAGCGTGCCCTGAACGTGATTCGTTTCAAGTCCGCCAAGTACTCGTGCGAGCACCCCTTCACGATTGGTGGTGCTCTGGCTCTGCAGGCTGCCGGGCTGGAGAGCGGTGCAAGTGCCGTGAGCGAGCAGCACCCGGTACTTGCCGGTTACCGTGCGTTCGGCCTGCCGCTGGGTGAGGGTTTCCAGCTGCGTGATGACGAGCTGGGCGTCTTCGGCCAGCCCGAGGTGACCGGTAAACCCGCTGGCGATGACCTGCGTGAGGGTAAGCGTACCGTGCTGGTGGCGCTCACCTCCGCCGTCCTCGATGAGAAGGACGCGGCGCTTCTGCACAATAGCTTGGGCGACCCCGAGCTGAGCGATGAGCAGGTGGAGCGCATCCGTGAGCTGATGGTTTCTTCGGGTGCTTTCGCCAAGCATGAGCAGCTGATTGAGCAGAAGTCTCAGGCTGTGTTTGAGGCGCTGGAGGCGATGAACCTGGACGAGCTGACGCATGCGGCACTGACCGATATTGTGGGCCGTGCGCTGCGCCGCAAGGCTTAGAAGTTCAGCCCAGTTAGAACGTTAAATAAGTTGAGGCGGCATACCGAAGTATGCCGCCTCAACCTATTTAGCTATAGTTCTGAGCCGCTATTACCAAGCCAGTGCCTGCGCACGGCGACGGATTTCAGTCTTACGACCGTCAATCAGTGCGTCGATGGGACGGCCGGGCAGGGAGTCGTCGTTGGTGTACAGCCACACGATAGCTTCTTCATCGCTGAAGCCGGAATCCTTCAGGACAGCGAGGGTGCCCTTGAGGGATTCGAGTACTCGCGAACCGTTCATGAACAGTGCGGGTACCTTGCGCACGTTGGTTTCCGGGTCGCGCAGAGCGATGAGCGTACCGTCAGAAATCAGGTTGTGAACGCGGGTCACCTTCAGGTCGAGGGCCTGCGCAATTTCGGGGATAGTTACCCAATCGCCAACGAGGGCGAAGGTCTGAGCAATATTTTCGTTAGTCACCTTTTAAGAGTGCCAGAGCTGGCACGTATTTACCACTTTTGACCCGCCGCAGGTTCGCTGCCCCTCCCGGGTTCTTTCGTTCTTGTACTTTGCCCGTTGTTCTTGCGTTGGAGTCGGGTCCACCGGCACTTTGTAAGAATTCGCTGAGTGTTCACCTGCTCGGCGCCCTCTGGTATCGCTTCTGTCCAGGTGGGCGGGCTAAAATGTTGAGACGTATGAATACTCCCAGCCCAGGCCGGATTTCTCCTGTGACCCCTCGTTCTTCTGCAAATACTTCTGTTCCTCCCGCCACTCGTCCCGCTGCCCCGGATACCGCTATTGGTTCTTTGCAGTGGCTCAGTGGCGCCATTATTGAGGGTCACTACCAGGTGGGTTCGCTTATTGGCCGCGGCGGCATGAGCGAGGTGTATTATGCGCTGGACCTGTGGTCGAATAACCCGGTCGCGCTCAAGGTTCTCTCCCCCGCTCTAGCTGAGGATGCAGCGAACCGTCAGAAGTTCCACCGTGAGGAGCGCTCGATGCGCCAGGTGGGTGGCGGCGGACATACGGTGGGCGTGATTTCATCGGGCACCGAATATTTTTCGGGTCAGATGGTCATGTATATCGTGCTCGAGTACGTGCACGGTTGCACGCTGAGCCAGCTGCTACGTGTGCGTAATGCGCTGTCCCTGGGTGAGGCTCTGGATATCCTCATTCCGGTGGTGGAGGCGCTTTCGGAGGTGCACGCGAACCGCTACCTGCACGGCGATATTAAGCCGGGCAATATTCTTCTCGACGCTAACGGCCAGGTGAAGCTCACGGACTTCGGTCTTTCTCGCCGTGACGATCAGGTGGATGCGGGCGCACCCATGGGCACCCCCGCCTACGTGGCGCCGGAGGTTCTTGATCCGAAGGTGAAGGTCGGAGCTCAGGCTGATATTTTTGCGCTCGGTGTGATGATGTACCGCATGCTTTCAGGTCGTCTGCCCTTTGTGGGTCTGGAGAATGACCAGCAGGTGCTCTACCACAACGCGAATATTGAGATGCCCGCGCTGACCGATGTCGCGCCGGGCGCGGACCGCGATATTGCGGGGCTGATTTCGTGGTGTACCCGCAAGCAGCCTCACGCCCGCCCGGAGGATGCGACCGAGCTGTTTACGGCCCTGCTGGAGATTTCTGAGTCGTTGGGTGAGTCTGAGCGTGCTTGGCGTGCCCCCTCATGCCCGGAGCCGGAGCTTCCTCTATGGGAGGCTGTTGCCGATATTGCGGAGCGTAGCGGTGCCGCGCAGATGGTGCGTAACACCCCGATTAGTGCTTTTAGCGATGCCCGCGATCTGCTCGCCTACGATGTCTACTCCCCCGACAGCCTCGTGTACGATGCCTCGGCGGCGGGTCAGGGCGTGCACCTTGCCGATGTGGATGCTGAGGACTCGGTGCTGAACCGTCAAGGTATTCCGCCTCTGGTGAGTTCCGCCTCAGATAATGACGATTCTGACACTGATCAGGAGCAGGAAGGCTCAAAGGGCAAATCCGGCAAGCGTGGTCTGGGCTCATTCATAAGCCGCCGTACCACTGCGGCGAAGGGCCCGCTGACTCAGTCCGTTGGTATTGGCCCGCAGACGGAGCAGGAGTTCATCTCAGCTCATGGCGAGTACGCCCCAATCCATGCGGAGCGTTCGTTGAGCCCCTCGGGTGCGCGTCGTTCGAAGTCTAAGGGGTCGGCGAGCGCGTCGGAGGCTTCACCGGCAGAGGAGACCGCTTCTTCTCAGGAATCCGAGCAGTCTTCGCAGAAGGATCCTCGCCTGCCCGCCAAGCAGTTTAGGACCCCGCCCTCGGGTATGGCGGTGGGCGGTTGGGCTCTGGCGCTGATTCTGCTGGGCATGGGTTCGAGCTTTACCGGTTGGTGGCTTGCGACCTCGCTGGTGCAGTCGCAGTGGTGGCGCAATATTGAGGCGTTCCTGACCTTCTAGTAGTGCTCCCCTACTCGAGCACTCCGTCCTCGTCTGTGCACTCTGTCCTCGTCTGTGCACTCTGTCCTCGTCTGTGCACTCTGTCCTCGTATTTGCAGCGCGCAGGTTAAACGCAATGCCCGGGTCTTCATTCATCGTGAATGAAGACCCGGGCATTGTTTTTTCTGCTATTTCTCACCGACTAGCACGGCGAGGCGCATGAACGTTTTATGCGCGGTTCTTGAGGTACTCGGAGACCAGGAACGCGATTTCCAGGGACTGCGAGTGGTTCAGACGCGGGTCGCACAGGGACTCGTAGCGGTCAGCCAGTGCTGCCTCGTCGATGGCGTCGGAGCCGCCCAGGCATTCGGTCACGTCGTCGCCGGTCATCTCTACGTGGATACCGCCGGGGAACGAACCCAGTGCCTCATGCACCTCGAAGAAGCCGCGAACCTCGTCGAGCACGTCGTCGAAGCGGCGGGTCTTGTAGCCGGAGGGCACGGAGATGGTGTTGCCGTGCATCGGGTCGGTGACCCAGACGACCTTCGCACCTTCAGCCTGCACGCCCTCAACGATTGCGGGCAGCTTCTCGCGGATGTTCTTCGCGCCCATGCGGGTGATGAAGGTCAGGCGGCCGGGCTCGCGGTTCGGGTCGAGCTTGTCAATCAGCGCGAGTGCGTCCTCTGCGGTGGTGGTCGGGCCCAGCTTCACGCCGATGGGGTTGCGGACCTTGGAGAGGAAGTCTACGTGTGCATCGTCGATGCCGCGGGTGCGCTCGCCAATCCACAGGAAGTGTGCGGAGGTGTCGTAGGGCAGATGGGTACGCGAGTCGATGCGGGTGAGGGCACGCTCGTAGTCCATTACCAGTGCTTCGTGGCCGACGTACATGTCGGTGGTCTTGAGGGCTTCGAAGTTCACGCCGCATGCTTCCATGAACTTGAGGGCGCGGCCGATTTCGTTGGCGGTCTTCTCGTAGCGCTCATGCGCGGGGTTGGAGGTGAAGCCGCGGTTCCACTGGTGCACGGCGCGCAGGTCTGCGAAGCCGCCCTTGGTGAAGGCACGGATCAGGTTCAGGGTGGAGGCACTGGTGTGGTAGCCCTGCAGCATGCGCTTGGGGTCGTGTACGCGGGCTTCGGGGGTGAAGTCGAAACCGTTGACGGTCTCGCCGCGGAAGGAGGGCAGGGTGACGTCGCCGCGGGTTTCCATGTCTGCGGAGCGCGGCTTGGAGAACTGACCCGCCATGCGACCCATCTTCACCACGGGCATGGAGGCGCCGTAGGTGAGCACTGCAGACATCTGCAGGATGGTCTTGACGCGGCCGGAGATCTTGTCGGCGGTTGCACCCGCGAAGGTTTCTGCACAGTCGCCGCCCTGCAGGAGGAATGCGCGGCCTTCAGCAACCTCACCGAGTGCCTGGCGCATGGCGTCGACCTCACCGGCGAAAACGAGCGGCGGTACCGAGTTCAGCTCGGCGATGGTGCTCTCAAAATCTTCGTGCTCGCTCCAGGTAGGCTGCTGGTCAATGTGCAGCTGACGCCAGGTGTCCAGGCCGTGGTCGGGGGCCTGCGAGGTGCTGAGGTTTTGATTGCTCATCTTCACTCCATTGGGATGGTCTTGTGCGTTTTCTGATTCAGCCGCCGTTTCGGGTGCTCGGCGCGCCGTGTGCGGCGTGCTGGCTTGCGATTCTTCAGGCTGAATAGACCTAATTGTACTCTTGCTTGCTTCAACACCTAACCCTGCAGTCAGGTACATCTCACATGTTTAGATAGCGCCACCAGGTGTCGGCGATACGAGGGGTGAAAAGCGCCCTGACAGAACGGCATACGAAAGGGCGGGATGCGGCACGTACCGCATCCCGCCCTCTGGCGCATGTGTGCATCTGTCGTATGTGTGCACCCGGGGTGTTGTCTCAGGGTGTTGTCTCAGGGTGCTATCTCAACGTTTAGCGTTGCAGGTGTGCGACTGCCTCATCAGCACTCATGTTCTTATCAGTCATGAGCTTCTTGACGCGGTCGGCGTACACGTCCACGTATTCCTGGCCGCTGAGGGCACGAATCTCGGAGCCAATACGGTCGGCGATTTCACGCTGAACGCGGTGGCTCAGGTCTGAGCCGTCAGTGTATTCCTCGAAGGTGAGGGGCTTGCCGATAATGGTGCGCACCTGGATGGGCTTGCCGTCGTGGCGCAGACGGATACGGTTCGAGCCGGAGGGCTGAATCAGGTCGGTACCAATCTGTCCGATGGGCACTACGGGCACGCCTGCTTCAACTGCGAGGCGGGCGACACCGACCTTGGGGCGGTAGCCGCGTCCGTCGGGGCTACGAGTGCCTTCGGGGTAGATGCCGATGATGCCGCCGTCCTTGAGGACCTGCGCGCCGGCGTTAAGGGATTCCTGGCTCTTCTGGCCGCCGGAGCGGTCCATGGGAAGCTGACCGACACCGCGGAAAAACGCCGCCATAGCACGACCCTTCACACCGGGGGTGGTGAAGTAGTCGCTCTTGGCGAGGAAGTTCACGGTGCGAGGCATGGCGAGAGGAATAAAAATGGAGTCGCAGAACGCCAGGTGGTTGCTGGCGACGATGTAGGGTCCCTCGGGCAGGTTCTCCAGGCCAACCACGTCGTGGTGGTACAGTCCCTGCAGCAGGGGTGAGCCAAGAACCTTGAGCGTTGAATAGAGGGCGGTGTTAGGCATTGGGGTCTCCTCTCTGAATGTTCCCGGCTCAATTCTAGCGTGCCTGGAGAGGCGCAAGGGAACGCGCGATAATTAAAAGAAAGGGAACGATTTTTCTGCGCACCGGTATATTCGGGTGCGCTGGAGGCGATATACCGGCATCGGCGCTGTATCAGTGCGCCCCACCGGGGTACGCTATAGAGCCTCACCTGTGCTCATACTCGCGCAGGTTGGCGAAGGAGGACCATGAGCATTTTCGATAATTCGCTGGAACCGATTAAGAGGATTCGCCGCAAGGCTCGCGAGCGCAGGCTTCTTGCGGCCCAAAATGTTAAGGAATCTTTGGCGCGTCGCCTCGGGGAAGAGCAGGACGCGTTCGACCACTCCCCCGTTTCCTTTAGTCCTGACCCGGCACAGCATTCCGTGGGTATTTTGCTGGTGCATGGTTTTACGGGTTCGCCGCACAGTATGCGCCCGGTGGCTCAGCGTTTTATGGAGCTCGGTTATGCGGTGGAGATGCCCGTGCTGACTGGGCACGCGACCCGTTGGCAGGATTTGCGTGATAGCACATACCAGCAGTGGCTGGCTTCTGCCGAGCAGGGGTACCGCCGCCTGACCGATCAGGGCCTGCAGGTGGTGGTCATTGGCATGTCCATGGGCGGTACGGTGGCGACTCACCTGTCGGCGCGTCTGCCGGTGGCGGGCACGGTGCTGATTAACCCCTATATGGTGGATGTGAACCCGATGATGCGCCACGCTGGCAAGGTCTCGAAGGTTCTGCCGGTGCTCAAGGCGATCGGTTCCGATATTGCGGTTCCGGGCATGAGTGAGGGCGCGTATTCTATCGTTCCGACGGCGGCGGTGCATCAGTTGCATCTTTTGGGTGCTGAGACTCGTGTTCTGATCCCACAGTTGAAGTCGCCGGTTCTGTATTTGCGTTCACTGGGCGATCATACTGTGTCGGATAGCTCCCACAAATATTTTCTCGAACATTGTTCAGTTCCTGTAGAATTTAGGTGGCTGACCCGCAGCTACCATGTGGCAACGCTCGACTACGACGCCGAGTATCTTCTCTCTACTGTTCAAGCTTTTGTCGCATCACTAAACCACTAAATTCTGAAGGTTCAGCGCACCAACCGGCGAATGCATCACCCGCCGAGGTGGGCAGAACATTCAGATAGCCATCACGGCACCTCGAACCATCGAGGACAGCCCGCGGCACCGGATCCGCCACGGGCTCACGCCCTGATATGAAAGGCGCATTATGAAAGTCTTCTCCACTCCCGCTGAGGTTCTTGTTGACCCCTCGCTGAACCTGACAAGCATTGTTGAGCGCCACCGAGCCGATAGCTCCAATCCGGTGCTGTACCGCCGTCAGATGTCTCCGGGTAACTGGCAGCCGGTTCGCGCCCAGCAGTTCCACCAGATGGTGACCGACCTGGCTAAGGGCATGATTGCTGCGGGCATCCGCCCGGGTGACCGTGTGGGCATTATGAGCCGCACCCGTTTTGAATGGACCGTCATTGACTTCGCCATCTGGTATGCCGGCGCTGTCTCCGTGCCGGTATATGAGACGAACGCTGCCGCCCAGGCTGCATGGGCGCTGTCCCATTCTGAGGCTGTCGCCATCTTCGTCGAGGATGAGAAGCTCCTGAATCGTGTGGCTGAGGCTGAAGAATACGCCGCTTCTACTTCTGAGCCGTGCCAGCTCAAGCACCGCTGGGTCATTGAGAACGGCGACCTTGATGGCCTGAGCGCTCGCGCGTCCGAGGTGAGCGATGAGCAGCTGGAGCAGGTACGTTCCGCAGCCGGTTGTGACGACCTCGCGACCATTGTGTACACCTCCGGCACGACCGGTCGCCCTAAGGGTTGCGCGCTGACTCACGGCCACTTCCTGAACCTGATTGCCAACACCAGGCTGGTCGAGCCCGAGATTGCGAACTCCCGCAACTCCTCCATTCTTTTCTTGCCGCTGGCACACGTTCTGGCGCGCCTGATTCAGGTTCTGGCGCTGGACGCTGGCCTGGTCATCGGCCACTCCCCCAACATCAAGAACCTGGCGTCTGACCTGGACAGCTTCAAGCCGACCATGCTGCTGGTGGTGCCCCGCGTCTTTGAGAAGGTGTACGAAGGTGCCATGGCAAAGGCGGCTAAGGGCGGCAAGTTCAATAAGTCTCTGTTTGAGCGTTCCACCGATATTGCGGTGCGCTGGTCGCAGGCGAAGGTTGAGGGTCGTGTGCCCCTCAAGCTGGCGGCGCAGTACGCTCTGTACGACAAGCTGGTCTACTCGAAGCTGCGTGCGGCTCTCGGCGGCGAGCTGCGTTACGCGGTCTCCGGCGGCGGTCCCCTCGGCGAGCGCCTGGCTCATTTCTTCCACGCGGTGGGTGTGCAGGTGGTGGAGGGTTACGGTCTGACCGAGACCTGCGCCCCGATTGCGGTTGGCCGCATCAACCCGTACCAGATTGGTATGCTTGGTCCGCTCATCCCCGGTTCCGAAGGCTACATTGCTGAGGACGGCGAGCTTCTGGTTCGTGGCGTGGGCGTGATTAGCAGCTACTACAAGAACCCCGAGGAGGACGCTCATGCGTTCACCGAAGACGGTTGGTTCCGTACCGGTGACCTGGCTCGTTTCGATGAGCGAGGCTACCTGAAGATTGTGGGCCGTAAGAAGGAAATCATTGTCACCGCCGGCGGTAAGAACGTGATTCCGGGTATTGCGGAGGGTCATTTGCGCACTTCTCCCCTGGTGTCTCAGGCAATGCTGGTTGGCGATGAGAAGCCGTTCATTTCAGCGCTGGTGACCCTAGACCCGGATACCCTGCCCGAGCAGTTGGAGCATCTGGGCCTGCCGCGTTCGCTCTCCATTCCGGAGGCTGCGGTTCACCCGGCGGTCCGCGCCGCGATTCAGAAGCTCGTGGATGAGGCGAACCAGCTGGTTTCCCGCGCCGAGGGTATTCGCGAGTTCCGCATCATGAACCGTGACCTGACCGAGGAAGATGGTTACCTGACTCCCTCGCAGAAGCTGCGCCGCGCGAAGATTCTGCAGGACTTCTCCTCCTACGTGGATGAGATGTACGGCAAGGTTTCTGATAGCACGTCGGATTCTTTGGCTCGTCTGCAGGAGTACGCGGCGGAGCAGTCTGAGAAGTTCGCTGAGCTGCGTGAGCAGGCTGCTGAGCGTCTGCACGAGTACGCGGATCATCAGGCGGAGCGTCTTGCCGAGTTGCGTGAGCAGGCGGCTGAGAAGTTTGAGGAGCTGCGTGAGCAGACCGCCGAAATGATGCAGAAGCCCCAGGAGGATAAGACCGAAACGAAGGAAGACGCCGAACGGTCTGAGAAGACTAACGACGATTCCGAGCATGAGACCGCTACCCCAGCTAAGGGTGTAGAAGCTAAGAAGGCAGATACTCAGCGTTCTGAAGGCGAAGACTCTTAGTCGTCACTAACTGATTGTGAATATATATGTGAGGAGGGGGTCGTACCGTTTAGGTACGACCCCCTCCTCTATGTTTACCTCAACGCTCAGAGCCTGAGCCCTTGAGCGGTATTCTTTGAACCGGTTGGTACTAGTTGGCGGGCTCGTCGAATTCCAGGCCGAGCAGCGCGTTCTCAATGATTTCGGTCAGTGCCGGGTGGATCCAGTACTGGCCGCGTGCGAGGGTGCGCGCGTCCATGCCGAAGCTCATTGCCTGCAGTAGCGGCTGGATGAGCACGGAGGATTCTTCACCGACCAGGTGCGCACCGAGCAGCTCGCCGTTGTCCTTGCGGGCAATCAGCTTGCACAGGCCGATCTTGTCTTCCATTGCCCAGCCGTAGGCGGTGTCGCCAAAGTTCTGTGCCTTGACGGTGATCTCAAAGCCTTCACGCTCAGCGGCCTCGCGTGCCTGCTCTTCGGTCATGCCGACCACGGCGATCTGCGGGTTGCTGAAGACCGCGCCGGGTACGTAGCGGTGGTCGCTGGCACGCAGATCCTCGGGGTGGCTGAGGTTGTGCTGCACAACGCGGGCCTCGTGGTTTGCCACGTGCTTGAGCTGGTAGCGGCTGGACACGTCGCCGAGGGCGTAGACGCCGGGTACGGGTGCACCGTTGTAGAGCACGCGCTGGTACTTATCGACGCTGAGCTGACCGCCGTCCTGCACGTCGAAGTAGTTCTTCGCGTTGAGGGTGTCGGTGTTGGGGCGGCGACCCGTAGCCACGAGCACAGCGTCCGCCGGGATTTCGAGTACCTCTTCACCGTTCTCGGTGGTGCGCTTCGCTACGACGGTCACGCTACCGTCGGCGTTCTCACAGATCTCGGAGAGGGACGCATCCTTGACGATGTTCCACTGCTTGCTTGCGGCTTCTTCGAAGCGTGCCACGACCTCTTCATCCACGCCGCGCAGCAGGCGGGAGGAGCGGTTCAGCTGGGTTACTTCGGTGCCGAATGCGGAGAAAACGTGGGAGAATTCTGCCGCAATCACGCCGCCGCCGATGACGACCATGCGGGCGGGCAGTTCGTCCAGGCGCATGACGTTGTCGTTGGTGTAGACCTTGGAGGAGTCGATACCGGGCACGGGAGGTAGCACGGCGCGCGAACCTGCCGCAATAACAATCTGGCGGCCCTGCAGGCGGGTGCCGTCGGTCAGCTCAACGGTGTGGGAGCCGACGAAGCGCGCGTACTGGTCGTAGAAATCGACGTTGGGCAGACCGGCACGCCATTCACGGCCGCCTTCAACAATCTGGTCAATGCGAGAAGCAAAGATGCGGTCACGAATCTGTGCCCAGTGCACGGCGTCTACGTGTGCGTCGACGCCCAGGTGCTTGACCTCGCGGGTCTTCTGCGCGATAGTCGCCGGGTAGACGTACATCTTGGTGGGGATGCAGCCAACGTTCAGGCAGGTGCCACCGAAGATACCGCCGTCAATGAGGGCGACCTTCTTGTCGTCCCATTCGGGGCCGATGAGGGTGTTGCCGGATCCGGAGCCGATGACGATGAGGTCGTACTGTGCTACGCCGTCAATGCGTTCTACGTTCTCGATGCTCATGTGGTCCTCTCGTTGTTGGTGTTGAGGCTGGGCTCGTTCCCAGCGTGCCCCTCGATGGCGGGGTTATTTCTGTTACTGCCACTATAACGCGTGGAGGCTACCGGCTATTCCCACTATCTGGTGTCAATGTTGACGGATATGCGAAAGTGCGCCGTCCCAAAGAACACAGCACTGAGAACACAGGGGTTCTTTGAGAAGACGCACTCATGCGTTGAAACCTCAAGCGTTGAAACTATGTGAGCCCGCGGATTAGTGACGATTAGATGTCTGCGCTTAGAGGTCTGCCATAAGCCCGGCCAGCAGACGGGTGAAGTCAATGGCGGGATCAACCGATTCTTCGTCGGGCCAAAAATGAATCGGGTACGCGGCACCCTGTGCACGCTGCAGTACGGGGCTTTCAGCGAGCACAGGATCTGCCACGAGCTCGCCGAAGAGGGAACGCATTTCGTCGCGTCGGTAGCGGTGTTCGCTGTCGTTGGGGCGCATCTTGTTGATAACTACTCCCGCACCGTCAATGCTGATGCCGCTTTCCTGCTGAAAGCGCACGATGGCGCGCAGGGTTCGTTCGGTGCCCGCCACGGAGAAGAGGGAGGGCTCTGCTACCGAGAGGATACGCTCACTCACCGCCCAGCCCATCGAAGACAGGGTTCCGAGGAACGGCGGGCAGTCAATCAGGATGACGTCGTAGGCGTCTGCTGCCGCCTCCACCATGCGCTTGAAGCGGCGGATGAACGGCGCGGCTTCCTGCCGGTCCACGAGGGTGGAGCGCGCCGAGCCTCGCGCCACCTTCACGCTACCGGTGGTCACGGGGTTATTGGTCAGCAGGGTGGGTTTGCCGACGAGCGCGTTCCAGGAGGAGCTACCGGCTTCCTCCGCGAAGGCGCGCTCATTGGAGCTGGCGATCAGGGAGGCGACGTCGGGGATGGTTTCATCCACCGCCAGGCCGGTGCTGGCGTCGCCGTGGGGGTCGAGGTCAATAACGAGTGTGGAGAGTCCGCTGTGTAATGCCGCGGAGGCGAGCCCCAAAGTGATGGACGTTTTGCCAACGCCGCCCTTGAGGCTGCTGATACTGACGATGCGGGGCATGCAGGTCCCTTTTTTGAGTGAGGTGTAATGCCCCTTTATTTTAGCGAATCTTCGCTTTTCTTCCGGCTCTGACAGGGGTGTATCTTGAGTTTTTTCTCAAGTGAGCATTGAATATTCCCTCGCGTTTAAAGCTTCAGCCCGCGCTCGCTACCCGATAGGTAGTGAGCGCGGGCTGATTCACGTTTTATGTTTTATGCCTGTGCGCGGCGGGCACGGCGGGCGGCGAGTTCATCGCCTTCGAAGTTTTCGTGCATCTCTTCGCCGGGCTGGCCGTTGAGGTTCATTTCGATTTCGCGCCAGACGCGACCGATAGCGATACCGAAGACGCCCTGACCTGCCTGAACCAGGTCAATGACCTCGCTCGGGGAGGTGCATTCGTAGACGGTGGTACCGTCACTCATCAGGGTAATGTTCGCGAGGTCGTCAATGCCGCGGGTACGCAGATGCTCGATGGAGGTGCGAATCTGTTGCAGGGACACGCCGGTGTCCAGCAGGCGCTTCACAATCTTGAGTACGAGCACGTCGCGGAAGCTGTAGAGACGCTGGGTACCAGAGCCGGATGCGCCACGCACGGTGGGAACAACCAGGTCGGTGCGTGCCCAGTAGTCGAGCTGGCGGTAGGTGATACCGGCCGCCTTGCAGGCGACGGCGCCGCGGTAGCCGAGGTTTTCCTCGACGACAGAGACAGGGTCGGTGAAGAGTACGCCCTGTTCACCGCGCGGAGGCGGTGCTACAGGGAAGAGGGTGTCGAAGCCATCCAGGGGCTGGTCGAAGCCCTGGGGTGCGTGCGTGGTTGCGGCCTCGCCTGCATTTTCGGCTACCTGCTGCTCTAGCACGGTCCCTCCTTTTCGTTAAACCCTTTTAAGTGCTTCACCGCGCCCCATCAATGCGGTCGATATCGTTCCGGTGTAGACCCGATTCTCGGGGAGAGATTATCGGGGTGAGATTCTAGGGTTGAGGTCTAGAATCTGCGTCTATGATTCGCGTGGCTCCTCTACTGGGTTCCGGCGCGGTTTTCAATACTACACAGCGGTTCGACAGTGCGACCGATGCGCGATAGGCGCGGTTGTTCAATCTATTTTAACTGATAGAGGGCTCTACTTAAAATTGAACCCACCGGAGCGAATGATCTTTTCAGATTCATTCTTGCCTCGTTAACGCTTCATAGGGGCCCTCCTCCCCCGCTGTTCCGTTCGGTTTTCTGGGCGCCCCCGCACAGGGGGAGTTTATACAGGAGGAGCTTAAAAAGTAAATGCGTACGGGCTGGTAGTCCGTACGCATTTACCGCTGAGTTGAGTGAATAGCCTTGGCAGGCCGGGAGCCCCCTGGTGAGAAAGCTCTTCGTGTTGGACGAAGGGGTAGAAATTCCGAGCGTGCCAGCGTCGGCTTCGTCCAAGTCTAGAGGCCGCTACCCGTTGGTGCAGGTAGGGACTATAGAGGGAATCACCGTGGTCAGTGGTGTTTCCCGAGGGAAATCCCCGTTTGGGGTGCGGTGGAACCGCATGGGGTTTGAAGGGTAGACAGTCCGGTCGTCTGCCCCTTCACTGCCTACTCGTAGGTAGGCATTGCCGATTCGACGAGAGTTGCGTGCAACTGCAGGCACAACTTGCGGATCTTGTCGGCACGTTCCTGCGCCTGAGCCTGGGAGGCTGCGTCGCGGCGCGAAGCCAGCGGAGCCACCGCAATTTCCACGAGGGAGATTTCGCGGTCTGCTGCAGACTTGAATGCGCGCAGGTGACGGGGCTGAATGCCGTGCTGGGTCAGCTCTGCGCTCACGCGGGCGATCAGCACGTCGTAATCGGTGTACTCCACGTCCGAGCCGTCTTCGAGCAGTCCAAAGTCAATCAGCTCGCGAATCAGTTCGGGAGTGGTGTTAGCGTATTCTGCCAGCTCGCGGAGGCTGTAAGTACGACCTTCCTGCTCGTCCGGTCCGAGGACGGTATCCAGGACGTCTTCACTTACGGTGGCGGGCATGGAGTTCAGTACGCGTCCAGCTTCCAAGTCCTCCAGGTGCTGACGGATTACCTTGAGCGGCATGTAGTGGTCGCGCTGCATAGTGAGGATGTAGCGCAGGCGCTCAATGTCAGTCTGGGAGTACTTGCGGTAACCGGTTTCGGTACGGCTGGGGTGCACCAGACCACGCTCCTCCAGGAAACGAATCTTGGATGCGCTAATTCCGGGGAACTCCAGGTCGAGCTGACTAAGAACCTGACCAATGGTCCGGCTCTTAACATCACGCGGGTTACGGTCAGAGTCGCCGTTCTCCACGTCCTCTAGTTGAACCTCAGCGTTAGTGAGGTTTTCATCGATGCGTGAGGTCATCTATGTCTTTCGGGTACTTGTTCAGCCGATGTCGATACGAGCCGATATTTGAGTGAGTGGCTCGTTCCCCCGGTCGGGGGTCTCGCTTCGTGCCGAACATCTTTGCTTAGTGTTGAGAGTGTGATAGATAAGTTTAGTTGTTTATCACGAAATGATAAACCGCAAACCTTCGAGACAATCTTATAGCCTCACAAGGCATTTTGCTATTTAGTTCGCCCTTTTCAGAGGCTTTTTGAACCCAAAAATAGCCACACAATCAAACACTATCCAGTAGAGACAGTACCAATTTTAGCAAAATTCCAATACTTCGAACACATATATCTCATATTGGACTGCTTTACGAGGAAAATTTTATCTTCTCGCGATAGTTGAAGTTTTCATCACATTTAACTTGAAAGAGGCTCCCACTAGGGGTTTAGCCATCTTTCAAGCCCTTCAGACAGCTTCAGAGACCCTCAAGATGAACCTTAAATACGTCCGTTTATTTGCGTTTGTGTGCACTATTAATGAAAAACGGCGAGACCAATCGGTCTCGCCGTTTCATCAGTACGTACCTCTTAACACGAGGGACGCCAGAGCTATAGAGTCTATCGAGCTAGACTATCGACTTAGAGCTTAGCCAGCTCAGCCTTGTATGCCTCTGCATCCAGCAGGTTCGCCAGATCATCAGCGTTCTCGGGGCGAATCTCAATGATCCAGCCCTCGCCGTAGGGATCGGAGTTGACCAGTGCGGGGTCATCCTCCAGGCCCTCGTTCACTGCGACAATCTCGCCAGCGATGGGAGCAAAGAGATCGGAGACAGACTTGGTGGACTCAATCTCACCGAAGCTATCCTCAGCAGCTACAGAATCGCCAACAGAGGGAAGGTCGACGTAGACGACGTCACCCAGTGCATCCTGAGCGTGGTCAGTAATACCAACACGTACGGTGCCCTCGGCGGTGAGAGCGGAAACCCACTCGTGCTCAGAAGTGTACGAGAGTTCTGCGGGAACGTTGCTCATAGCAGCGGTGTCCTTTCAGTGTGTTCTTGCGTAGCGCGGACCGTCCCGCGCACGGTGTCGTTCCGTATGTGGGATGACGGAACGTCCTACACCAATTATCACATAAGAAGTAACGCGGGGCACGTCCAAACACCCCCGTACCACTTCTAAGACACTATATTTTCCTCTTCTTATTCGTGCACCTAACCATCCGCACCGTATCGGCTTCTAGGCGCCCTTCTATTCATCACTTCCACACACGGTTCTATACACAGGACTCTCTCCCCCCGAGAGAGCCTAACAAACACACAAAAGGCTCAGGGCCCCACACCATGAAGGTGCAGGGCCCTGAGCCTTAGGCTAGAGAGCTAAACTCTCACAGCGCCTTAGCGGGAAGAAATGACGCGCTCGGAGAAGCGGTTCGGGTTACCGAAACGGTGTGCGGTAATCGAAACAGCCTGCTCGCGGAGGAAGGGCAGCATCTCGATACGGCCAGCCTCGGTGACGGGTGCGAAGTACACTGCAACGTCCGGGCGACCACCCAGTGCGGTGTAGAGGGACTTCTCATCGTTACCGATGTAGCGGATACGGGTGCCTTCCAGCGGGGTACCAGCCAGTGCGCGAACCGGGGTCTTAGCGTTCGAAGCCAGGTACTCGCGGAACTGAGCGTCCGACTTGACTTCGTACTTGATGCCCTTGTTCTCGAGGACGCCACGGACGTCGACCGGCAGGTCCTTACCGACGGACAGAGCAACCGGTGCGTTAGCTGCCAGACCGGCGAGCACAACGCGCAGGGTCTCTGCTGCGGATGCGGACTCGTCTGCACGAACCAGAACCTGGGTGGGTACGTAGCGCAGGATGTTGCGCTCCACGCCCAGCTTCGAGGGATCGTGACCGAAGCCGAACTCGGTGTCCCAAGCGTGTGCGTCAGAGGAGACACCGCGCTTGATGAATGCGAAGTCCTCGCGCTTGCCCAGCTCGGAGTTCTCGATGGTAGCCAGGGTCTCGCGGACGGTCACGGACTGGGTGACAGCGGTTGCGGTTGCCTGTGCGGGCTCCCAATCGGACAGAGCGATCAGGTAGCTGGGGCCACCAGCCTTGGTACCGGAGCCAACGGTGGACTTCTTCCAACCACCGAAGGGCTGACGCTGAACGATTGCACCGGTAATTGCACGGTTGACGTACAGGTTACCTGCCTGGACCTTGGAGAGCCACAGCTCGAGCTCGTCAGCATCCAGCGAGTGCAGACCTGCGGTCAGACCGTAATCGGGTGCGTTCTGCAGCTCGATTGCCTCTTCCAGGGTGTCAGCGGTCATGATACCCAGGATGGGGCCAAAGTACTCGGTCATGTGGTACTCGGAACCGGGCTTGACGCCTTCGCGAACACCGGGGCTCCACAGGCGACCGGTCTCGTCCAGTTCCTTGGGCTGAACGAGCCAGCGCTCGCCCGGGCCGAGGGTGGTCAGACCACGCAGCAGCTTCTCTTCCGGCTTCTGAACAACGGGGCCCATCTCGGACTCGATGTCCTGCGGGTGTGCCACGTGCAGGGAGCTGACGGAGTCAAGCAGCTGACGGCGGAAACGCTCGGACTGTGCCACGGAGCCAACCAGGATGACGGTGGAGCCAGCGGAGCACTTCTGACCTGCGTGACCAAATGCCGAGTAGACGACGTCCTTGACGGCGAGGTCGATGTCAGCGTTCGGGGTGACGATGATCGAGTTCTTACCCGAGGTCTCACCGAACAGGGGCAGGTCATCACGCCAGGAGCGGAAGAGCTCAGCGGTCTCGTAACCACCGGTCAGGATCAGGCGGTCAACCTCGGGGTGCGAGATGAGCAGCTTGCCTGCAGCGCGGTCAACAACCTTGACGAGCTTCAGAACTTCCTTGGGAACGCCTGCTTCCCACATGATCTCTGCGATCAGGGCACCGGTGCGAGCGGTGATGGTTGCGGGCTTGAAGATGACAGCAGAACCTGCAGCCAGACCTGCCAGAACACCACCGGCGGGGATAGCGGTCGGGAAGTTCCACGGGGGAACAACCAGGGTCAGGTCAACGGACTTGGGCTTTGCGCCGTCGATCTTCTCGAGGTCCTCAGCCAGCATTGCGTAGTAGTATGCGAAGTCGATTGCCTCGGAGACCTCGGTGTCGCCCTGCTCCAGGGTCTTGCCAGCCTCAGCTGCCATAACCTCCAGCAGGTCACCGCGGCGCAGTGCGATAGCCTTACCGACCTTGCGCAGAATCTCTGCACGCTCGTGGCCGGAGAGCTTGCCCCATGCCTTGCCAGCCTCTTCGGTTTCCTTGATCAGCTTCTCAGCCTCAGCCTCGCTGGTCAGCTCGTTAGCCTTGAGGGTGTCGATGCCCAGCTTGGTGGTCTTGGAACGCTCGAGGATTGCGCGGCCCCACTCGCGGTTACCGGAGAGTGCGGGGTCGGTGTCGGGGGTGTTCTCGAAGCGGCCTGCCGGTACGAAGACGTTGTCCTCGTTCTCGGTCAGACGGTTCTGGGTGCGCTTGGATGCGGGAACCTCGTCGGTGACGGAGTTCAGTGCACGCATGAAGCGGTCCTCTTCGCGCTTGAAGATGGACTCGTCGGTTGCCAGGTCAAAGATACCGGACATGAAGTTCTCGGAGGAAGCGTTCTCCTCGAGACGACGAATCAGGTATGCGATAGCAACGTCGAATTCCTTGGGGTTCACGACGGGCACGTACAGCAGCAGGTGGCCAACGCGGCGGCGGATGATCTCTGCCTGCTGCTCAGCCATACCAATCAGCATCTCGAACTCGACGCGATCCTTCACGCCGCGGTCCTCGGACAGCAGCAGTGCGAAAGCAACGTCGAAGAGGTTGTGGCCTGCAATACCGAGGCGGACGTTCTTCACGTGCTCGGGGCGCAGTGCGTAGTCCAGAACGCGCTTGTAGTTGGTGTCAGCAGCCTGCTTGGTGTCCCAGGTGGTCAGCGGCCAGCCGTGCATAACAGCTTCCACGATTTCCATGGAGAGGTTTGCGCCCTTAACCAGGCGGACCTTGATGCCTGCGCCGCCAGCAGCAACGCGCTTTGCGGACCACTCCTGCAGGTGCTGCATTGCAGCCAGGGTGTCGGGCAGGTATGCCTGGAGCACGATACCGGCTTCCAGGTCCTTCAGGTGGGGCTGGTCCAGGATCTTGGTGAACACCTCAATGGTGAGGTCCAGGTCCTTGTACTCCTCCATGTCCAGGTTGATGAACTTCTTGGGGGAGCTGGATGCAGCCAGCTCGTACAGCGGGGTCAGGCGGCGAACAGCGGTCTCAACGACCTCGTCGAATGCCCAGTGCTGGTGGGGGCCGGAAACAGCGGACACCTTGATGGAGACGTAGTCAACATCGTCACGTGCCAGCAGGCGCTTGGTCTCAGCCAGGCGGTGCTCTGCTTCCTTGTCACCCAGAACTGCCTCACCGAGCAGGTTGACGTTCAGGCGGTTACCGGTCTTGGTCAGCTCTGCAATTGCGTCGCCCAGCTTCTCCTCGGAAGCGTCGACGATCAGGTGACCAACCATCTCGCGCAGCACGCGGCGTGCAACGGGAACGGTGGGCCATGCGACCTTGCCAGCCAGCTTGCCACCGAAGCCAACAGCGGACTTCATGTACCAGGGCAGGAAGGAAGGTGCCAGACCGGAAATGCGGGAGAGGTTGCGGCCGGAGACATTGTCGTCTTCGGGGCGAATAACGCCATCAACAAAGCCGACAGTGAAGGGAAGACCATTGGGGTCCTTCAGAACACCGGCGAGCTGCTCAGCTGCGAAGGTGGGCTTGATCGACTGGGACTCGTTTACCCACTGGCGAACAAGCTGACGAGCTTCCAGAGCCATCTTCTGGTAGTGCTCAGATGCGAAAGGATGGGTCATCCTTGACTCCTAACTATCTTACTGTGTGCGGTGCACACCACGTTTGGCGATGTCTCTATTTCACCACAAAAGGGTAATAAATACCTCATTAGAAAAACTGAATGTTTTTTCCAAAATTCATTTAGATTTTCTTAATGATTGTGCGGTGAGGTTTTCACCCCGCGCCCCCCTCCGAACCTCCTGTTCGAAGAGACAAGGTGAAGTTTGTAGCGACATCGCTATCCATCCCTCTCAGGCTAGCACTTTCAGAAAGCAAATACCGAACCGATTTCGTAACAATCGAACACTTCAAAACCAGTCCCAAAAGCATCTTCAACCCCAAGAATCATCACATTCAGCGCGAAAATACTCGCTACACAAGCCAACATGCCGACACCCCACTTCAGGCGTCTCAAAAAGAGCCGGCCGGAAGCCCGCGCGGTACCATATACAAGAGTCCACGATGAGAGACGCACCATGGAATACGGTGGCAACCACAGCCAGCGCAATGCCGAGTGCACCAGGGAGGAAAATATGTCTATCTACGACATCCGACGTATGCAAATGCTCCTCGAAATCCAAGAACGCGGCACCGTCATCGCCGCAGCCGAAGCACTCAGCCTCACCCCCTCCGCCGTCTCCCAGCAGATTGCCACCCTCGAAAAAGAAACCGGCACCCCGCTTCTGCAGCGCATCGGCAGGCGCGTACAGCTCACCAGCGCCGGACTCATCATCGTCGACAGCGCCCGCAGCATCCTGCGCGAACTCGACCGCATGCAAACCTCCGTCGCCAACCTCACCGGCGAACCCGCAGGCATGGTCCGCCTCGCCATCTTCCAGTCCGCGGCCTTCGCACTGCTACCGGAAACCCTCAGCTACCTTGCCGAACACGCACCCTCACTCACCCTGCAAGTACTGCAAATCGACCCCGAAACCGGAACCTCCCTGACCCGAAGCCGCGAATACGACATGGTGCTCTCCGAAGCCTACCCGCACCATCACATCCCCGAATACCCCGAACTACACTCCGAGCTACTCACCGAAGACCCGCTCAGCCTCATCGTGCCCAGCACCTCCACCATCACCTCGATTGAGGAAGCGCACGCACTGCCCTGGGTTCTCGAAATGGAACAGAACACCTCCCGCAGCTGGGCGCTCAACCAGTGCCGCACCGCAGGATTCGAGCCGGTCATCCGCTACAGCGCCAATGACATGATTACGAACTCCAACCTCGTCAAAGCAGGATTCGCCGTCACCATCGTGCCCGGCTTCATCCTCTCCTCCCTCTCCACCACCGAGGGGCTACGCATCGTGGAGCTGCCCGGCAAGCCCTGCCGCAAAATCTTTACCGCCGTACGCCGAGAGTCCGCCGCCAACCCCGCCATCGCCATGGTGCGCGAAGCACTGCACCACGCGGTGCAGGTGGCATTCGGCGAACACGACAGGAGCGAAACCGCATAAGAAAAATTAACTGCCAGCCATGCCGGCAGACTAGACAATGCAAAGGTCGGGGCCGTTCCCACGAACGACCCCGACCTTTCAATATGCCTTTTTGAACAGGCGCCTATATATAGAGGTATAAAAACACACAACGGAGCTACTCCCCCGCCGTGCCCATCCTTCGCTGGGCCATCTTTCACAGGGGCCAGCTCAACTGCTAGTTCAGCGAAGCAACCACAGCCGAGCTCTGCACCTCGTAGAACGAAGAGGACAAGCCAGCCGCCGCCATATCCAGGACAGCGCTCACATGAACCTGCTTCAACGCAGAACCGGCAACGCCCGAAGCCACCTGATAATTCAGCTGAACATCCAGACGGTGACCGCGAGGAATAGCGGTACGCAACTCCAGAACGTTCTCGCTACCGGCACCAGCCTGACCGGTCTGCTCGCTACGGCGCACTGCATCAAGATTCAGAGCATCCACAGGAGCCACCAGGGCCGAAGCACCCAGGCCACCCGAAGGTAACACCGCCTGGCCCGAGGCAACACGAAGAGTCACCGCAGGATTCAACAACAAACCAGTCTTCGGATCCTGCGCGCGAGCACGCACCATCAGGCGAGTACCCACCGGCAGCGTCGAATTGCCCTCATTAATAATGCTCAGGCGAGTCGGCAGGTTCCGGAAAGCAACAGTACGCGCCGGCTGGCTCTGCATAGATACAGCCTGCACACCGTTAGCAGCCTTCAACTCCAGGCGGATGCACGACTCGTTATAGCGCATCGGAACCTGCACCAGCGCAGAACTCGCCGCGCCACCGTTCTGTCCACCACTGTGCTGTCCACCGCCGTGCTGACCGCGCTGCCCACCACGCTGTCCACCAGGACGCTGGGTCACAGGGGTCACGCGAGCGCGCTTACCGCCCGAACGAGTCGCCGCCTCCGCAGCGCTCACGCCGCCAGCTACCAGGGCAGCCGAAGCGCCCGCAACCTTCAACGCGGTACGGCGAGAAGCATTCATCAGATTATTCTTAGTCATTTTCTACTCCCCTAAGCCTTCGCGATACGGTACACGCCGCTAATCGTGCCCTGCCACCAGGTGCCGTAACGGTCAATCGTGCCCACCATCTGCAGGGTGTCACCACCGCCAAGCAGCAGGCTCACATGCTGAGGCAGGCGCTGCTCATGCATCGTCTTACCGGTTTCCACGTCCAGCGCGACAGCCCAGGCGTAGGCGCCATTCGCCAAACCAGCCGGACCGCGGCGACGCTCACAGGTGTAAATTAGACCGTCAGCGGTGGAATAGCGAGGAACAGCCGAAGAGTACACATCCTTACGGTCCCAAATCTTACGCAGACCGCGGTCGGTAATATCCCAACGCTCCATACCGGGAGCAAAAAGCGCACTCGCAGGAACCGACGGGCCGGCACCCTCCGGGTACTTCGGGTAGGGGTAGCCGTAGGTGCTTGCACCGACCATCGTGTTACCCACGCCGATCATGGAGTTCTCAGTGCCAGAGGTACCGGCAGTAAACAGGCCGGCGCTACCGACCTTCGCGCCGTTATCGGTGCGGTACACGATGACCGATTCCTGAATATCAGAGTTATCGGTCAGCATCACGTAATCCGAACCGTTCGGACCAAAGAACGTCGGGGAGGCGCCGGAACCCCACGCGAGCTTACCGGGCTTGCGGGCGCTACCTCGGTCGTACGCATGCCACCACTTGAGGGTGGGCGCGCCGGTTGCGGTAGCGTTCAGCATATAAATAGCGTGGGAAGTCACCACGCTCACGCCCTGCGGGCACGCCGAAATCGAGTTATCGATACGCTCACCCGCAATCGACGCCTTATTCAGGCGCATCGAGCGAATCGTGCCGCGAGCAGAATCAATCACCGCAATGTAGCCGTTCTTCGTCGCAACCCAAATGCGACCGGACCAGTCGGGCACCAGACCAACCACAGCGTCACTGGCACTCTGCGCGAGCATGCGGCTCAGGTCAATACGCTCATCAACTCGGATGCTGCGACCGTCAGCAGAGTGGGAGAGGCGCAGCAGGCACTGAGAGCCATCCACCAAAACCATGCGGTCCTGCGCGTCAAGGTAGGCATACACGCCACCGAGCAGTGCACCCTTCGGGATGTCCAAGTGGGAAAGCTCGCGGCCGGTATGCGGATCAAGGATAGAGAGCTTCGGGGTGATGAACTCGCCGTGGGCGAAGACCTGGGTACAGAGCACCTGAATGAAGCCGTCGCGTCCGGCAAGGATCGTCGGGCAGGCGCCGCCGAGCTTCGTGCCGGTAATCTTCCAGTCACCAGCGCCGGGGCCGGCAAGAGGAGTAGCGTCGGAAGACTGGGCATCACCGTGCATGGTGGTAATGCCGGGTGCGCCCAGGTGCGGATTCACCTGGGCGTTATAGGTGGGGGTCATGGTTGGTTCTTTCTAACGGTGAGTGGCGCACACCTTCAATGGAGTGCACAAATATGCACTTTCACATGCGCAAACGTTTCACATTGTAGGGTCAGAAAGCAGTTTTTGACGACACTAAAGGGCACCTTGAAACATTGTTCAGGCGATGCTTGAGAGCTTCACCAGGAAAACTCTCAGCACTACCCTTTCAGATTCAAGGTACCCCTTTAACCCATCACTACGGGCTCTCATACCCGCGGCGATTATTTTTAGCTATTTCTCCATGAGCGCCTTTGCCAGGGCATCATCAAGAACCAAGTCAGTAATCGCACCCGTACGCAACGCGCCGCGCAAAGCACGCACACGGTGAGTACCGGACGCAACGCAAATACGGCGCGGAATACGAGCCAGCTCCTTCGGAGTCGGACCGGACGCACGCTTATTCAACTCAAGATCAGCCCACGAGCCGTCCTCACGCAGAAGAATCGTGCACATATCCCCCACAACACCCAGCTCACGCAGCTGACGCTGCTCCTGCACCTCAAAATAGCCGCCCGAATACACGTGAGAAGGAATAGGTCCACCAAAAGCACCCACGCCAAAAATAGCGAGGTCAACATTCTGCTGGGCATGCAGATTCTTCTGCACGCTACGCTCACGCCACATGGCAGTCTTCGTGTCCGCATAGTCAAAGAACGCAGGAACCGGAAAATGGATAGTCTGCGCATCATAGGCATTCACCAACTGCCCCAGCAAGGAACCCAGGTACGGAATACCCGAATGGTGCGCATTACCGGCACCATTCAGCTGAACCACAGTCACGCCCTTCAGCGGGCGGCGCGGCAGATGACGAGAAATCTCGGTCATCGTTGAACCCCACGCCACACCCAGGCTCGTTCCATTATCAACCAGGGAGTCAAGTAGAGCCGCCGCGGTACGGGATACCTGGCTCATGCGGGCGATGGGGGTGGCATCCGAACGAACATTCACGAGAGTAACGCGCACCTTATAGCGCTCGCCGATGCGGCGCTCCAGCTCACTGCGGGCACGGAAGGAATCATCCAGACGGATCTGCACCATGCCGCTCTCACGAGCACTTTTAAGCAGACGCGACACAGTGGCTCGAGAAACCCCCAGACGAGCCGCGATAGCGTCCATCGTCATGTTGTGGATGTAGTACAGCTGCGCCGCCTCGTAAGTGTGGTTAGCGCGTTCGTTCATCGACCCCAGACCCCCAGTGAAAATCCGTTCAAGCTACTTGGTTATTATTTCACCATTGGGTTTTACTATTTGCAAGATGAAACCTCACGCCGCGCACGCGGCACGACAAGAAAGAGCACTACATGAGCTCCCAGCACATTGCACAGCAGTCCCAGCTGACCGCTGAGTCCCGCGCCAAGGCACTCAAGAGCATGGTCAATGAAGAACTCGACATCCTGGTCGTCGGCGGCGGCATTACCGGTGCAGGTATTGCCCTCGACGCAGCAACCCGCGGTCTGCGCACCGGCATCGTCGAAGCAGGTGACTGGGCTGCAGGCACCAGTGCATGGTCCTCCAAGCTCGTTCACGGTGGCCTGCGCTACCTCTACAACCTCGACTTCAAGCTCGTGACCGAAGCTCTCACCGAGCGCGGCCTGTTGCTGAACAAGATTGCACCCCACCTCGTGCACGCACAGCCCTTCCTGTGGCCTCTGAAGATGCCCGTCATCGAGCGCGCATACTCCGCAATCGGCATCGGCATGTACGACACCCTGGCATTCCTCGGATCCCGCGGCAACAAGGGCGTCCCCTCCCAGCGTCACTTCACCAAGGCCGGCACCAAGACCGTCTTCCCCGACATCAAGGACTCCGCATTCAGCGGCGCAATCCAGTTCTACGACGCACGCGTTGACGACGCACGCCTCGTCATCGACGTCGTCCGCACCGCTGCAGGCTACGGCGCATTGGCTGCATCCCGCACCCAGGTTGTCGGCTTCACCAAGGACGCATCCGGCCGCGTCATCGGCGCAGAGCTGGCAGACCTGGAAACCGGCGAGCGCCTGAACGTACGCGCAAAGCACGTCATCAACGCAACCGGCGTGTGGACCGAAGAGTCCGAGTCTCTGGCTAACCCCGATGCAGGCTTGGAGGTTCTGGCATCCAAGGGTATCCACATCGTGGTTCCCCGCGACCGCATCAACGCAACCAGCGGTATCTTCACCAAGACCGAGAAGTCCGTTCTCTTCATCATTCCCTGGCAGCGTTACTGGATCATCGGCACCACCGACACCCCCTACACCGAGGACCGCGAGCGCCCCGTCGCAACCAGCAAGGACATCGACTACGTCCTGATGCAGGCCAACAAGCTGATCGCTAACCCGCTGACCCGCGAGGATATCATCGGCACCTACACCGGTCTGCGCCCGCTGCTGCAGCCCAAGGTCAAGGACG
>ERZ773265.76-NODE-76-length-64985-cov-7.744648_pt1 | contig 64985 bp, 74 predicted proteins | sample MGYA00580512_ERZ773265 | MGnify/ENA primary metagenome ERZ773265 (study PRJEB29015, sample SAMEA2738169) | human oral metagenome | biome: human oral; feature: human-associated habitat; material: saliva | place: China | collected 2183 ... | reverse complement strand
CTAAAAAAATAAAAAAAAAAAAGTTGAAAAATTTTGCATTTAGGTCTGTACTCAAATTGAAAATGTGGTACAATAATAAATGTAAAGGAAAACAAAAATAATAACATGAGGTGTATTAACATGACAAAACAAACTTTTAAATTACGCAAATTACGTACTGGTAAATTCGTTACAGCGGTTGCTGGAATTATCTTAGCTGGTACAATGATGGCTTCTAAAGCAGATGCAGCAGTTGCTGGATACGATACTGTTGCAACACCAGATACTCCATGGGAAGCACGTACAGTGGAACAAGTGAAAGCAGAAATCGGTGATTTCAGTTCTCCATACGTAATCAAATGGGGTGACACTTTAGGTGTTATCGCTCAAGCATCTGGTATCGACATGAACAAAATTGCTGCTGACAACGGTATCGCAGACGTGAACTTAATCTACACTGGTAATGTATTATACGCAAAAGATGGCTATACAGCTGTTGGTAACGTACAAACTGGTGAAGTAAAAGTTTACCAAGAAGTTGAAAAAACTCCAGCTGCGAACACACCAGCTGCAATCCAACAAGTACAAGGTCAAAAAGTTCAAGAAGATGTTTCTAACTCACAAGACCAAAAAGTACAAGAAATCAAAAAAGAAGTTCAAAAACAATTAGACCACGGTCGTGAAACACAAGTTCAACCACAACAACAAGGAGAACCATCTTCAACTGTAATCGGTTCAGAAGAAACTCCAGCACAAAAAGTTGAACAACCGGCTGAAAAACCAGCTACAACTACAACAGCAAATGCTGAAAAACCGGGTGAAAAACCAGCTGATACTGCTAAACCAGCGGATGAAAAACCAGCTACTCCAGTAGCTCCAGTTTATGAACGTCCAGCGATTCGTAAAGATACAATTAAAACTGTAACTCCAATTAAACACGGAATTATTGAGCGTACAGACGCAACTTTAGATAAAGGTGTACGTAAAGTCATCCAAAACGGTGTTGACGGAAGTATTACAAAAGTAATCACAACTGTTTACGAAAACGGTCGTATGAAATCTTCAACAGCTGTAAGTGAACACGTAGTTGACGCAATCGACGAAATCGTATTAGTTGGTACTAAAGAAGCTGATGCAACTCCAGCTTCACCAGAAAAACCAGTTGAAACTGAAAAACCAGTTGAAAAACCAGTTGAACCAACTACAACAACTACTACAACAGAAGCTCCAAAACCAGTTGAAACTGAAAAACCGGTTGAAAAACCAACAGAAACAACTACTACAACAGAAGCTCCAAAACCAGTTGAAGAAAAACCAGCTGAAAAACCAGTTGACCCAACTACAACTACAACAACTACAACAACGGAAGCTCCAAAACCAGAAGCTCCAGTAGTGAAACCAGTTGAACCAACTACAACAACTACTACAACAGAAGCTCCAAAATCAGTGGAAGTTAAAACTAAAGAAACTCGTAAAGTTCGTGATTTAACTATCGAAACTGAAACAATCAATGACGATACATTACCAGTAGGACAAGAAGTTGTTGTAAACAACGGAAAAGCTGGATATGTGGAACAAGATTTCGAAATCACAACAGTAAATGGTGTTAAAAAATCTGAAACTAAAGTTGGTGCTGAACGCACAGTAGCTGGAACAAAACGTGTTGTACGTAAAGGTACTGGAACGAAAGCAAACTTCTCTCGTTCAAACGAAAACACAAAACGTTATGCTACTTTAGAAGCATTAAACAAAGCAACTGACGCAGAATTATCTGCAATCAAGAAAGGTGATTTAGAGTTTAAATCAACTTCAAAAACTAAAAATGTAGAAGAAGCAAAAGCTATCACTAAATACGGTAACGAACACTTAGACGTGTTAAAAGTGAATGATGAATTTGCTCGACTAATGAATGCAGAACGTGCTAAGAAAGGTGTTAAACCAATCACAGTGGATACAGAATTAGTTCGTCTAGCTGGTATTCGTTCAGCAGAATTAGCAAACCAAGCAGGTGGTGCATCAATCTACGTAAACGGTAAAGCACACGTGCGTTTAGACGGTTCAAGCTTTAGCACTGTTTATAAAGACTACAAAGGTGAACGTTTAGCGTTCAAGGGTGAAAACTTACTTGGAAACATTGAAGTAATCACAGATGCTAAGAACTTCTTAAATGAAACACAAGTAGCGAAAATGATGTACGAACAATGGGCAGCATCTCCGGGTCACTATGCAAACATGATGTCTGATAGCTTCACAAAATTCGGTGTAGATATTGAATACGGTGCGACATCACAAGGATACGGTAGCTACTCTGGTATGTCAGGTGTAGGTACTACATTATTCGGTGGTGGCTTCAAATAAGAATGTGAACCCCCAAAAATCTTGGGGGTTTTTCTTTACCAAAAAATTGAAAGGTGGAAATAAATGTTTACATTAACAAAAGAACAGCAAGCAATTTCTAACGCAATTTACGACCGTGAGAATGATTTTAGCGTACTCATGGGCGCAGCTGGGACTGGTAAAACGACGGTCGCAACAGATATTATGAATAAGTATGCGAATGATTTACGTACTGGTAGACGTATTTTAACAATTGCTCCAACGTTACAAGCATTAGAGAATGTACGTAAACGTACAACGACACGTAACACGATTTTTAAAACGGTAGCATCGTTATTAAGTACTCCAGTGAAAGTGCTATCAATTATGCAACAGAAATTTCCAATCGATACGTCAGATGATTTGGAAAAAGTAGCTCAATTTTTAGAAAACTTGAAAATTGACTCAAGTATCATTATCAACTACAACTATGGACTGCTCTATCAAGGTGCTCTTGAAGAAGCTCTTGACATTAAGTATGGTGTTGGTACAAGTATGCGTAAACTCTTTGACTTTAAAGTAGGTGTGGAGTTTAAAACTCGTGAATCAAGTCAGGTGGCAGCTCTTTTAATGAAAGACGAAGTACAATTCTTAATCGTAGATGAAGCGTCAATGATTAATAAAATTCAATTTAATGTTTTAATGGACGCAGTTGACGAATGTCGACTAATGGGTCATGATATTACAATGCTAATCTGTGGAGACCCATATCAACTTGAACCAGTAGAAGGTGAACTGAATGATTACATGCAACCATATCGTGTAGGTCAAGATGATGGATTCTTTATCTTAAATACGGTCATGCGTTCTACCGACAAGGTTATTGAGATTGCGACAAAAGTCAAAGATGGTGAAAAAGTGAGCAAGCTTATTCGTAAATATCCATTAAATTTATACAACACTGGCAATATCGAAAGTATTGGTAAAAATCCAGCATTAACACGTCGATTGTTAAATGCTGACGTTGTATTATCATTCCAAAACAAGAATGTGAACGCACTAAATGAGTTCATTCGCACGGAATTGGGATACACTGGAATCGTAAGTCCGGGAGAGAAATTAGTGTCCATGTCGAACGTGTTCGGACAAACTGATTCAATCTCAAGCTTCTACAACTCTGAATTATTCAAAGTTGAGAAAGTATTAACTGGACAAGACGCTTGGTTGAAACTATTAGAGACGTTCTCATTCGACGAGAGTGAGTTTGCTACAAGCAAATTATATGACGCTCTCGTACGACGCAATTCACTAGTATACGCATACGTACGCTCAGAAGTTACTGGCGAAACGAAAGAATGTGTCATGGAAGCAATGAATCGTTGGTTGAAGACGGTTGACCGTAATGATATTTCTGAATTACTATTAACTGCGAACGTGAGAGCACAACGTGTACCATTTGTGCGTATGAATTTAGGATACGCAATGACCGTACATAAATCTCAAGGTTCAGAGTGGGACAATGTCGTCTATTACTTAACGTCGAAAGACGAATGGATTGCGAAGAAACCGAACTTATCATATACTGCACTAACACGTGCGAAAAAGAATATAGAAGTATTCTTTGCAAACGAATTTAATAACTAACAGAGTGGGTTTACTGCTCTATTCAAGCTAGGAGGAAACTTATGGAAATTAAAGACAACGAACTTATTGTGACATTTTTGGAAGAAGATAACTTTGTGAATACTTTCACATTCTTTGCGGAAGAAGATTCTGGGGAATTTCTTATAGACATTTATCATGATTTTATGAAATGGTGTTGTGGGTTGGACGAAGACACTGAAAGTATCTTCAATAATAGCAATTTGTGGTCTGTCGTCAAGAAAGATATTGACCAACAAACAGGTGAGACACGACATCAATACCTAAATAAATGTGAGGGTGAGTTTTCAACTAAGCTACATGGTGTTGAATTTAGTGGTACAGTTGGGTACACTAACGTACTAGGGTACTCTCCATTCACACATGTAGGTACATTGAGCGGTGGTCTAAACATCAAGTTTTATGACCAGTTTTTAGATGACATCGTGACCAGTGAACGCACATTTAGAATGATTGTGGCACATCCACATTCTTTGGAGCATACTTTATATAATGGAAAGAAAGGATTTTAACAAATGACAACAAGAGAATTCGACCGAATTTATATCTTTGAAGAAATTGGAAACGCTGAGAACAAGTATGTTTTTACAGCACCGTTTATGTCTACATGTGAATTATACACGCTGTTTTTGAAGTGGTGTGGAAAACTTAACGACAATATCAAAAAAGATATAGACCAACATGATTTAGAGATTAAAATGACTACAATCATGAATGAGTTGTTGTATTCCAGTGAATATGGTGATACGACAGTTGTTCCAGTGGTTATTGAAAACTCAGTATATGTTGGGACAATTACCAATTCCGCTGAAATCACTCAAGTTGGTGTACAGACACCTTATTTCAGAGGTGACTTGTCGGTACGTCCAATTCGTACATTGAAGGAAGAAAATGACATCCAGCACAAATATCTGTTTTCAGAGGTGATGGTAAGTAATATCTCAGATGGATTTGGTAATTAATGGAGGATTTAGGATGAAATTAAAAGACATTAAGCAAAACAGTTTAGTTGTTGAATTTGAACGTGTGGGTACTCCGTGGGATAAATACGCATTTATTACACAGTACACCTCACCAGAAAAGATTTTTGACATGTTTCTGGATTGGTGCTCAAACAAATATGATGTAATTAAAAATGATATTGATACATCAAATATTCGTGAAATTTTTCACAATACATTTGTAGAACTTCAATATCGACTAATTGGCATTGATGAATGGCATGAATTATGTGAGATTCCACTTATTGTTGGTGATAATTTCTATATCGCAACCATGAATCAAGAAAACGAACATATGCCGACCGATATGAACACAACACACTTGAGTGGTAGTCTGTCAGTCAGAAAATGTCACAATGGTGGTGTGGTACATGCATACCATGACCCATGGGAGTACAAATTTCGAGTATACGACATGGCGACATTGCTAGACTTGGATAGAGACGACTTAGAAGATGATGAATAGGAGTACATGGTTATGGATAATGTAACAAGTAAAACTATTGTAGTTTTTAAAAATCACCGAGCTAATAAGAGTGAAGTTGCTTTGGTTCAAGACGTAGATTCAATGCACATTGGAGAAGTCTTTTGTAATTGGATTAGAACGCAAAGTTCAGAACTCAAAATTATGTTCAACGTCTACAAGGTTGACCGATGGATTGTTGATACTGTAATTGACACATTTCCAAAATTTGTGAATAAAACTGAATATACGGATTATGACGGATTGTATTTAGAAGATATTGGGCACATCGGTCTGATGATTAGTAAACGTAAAACAGAAGATAAGGACATTATCTTATGTGATGACTACACGACTGTGTATGAAATTGGACTCAAGCATCAAAATTTATTCAACGGTGGAATTCGAGGATTCTCAATGACGTTTACAAATGTAGACAATATTAAGATATTGAATTAATGGGGGATGAACACTATGATAAATAAATTAATTGGTATTTTAAAATATCATCAAGACCACAAACTAATTAAATCGGAAGTTGTCGGGTTTGAGGATTTGGATTTAATCACAGCGTCGGAAGTTCTATGTACTTGGGTTGGGAACTTACATGTAATAGCTGAGTTTTTGTTTGAACACAAAGGATACGATATGTGGGTACGAGATGTGGTTATGGAAGCATCACCGAAATTGAATGCAAGAGAGACTTATACGCACTACGACGAGTTATATACTCAAAATGTAGGTCGACTTGGAGTGACGGTGAGCAAACGCAAAGTAAATAGTGAAAAAGATGGAATTTCGTGTGAAGATGGAACGTTATGCTTCTATCTTGATTTTGTAATTCAATCGTACACATCGGGTATTATTGAAACATATTCAATGATAGTTGTATTGGCTGATGACATTACGCTATTAAATTAAACTGAAAGGATTGATTATATGGATGTAAATTTAGATACTTATAAATTAGGTGAGAAAATTCAGTTTGTGGATTGTAACGATGGTTCTAGTGAGAGACATTACGATAAAGCAACACAGTGGAACATGATGGACGCTTTACTTAACTTTTTCGACTACATCGGAAATAAAAATGTAATTTTCAGAGATGGACTGTTATCAAATGATTTAGGAAATCGAATCATCGGTGACGTGGCTTGGCTTGGAACTCGAGAAGATGTTGACCGACTAGTCTTCGACCATAGATTTGGGAACTACGAAGCTATTTGGGATATTCAATCTAATGACGGATGGTATGTCAAAATCACTATTAAAAACTTTTACGTTGAGTCTAGTGTGTGGACTTACGAATTAATTGTGAAGTAATTCACAATAACAATCTGTAGATGAGATTATTAAACTAATATACCACATATTGTGATTTCGACCGAAAATTTTCAATTTAGGTCTGTACACGGAGTGGTGGGTTGCGTTATAATAGAGATGTGGTTGAGACAAAGCAACTACACTATCAATCGTTAGTTCGAGCGAAAGAAAGGAGTCTCCGACAACCGTAAGGTACAATTCGGACAAGTACAAATAGACAAAAATAAAAGAAATCAAACAAAAATTTACAACTAGAGAGGATATATAAAAAATGACAGCAATTGAAAAACAAGGAACATTAATTGCAGTATTATTTGATGACAAGAGTGGACGTTTCACATTCGCAGTTTTAGCGGATGACGGTGGAGCTTGTACTATTCCGTTAAATACAATGAAATGGATTGAAGAATCTCGTACTTATGAACCAGACGAAGAATTATACAACGCAGCTTCTGAGGTATTAGAAGCAATTTTACCGGGAACAACAGTTGAGAACGCAGTGGACGTATTAAACGAAGCTATTGCAGAAGCTGGTGAAGACAGTGGTGTTGAAATCACTTACTTCGTACCAACTGATGACGCTGAGGTGGGGTCATTCTCTCCAAACATCGGAACTGGTGGTAACTACACACAATTCGTTAAATTAATTAGTGCTGCACAATCACGTGAATTAGATGGTAAGACAGTGGAATTAACAAAATTTGAAGAATTCAAAGGTGTTCGTTTCAATATCGGATTCCAATACAAATTCAATGGAGAAGATTTATTCTTCCGTGTATCTTCACTTTCATTACCACCATTAACAGCAGAAGACGACGACCGTACTTTATCAGTTAAATATGGTCAAGAAAAGAATATCAAACAATTACGTGAACAAATTGAGAACAAACAAATTGGTGAAGACCAAGTGAAACGTACTCAACAAGTAATTGACGGATTAGTTGCTAAGAGTCGTGCTAAGAAAGTAATTGCTTTAGAAGACTTCTTAGGTCAACGAAACATCGAAGACTTAATCGAAAATCCAGAACCAATCGAAGCTAAGTTAAAATCTATGTCATTCGGCGGGGACAACGGTAAAATCTACTACTTAATTGCGGAAGTGTTATAATAACATGTTTAAAGTAGACATTATCGGGACTGGTAGTACTGGTAATGCGGTCGTAATTGACGACAAATTACTCATCGATTGTGGGTTAACATTCGACAAACTTGGCGATAAAGTGATGGGGGTGGAACACATCTTCATCACTCACCGTCATGGAGACCACATTAAAGTACCTACATTGTCCAAAATTTATAAAGATAGACCATGGGTTTTAAGGGAAGGTCTTCATTGCAACAGTGACGTCGCTGAGTTTATTAAGTTGAAAAACAACTCACGATTCAAATTTGAAGTACCATTAAAAAACATTTTCACTGAGCATGGATTTCATTTCGACATTGAGCTTGGTGGTAAGAAGTATCACATTGAAACATTCAAATTGTATCACGATGTACCAAATCAAGGATTCGTGATTACGAATGAAGACGGTGAGACATTGTTATTCGCTACGGATACAAATTCAATGATTTCTGCACCACGTAGAAAATATGATTATCTTGTTGTGGAAGGAAACTATGATGAGGACAAAGTTGTGGAAGCATCATTGTCAGACGATGACATCACTGCCATGCGAGCACAACGAAACTTACGTCACTTATCTGTACAAAGTTTTGAAAACTTTGTACGAGCACATTCAAAAGAAGATTCTGTAATCTATCAATTACACGAGTCTGATACGTTTGGTGTATCATCTGAGTTTGGCGTAAACAATAACTAATATAAAATATTTAACAAATGACCCGTAAATCCACACCTCCCAGTTGATGAGATGTAAGGATTTAGTATATTATGAAAATTGTAGAAACAATAAAAATAAAACCGTAGGACTACGGGGATAGCTTGGTGAATTTATGTAACCTCTGTTAGTTTGTCAACAAATTAATAAGTGAGCATATTACCCAAGAAGCTCTCATCTCTGAGCAATAATATAGGTGAGAGTAGTTCACATACACACTCATAAAATAACGTAAAATAAAATAAAATATAAACCTATCAATCGATATTGGTAGCATACACATTGTATGTTTAGAATATCGTTTGATAGGTTTTTGTATTTTTAGGTATGCCTAAAATCGTATAGTTCTCACCAATTTATCATACTCAACAGAGCGTGTACCAAGAGCTTCAATGACTGATTTCATCTTGGATTTAGGATTGTCGCTTTTTTCAATTAACGTAATTTTCAAGTTCTTATGATACGCACGAGTGTCCTCGAAGTCGTATTCTAGTAATGTGAATAACGGTAATGAAATAATAATAGCGGAATCTGACTTCGCCATGATATGTTTTTTGTAATTCGGTGAGTCGAAAAGTTTTAAGAATTCTTCTTGCACTTTCGGTTTTAATTCATCAAAGTCCATCTTAATATAGTAAGTACTCATTTAGAATCACTCACTTATTAACCACGTGGTAGAATGTCTGACGATGGAGCTAAGTTTGTAACAAGTAACTTAATTCCTCCCCATCCAACAATACCAGCGATAATGATTCCCGCCATCCATGCAAATGATTTAACTGCGTCGTTACGGTTTCCTTTATCCATTGCTTTCAAGAATTTGATGAAGTTCTTAATTGTAAAGAATCCTACTAATAATGTAATGATTGCATTACCTACTAACTCAATCTGAGATGTATATTTTTGAAGCATAGTTATAATTGGTTGCATGTGCTTTCACACTCCTTATTTATTTAATGATATATTCATATTATACAACATGTGAATGTTGATTGTAAAGTTTTCTTTTATATAAAATTTTGTAGCACGTGTACTTTACTACATCGTGCTACAAAATTATTCAGTTTCGTTAACGTCTAATTCCTTCGTTTACTAACAAGTCGTTAGTGTACTCAGATTCTTCACGTAATCCACGTACTTCGTTAACTAACTCTTGAGCTAATTCACTTGACATTGCGTCGTTTTGCGTATTAGCTTTTTCCATGCGAGCTTGATAATCAGCGTCGCTTTCTGGTTTGTTTGCTACACGTCTATCCCAATCATCACGTAATGCTTGAGCATTGTCACGATTGTTCGCTAAGTCGGAGATTGCTGTAGCTGCGTGTCTCATCGCACCAGTAAATCCTGAGTTTAATGACTTATCAATCGTAGCTGCGATTTTCTCATTATCAATGTCGAGTTTCACTCGTCTATCCAATTGCTTGTCGGCAACAGATGTGATTTGAGTTAATTTCGCTTTTAGATTGTCGTTATTACTTTGAAGACTGTTAATATACTTATCAATCTTGTCAACTTTTTCTTGGTCATTTTCGTAAGATTTACGTAATTCGTGAGCTTTTGCAAGTTTCTGTGCTGTTTCATCGAATGCTTTCATCGTTTCGTTCATGGATGTTTGCATCTTCATGATAGCTTCACGGTTTGCGACCGCTTTGCTAGAGTCTAAGCGTTTGCGTTCATCATCACTTACGTAAACGTCTTTACGAGCGTTAATACGTTCTTCGATTCCAGCTACCGCTTGATTTAGACGAGCTGCCATTTGCTCAGCTTGTGCTACACTTCCGTCTCGTTGAACTGTTGTTGGAGCACCCGTCATTGAGCCATCTCTTGAAACAGATTCGAGTGTTGAGTTGTCAGCTTTAATTGTAGTTGAGCTTCCACCCTCAGCAGTAACTTGTTGTGTCTGAATTTTAACATTTCCAGCAGTGATTTGACTACCGTCGACTTGCTTACGAGTACGTCCAGCCTTACCAGTTGGTGTGTAAGTTCCATTTGATTCCGTCGTCGCTTTTTTAGCACCCTCCGCAGCTTGTGCCGATGCGAGAGAAGCCGCTAATTCATCAATATTCTTGATTGCTGTAGCACCATCTGCATCAATCAATCTGTTTTTCTCTTTCTCAATTCTATCACGCTCGTATTGATTTTCTACACGTTGTGATACTGATAATCCAGATTCACGGTTTGCACGTCTGATAGCTTCCACATTATCCGCTTTCTCGAATGCGTTTTGGTCACGATGTTCTTGATACGCTTCTGCTAGAGTTGGTACGTGTACCTTACTAGCTTCATCTGCTAATCCAGCTGCGTTTGATTTAAGTCCGTTAGCCAAGTTACGTAACATACCATCTTTTCCAGTTCCAGTTGGAGCACCTGTGATGTTAGCTACTTTGTCAACCATGTTACCACCAAATCGATTTGCTGCTGATTTAGCACCTAGCATTGTCTTACCAGCTTGTGCTGCTAACGTTGCTCCAGCTCCACCCAACGCACTTGTTACAGCAGTTGAAGCACCACCTGTCATTGTTGCAAGTCCTGCTTTTGCTGCTACTGTAGCTGTGTTCTTAGCTAAGTTGCCAACAAGTTTCTTCTGGTCGATTGGGTCAGCTTGATTACGAAGTTTAGCACCGAATGTGCGTGAACGAGATTTTCCATATACACGTTGGTAGATGATTTCTAAGTATTCATCTAAAGCTTCGAATAAGATATATGGAATCATGATGAAGATTCCTAAGAATCCAGCATACAATGGCTTCTTACCTTTTCCACGACCACCGAGATTTAATCTCATAATCGGCCATACAAGAGCTAGTGTCAATAACGTACAGATGAACATACCACCGATTAACGCTGACACTGAGCTAATGAAATCTCCGACAATCGGGATTTTAGCTACCCAGTTGTTATTTACATACGATGTTGGTAATCCTTGAATTGCATTGATGATACCACCCATAATACCCAATGTCATATAAGTTCCGACCGCTGCGAATGTAGCTGAGAATTTAATTGCTGCATCCCCCGCCACGAATTTAATCGCTGCTGTAATGTCACCAGTGACTGCTGCTTTTAAGAAGCTCTTACCTGTAATTAACAATGTTGCAATAATCGGCCCTTTAAGAACCCAGATTAACGCATATACTGCCACTACTGCTGAACACATCCATAGTGTTAGAAGTGAGAATACTTTACTAATAAGGTCAGTATCTCCTGAGTTTGGAATTGTATAACGAACGAATGCGTTACCATTCACCCCAGTATTTTTAGTTTCACCTGTCTTACTTGCAATTGTATTATATCCACGATACGTTAATGAACCGTTTGAATATTCTGATTGAAGCAAGAACGCTACAGTTTGCGTTGATAATGATGGGTCACCACCCGGTGTAATTTTAGCTACACCTGCGTATTGGTTATATAACGCTATAATGTTTGAGTTCGCAATCAATGAGTCTTTTAATGCGTCACTCGCAGCCTTACCTGTGCGTGGGTCATTTAGTTGTGATGTCCCACTTGCGTTAATGTAGTTTGAGTAGTTCGCATGTTCTTTAGCCATTGTGTCTGGTAATCGAGCACCATAGATATAAGTATCTAAGTTGTACCAACGAACTGGTTCTACTACCATTTTAGCTTTAGAGTCTAATTCCACGATAGACTCTTTTGAACCGCTATTCACTTGCCATTTGTAAATTGCCATTGATGAATCACTACTACTTGAGCCTTCTTCTTCCTCACTTGATTCTTTTGTACTCAAGAACGCCGGTTTAATATTCTCGAATGGAATATTAATCTTAGCGCTAGAACCATCTGGATTTTGATAGGAACTAATTCCTGTTGGTAAGTTACTTGCTGCAATCGAGCTACTTCCCACACTTTGTGCAGACGATACTCGTGCAAAGTAAGCATTCACACTCACTACTTCACGACTACTTACCTTATTTAATAGGTCTGCTGCAGAAGTCTTATCTGTTGTTAAACCAGCCACTTCCGAACGTTTGATTACACTTTGTGTTAACTTTTGAACGTTGTCGAAAGTTGGTTCATATGTTCCCTTAAAGATGTCAAGCGTGTTTGTTGACGGACTTGCATTCGTAATCGGTGCAAGTGATAAGTTTGTCGTCGCTGCCCAGTCCAACGTATCCAATACGAACATTGAGTTTACTCGTGATGGAGTTGTGAAATCACCTGTTATACCAGACGCCATCTCACCAATTAAGTCAGTAAATTTACCGGACACTGGAATAAATACGAAGATTACCACAATACGTACTACGAAGTTAATTAAACCTTTACGAATACGAGTTCTTGAGCGAGCACCCATAGCCACCATAACAAATATAACAAATGATATAAAGATGATTGTAATGATAAAGTATCTCAGTGCTTGTAGTAATCCACTAGAGAATCCTAATTTCTCGGACACTGTTTGTATGATACTACCAACGAACCCAGTCGCTTGACCTTCTTTTGTGAATCCGAAGATAAAGTTCCAGTTCAGTGATTTAACACCTTCAAACACGAGTTTCAAGAATGAAGTTGCAGCGTCATAAATTGAACCAAAGAACGCGGCCATCCCAAGAGCGATACTACTTGGTGTATACTCTGGTACACTAGTACCAGTTGCCCAACGTACTACTTTGTTAAAGAATGTACTTACTGGATTACCCCCATTTAAATCCTTCGGTACTGGCACTAAATAGTCATAGTGGTACAACGCTAATAAGTAGTTTGCTAATTGTGCACCTTCTGGTTGGGTCTTATTCTGCTTGGTAACAAACCCATATCGTTGAGGGTTGTTAGTTCCTTCCACATAGACACCGTATTTCTCGATGTCTGCCAAACTCACTACTGTTGCACCAGCTGAATTAGATGCTTGTGACCTACTATAGATAATTGATGGTAGTAATGTCTGGTACATTGTTGATTGTAATACACTAGGTGTACCATTTACTCCAGATGAAACAGTTTGACTACCATTACTTTGATTATCACGAACGTCAATCAGTTGGTTAACGTTCTCGAAGAAGTTCCCAGAGTCTTTGAATAGCTGACTCAATGTTTGTCTCAATTCTGGGTTGTTCTGTAATGTTGCAATAACATTCTTCCCCAAACTTTTCGAGTTCTTCACCGCTTGGACAACACTTGCTGGTGCATTTTTAAACGCATTCACCACAGCTCGATATTGTTCTGATTCTAAAGCAGCTTTTGGATTTTGAAGAACTGTTGTCAAAATACTAGCAACTTGGTCTGGATTGTCAGTTAACATTGCATTTGCTTCGTCCTGAGACTTCTGCGAGATGAACGAGTCGATTTTATAAACACCACCGCTATTACCATCACCTCCACCTGTGATGGAGACGTTGCTGTTATCGACAGCATAAGTAGTTAAAGGTGTAAGTGTTGATACACCGATTCCAAGAATCGCAACTACTGCAAATATCTTTTTGAAATTAATACGCATGTACTATTACACCCCCTACTTCTTTTCCAGCACCCTTAACGTAAATGCTAGAATCCTTACTAATTTCTACCTTAAAGTTTTTCTTATGTGGATTGTCGATAATACTATCAACTATTGCATCGTACACGATTGAATCCACTTCGTTCTTAATCTTACGAGCACCTTGTGAACTATCATCCGATTTTGCTCGAACGAAAGCTATATATAGTGCTGTGTCAAATGTAGTATATGGATAACGTGAATCTTCATCTGTTTTCCAATATACTGGTTTGTTATACGTAACGTTGATACCACGCATGGTTTTAAATTTCTCAGCTAATTGATATAACTGAGCTTCTGCAATTCGTATGAATGTTTCTTCATCCAACGCACGATATGGCACGATACGATTGAAACGAGCTACAAGTTCTGGTTTGAATACTCCACCAGTTAATTCTTCTCGAATTGCAACGATTAGTCGCTCTGTTTCAGCTTTACGAATTAATTCGTTTGCTTTTTCGTCACCACTTACTACCATAGAACCACGAGATGAGTATTTAGCATCGTTCTTAAACACATCTTGACCAGCGTTGGTCGTTGCGATAATCACCGTGTTACGTAATGAAACTCTGTTGACTTCTTCTTGACCCTCACGATTTGTTGACGTAAAATTCACAATACCTTCATCGAGAATTGCTAGTAGTGAGTCTAATACTTGACTGTGTGCTTTCTCCAACTCGTCAAACACAATTACTGAACTTGGTTGGTGTCGAACAATCTCACCTAAGTTACGACGGAATAACACGTCGTGCTCTGGTGTTTTAAAGTCTGGCATGTTCATGATGACTAGCATCTTCTTACCCGGATACATTGCATGTGCAATCGCTTTCGCTGTTTCTGTCTTACCAGTACCAGTTGAACCAGTGAACAATGCTGTCGCAAGTGGTTTATCTGATGTTGGGTCTAATCGGAATACCAACGATTGTGTTAGTTTCTTCAATGTTTCCAACGCATATGGTTGACCTTTCACTCGACTTGCAATTTCTTGATAGATGCTTGCTGGTTCAATTTGAAGTGTCAAACTAATAGAGAATCTTCGTTCGAAGATTCCGTCAACTACTTGGTCAGTGATTGTCTTACCTGTACGCTTACAATAACTCACAAAGTCTTCTAATAAATCCAATGATTTACGTGGTTCAGCTTCTTCTGCACGATACATCGCATTGGCGTCTAATGTTCTGTTTAATACGCTATCTGATGGTAGCGTATACATTGGAGCAATCTTAGACCACCAAGCTTTACAGATTTGGAGAACCACTTCTTTTGGTAACTCGTTCATCTCTACGTTTTTGAAACGTTCAGCCAACGGTCTATCCACAGCGATAGTAGAGTCGTACTCACGACGTGTAGTCGCTGCTATCACCCGAATTGGTGTACGTGCTAGTTCTGCTTTTAGTAAGTCACCACCAATTTTAGTTCCGGGACCAAAAATGGTTACAATCATGTGCACCTCATCGATAAATAATACGATTCGTATGCTTTTATCACCCAATGTTAATTGAGCAAGTTGTTCCATTTCTTTCAACTTACTCAACATTGATGATAATGCTGCTTGTAAATTCGATGTTCCAAGAGATTTCAACTTACCAATTTGAAGTGATACTAGTAAGTATTTCACTTTCAAGTTCGGATTTATTCGATTATTCAATTGTCTTGCGAACTCCTCAACTGCAGCTGATTTACCAACCCCAGCTTGTCCGAGTAGCAACGCTACTGGCGTACGTGGTCGTTCTAATATGTCATAAATTTGCTGAATTTCTGAATCACGACCGAGAATCGGATATGGAGATTCGTTTAGTAATTGTAACGATTCTGCCATTTCTTTATTATACTCAGTCCAAGCATTCCAGAAACTCGGAGCGTCTTTGAGTTTATCCCATAATTGTTCAGCCATGCTATTTTCCTTTCCAGTTAGTATCCACTACAGTTGCTTTTGTCTGTAAGTTCGAGAACATACTATTTGCGAATTGTAGATTCGAGTATTGAGAATGTTTGTTTGCTAAGTTTGCTTGCTCACGTTGTAATATCTCTAACTCACTTGTTAGTTTCTCAACCGCTCTAACTGCGTCTGCGTCTTGTGCATTTTGAGAAACACGTTCTTTAGCTTCCTTCAAAGCTTCTTCAACTTGCAATACTGTTGATTTATTTGCTTCATATTGTTTTTCCAATGTGTTTACTACTGATTGCTTGAATACGATATTGAAGAATGACTTGAAGTCAAACTCTTTACCATCAGTTACAAGTTGCGTATCCAACACTATTGGTTTATGTGCTTCATCCTCCAAAGCTGGATTTGTTGTTACACGGAATGAAATTACGTCTGAGTGGTTATCGTCAACCACGAATTCTTTTGCATTCTTCCCACTCGGGTCGTATTTATAACTTGAAATCGCTTTACTAATCGACGTCTTCAAGTTATTCTCAGCACCTTCGTCTAAATCTTGAATATTAGACGCATCATCGTTCTGTCTCTTAGCACCTTGTTTGGTTGTGATGTTGTCAACCGCTAAGTATTTTGTATTCATGATGAACACGTTATAAATCTCATCCGATGGTTTTGGAATCACCAAGAACATGTCACCGTCGGTAGATATCTTACCGAAAATAATATCTGCTTCTTTGTATCCGTCTAATGACTTCGAAGTCAGATATACCTTATAGTCCGTACCCTTGAACGGTAATTTTGTTTGAGCGTCATCCTCTGGTGAAATACGTATCACCAACGCACTTTTTGATTTGTCAGTATACAATCCACTAATCTTCACTTTTGCATTCGAACGAGTGAATGTCATTTCAGTTCCAACTGGACTTGATGAACGTGCGACCATTCCGTTATATTTCAATGTTCCAATAAATACGAAGAAGATTGACAATATAGAAATGATGATGCAAACCGCAATAGTAATCGCATTATTGGATATTTGTTTTGTTCGTTTACTTGAATCTTCAAACATTTCAATTATCGCTCCTCTCTCTAAATTACTGGATTAAAATGTACGAAGCTATTTACTTGACCAATACGTCTATGTACCAACGCTTGATGGTCGAATTTAGCTTGCATACTCTCAATGATATGTGTACTTAAATCTGTATTTAATACTTTTTGTACTTTATCCACGTCAGCTGGCAATGAACGTCCAATGACTGACCATGAAACGTCAACATCTAAGTCTGCGTAATATGTACCTTGCATGTTGAACATATCACTCATCTTAATACCTTTAGCGTTTGGAGTTGATGAGATACAATCGAATGCGAAGATAAATCGAATTCCACGCTCTTTTGCTGCGTCAATTGTATCAAATCCCATTCGTGATACTTGCTCATATAATGAATCATAACCGTGAATGACAATGACGTCTCCACGCTTCGCAGTGTGTACAATGTACTCAAGCATGTTGATGTATTGGATTTGTTTTAGTTTCATATCATGTATTGTTGAAAAATCATAATACACTTGAATTGCGTCCGTTGACTCAATCGACGTGTGTCGACCCACGACTGAACGATACGATGATAAAGCTGTATCCAACAGCTCTTTTAACGTATCCGCACGGTCTGCTTTATTAAGCAATCCAGTCGTCAACGCTTCACGTACACGCACAGTGAACTTGTTTAAGAAGTCCGTCGCTGTCATGTAGATTTGTGGATTTTGAATCTCAACGATATTTGTACGCTCTGGGAATATATCTGCTTCCGCTGACCAATATCCCAAGCTTGTGTAAGTTTTCTCAAGTGCACCCATTATAATACTTTCGTCTGTATCTGTCAATTCTAGGTCACGCATGATGTTAAACACGTTTACAATCTTTTGACGTAAGCGATGATATGCGTTGTGTACGTCTGAAAGTTCTCCGAAACCTTGCATTAAGTTAATCGTCACCTTCGATACATCATAGTGTTTAAACACTTGTGCGCTCTCTTGTGGTCGATAGAACATATTCGGTTCAAAGTAATTGAAGTCATTCAACACAATGTGATGTGCTCTATGCCCAGCCATTACAATGTGATTTGCAGCAGTTTGAGCGATGATTGAACTTGCTGAGATTTGATTTTCTTCGTTTTCTTTATAATACATCGGTAATGCTGCATTTTTCGGCATTGAAACTATCGCTTGTGATTGTGTTCCAAGTTCAAAGTCGAAGAATGCTGTTGAATGTGCTGGTGAGTATACATCCTTACCAATCGGAATTCCACCAGCGTCTAGTAAACCAGCACTCATGGATACGTTTAGACCAGCATAGTTGCTACCCCACGTTGTGTTATTAAAACGGTCTTTATCAACACCACCAAATAAATTCTCAAACAATTGAGCTTGCTCACCCGGTAATGAATCCCACACTGCACCATCATGTGATTTTGCTAAACGTGTGTTTAGTTGTCTGATTTGCTCATCCACCAATTCCATTGATTCTCCAATTATAAGAAGTGACCAGCGATACACAGCAACTGGTTCAGAGTTACCGATAATCGATTGATAAGCTAAGTAGTCAGCTTGTTCACTCTCACGTAAGATTTTCTTATCTTGCGTTTCTTCAATTTTACCACTCTCTTGTTTCTTACGAGCGTTGCGGTCGTCATCTTTGATAATCGCTAAGTTGATAGATGAGTTGTTTGTGATGATTTTATTCTTCTCATCATCTTTAATCAACACGTCATCAACCATAAAATGAATGTCCACGCCAGTGATTGTTGATGTTGGTACGAAATCAAGAATCTCAGTGTACGACATGTTACGGTTCGTACCTTGTTTGATGTATAATTTTACAATCGCTGCGTACAATCCATTATGCTTAATGAATGACGGAGTAAATCGATATGGAGTCGGTTCTGTTAGAAATTGATTTGTTGTTAAATCTTTTTTGTCTTTATTTTTGTTTTTTTCTTTGTTGAACAGTTTTTGGAATAGTTCCATTTGTCGACTGACCTCCCTTCGATAGCATTGCGATTGGAGCTAGTTTCTCAACAAGCTCTTTACGATTTGTAATTGCTCTCGCTCTAGAATACATACCTTGGTCGACAGCACTCATAAATTCAAACTCAGTATTCTCAAATGATTGTTTATCAAAATCCGACAATACCAATACTTGTGTGACTGTCGTTTCCTGACCGTCTAAGTCATTTTTAATGTAATTATACATTAATTGAATCATGTATCGACGCCATTCATCACTCATACTCCCAGTATTTGCTTGTTGATTATATTCTTCTAATTTTGCTAGTTGTTCTCGTAAGTTTACTTGTTTGATAGACAAGATTAACTTTTCGTACGATGTAGCAGAACGTGCAATCAAATACTGTGCTTTTACAATTGCGGTCTGATTCGCAACAACTGGTAATGTTGACCGTGATAACGTTCCTTCAACTTCATACACCTTACCAATCCGTCCATCTCTGAACACGACCAGTCCCGTTTTGTCGTCGAATTTCTCAATACCAATAGATTTCAAGTCACCCTTGCGTTTCGACTTACGTCTCATGTTCTCAAAAATACGGTCTGATAATAGAATAGCAACAGAACTCAACATTGATTTGTCACGTGACGAGATTAAATAGTTCGCCATGATGACCGTAATTGAGATTCCCAGTGTTAATAATGGAAGCCAAACATATTTAGCTCGTGCCCCGTCACCTAATAAGTACACAATTAATATAATCATCAATCCAAGATAGATGAACGTCCCGAATAACAGTCGTTGCGTTGAAATCATTCCATCCATTGTAATCTTCTTTAATGGTTCAATTTCCATTGTTCGGTGTTTCGACTCAGCTAGAATGTTTACAGATTTCAAGTTAAACTTCGCCAGTTTATTTTGTTCACTCATAGTCAGTCACCCACTACACGTCATCGTCTTCGTCGTGCGAGTGTCGACTCTCACGTTCCATTTGAAGACTGTTTAATCGTTCTCCGATTCCCTTCCAAGCAGCCTTGATAAATGCCCAAGTCTCTTGTGCCAACCAGATGATTGAACCGTCTTGAGATGTGAATAAATACTCTTTAGTTCCGTTTAAAAATTTCTTAATAAAATTCATCTCGACATGTCCTTTCTTTTAGTTTACCTTTATATTATAACATATTTCATATACCTATGTACATGATTTTACTGATTAAATAACCAAGTTTTTGTGATTAAATCAAGTTTTTTAGCACTTTCATCGTATGTGTAAGTCACTTCACGAATCGGTAACTCATCGTTCGTTTCTAACATGATGTATAAACGTTTGCTAATTGATTCTACGCTCTCACCATATGTCGGAGATTGAGCAAATCTCAATTGAATGTTAAAGTTATTATCTTTCACTTCACTTGATAATACTCGTGACGAAGCTGTCACAATTCGTTTTACGTCACCGTCAGAAGTGTAGTTGTATAATTTAACCAAGTCATCTACGTTGATAGTTACATCATATTCTTTCAATTTGTCAAGTTTGTCTAACAACTCGTCTTTTGATTGTAATTTCATGTCGTACAAGTCCACTAACAACTTCAAGAATTCTTCTTTGTGCTCAGCAACATTCTTAGTCCCAGTGTATGTCACGTCACCTTGTGGTAGCGGTTCATCTCGAACTGTTGTTACTTCTGAATCAATTTTTTCACTCACTACTTCACTTGATTCGTTGTCATTGGTTGCAATATTTATTGGATTTTTATTTTCTGTTGGTTTGGAGCACCCTATTAAAAAGAGTGCTCCAATCAATACTGTTAATTTCTTGCTCATTTGATTGCTCCTCGTTCCCTTTGTGCGTAGTTACTCTCAGACCCAGCCTGCGTCATAGAGAATGATACTAACTCAGTTGTTTTTGGTGTATTATAATACGTACCCATCATGTAACCCATTACTTTACCATCTTTCTTCCAAGCGATTGTGTATTGATACACGTCACCATCATATTGATATACTTTTAATGAGCTATCGTCCATTGTCCAACCATTACCTGACCAGCGTATAAACGACATGACTCCGTTTTGTACACGATAGAAGTAGTCATTTGCAATACCTTCTATGTCGAATGCAGATGCTGACGTTTTAGACATTTTAGCTAAATCATTATATGCTTTGTGTAATTTATCTAAAATACCATTCTTAACACCATCGTAATTTACTTCTTTATCCGCTTGTAAGTTCTTGTCAACAATGATTGCGTGTGTATATTGGTCGTCATCCTTCTCGTTTTGTGGGTGTCGTGAGATAACAAGTGTTGATTTCAACTTGATAGCTTCTTCAATATGACGAGCTTTTGTTAATTCCTCGATTCGTTCATTACTCAATCCATCATAAAATTTACTATCGTCGAACTTCTTTAAATACTCACTTGCTAGTTCTTTTGCACCTTTTGTTTTCGTTTCTGTGTTTGTGCCATTATTTGATTTACCATCATTCGTTTTACCGTCTGCGTCTACGTTTGCTACTGAGTTACTCGCTTCTGTAGAAGAAGCACCGTTGTTAACTTCAACTACGTGAAGCTCACCCGGTGCTTTCTTTTCATCAGAAGTAGCACCTTTCACCACGAAGAAGATAATTGTCGCAACTGTTAAAACACACGCTCCAACAATTAACGAGATTTTCCATTTCTTATCCATAGTTACTCCTCTACTTTCTTATTCTATTTTGTAATTTTATCACTTGGTTTATATCCCACATCCGCTGGTGTGAAATAGTCTGCGTCCATTATTTTTTGAGTCTCTTTTGTGATATAACGATAGTGCCAAGCATTTGTTGTACCATTTGCATAACCAGAACCAACATTACCACGAGCTACGTTTTGTTCTGCTACCAAAATATCACCGTTTTCAAATACGTGGCATACAATCCACACGTGCCCGTACAGTGCGTCGAAACCTGCAGCTGCACTCATTGAGCTACCCATAGCTCCCTTACTTGGTGTTTTAGTTGTTTTATCGCTACCATATTTCTTTGCATATAATCCAGCGAAAAGTCCACCTTCCCAAATGCCACCCGGACCAGCAGCGTTTGGATTACGTTGTCCATCCTTCTCCCATAGCGCATACAAGAATGATGATGCGAAGTTTGCACACTGGTTACCCGGATTTGTCCAACCCTCTGGGTCTTTGTAATGCATTCCGACTTTTCGTGGGTCTAGCACGAATTCTTTTACAGAATCTGGAATGTTGTCTGCATTGAACATTGTAGGTGCATCTTTTGGATAAACACCTTTACCATCATTACCCCAGTCAGCTGGTTTACCGGTCGATGATTTTTTCTCACAATCGTCATGTTTCTTCTCGGTGTGCTTACTTACGTCGACCGTAACATTGTCTTTTAATTCAAACTTGAATTTGCTTGGGTCAGCCTTAACATTATCTTTGTTAAAAACCGCGTTAGCTTGCTTCGCCCATTCCATACGTTCTGGATGTGGGTCTTGTGGTCGTTCATACGACATCATAAAATACATTGCCGCTTTTTCTGGGTCAGTCGTAGATAGTAATTGTTCTACTTTAGTAATTTTGTCACCACCGTATTTGTCCCATGGATGACCGTTTACGAAATAACTTTCCAATGTTCTATTCCAGAACTCAAGTCCTAACATGGCAGCGATTTGGTTTGCTGGTGCCCATCCATTTGATTTGTCTAGAATACCCCACCATTTACTCTCAGTAAATTTCTGATATGGTGTTAACTGGAATAACCCACCTCCGAAGAAATTACGATTGTTTCGTAATTCTTGTTCTTGTGTGGACGGCCCCATACCGCTTGTCGGTTTTTTCGAGTTCATTCCAAATCGGTTCACTCCACCTGTCGCCCAGTATCCTTCTCCCAAGTCGGGTATGAAGTTAGATTCACCTTTGATGTTCGCAATTACCCCAGCCGCAAAAGCACCAGATGTACCATATTCTTTCGTTAACGTATCGAATACTTCCTTAGCTACTTTGTATGCTTCCGAACCCTCAGTTAGCCAATCCCCCTCAGAGCTTACAATCTTTCCTTCTTGTTTTGCATTGACTGGTTCTTTAATTTCGCACGAACGTTTAATGTATTGCCACGGTCTATGTGTATCAGCATGAGCTACAATTGTAGCTCCAGTATTAAACAGTGGCATTAAAGCGAATGTTACAATCCCAACTCTAGTTGCTAGATTTAGTTTTCGCCTGTGTCGTTGTTGTTTCAGTTGTTGTGACTGTTGTCGTAGTCGTTGGTTTTTCTTTGTCATTTGCTTTCACCGTTACTGAAAACTTATAAAAAGCTATAAACTTTTATGTTCCATTCCTACTTCATCGAGTATGCTTTCGTATTAAAATTCTTCAAATACTACTCACAAGTTCTTGTACTCTCTATAGGCGTAAATTCCCGATTAACGTTCGGTACATATCTATAATAACTTGAATTTGTTATTTTACAGATTTTTGTTTTAACACATTTTCTCCATATTTCTTTAGATTCAAACTTGCTTGGAAATCCCTATCAATAGTGTTTCCACAGTCACATCGATAAATTCTATCTGATAATTTTAAATCTTTCTTAATCCCTCCACAACAACCACATAGTTTAGAACTTGGAAAGAATCTATCTGCAACAATCACTGGAATATGATTCCAGTCAGATTTGTACTCAATCTGTCTTCTAAATTTATACAATCCTTGCTGTTGGATGGCTTTGGATAAATGTCTGTTCTTCATCATCCCACTTACATTCAAATCTTCAATACAAATAAAACTTGGTTTTCGTTTTATGATGTCAGACGTTGTTTGGTGTAAGTGATTATGACGAATATTCGTTAATCGTTTTGTTACTTTTAAAAGTTCATGTTCGCCTTTTATGATGTTACGAGTTTTACAGAAACGTTCTCCTTTCTTGTTAGATTCATATCTTCTAGATATGGAGCGTTGTAACCTACGCTTTCTTTTTTCTAACTTTTTAACTCTCTGTGTTTTGTTGATATTTGGGTACTTATTTCCATCCGAACAGATTGCTAAGTCTTTGATACCCAAGTCAATCCCCACACCATCAGTTGTGGTGACGCTAGTGATGTCATCCACTTCGATACCGACCGACACATACCAATGTAATCCGTCGTAAGTAAATCTTGGATTCATATATTTGCAACTAGTAGGTATTCTACCCTTTTCACACAATCGAATCCAGTTTAACCGTTGTTTGCTCCGTTTGTTACTCATTGAAAATCCTTCGACTTTCACATGAGTGTCAGTAAATTGGATTTTACTCGTGTCTTGATAAAACGATGGTTTAAAACGTTTCTTACTCTTAAATTTCGGATATCGACATTGTCCTTTGAAAAATAGTTTGTACGCATTACAAGCATCCTTAATAGCTTGTTTCGTTACGTTATTACTTATCTGCTTCAACCAGTCGTGTTTCTGATGCTTTAATTGTGTAAACTCTTTTCTTAGTTCATTATCTGATAAGAATTTGTTTCCATCATTATAATTTTCCTGCTCTCTGTTAATTGCCCAATTATAAGCAAATCGTGCACAATTAGCGTATTGAAATAGCTTTGTGAGTTGCTTTTTGTTCGGATGTAATCGCACTTTGATTGATTTAATCATTTCTCACCTTCTCATTGGGTTATAAAAGATAACATGTGTTTATAACTTTTCATAAGTTACTCACAACAGTTAATGACCACTGTCTAATGTTTTGACGATTTCGTCATAATTCACATCCAAAGCACCGAGATAGTGTACTACTTTAATTTTACTGTTTAAGTTAATAGACATACGGTAAACTTGTGGTACAATCTTATCTTTCACTTTGAATCCCGCGATTACAAAGTAATCGTTTACTGACCCCCGCATTCCACTAAACAGTATCGTTGGAGTCGTTGCCAACTCACCACCAGATGATAATTCTTTCATCGGAGACTCCAAGTTATCAAGAGATAACATTTCTTGCTCCGTTCCAAAAAGTTTCACTAAGTCTTTGTTTCCTTTGACCGAAGCTGTACCATCTAGACTGAAATATAGTTTGAAGAATTTCGAGATGATGTCAGTTGCTTGCGTCTCACTTAAAACGGACGCAATAAATTTTTGTTGTCCTGTTCCTGCTTGTTTAGATTTCTCAGCTTGTTCAAGCGTTGTTTTCAATTGTTGTTTCAAGTTTAAGATTTGTGATTCTTTGATGTCTTGTTGGTCTCCAGCGTCAGCAACTTTACGATACACTTCTAGTGCTTGCTCTGTCTTGTCAACAGTTTTCACACCACTACGTTTGGAAAGTTCTTCTAACTGAATATTAGTACCAGCGTACATTAATCCAAACAAAATCGTTGTGATTGAGAGAATAGTTACAGCTGTAATCATTCCCCATTTGAATAACTTACTTGTTTTAGCTTGTTTTTTCTTTTTCTGTGCTTCTTTTTGTTTTTGCTTTTTAGCACTTGCTTTCTTCTTACTTGGTTCTTCGCTTTGTAAAAGTTCATCAAACTCATTCATATGTTGTCACCTCATTTTAAATTATTCCATCGTCACCGAAAAGAAATTCGAATAGAAAATACCCAATCAATAACGTGATTGCTCCCATTCCAATCTCTTTCCACGGTAGACTTGTAATTGTGGAATAGATGAGTACCCACAAGCTTGTGAGCACTTTCACAATCCACGTCCAAATTCCCATAAAAAATCCACTAATCATCTGTATCATCTGGCTTGTCACCTCCGAAGACTTCAAGATATAATGTTCTTACATCAATTGGAATATGATATTCCTTCGGCATCGGGAATACAATGATTAACTGATTCCCAGATAGACTTACCGTAGCTCCATCCGTGTTGAATGTCTTGTCAATTGATTTGTCAAGTGAACCAACATTCGGTGATTGCGGGTCGAATGTCCACTCATATTTCAATGTTAATGTTGTCGCACTCAACACGAAGTCGATAAATGTTACTTGATACTTCGCAGATGTCAAGAATGTACCCATCGCCACAGAAGTACGATTTGCAAACGCTTCTGCTGATTCTTTAATTTCATTGATTTTTTGAGTGTTATCCTTGAAGTTCTCAATTCCGAATGATGATTCATAGTCACCGTCATCTTTGTTCGCATTAGGGTCTTCAAAGTAATATTTGTCTTTCACTGGTGTTTGCGAGCTTACTGACCAGACAGAACGGTCTTCTGAAATCTCCAACGCACCAAATTTACTTCTTGCGTTTGTTCGTTGTGTTGCAACGTCACTCACGTTCTTCATTAGTTTCTCTAGCTCATCAATCGCAAATTGATTTGTTGGTACTTCAAATGAAATGCGTGAGTTCTTTACAATTGTGAAACCACTTAGTGATTGACGTGTGTTAATGTGCACTTGCATGTTCTTAAATGTTCGTAGTGCTTCTACTTTACCTTGACGAGTTGGGTCGTCTTGATTGTTCTCACCACTTGCTGCTTTTACAGCATTTTTGTATTGTTGTGAAATATTCAATGAACCTAGAATACGACGTTTTAATAATGCTGCTTCGAAGTCGTTTCCAATAACATCTCTCTCGTAATGTCTCCATCTTAATACTAACTTGAACAGATAAATCACTAGAATAGTCATGAACACAAACACACTGGATTTCATGATGATTTCTAGAATTGTTTTAGAGACGTCTACTGCTCCACGAGCGACATCCATTCCAGTCTTCTGTAAATCAAAATCACCAGTCCCATCTTTCTGAGAATTCAACCATTCCATTGTTTTCTGCATGATTGGTGAAAGAGTTGGGTCAGCAGTCGTTTGTGTTGTTTCTGTAGTTTTAGCAACTTCTTCTGTTTTCGGTCCAGTATCCAACACAATTGAGTCAGCTGGTCGTATAAATCCTAATACAAAATAAATTAGTGCACTCATTAAAAATAAAGTTACTAAATTTATCATCCAGTTCATCATTTTCGGTCCAGACTTCGCTTGTCTGTACTCATCGTTTTGATAGCCACGTTCTTTCGCAACTTTCAAGAATGTCGTTAGAGAATCCAATCGCTCTCACCTTTCTTTCAAATAAAATTATGTATTATGTATAAAAGATGGTGTCGCCACCATCTTTTTAAATATTCTATGTGACATTACTGTCCGAATTTCTTTTGCAATTGTTCGTAAGTAATGTGAATTTTCTCACCGTTGTCGCCACCGTCAGTATAGATTGAACCGTCTGGTAAAACTTCTAATACCTTAACTGTATATTCTTTCTTATCAGCTTTAGTAATTACTAATGTGTCACCAACTGAAACAAGTGGTTTAACTGTAGTATCTTCTGATTTCTCAGCTGGTGCTTGTTCTGATGTTGATGGTTCATTTGCTTTTTGGTCATTACTTGGATTTAGTAACATTACTCCACCGACACCAATAGCAGCTAGTAAACCAACAGCTCCAGCTCCGATTCCGACTTTAGCTCCAAGACCTAATTTTTTGTTAGATTTTGGTGCTTCAACTTCTTCATCTTCGTCTTCTTTGTACTCAGCGAAATCGTCGAAGTCATCTTCGTCTGATTCAACGTCGAATTCGTCATCTACATCATGAGCAATTTCTTCGTGAAGTTCTTCTTCATCGCCTAATTCATCGAATGAATCGCCTAAATCTTCTTCATGTTTAGGTGATTCTTCTTCAACATCTTCAAAGTCATCTTCGAATAAGTCATCTTCATCCACGATGTCATTGTGAGCAACTTCTTCGTGTGTTACTTCTGGTTGTGACTCAACCACTGGTGCTGATTCTAATGATACTGGTGCTGCATCTAGAGCTGCAAATTCTTTTTCAAACTCTGCGTCTAAATCATCGAAGTCCTCACTGATTTGTGGAGCTTCTTCTTTATCTGGAAGTTGTTGATGAAGTTCTTCATGAGCTTCTTGCTCTACTGTTGGAGCAACAACTTCTTCATGCGATTCTTCAACAAACGCTGGGTGTTCCACAACTGGTGTAGATACTACTCGTTTGTTACTAGCAATCGCTCCAGTGATTTTATCCAATTCATTCTGATAACGTTCTTTCATTCGTAAGAAGTCTAGTAGACGTCCAGTAGAACTATCTCTGCCACTCTTAACGATAGCTGTCATTACATCTTTTTCAACAGCAACTTTCTTGTTTGACACTTCTTGATTTAACTCAGCAATGTGTGGTTTTTGACTCAACACATAATTCGCTGCACGAACTTCTGAGTCATCTGGATTTGCTAGACGGTATTCTTCTTCCCAACGAGCTTGATATTCTAACACTTCTTGCTCCCAAGCTTCTTGTTTACGTTTATCATAAGATGATTTAATCTCATCTACTGTCATACGCACTTCTTCTTTTTGGTTTTCTAAAGCACGTAATGAACTTTGGTACTCAAGTAATTCGCTCGATGGTGATTGTTTTAGTTGCTCAACGACTAAGCGTTTCGCTTCTTCAAATTTACCGTCTCGAATTAATTCGTCAATTTCTTTACCTAGAATAAATCTGATGGTCGATAATGACGTTTCTAATTGAGTTTTCAAACTCAACACTTCACGGTCGGCTAAAAATTGTTCATCAACATGTAATGGTTCATTTACACGTTCGTATAAATCTCCGACCGACGGTACGATTGTTTCAATCGTTTGTTCAAGTGAGTCTTCGCTCGAAGCTTCTTCTTGTTCTGATTCTTCTTGTGAAGTTTCTCCTTGCTCATGAGCTTCTTCTTGCTCTTGTGGTTGTACCGGTGCTTGTTCTTCATTAGCACCCGCTAATTCGATGATTGGGTCAATCACTCTGATTGCTCCAGTTTCATCATTATATAGTACAACACTGATTGCACGTGGTTCATATTCTTTATCCACCGCAAATAGTAATGTATTACCGTCAAATACGCTTTTATCAGCGTCATCTGCTCGAACGATTAATCGAGTTGAGTAATCATTTGCAGTTGCGTACTTAATCTCACTTGGTTCAACAGCTTCTTTGTTTCCAATTAAAGCTTGTCGTAGTGCGAATTTCTCAACATCAGCACTATCTTGTGGTTCAAAATCCACAATTAAAAATTCTTTTTCCATAAGATTGCTCCTTCTTGAAATTTTAGATTAATAAATAAATTATACATTGTAATTCGCTTGATGTCAATACATCTTGAGCATTTACCGTGGTACAAACGATATGTTTTACTTCTGGATTCGCAACAGTTTTTGTTGCAACAGCTGCTAAGTCTTTAAAACTTGTCTGAATAAGTTGATACTCTACATCATGAATTTTCATAGTCGGTTTGATGTCTTTCAACACAAACTTATACGTATCAAACTCATATCCATCTGGTAACTCACCATTTGTTAGTTGGTCTACAATTGTCAACTGTGGAAATTCTAATTTCGATTCCACACCTAATTGGTCTTGTAGACGCATGATGTCTCGAACATATAACTCTGTTAAGTATAAGTTCAGTTTGTTTGGTAACTCATCCGTTTTCGGTAATGAATTACGTAGTCCAATTGGTAAGTATGATAACACCAACCAATCCGCAAATTCTCGAACATCATTCACCAATGACTCGTCATCTTCTTCATCAATTTCGTCGTAACTTGTTGATTCAGTTGACTTATCTAACTCATTGTCAGTTTCTTCCTCATCTTCATCTTCGAAATCTTCGTCGATTAGAGATACTGGAGCTAACAATGTTGATTGATTTGATGGTTGCATCACAAGTGGTTTAATTACTGGTTTGTCCTCAACTGTTGATTGCTCCACCGTTGGTGTGTTAGAAACAGTTGTTGTATCGAACAGTCTTAGTGTGTCCTTTGCTTGTGAAATCACATCATCAATCGTGACAACTTTATCCTCAAATGCAAAATCCAAATCTGCAAATGTTGTCGCAATCGTTAATGGTTGTAAATTCATCGGTTTCATCATTGCGCCACCTCGCTTTCATTCACACTCAAGAAGTAAACGATATAGATGATAGATAAACTTTTCATTAAATCTGAATACTCTTGTTTGTATGATGATTTCAAGAATTGTTTCAATGATTGATGAATTTTTACGAGTTCCGTAAACGCTTGTTTACGTAATTCGAAATCTTTACTTGATTTTGTTTTCTCAAGTATTTCAATGATTGTTTGTGCGAGTTCAATGAATTGTGCTCCATGTCGTGCTGACATTAGATTCTCAATCTCACCGATAATACGGTCTTCATTGATAATCGACATTAATAAATCATAATTTAACATCTTATCATCACATCTCTCTTGTTTCATTGTATAAAATTCCGATTTCTGGTACGGACTCAACCAACTTCACTGCTTCTGACGCAATGACATATTCTTCTGTGTTTTGTGTGAACTCACTTGCAATCACTTCTGATACAGTTTTCAAGTTCTCACGGATTGGAAGCAATCGATTTAAAATCGGTTCGATTGGTCTGCCCAATTTACATGTCATCGGTGTTCTCACCGCAACATCATTAATTTTTTGTGCCAATTCAAGTACTTGCAATGCAAGTTCATCATTCACTGGTCGTACACGATTACGAAGCTCAATTAAGTTCTTCGCTGACTCTTTTAAAATTGATTCAATCGTCACGCCCATTGATTCAAGCACATCTTCTTTTACAAACATGTTATCACCTCGATTACAGAATAACTGTGTACTCAATCTTCAATCCTTTAAGTGTAGCTTCTACACGACGTAAGTCATCTCTATGGATTAAGATAGTAGCTTTTTCATTTAGGTCTTCTGGTTTCACATCTTCGACCACGTTTTCAACAATTTTCTCAACGACTTGCTCTTTGATTTCTGCTTGGCGAGTAGTTTCTGCTTCTAAAGCTCGTCGCTCAGTTACGATTAAGTTCAGCGCTTGTAATTCATTCCAGTTTGCACGACGTAGAGCGTCTACGTTTTTAAGTACATCTTTCTCTGGGTTTACAATGTTTGCTGTTAATTCGTTAACCGCAATAAGTCTCTCATCTAGTTCACGAATTGCTGATGTTTTTGATGTTGTGATGTTTGACCATGAACTATTTTGAACATCCTCAAATTGTAATTTTGAGTTTTTCAAATACTCGAAGTGAACGATAGCGTTCTCAAACGCTTCAATTAACTCTCGAGTTTTCTCAGCTTTAATTCTCGCTTCATCTGCTTTTAAACCAACGTCTAATTTCTTGATGATTCCACTCATTAAGCCAGAAGCTTCTGCTTTTTGTTCATTTACATGTCCGAATAGATACGCTTGATGTTCTTTTACTGCTTTGTTTAAATTTGTTGAGTATTTATTCACCGCTGCACGGAATTTCTTAACTGCTTGGCGGTCTTCTGATTGATACTCATAGTTGTCGATTTGTTCTTCCAACTCTCTTAATTCATCCATGAATTGCTCATGGTTTACAATTGAATATTGGTCTCCGACAAGTTCCAATTCCAATTTGACATCACTAACTACTGGTAGTAGTGATTCTTCCACACTTTTTAAAGTCATTTCGTTTGACATTCTACACATTGTCCTTTCTAAATTGGTTAATCAACTCATAAATCACATCGCTATTCATTTCCAAGAATCGATAAATCGCACCATGAAGTCGTGTGAGACCTTTATCGAAATGACTCACATGTCTAAATGTGCGTTCGTAGTACTCACTCATATCTTCGTGCATTCTATCTGTTAACTTCGTTAACACTTCATTGTCTTTCAACTTAATAATATCTTGTTTGAACAACCACTCTCTATAAGTTGTTGTATAATTTGTTCCAAGCACTCGCTCCCACGCAGTTAACTCATTCATATATAATAAGTAACTATAGTCATTCGGTGGTCGTACAATCGCACTTGGTTGAATGTAATTTGATACATCTCGTATCAGTCTCTCAAGCTCTGCATCGACAGTCTTCTCTATTGTAGATTGTCCATCAATCTCATGTCTCAATCGAAACGCTACTAAATTCGTCGCTAATGTTGTTCCAATATCTTGATAACACTCACGACAATTCTGCCACGTTAGCGTATTAAGATACAACGAATTGATTTTTTCTTCTATAATAGAAGCGTCTTCTCGAATGAGCTTGAAAATTTCTTGCTCGAACTCTTTTTTTCTATATTTATTAGAAATGTCTAAGAGTTCATTGTGATAGTCTTCCGTTTTCATCAGAATATCACGTTTCATCAAATTGCGTAATCCATCATTCGACATCATCAACATTTTTCTCACCTCGCTCTTTATAGTATACCACAAAACGACCGCCATGTATAGTCTAAATTTAAAATAAAAAATATAAAGTTTATATGTACATGGCACGAGAGTTGTGTTATAATGATTTTACATTAATCAGAAAGAGAGGATTTTTGCATGAAAGCAGAAACGATTTTAGAAACGCTTCAAATCAGTCGTACAATGCTGTCCCAACACTGTAGCAAGGGTACAATCCGACGTACTGAAATTGGTGTGAATAGATATGATTATAACGAAAGCGATGTAAAACGATTAAAAGAAAATCAAAACACTGTGCGTAATGCTCGTACAATTTTATTATTGAAATCATTCGACGAGCGTGAAGCAATCCAACGTGCGTGTAAAAAGCACGGATTTAAGAACACCCACGTGTTCGGAGTAAGCGGTATGAAAGATGCACTACGTACCGTGGTTGTACAGCACGTGACAACATTAATCATCGACTCGCTTGACGTTTTCGATTCAAAAGAACCAGAACGATTACTTGAAATGTGTAGCTGGTCTGGTTGTCGTGTACTTTTATGGAAAGATGGTGAATTCATTGACATCAACTAACAAGCATTTCAAATTTCAATCAAATCAAGAATTCTACGACGCATTGTCAGATGAGATTGAAAAATATCAACGATTACTGTCTCGTAAGCGTATTGGTACAAATTTGATTATTGCTTCATTGTTAGCTGTCGGTGAGTTTTCTGTGTTAAAATCTGGTGGTTCGAAAACATATTTTATTCCAGATTACGACAAACAAGAATATACATCGGAATTAGATACGATGATTAACCACGTGTTACGTGTATCTAAACAATATGAATTATATGGATTACTAACATCAAAAGATATTGAGCGTATTTTTGAAGTTGAGGTGTTAGATGATAGATTGGTAGAAGAAATTGTATTACCACCATCTCATCTTATTAAATGTAAGTCTGGTATTTTCAATTTAAACACTATGTTGTATGAAGATACTATTTCGGATAAGAATGGAAAACGATATTTCTTTCCACACACTTATAACTTCGATGTAAAAGCGATTCATGAGATTAATCCAGAATTTATTTCTACTATAGAAGCAATTCATAATAGATGGAGTATAGACGACCCCATTAAAATGAAATTTATCAAGAAGACGTTATTAGCTTGCTTATGTGGTTTGGACATTCATAGACAGATTGTCATTGAAGGTACTGGTGGTAACGGTAAATCTACGTTCTTAGATGAATGTAAAGCGATGGCTGGACCAGTACAATATCTAGACATTAACTTACATGACTATGATACAAACTCAATTTTCGAGTTAATCCGACCATATCATAAATTATTAGCTGGTGATGATTTAACAACAAACTGGGTGATGAATGGATTAGTAACGACACGTTTCAAACAGCTCGTAATGGGTAAAATCGTGTATGTTGACCGTAAGTACAAAGACGCACTTGCAATCCAACATACTGGAATGCGAATTCAATTAACCAATGATTTCATGCGACTCATTGAACGTGGTTCAGCAATCGAGGACCGACTTTTATTTGTACAATGGACAAGCGATAACTTTCGTGAAGTGAATACTGACATTGAAGTAGACGAATTGCGTAAGCGTGTAATTTCTACATTCGGTGCTTCTTTGGATGTATTGGTAAATAGTTCGCTTGAAACCAATTTACAATATGAGTATTATACAGCTCTCGTGTCTTGGTTACTAGATGGTCAATATCGCTTACCAGTGAAATCTGATTTCGACGAATTCGTAGTCGCTTTCAATGGTGAATTAAAACAAGCGATGAGCGACTCTGCGGATATCGTGGATGACTTCATTGTAGATTGCGAAGCTGGTGGAGTGTTTAAACAACGAGTTGTTCCAGTAACATTATTGTACTTGAAATACTGTGATTATGTGTCTATTCACAATCCGGGTGCAAAACCAATGCGAACGCAACTGTTCACCGCAAGATTGAAGCCAATCTTGAAAGAAAATGGATATGATGTCTTACATCCTTATCGTCAACGTTTCACTACAGTACCATTTACTGAATGTCATATTCGAGAGTACAGTGACGGTTTAGACTTACTGGACTTATCACCAAATGATAAGCGATACAAAGCTGTCAAAAGTACTATCAATGCATTTAGAAAGAATAATGCGAAAAACTTCTTAGATGGATTGACTCCAGATGAGCAAGTTGAAAAGCTAAATGAGTTAGCAGCGTTGAATGGAATGAAAGATACAGAATTGTATTCTTTACCATATAGCGAAATTGAAAAACTTTACAATAAAACAGAATTATAAAATTCATGGGAATTACGAACATTGAAAAATGAGCGTAATTCCTATTTTTTATGCTCGAATTTTTGAAAAATGCTTAGAAACGTTGATTTAATCACATTCTTGAAAAATGTGTATAGCTGTGCAGAACTGTGCAGAACTCTTGAGAAGTGTGCGGTAAAAGTTAAGAAAAGTTTAAGACAAGCTCGGAAAGTGTGCAGAAGTGTGCAGAACTCCTTGAAATTATGTGAAGAAAGTGCGGTGAAAATATGAAGAAAGTGTGAATTTAGGTGCACCTAAAACACCACTTGTGAACTACTCTCCCAACGGTTTTGGGCACTTTTTTTCGAAGTTTGTGAATTTTTCACAAAGTGGTGAAAAAAAGTTCTGCACAGGCAAACACGGTCTAGAAACGTTGATATGACAACATTAAATTATCTTCACAAAATCTTCACATAGTTCTGCACAGGTACTGCACAGGTTCTGCACAGGCAAGAAAGCGTTTACAACTCTTGGGTTTAACACCTCAGAAACGTTGGTGTTATCTTCTTTCTTCTACTTTGTGAAAAAAGAGAAAGAGGTAGGGTGTGCAGATGTGCAGAACTATAGGGTAAAAGTAGATTATTGAAAACGTCTAATAAAAAAATACTTTTGGGGTAAAGTTCTGCACATCTGCACACTTTAATTTTTGAGGTCTTAGAAAAAGCTTGATATCAACGATAGTTGAAGGTCGTCTGCCTGTGCAGAACCTGTGCAGAACCTGTGCAGAACTAAAAAGTTCTGCACACCTTGTAGAGTGAAAGTGGTAAAATCCGTAATTCACGAACAATAAGAGTATGAGCTATTGAAAATGTTCGTAAATTACGAAATCCACAACAACGCTCTAAATCGTATCTGACGTACGTGTATATGCGTTCTGCGAATCCGAGATATTAAAATAAACGTAGAATGCTCTCAGAAGCTCATGTATGACGTCCAAGCGTTTTTAGATGTGTTTTGGTATATTTATACGTCGAGAACTTAAAATTGCTTTAAGGTGTCTTAATTCGCAAATAAAAGCATGTAATTTTTTAAAAAAAAAATTGCATTTTAGGTCTGTACTCAAATTCAATTTGTGCTATAATAATATTAACATCAAATGAAGAAAGAGGTTTTAAATTATGAATTCAAAAGGTTTTATTAAATTATTAGTGATTTTATTTGGAGTAAGTGTTGGAGTGACGGTGTTATTACCGTTATTGATTCCGATGATTATTGGAACGTTTGCAATTACAGTACCAGCGACAGTACTTTCAATTTTTTGGGTGCTATTCTATTTAGTACTATGGGTGATTCCAATGATTGTGTATGGTGCAATCTTATACGTGCTATTCTACGGATTGTATGCAATTGTGAAATCTGAGGATAAGAAAGAAAGTAAAGTTGAGAAGACTTTTGTAGATATGGCTCGTGAAGAACGTGAAGCGAAGAAAGATGGTGAGTAGAATGGATTTGTTAAGCTCTAAAGCTTCTATTGAAGCATATAATCGATTTATGAGACTAATTGAACATGACGACATGCTACGTAAAATTTTAGATGATAATGACGTAGCTGCTGAGGAGGTATTGTATCTACCAACAGATGAATGTGGAACGTTTAAAACAATTGGAATTAGAAATATTTTAGCTAAACATTTATTTAGTAATGAGAACTACAAACTTTTTGATATTGAATTTGATGTTAGTGAGTACGCTGTGAGAGATGATTGTAATAGAATTACAGACATTAGATTACACGTAGATTGTTACTTACATTTTGAAGTGAGGGTTGACGAACTACCAAGTATTGCCATTAACGACAAGGTGGTTTTCCACCATGGGTATGGATTTTTAGGAGCAGTAAATGGTAAAGCTGAATTAACGAACCGAGTGAGTAAACACGCTGAGTTTACAGTGGAATTATTGAGTGAACTTGTATCTTACATGTTTGCTATCATGCACAAGTTATTAGATGAGAATGAAAAATAATTTATTTTAGGAGGAATTAGAGATGTTAAAAGAATTAAAAGAGTTATTTATGAAGAATATGGGTGGAGCGGTGACGTTAGAGAAATCAGACGATGACATCATCGTGTCGAATAAATTTAATTATGAATATGATTACGACAATCAAAAAGAAATCAAACAAATTTATCCCAATAACGAGGGCATTGAAGTAATTCTTGGGTTTAGAGAGAATAGCAATGTCGAGGACGGTTATCGAGTATCTCATGAGTATGTTCGAAGACAAATTCCAATCGAGAAACATGTTTATATTTTGGATGATACTTTTAAATTCGACCAATTATATAATGAAGGTTTTCAAAGAGGAACACTACATGGATTGTTAAAAGTTGTTTCAATTCAACATGACAATCAACGACGTGAAATTTTAAATAGATGGCTACGAGAACACGACGACGCTTTATGGAAACATTCACCAACAAAGTATGACGAATATGGTGACAATTTACACAGTGGATTGTTGGTTGTAGAGCGTGACCCGAACTCTGACGTACCAGATGAGATTGCAAGTCGTTGTTGGTATATTGGTATCTCACGAATTGCTATCGTTGAAACTCCATGGACACAAGAAGTGGTAATGAAAAATGGTGAGGTACGCATTGACCGTGGAGTTGACCGACGATTACACGTTTACACGATTCCCTTGGATGTAGAAAGTGGAAAAAGAAAACTTGAGCGTGAGCTAGAAATTGAGAGAGTGAATCAAAAATTGGGTGACTTTTTGGCATAGAAATTAGAGGTGTATGAATGAGTTTAATCAATGAACACAAAATCGAAGAAGCTAGAGAATATTTTTTGAAGCGACTATATGAAAACGACAAATTGTCGTCAATTGCACTGTCGCACTTTGAAAATATCATCTTAGATGAAGTACTTTATATGGACAATGAACAGTTGGTTGTAATCAACGACTTAGCAAGTGGTTTGTTATTCCACCATTATTATAGAATTAAAAATTTACGATTCTATTTTGGTGAATCGAATGGAAAACTGTGGGTGGAAGGTGGAATCAACTTAGAACTTGAAGTTGCTAAACCGTCGGAATTGACATTGAAAAACGGAGTGAGATTTGAATATCCGAAGTACGAAGTGGAATCATTCAATCAACATCTCAGATACGTAGATTGGCACATGGATTGTGAAACTACAGTAGATAATTTGTTCGGATTAGTTGACTTGGTAATTGACACCATGTTAGAATTAAATGAGAAAGGACGTAAGAAATGAATAATCAGAGTAAACTTATCAATGACGTTGCAATAAAGTTAGCGAAAATTCGTTTCTCACAAACATTAAAACAATCACCAGTAGGTGCATTATTCATGGATGAGAATGGATATATTAACGTGGATGATATTATTAATCTAGACTATTACGGACTATCACTAATTGGTGACGCAATTGGTAGACTACCGTTAGATTACAGAGGTCATGTTGTGAAAGTTATACGATTTGATTTTTGGGAATCAGAAGATGAATTGGAAGTATTAGGTGAGTTACAGGTGGTAGTGAAACCAGTTGCACCTAAAAATGTAACTGTAATGCATGGACTTATTTATAAATCGGAAGATACACCAATGTTATTGGTTGATGGACAATACTGGCGACAAGACTGTCGTATGACAGTGAGTACTTTATGTGATGTAGCTGACATCATGGTTTACACACTGGAAGCTTTATGTAGGAAAGATTAGAGAGGTGTTCAAATGAACGAAAAAGAAATTTTATTACAATATATGAGTGGACTGGGACGAGATAAGACACGTAGACCACTATTTTTAATCGTACACGAGAATGTACAAGTTGCTGATGAATTGGCACTTCGCTTGAGTGAAGCAATGGAAAAAGAGTTTGTTCGTAAAAAGACAACGAATGCTAGTGACGGTCATGGCTTTTACGATTGGATTGACCCAGACGCTGTTTTTTCCGATGATGATGTATCAAGACATGTTGTAGGTACTGACAATGTAGACGGAGAAAACTTGTACCACGTTATCACGGACAATCAGTTAGTAAGAGCTACATTTATGGGTGTGACGCCAATTGAGATGAATAACATTTTGGATGGTGGATTCGATGAATCTCATTTTGACGACATTGAACTAAATCCGATTTATCTAAGGGAAGGGGATGTCACACAAAACATGCATCCGTATCTCGAGATTGGAGTAAGTTGTGTCGAAATCGACATGAAATTCGGTAGAAGTTTCATTGTGAAACAACTATGTTCATTGTATCGTGTTCTGGAAGTAATTTCTGGGATGTCACGAGCATATTGGGATTATGACGAGACTGCGTTACTTAATGATGAAATGATTTACTTTGCTAAGAATGGTGATAAATTCTTTGGTGATGTGACTAGTTTTGATTATAGCTTAGAACATTGTTTGTCGAAGTATAATAAATTGAACGCTCAAGCAATCATGTCGCCAAATGAGATAACAAAATCTACAATGACTCATATCTTATTAGTGGCAAGTAACAAGGAAGCATTAATTAGTATGCTGACTGTAGATATGCTTTCACTTACGCAATACGGATTGGAGCTATTAAAACTAGGGGACATTACGGAAGCTGTGTTTGAGCAACGATTAAATAGATTGTATAGTGCAATCACAACTCCAATTGATATGGAATTAGAGCGATTCGATGAGCGATTACACACATTGATGTCGAAATATCGAGATACGTTGTTGGACAAACCAACAACACCAACCATTGAGTTGAAAAAAGAACTCAATTATGTGGTGAAGTTAAACACTATTGATTCAGAGGGTAATAAACCAAAAGGTGTGGTTGAGTTACAACTATATGTTCCAGAAGATGTGGAACGACACATCAGCGACGATGATATGGGATTGTTGGTGAGTGCATTACATGCGAACATACGTTCGTTTATGGATGACCCACAAGCATATCGCAAATTATTAGAACAATAAAAATAACGCTATAGCTTAATTGCTATAGCGTTATTTTCTTTTTATAGTTGTGAAACTATCGTGCTTTGTGATTACGTTTTTTGAATACGAAGTAACCAGCTGCTCCAAGAGCAAGTACACCAGCTACTACGATTCCACCAGTAACCGCAGTATTTGTTTTTGGTAACTCAGATTTTGGTTTGACAACGTTATTTGATTTAACAACTTCATTTGGTTTAACAACTTCAAATGATTGGTCTTCATTTTTGTTATCACGTTCTTTAGAGATTACATTTTCTGTACGTTTACCATCTTTCATTTCAAATACTGTTTCGAATAATACATATTTACCAGCTGGTAAATCTTTAGTGTTTAGTGTTTCAGCATTTACAACTAATTCACCAGATTCGTCAATTGTCGCTGTTGTTTCGTAAGTTCCAACAACTTCATCAGTTCCGTATTTTGCGATTTCTAATCGAACAAATACTTGAGAACCTTTCTCGAAATCTTGATATTTAATTGTATCTGCTACTTTTCCGTCTTCTCCGACAGTTGTCACTTTCTTACCATTTACTTGGGCAATTGTGTTCAACTTAGGATTGCGGTTGTATACTGTTTCACGGTCGTTGTTCCAGTCGAAGTTTGAAGATAGGATGTTACCTTCTTCGTCAAGTAATTCTTCACCGAATACTGACCAGTGTCCGATTGTTTCTTCTAATACTGGATATTCAAATTCAACATCCATTTCGTGAGCTGTTGCTACGATTTTCTTCTCTTGAACTTGTAAACGTTGTTTTCCAGTGTCACGGTCGTTTTCGTAAGTACGAACGACGTATGTTTTACCGATGTCTAAGTTAGTTAAGTGTGCTACTTCTTTCTTAGTCTCGAACTTGTAAACAGCTTTTGTTCCAGTTTGAGCGTTTGTCGCATCAGTCTTAATTACTGGTACACGTTCATTTTGGAATAATGTAGCTGTTGCAGCAGAAGCTTTTTGTCCAGCTACGATGTCAAAGTCGATTTTCTTATCGCTTAGTTTGTATCCGTCAGCTGCTTTTACTTCACGAACGTAGTATTTACCAGCTTCTAGACCTTCAACAGTTAACAGTCCATCTTTGTCAGTTTTGAATTTACCAATAGATGATTCAGAACCATCTTCTTTGATTTGGAATACTTCAAATTCTACACCAGCTAGACCTTCTTTGTCAGTATTTGTTTTACGTAAGTAAAACGCACCTTCGGCTTCATTTGCATCAGCGACTGGTGGTGTTACTGGTGGTGTTGGTGGTGTTGGTGGTGTTGGTGGAGTTGGTGTTGGTAGTATAGATAATGATACCGAACCAATATTTCCATCTTTAATTTTGAACTCACCAACAGTTTGCGAACCAGATTTGAACCAAACTAGTGAAGCACCTTCGTATGAAGTATCAGCACTTGTAAATGTGAATGTTTTACTTTCAGCTGGAGCTTCTTGTGTTGCTGTGATTGATAATACATTACCGTTTAATGAGAATGTATATCCATCTTGCGTTGATGGAATACTTAATTTTTGAATAACGTTATTTTCGTCTGTCAACTCGATTGTTTGACCTTTTTGGATTTGATGAGATGAACCATTCCAAGATGTGAATGCTTGGTGGTTATTCACTTTTTCCATAACTTCTGCTTTGAAGTTTTCAAAGTCAGTCATTGTTAAGTCACCAGTGAATTGTTTTGGTGTATATCCCATTTCGTTCCAGATTAACGCTTGAGTCATAACTGCTCGCCAGTCACGTTTATCGGCTGAACCGTAGTAACCATAGTATGCAATTAATTCTAAACGACGGAAAGTTGCTTCGTCAATTGGGACGTTAGCTTCACCAAGATTTGTTACATCTTTAGTGTATTTTGATTCATTGTAATCATAATCTGCTCCTTCAACGACTGGTGTCCATGGGTCTAAGCAGAATACTACACGGTCATTTAGTCGTAGTACTACATACTTAGAACGACTCTCACGACCGTCACGTTCGAAGTGCATCATACCCTCGCTCCACGCATCAGTTGATTGCTGCCAAGTAATTGTATCCGCAGATACAGATGAACCATTTGCAATTGCAAATAATCCGATTGCTCCGGCTACTGATAAGCCAGAAAATAATGTTTTAGGTTTCATAAATTTAGGAAACTTCATTATTTTATTCCTCCAATTAAATTAAATTTTTAGTCATTTTAAAACTAAATGTAATCTCTATCTATGTATTATACACGATTCACAATCTGGTTGCAAGAGTTTGCGGTAATAAAAAATAAAATAAACGTTATGGACAGAATATTGACAATGTTTTTTTTATACATATATTATTTTATAGGAGTGAATAAGAATATGAAGAAAACTTTTAAAGTTACAGGTGCTACAGCTGGTACGATATTAGTAGCATTAAGCCAAATTTCACCAGCATTTGCTGATGAAGTGGCTAAAAATAAAGTTGATGTGAAATCTGAACAACTGGATGCTGTTTTAAAAGAAGCAGCGGAGAATGGTTTTACAATTACAACAACTAAAGAAAAACGTGTTGCGAAAACACAAGAAGAATTCGAAAGACTTAAATCGGAAGCGAAAGCTGAATTAGATACATTAGCTTCTACAATTCAGAGAAATGTTGACGCTGATAAACAACATAAAGTGAAAGTGAAAGAAGCAGTTGACAAAGTTAAAAATGAAGAAGAAGCAATCAAAGCACAATTTCCATTGATTGCTGAAAAAGACGGTGTTCGTGTGTACGGTAAGTTCAATGAAGAAAAGAAAGGTTCTCAAGCTTACTATGAAAATATTCATGCATTCACGGACCGTGACGACATTACACCAATCAAGGATGGAATTTATGTACGTCAAGATTCTGAGATAACAGCAGAAGATGGGACTAAAATTTCTAAACCAAGTAACACATTGGGTTATACATTCTTAGGCGAGGAAGGTAAATTACCTACTGGGTCTAAAGTCAAAGTATCACACGTTGCTGACACATTGGATGGTAAACGAGTAGACGCACATCTTGAATTAATTAAATTTGGTAATAGATTCACTAGCGATGATGGATTCAAAAAATTCATTGACTCTAAAGGTGAAGCTGGTGCGACTCTAGACGACAACGCTGGTGTGACATCTGGTAAGGGATACACTCAAGCTGCGATAACATTAGACAAAGAGTCAGGAATCTTATACTTCTATGCGTTTGATTCTGGTGGATATACTTACAAAATTACTTATAAAACAGAAGATGGTTCTACAATTAATCCAATGAGTGCACTAGTAAACGTTGATATCGACTACAATCAAGGTATTGCAACTTCTGAAAGGAACTTAATTACTGGAATTTTATCTCCAGAAAGTGAATTAACTTCTGGGGACATCTACGACACAGTGGGTAATTCTTACAAGAATGCGCAATATGACCATAAAGGAATTGTAGCGGACTACGATAAATCTATCCCACAGGGTTCAGGTATATTCATTACGTCAGGCGGAGAATTCGAATATAGTCACTTCTTTGCGTCAGACAATGCAACTCCAGCGGATAATGTAGAATACACGAATAATCGTATGAAGCTTAATGAATCAGTTTCAATGGCTGCAGGATTGTTCTCTAAAGATGTGAAAGTAAACTTACACACTCCAGAAATTCCAACAGCTCCAGCTATCGAGAAAGAGTTTGAAGCTAAAGAAATCGAAGTGACACTAGAACAACAACCAACAACTACTTATGTTGACGAAAACGGAAAACAATTATTACCACCAGAAAAAGGTGAGAAAGATAAGAAAGATATTCCGGGATACAAGTTTGTTGAGACGAAGAAAAAAGAAAATGGTGACACTGAACACGTTTACAAGAAAATTCCAAAAATCACAACATACATTGATGAGAACGGAAAAGAATTACTTCCACCAGAAGAAGGTGAGAAAGGTAAAAAAGATATTCCGGGATACAATTTCGTTGAGACTAAGAAGAAAGAAAATGGAGACATCGAACATGTCTACAAGAAAGTTTCGAAAATTACTACTTATGTAGATGAGAACGGAAAATCATTACTTCCACCAGAAGAAGGTGAGAAAGACAAGAAAGATATTCCGGGGTACAAGTTCATTGAAACTAAGAAGAAGGAAAATGGTGATATTGAGCATATCTACAAAAAAGTTTCAAAAATCACTACTTATGTAGATGAGAACGGAAAAGAGTTACTTCCGCCAGAAGAAGGTGAGAAAGATAAGAAAGATATTCCGGGATACGAGTTCGTTGAAACTAAGAAGAAAGAAAACGGTGATATTGAACACGTTTACAAAAAAGTTTCAAAAATCACAACTTATGTAGACGAGAACGGAAAAGAGTTACTTAAACCAAAAGAAGGAACTCACGATAAAGAAGTCATCGACGGATACGAGTTCGTTCGTACTGTCAACAAACCAAACGGTGACGTTGAGCACGTTTACAAGAAAAAATCTACAGAGAAAAAACTCCCAGCAACTGGTGGTGGAATCGCTGGAGCAATTGCTGCTTTAGCAGGTCTAACAGGTGTTGGAGCTTACTTCTCTAAGAAGAAAAAACGCTAAAATTTTTAGAATGACTCTTAAATAGAGTCATTCTTTTTTATTCTCCAAGTCTGTACACGGTCACAGAAATCATGGTATAATATAAGAAAGCGAGGTGACATAACACATGGAAACATTACGTGAGAAAGCAAGTTACTCAAACATCGTTGACAAAGAAGATGTCAAAGAAGTGTACAAAGGATTCAATATTGTGGAAGACAATCGTGGATTCACGTCACACGAACAAGTTGACGAATTCATCGCTAAGAGTTTAGCGTCAAATACAAAAGAACAGAAAGTGAAATAGTTCACAAACTAAATCAGTCATTCAATCATTGACATCAAAATTGTGGGACACACACATTGACAATCAACGATTCAATGACTGATTTTTGTGTGTTCTTAAAATTTTACATTCCAATTCTCATGTGCTATAATAACTATATAAATTAAAAAAGTTAAGGAGAAATGACTATGTTAATTTTAAGAAGTGAACAAGACTTACCAGTATCAATCAGACACGTCTCACACTTAATTACAAGTGCACAAGTAGACATCCGTGTTGCAATCATGGAAGACACAACTGTACCAAGTCGTATTCGTACAGCATTTAGCGAAACTGCTTTAGTACACCAAGGTCTTGCAAATAAATTACATAAGATTGGAGAACTTGAATCGTTCAATATTAATACGTATCGTAAACGTATTTTGACGTTAGAACAATTGTATCAGGACGGTCATCGCAATCTTATTCGTATCGCTAATGAGAAATTACCAAAAAGTAGTGAATTACGTGACACGCTTTTACCACTCTTAGTGAAAGAAGCAGAACGTCAATGGTTCGATGAAATTCAAGTGTCATCTTCATATCGTATGGAACGTATTCAAGCATTACTTGATGCTAAATCATTATCACAAGTGACTGCGATTTTACCAATTGACGGATGGACTCCGTATGATTTCGTAAGTGAAACATTACGTGACATTGGATTTGCACCAGTGATTGTGAGTGAGTTTGACAAAGTACCAACGAAAGAAACTCCGTTCGATAAATTTATCGAAAAGAACGAGAAGACATTCTTAGAAATGCTTAAATTACGTGTGGCACATGAAATGACTGAGATTTTTGTACCAGTAATGCGAGATGAGTATCGCAAACTATTCGTACCAAACGATGATGTTGAGATTTTAAATGCAAACTGTCCAGAAATCATCAAAGCAGCTGCTAGTCGTGGTGCTGGAGCAAAACTAATCAAAGAATTCTTCGAGTCTGAGGTCACTCGTGCTCGTGAATATCTAGAAGAACGATAAAATAAAAGACCGCATGGTAATCAACATCTTGTTGACTCGAATGCGGTCTCATCATCTATTAGTTTTTACTATATACAGCATCGAAGTTGAACTCAACTTCGTATTTCGTATTTTTAGTGGTTTCACGCCAGTTCGTGCTATTGTACGTAACTTTCTTGACAATCACTTTGTTAATGCGAACATTACGATTTACTGTTGCTTGTGTATAGATTGACATTGGAGCACGGTCATTATATGTAATCTTTACTGGTTCAGATAACTCAAGAGAGAAATCATCTGTTCGTAAAGTTTTCATACGTGGGAGTAAATCAAATTCAGATTTAGTATTATCCGTGAACTTACGTACTTCAAAATCATCAATCCAAACATCTTGGTCTGACTCTTTGTCATAGACTACAAGTTCTTCTGTGGATGTCACGGTTACAACTGGATTGAATTCGTTGTGAAGTAATTGGATACTCACACAAGCTACTGTAAAAATAATAAACGAATAAATAAATTTATGCTTTTTGAATTGCCAAATCGAAAACATTCCGATTAGCAAAAGAGCGATATAAGTAAAACTTCCAAATGTTTGAATAAATAATTGTGTCATAATCGACACCTCCGTTTTGATTTGTTACTATTATTATAGCACATTTTGAAATTGAGTACAGACTTAAAAGAAAGGACGAATAACGATGGAAAAACAAGTTTTAATCAGATTTATTTTTGAAGAAACGACAATCGACGATGGTAATGCAAATGTGTTTCCCGGAGTTGAATTGGACGCTGAAACGAACGAAGACATTTACGACATCGTTCAGAACGGATTGAACAATCCACAAACATATAAAGAATTGTTACAAAAAGTAATTAAACACAATGTTAAACTTTTCGAAAAGCGTGTAGAACCAATCTTAGCAGAAGATTTGAATATTTACGACGTATCAATCGTAGACGTACAAATTCTTGATAATTGCGGATTTGGAGTGACTTATAGAAGTAAAGTAGACGAGCACGAGACTAATGAACGCTTTGCGTTCTGGTCAGACGCTATCGAAGTTCAAATTCCATGTAAGTTCTTGGATGACCGCTTAACTGGTGACGATATTATCATGTCATTGACAGACGTGATGATTGAAGTAACATTCAAATAAAAAACAAGACTAGAGAATTTCTCTAGTCTTTTTGTTTTGTTTTATTTTTCATCTAACAAGCTTGTGAAACTATTCACAGAGATTCCAAATGATGAGAAGTCGATAGAGTTCTCTTCTTTTTGATTCACAATTGGAATTCCAGTGATGTTCGAGAATTCCACCAAGTCAAGCATAGAGCTTGCTTTACGTAACACTAACGCAGACATTTGTGATTGGTTCACTTCGTCTGGTACACGACCACCAATCTTGAAGTTTGTTAACACAAACAATCCATTCATGTAAGTACCGAATGCGAATCCACGGTCATTGTCAATGTGGTGTTTAGATGAAAAAATCACTTCTTTCGGTTCGATTGCTACATTTGAATTTCTCAAATCTGGAATATTTGTTGTTCCAACAAATACTGTCACATCACAATCTCTGTTGCTATATGGATTAATTGAGTACGTATGAGCGACATTGTCGTTCACTAACATCATCTCAGCTGCCATACCAGCACTATTTGTGCAAGTCATGTCACCACTGTACTGAATGTCATGTAGATTTGAATGACTGTAGTATCCGATGTGGTATCCATCGAATGTATCCACATGTAAGTCCATGTCCGTATTTTTCGTCCAGTACATACCAATCTTACATGGTTTTGGTGCACGTACCACAGTATACATTGGATATTGACCGATAAAGTTCTTCACAGACGTTGGCATTGCGATTGCAATGTTTTCTTTCTCAGCGTCTGGTAAGTAAATGGTCACATCTTTATCTTTATATCGACGAGCAAGCTCGTTGTTGATTTTCATCAATTCCATCAACACTCGTGCGTTGTCTACATTCTCGCCAGCGTTGGCTTTAATGAATGCACGACCATTACGAACACGATAAATCTGAGCGTCTCCGTCTTCGATTAACAATTTCTCACGTAAGTAGTTTGAAATTTTAATCAGTTGATAGATGTCCACTTTAGTATAATCTGTATCTTTTTCAAGAACAGTTGTTGACGCATGGTTGATTCGAACTTTATCTGACAAACGTTTCATTCCATTGACGATTGGACGCAATTCTGGAATGTGTTTTCGAAGCATTAACCACACTCGACGGTTCGGTCTGAAATGCAGAGCGAGACTCTCAAGCGAACCGCAGTTCGCCAAGTAGTCGTTTACTAACGCCACAATTTTAGAGCGTCGACTCGCATTTAATTTTAAACGAAACTCTAAATCTTTTAATTCTTCATCCGATTTGATGAACATTGATTTGTCAGTAATGGCGTAATACAATTGCGTTACAAATAATTGCGCATCGTCTACAGCACGGTTTTTACGTGTGTTCAACACAATCGCTAACTCTCTGTTTGCGATAAGTCTTGTATTCACATTGTAATGTTCTAAAGCGTCAGCTAATTGCTCAACATCTTCACTTGGAACAGCCAATGATTGTGAAATGAGTTGTTGTAATGCGTCACGAATCTCATCTCTCGTAGACACTTGAATGATTGTTTTTAGCGCACTTGTGAAAGAATTCACAACATCCGATAATACATCATTTGGAATTTGTTGTGTTTCGTAATGAACATCACGGTCTAGTAAAAACTCACCAATCGTCAATTGTAGTCGTTCTTGCATTGACTCATAAAATGTTGAGTTCGCTGCTTGCATATCGAATTCATATAATTTATCTAAGATGTCGAATGTCATAGCATCCACGTTTGTGAATGGTTGCACAAGCACACCACGATTTAATAATTTTAGACCGTAATGTTCACGAGTGTTCGACAACTTAGCGTTATCCACTTCAATTCGTTTTAAATATTTTGCTGTAATATAATTCAAGTTCATGTTTATTCCCCTTTTTGTTTTGAAAATTCTATGTATTAAAAAAATACCCCGCTAGTTGTAAAGATTCGCCCAATGATTCAAATAAGGAACAACTTTTTGCGATAGGTATTTAATCATTGTTGCTAGACGTAAATTATCTTTAAATGCAAAGTAGAATTGTAGGAACGCCTTATTGCAACTATGTATTTATTATAACACGTTTCTCAGTCCGTGTACAGACCTAAATTGAAAAAATTTTTACAAAACGTGCACAAAACAGCACATCTCGGAAAAGTTGAATGTAATAAAAAATAAACAGAAATTTTAGGAGATGTTTTTTGGTGTTTGGTTTATGAGATGTGCTGTTTCTTGCACGTTTTTGATTAATGATTTCTTGCAAATTCTATCATGTTATAAAAATCCGTAGCGACGTGTTTTGACTCCTCAAGTGTCAAGCGGTCGTACTCACCACTCAGACCGACATATAACATCAAGTCGATATATCCACGGTATCCACTTTCAGTCTCAATTTCAAACCACACATTTTTCGGTAGTTCATTAACTCGAATCGATGATGCGTCAATGCGAATGCGACTTGTCCAAGCTCGGAATTCAGTTAACGTTGAGTGTTCTCTTTGTTCAAATACTCCACCACCACTAGTTTCGTAACGACTATCGCTGTCCTTGTTGTAATAGAAAGACACAGAAGCTGGTCTATCTTTGTTAGCACACTTAAACTGTAAACCAGTGATTTTAATTGGAGCGACAAATCGTTTCCCCATGTGCGAAATCTCTACTCGTAATACTGCATTTACAATGAATGCTAGAAAATTGATTTTTGATTCAATTGCTTCTAATCGATTTGTGAATTTATCCACAAATATACTTGTACCCGTCTTGAATGAATTCGCATCCTCAATAACTACAGATTCGTCTTGAGTGCTTACGACACGTAAGTTGACCGCTAGAGAATTACCGTTATTTTTCATGCGATAATCTAATGTTAGTTGTTTCTTGTTCAATTTATCTTCTAATAGTTGGATTTTGTTTTCTAAAGATGTATTAGATAGAAAACTCCATTTTTCACATGTTGTCATTGTTTCAACCACTTTCTTATTGGTTTGATTTTAATATATTTTGTTTTAAGTTTTCAATTCAATGGGTGACAATAATTGCACCCCCCTGCTAATAGCATTCACATCTCCAACATTTGATTTAGTGTTTAATTGAGATGCCCCGTCACTAATTAGGATTTTACATCTCCGTCGTCAGATTGTGACAATACTTCGAAGTAAAACCTCCTGATAACAGCATTTACACATCCAAATGATTGGAGCTAACTGTTCATACCAGTAGTCTGTTTGTTGTTAAACGAACATGTGTTCACCATTGCATTTCAAACTAGAGCACAGTATGAATTGAGTTATTATCTACCAAAGAGTCCAACGACTCTATTAACGATAGACTAAAGACGTCTGTAAATGTACGCCTGTATGTATTTAATTTTCATTTATTATTATTTACTTATGTAAGTGTATTAAATGGAATAGTTCCAAAACACATCTGTTTACACATACTTAAATCTCGAGCATTTGCGACTGTGTTAGATAGAATAGCTCCAACTCGAGAAACTATTTAATTAAACTAGCAGACTACTTTTGCAACTGTGTCGAATAGAATAGTTCCAAAACCGCACAAAACTCAGATGCACAAACTTATGCCTTTTGCAACTGTGTCAAATAGAATAGTTCCAAAACAAACATCGGAAGAAAGGAACCTTTTATTATCATTTGTACCTGTGTCAAACGAAACAGTTCCAAAACAAACCTTTGCAAACTATCTCGATATTCTCTCATTTGTACCTGTGTCAAACGAAACAGTTCCAAAACTGAGAGTTCGCTTGATAGATATCTGAAAATCATTTGTACCTGTGTCAAACGAAACAGTTCCAAAACTTCATCACCTTTCGTCGTCACTTCTACGTCCATTTGTACCTGTGTCAAACGAAACAGTTCCAAAACCTCGTAATTCACTATTCAGTTTTCAACAGTTAACTATCAATATCAGTAGTCCGATTGTCGTTACACGAGCGTAATCTCATCATTGCGGTGCAATCTAGAGCACAATATTGAGTGAGTTATTATCCAACAAAGAATCCGATGATTCTATTAGCGTTGGACTAAAGACGTCTACAAATGAACGCCTGTTTTATTTATTTAATTTTCTTTAATCATATTATAAATATCAGAAACGTTTCTGATGATTTTACGTGTTTTTCGTATATGTTCAGCTCCAAGACTATTAAACTGTTTTCGGACTCTAACATCAATGTCGAATTCGAAATCTCTTGGTAAATAATCATTAGAACTCCACACCTCGTGTAATGGGAATATTTCCACGTTGACATCTTTGTGAATTCCACTTAGATATATCGAACATGTTTTTACTTCTAAATCCCCAATGTACAATTGCATTTCAACACCTCTTTTATCTGAGTTGATGGTGAACGAAGAGTCTCCAATCTTATTACCATTTCCATCTGTAATATCCGCTGTAATACAACGTTGATTTGAGATTCCACTAGATAATGTTACTTGTGTGAAGTTAATATGTTTCTTCTTACTCCCAGTAGCTAGAACTTTCGTCACAAATACCATCAGTTCAGCCACGTCAAATAATTCATGGAATGCAAATGGAAATTCTGTCCACAAATCAAAGTGTCCAGCATCGTCAATTGCACTAAACTCATAATCGTAAAGTATTGACACATTGTTTTTATCATCAGAGATTGCGAAATAAAACACGTGTGGTTCATCCTCATACTTACTTGGAGTTACATGTAACTTCAATCCGTATGTGGATAACATCTCTTTAACATCCTTGTATTCTTTAATTAAATCTTTATCTAATGTTTTAATTAATTCTTTTTCATTCATTTTAATTCTCCATAATACATCTTGACAAGCAAACGTCCTACGCTTGCCTTTTACAACTACATCAAATCAAATAGTTCAAAAACTTCATCTCTCAAGCACGAATCTCCCCAAACCTTTTACAACTGTGTTAAATCGAATAGTTATGAAACTAGAAACGTAACAGAGTTAATACAATGGGTCTTTTACAGCTGCGTTAAACCGAACAGTCCTAAAACTCAGATGACAACTCACTCTTTTACAACTGTGTCAAACAGGACAGTTCCAAAACACTAAAATGAGAAGTTCGAAGCATTTAGACTTTTACAACTGTGTCAAACAGAACAGTTCCAAAACTTCTGGAAGTGATGGTTCAACATCATGGAACTTTTACAACTGTGCTAAATCGAACAGTTCCAAAACCTCGTAATCATAGTAACTATTCAATTTTCAACAGCTGGATGTCATTATCAGAAGTCCACTTGGCGTTAAATGAGAAATCTCACCATTGCGTTTCAAGTTAGAGTTCAATAATGATTTATCCATTGTCTGACAAGAAATCCGATGATTTCATTGGCGTCAGACTAACGATGAGTGTAAATGCCCACCGAAATGCAGCTTCAAACTACATTTAATTAATAATATAAATATAATATATTGTAAACTACTTACATGTAGTGAGTAGAAACCCACTCATGATTAAATCATAACATAACTTTCATTTTGAGTACAGACCTGTTTCTTAAATTTATCAACTCCAGTTGATTTCAATTTCGATTCAATCTTCTGCACAGCTACGTCATGATGTTTCACAAATCTGTCAAATTTACGATTCGCTTCACTAATATCCACGGTCTCACCATCTGGTGTTACACACGATAACAAGAACGCAGAGTATAAGTCACGTTGTACTAAATTTCCGTCAATCTCTTTTGTACGAGTTGATAACGATACTTTGTTGTACTCACCAGTTGAATGGTCTAGTTGTGAAGCTTTGATTGTCCATGTATTTGCGTCAATGAAGTTCTTACCTGCATATTCTGTTTTGTATTTCAACATTGATACCCACATTGCTGGAGCACGATGTCCAATCGATTTACCAAAACGTTTCTTGCGAGCAATCTTACCCGTTTTTTCTGAAACTTTTGTTTCTTTCGCACGAGCTGCTAATCCTGCAAAATTCATTTGTTCCACTACAAACGTGTCACCTAATGATAGTACGTGATTCGTCTGTGTTTGGTGTGAAATCTTGCGAGTCTCAGCTTGTTTACGTTTAATATCTGCAAGTTTAGCTTTTGTTTGTTTATACTTTTTAGACTCATACCATACTTTACGTCCAGCTTTAATTGTCCCATTTTCGTTAAAGTTATCTGGATTGTTCGCTCTACGTTGACGGTCAAGTTTACGCTCTAGTCGACGAATCTCACGTTCGTGCAATTTCACGTTTGGTGCTAACTCATCTAAGCGTACTTCCACGTCGCTTGAAACAGCGACCGTCGATGTACCAATATCGATACCGACTACACCTTGCATTGAATTACGATATTTCGTATTTGGAGGTGTTCCATCTAAAATCAATTGAGCGTAATAATTTACTTTCCCGTATTGTTCACGACGTACTAAACGTACATATTTTAACGTATCACGTAACGCCTGGTATTCGTACTCGTCGTTTTTAAATTGAATTTCGATTTTCATACGATGAGTCTTATTCCCGACTTCAATCGTATTATTTCGGAATGCGACCCCAGTATTATTTTTACCCTCAAATGAGTCAATCATTCTCGGAAACTCTACTCTACGTGCTTTTCCGAATTTCACTTTAGAATACGCATCCCAAGCTCGTGCTCCGAGCTTACCAGCTGCGTCTGATGGAATGTGTAATGAGTAGTTACGTTCATTTCGATAATCATTCGAAAATTTAGTAAACGTAAACTTACCACGCAACTCATATTTCTCATCCAATTGCTTTAAGATTTCATTACGTTCCTTACCCTTCGGTAACTTGTAAGCTTTTTTATACAACGGGTCTTTCTTTTGTTTACGAACACGTTTTAAAATCTCGTGTAACGTCGCACGATAAATGTCCGTTGCTTGTCTAAAGCGTTTATTCAATTCATGACGTTGTTGTTTCGTCGGTTTTAGTTTTAGCGTGTATACGTACATTTATTTTCTCCAATCTCATAATTTCTCTAAATATCGAATCGCTTCGATAACATCTTTCGCTGAGTCTCTTGAAGCACCAATTGTTAGACGTTCATATTCTTTGGTCAGCGTTCCACTAACAGTCAAAGTGTCAAAGCCATCAATACGGTCTAGATTTAATCTCAGTTTGAGTTCTTTCGGTAAGTCTGAAATACCAACCGATGTAGTCTCTGTGTCCAAATCCTCAATATCTAGAATTAGTTCTACAGAGTTGATAGCTTTACGATAACTGAAAGTTCCACCGCCGAAAGCGTAAATGCCACGTTCGAACACAAATATCACTTCACCATCATCGGTTTTGCGACTACATTTGAATGTTAAATTTCCAACTAGTAAATGTTCATCTAATTCTTTCATTTTAGAAACGGACTCAACCACGAATGCTAAAAACTCAGCACGATTTGCGACAATGCGTAGTCGATTTTTCATGGTTTTTACAAATGAATCTGCAGTAGTATTGATTGATTTGTCATCAACAATAAAGATACCATCATCATATGAACTCACGACTTTCAACGTCACATGGTGACGCTTAGTGTCGTCCATTGAAAAACCAAGATGAATTCCGTGATTTAATAACTTAGAATTTACGACCGTAACTTCATTCAGCAATTCTGCATTTGTCATCCACGAATCATTTCCAATAATCATCTTTACTACCACCATTTCTTTGTTATTTTACGTTTTCTTTAATATATTTCTTAAACTCCACTGTTGGAGCAAAGAATACAATATAAATCCATCCAGACTCTAGTACAAAAGTCGATTCATTTTCGATTAGACCGTTCTCGATGAGCAATTCTGCATATTCAAGCTCATCGCTTCGGATTTGAACAAATTCATCACCGTTCACATCAGCTTTTGTTACGTCACCGTGATTTGTTGTGATAATCGCTGGAAACTCATCGTCTGGTTCACCCATCAAAATCGCAATAAAATCACTACTCTCATATCTTGAAAATGTGAAGTTATATTTCTCACCACGAAATTCAATATTTTCTAATTTCATAATCATAATCTCCAGTTCTTTGTTTTTGTTTTTATCATTACATTCAAATCGACGTTCAATGCTACTTGAGTCTCGCCAGTAACTCAAGAGTTTTTGTTGTGTATTAGTTTATTTGTCGCAAAACTACACCCACACAGAAAGGAGGTCTTAGTGAATGGACGCTCACTAAATATACTTCAATTGTTTTCGCTTTTGATTTTTTACTTTTATGCATTTAGAAATTCTCGTTAATGTTAAAAGCATCGAACGCCGATTTCAATATAATGATATGTTGTGTAACTACTTATCACATTGAAGCAAGTGACAATAAATAAATCGTCTCGGTTTTAGTGGAATATCATTTGCACCTATATCAAATTAAACAGTTGCATCAAACTTTGTAAGTTACCATTCGATTCTCAATAGTCAACTGTCAATATCAGTAGTTAGATTGACGTTAAACGAATATGTATTCGACATTGCGTTTCAATCTAAAGTACAATATTGAGTGAATTGTCATCTAACAAGAAATCTAGCGATTTCATTAACGTTAGACTAAAGATGTCTGCAAATGGACACCTATTTTGATGTAATGATATTTTAATGTCTATCTCAATTGTTGAACAACAACATGTCACTCGCTTGAACATGATAAGTAGTACCTCATCACATTCATTAGTATATCACATTTTCAATTTGAGTACAGACCTAAATCGCAAAAATTTTAAAAATCTTTCGATTTATGTTTTCGCTTACGAGTGTAAGTCTTTTTCGATGGTTTTACGTGTCCACCTTTACGTCGAAGGTGTAACAATAGTTGCAACTCATCGTCCGTATATTTAATTTTTCGATTTGGTTTGAATTTCATCATTTACACCTCGCTTGTTTCACGTGCGATGCCAGCGCAACGTTGTTGTGTTATAGTCGCACGTTTTAGACTGTTTGTCGTAAGTAATATAATATGGTAATCAATACACCTGCAAACAATGACATCTTCATTAATAATTTCAACATGTAAAGCCAATTACGAACAAAATAGTCTTTAGTGAATTGACCAATACTTATACCATCACCTATAACATCACTGTGGTTGTAGATATACGAAAATGTGACACTAATCGGAAAAGCGAACAACCACGATATTATATTTACTTGCACAAAAGTCACAGCACTAAAGAATATCGCTGCTTTGAAAAATTCGATTATTTGTGCTATCATCTATTGTTTCTCCTTACTTTAGTATAATTGTCGTAAATAAATTAATAGTGTGACACCAATACCAGCAATCGCTGATACTTTCAACATCGTCACCAACATGTCGACAAAAGCTTCTTTGAAGAACTTCTTCGTTGCTTCCCATTCACTTACGTTGTCAGTCATCGAATCAAACATGATTCCGATTGGTACAACAATGATACTTACCATCACGAAGTATAAAAACGTCATTCCGGTGAAAAACGTTAGTTTATACAATATTTCAAATACCCACTCCATTGAATATCATTACTCCTTACTTTCACATCATTTGTCTTAAATAAATTAATAATGTAGCACCTACTCCGGAGATTGCTGAGAATATCACCATCACTACTAGAAGTCCAATGACATCTTCTTTTAAAAATTTCCGAATTGCTTTACTACCACTCTCGTGACCATTGAACTCCAAGAACCACGAAGTACCCATTGGTAAACCAAGACCCATCGCTAGTATTAAATATAAAAACATCATACCACTAAGTAATACTACAGTTTGTAATACTTCAATTACTAATTCCACTTTCTAAATCTCTCCTTACTTCTGAATCGGTACAAAAACACCACATGTATATAACAGAATTGTGAGTAGTAACCAAACCACTACAGCAATCACAATTTGACGTTTTCGCTTTTGCGTTAGTTTTCCGAATGTCTTTTCCACAATCTCACTTGGAGTGTGACCAGACATTCCGAGGTGATACACAAACGACCATAATGTCACTAAAATGAGTGTCGCACCAACTACGAATACCACAACAACAAGTGACATGATTAACTGAAACCAAATGTTCTCTTGATTTAAAACTATCATCGTTATTTCTCACTCCTTAATTAAATGGTGCTAAAGCACCCGGTAATAGTACAATCATCCAACTTAAAACGCAAATAAATACTACCCACAATAAGAAACGTCGTTGTTTTGGTGATAATTTTTCAAATTCACGGTTGATGACATCTTCAAAAGTATCTTCATCTGATTGACGCTCACCTAACCAAACCGCAACTGAAACAAACGCCATGAAAGTCGTTAGACTCACAACTAAAATCCAAGCAGTTGTGAAAATGATTTGAATAATAATGTGTTGTTGACTAATCATTGAAACCATCTAATACCCCCAGTTTTGCAAGCATCATCGCACCATCAAATCCCGGATATTTTACAAGCACGTCACTTGCTAGTACCACGGTATCGCAAAAGTGTTGTACTTCTTCTAATTCCAAGTCTAACAATGAATAATCGTTGTCTTCCCAAAACTTAACTTTATCACCGGTCACACCAAAGAAAATTCGACCATATTCATCAATTGTGAATCTTTCACCAGTTGGTGATTCCGCCATGTCATGCAAATTTTTAATCTTTAATTTGTTACTGATGATTGCAAGTGCTTCACTTTTAGTCATTTCTTTCTCCATTCATACCACCTCATTTAGAAAACTTTCATCTTCAAAATCTCAGACCAACGTTTTGCAAATTCAAGAAAATGTGATAACTCGTCAATTGTCAAGTCTAAAACTGAGTATTCGTTTTCTTCCCAAAATTTAAGTTTATCTACATCTACGTTAAAACAAATACGAGCAAAATCATCTTGTGACATTTTCGACTTATCACGCAATTCTTTAATTTTCACTGCATTATCTAATCTTTCATTCATTTCGCTTTCAAAGTCACATCTAAACATAGTTAACAGCTCCTTATTTTCATCTTCATGAACTAAGTATAACAGATTTTCAATTTGAGTACAGACCTAATTTTAAGAAAGATTGTGAAAAACTTCACTAACTGATTGTGATTGCGAAACCACATTGTTACTTGAATGTCTTGCAACCAAGTAATCAACCGACATCCAACCAACAACCACAATGACAATTATAACCACAATATCTCTAAACTTCCCAGCGACATCCGTATCGCTTGCACCTAATTTAAAAATCGCAACCACCAAGTAGAATCCAACCATGGTCAACTTAACCATATCCGGTGATGTCACAACGTAGTTGTAAAAAGCTCCAATTATCTCGTTTGCACTCGAACCAGTAGCATGAAGACCAGTTGTGATTAAAAATAATACAAGACAGAGACCTAACATACATAACCCAACAAAAGAAAGTACCTTCATAAATTCATCCAATTCCGACATCAAAAATCACCTCCGTTATAAATATTGTGAAAAGATTCACAAATAGTAAACATCATCTAACACCCACGATATAAGCCACAACTACAAAAATCACACCAACTATTAGAGTCCATCCCACATATCGTTGAATCATCTCGTCTCTTTCGGTTAATGATAGACCATCGTTAATTTCAGCTCTCCATTTGTAGTACTCATATAAACGATTGTATTTAAAAAGTAGTACTCCCAAAAATGGAATACTAGTTAGTAAAAATTTCAATTCCATTCCCATTTTCTATCACATCCTTCCATTTATTGCTAATTGATATGCAAAAACAAGTGGAATCTCCAATAATAGGTACGCCCACGTGTATCGTTTCACACTTAACCAAACACTTAGTCCACTCTTACGATTTTTCATATATGTATGAATTGACATTCCAACTATAGCAATCATCCATAGTACTGCAAACCAAGAACTAATTCTTGATAACAAAATATTAAATGACGCAAGAGCTACTACTGCTGATGTATGCCCACCTGAGCCACTAGTGATTCTAAACAACGTCATTCCCAAAACAAACATGGCGAACCCAATCACAAACACGTCCCAAGATGTAAATTCTTTTTTCATCAACGATTAACTCCTTTCTATCGTGCAACCTACCGAGAAAGCACTTCCAAGTAGACCCAATAAATATATGCGACCGCAATGGCATAACGTATCAAAAATGATAACACGTACCCAGTAGTTAGTTGTTCCTCTTTCCACTTGGTATACATATCGTAAATCCCACATGCTGGTATTGCTACCACGAAAAACAGTAACATGTATTGTGCTGTTATCTTCCCCAAAACTTCAAACTCCATCAACTCACATCCTAGCATTCTATCAAGTCCATGATTTAACAATCACCACAGCTGGAAGTCTGTCGTAAGATACTTCACTCATGTTCAAAGTACCCTCATAAACAAAGTATGTTACAAAGCCAAGCACTATCCATAATAACACCATCATCATTACTTTCTTTTTAGTCATGTTTCCAGCTTTCCACTCAGTCCAAATTTCATAAACCGACAAAATAAACATCACTACCATTACAATTACAATAAAATACGGCATGACTTTCATCAACAATTCTGCTAGTTTACTGAAAAACCCTCCACTAACATTCCTCGAAACATTTTCACTACTTGGACTAAAAATACCTAGCATCACTCTTAACATGACAGTAAGAAGAAACGCTCCGAAAAATACATCCCTTCAACTAAATTTCTTTTCATCCATCAAATGAATCCTCCTAATCCAATCAATACCTTATACGTAGTATCATAATCACCATTGATTATCAAAGACCAGTATGCACACCCAGAAAGTAGTACAATCATTATCATCAAAGTAACTATTTCAGTATCGACATTTTCATTTCCAGAAACCTTAGTCACGAGCCTATAAATCTTACTCAATAAACAAACCGAAGCAATAAGTATCAATCCAACAGCTGCCCATCCGTATAAGTGTATCGTGCTGCTTTCTACTTGTGTCGACTTAGACATTAGATTACCCGTTACAACTAACATAACTAGCGTTAGCACAGCTAGAGTGCCTGTCATACTCAAATCATTATTTCTCATTGAATCAAACCCCCTAAATAAATCGTCTCTTTTTGTACTTCACGAATGTACACATAATTGTCAACTTTACCAAAGAATACATAAGCTGCAATCAATAATCCAATTACGAGAATAGTTCCAAACACAATAAAAACTTTACTATCTTTGTTATTTCTTAATGCTAAAAGTACCATTAACAGCACACAAATAGCTACAATCACTATCGTCCAACCGTACGCTTGAAATAAGAAATTCATCCGTTGTGTGTACGTTGAAAAACTAGTGTAAAATACCCAAACAATCACGGTCACAATCCCGGATAATAACATTGCAACTCCTAATTTATTTTCTTCCATCTTTAAACCTCCAATTTTAAATAACTATGCATAGTGCGTGCACAGCCAATAAATGCAAAACACAATAGCTAAAGATAACATTACTTGTGCAATTCTATAAGTTATTCTCTCGCATTTCGGTGGCTCATAAATTCGTAGTTGTAACTCAAGTATTACAATAAGCAGCAAACATGATAGTGCTCCATACACACATGCACCCACGCTGTTTGCTAACATAATTTCTTTAAACCCATTACTCATCTTAATCCTCCAATCACAAAACGTCACGTATGGTGCGTGAATATCCAATAGACCAATGATACTAATGCGATGAAAAACATCAATTGTGCAATTCTCATGAATTTGCGGTCTGACTCTGATAATTGTCCTAGTTGTATGAAAATCTCAGTTGCAGCTAGTCCACCCACAAGTACAAATCCACCACAAATGTACCCAATAATGTTAAACGATAACATCAGTTCTCTAAGTTCGTTACTCATGTGTCATCACCTAAAATGACGATAGTGATTCAGTCGCTGACATACCTACGTAATTGTACACCACAGAGACCAGAACTAATAGAATCGCTAACAACACACCATTCACAAACTGGCGTACATGATATTTCACTTCCGACTCTGTTTTTGATTGTAATGCTAATCGTAGTCCACTAAGACCGTATCCGAGCGCCATCGATGAACCAACCAATCCACCGTATTTGATGATACCACTCACGTACACGATAGCACTGTCAACGTCAAGAATTGCTTTCACGATTAATCGAATAATCGTCGCTAACATCAACGAACAGAAAATCCAACTGATGAATTGTTTCTTCGTCATCTCTACTTTTTCATTCATACTATTTTTACACCTTTCATTTCAACTATCGCTTACTAGACGAACTGCGGTCGTTTGCATTGCGAAACATCGAATCGTTTTTCAAAATATCTAAAATCTCACGAATCGACAGCTTACATTCCAATAACTCATGCAGCACGTCCACGTGTTTCGATTGCATAATTTCCAACTCTCGTTCTAATTGAACGATTCGATTGCGAAGTTTTAAGTTTTCTTCGATGAGAGTTTTCATTACTTTGTCTTTATTGCTAGACATTTGCATCGCTCTCCGTTCTACATGTGAACTCGTCTAGAAATTGAACGTACGTTGTACGCAACATCATTTAGAGTTGACATCACTCTAGATAATGTTTGTTCTAATTCACTAACTTGATTTGTCAACTTATCAATCTTAGCATTCAATTCATTCACATGGTTTTCTGTTGCTTTCTTTGGTTCTTCTGCTGGACTAAATTCAAATTCCATCATTATAATTCACTCTCCGTTCTTTTCTAATAAACTGAAAATTGTAGTTCTTCAATCTTGTCAATGTGATAACCAAAACATAGTTTACCACCAGTCATCATTCGCTCATAGTAAGCGATGAAGATTTTCAATTCTTCTTTCGTCACTTCTTCATCGTAATACGCTCCGCCTAAATCCCACCATTCCATGTGAGACTGTAAAAACACAGCTGGAAAACTATTTCCAACTTTATCCTCGATGTACCAAACTTTATTTGTTTCGTCCATTGCCATGTTCACGAAATCATTAAAATTATATTTATTGAACGACTTTCTCAAATCGTCACCAAACTTATCTGTCCATCCACAAACGAACTCAAAAGCACTATCTGGACAGTGTTCTGTATATAGTTTTGAGAACTCAACTAAATCTTTCTTCTCAGTCAATACAAAATCATTCTCAGACCATGTTGGATTCAATTCGTCCACTAAGCCACAAATGACGTCTCGTAGCTCACCACGAACCATTTCACGTTCTATGACTCGACCGTCTTTCAATTTCACCATGTAATCTAAATCAATTGCCACATCATCACCTCATTTAACAAATACTAATTTTAATTTTATCAACAGTATCAATGTTGAATCCAAAGCACAACTTCTCACCATCGAGCACATCATCCCAAAACTTAATGAAATTCACCAGTTCTTCTTTCGACAAGTAATTTTGGTCGTTCGACTCCAAATACCAAGTATCTCTGTGAGCACTTATGAAAATCGGATGAAATTCATAGAGTGCAGCTGGTCTTACTGAATCAATGTTAACACCATTCTCAACCATATTTTTAAATTCTTCGTAGTCACCCAAGTATCCCAAATTGAAAATCGTGTCTTCCATCCATAGTTCGTCACCGTCATCGTAGACAACTTCAATTCGTTCATCAATGAACCAATCGTAATATGCTCGGCAAAAATCTTTAATTTCTTGTTTGTCAGTGATTTCTTTTGTAAAAACGTATGCGACATCATCCGGATATAATTCATTCATAATTTCGATGACTCCGTCACGCATGTCTCCACAAATGAGACCTTGTTCGTAAGTAGTTCCGTCATTGAACGTCAACTCGTAATTTAATCGAATTCCCATTATTCCACCTCGCTGTTTTTGAGACTTAACATGTACTCCAATTGTGCAACCCTGCTTTCTAAGAAACGAATGTAGTCATTATCGTTGTTTGTGAAATCATTCACATTCTTATTATTCAATTCGTTGTCATATTTTTCATGAAATTCACGTAATCTATCAAAAATTCTCTGACTCAATCGTTCGTAATCGAATTCATCATGAACCACAACTTTTTCTTTGAATTCTTCTTTCATTCCTTCTACTTTCTTATCATTCTCAATATATGAGTCTAAAGACGTGTTGACCTCACAATCAGTCATAGCATGTGGATGATTTCCATTGTTTCGAACTTGTTCGTCTTCCACTTTCTTGATGTTTCTCATGTCACGCACTTTTGCCATTTTAGTTCTCTCCTTTTAATTCTTTAATTTCTTTTTCTAATTCAGCAATTTGTAAATCTTTTACTTTTAACAGCTCAATGAGTAATACTCGTTCTTGATAATATGACATCACTTCACCAACAAGCTTGTCCATAGCTTCATATAAACTTGGTACATCTTTTTTCATCTCATCTTGAAATGTCTCGTTGATATCCTCACCATGTTTCGGTTTGAATTTAGATTCAATTGCTGCATTTACTACGTATTCATATTCTCGTTCCATTGTAATCATCTCCATTTAATCAATTTGTTAACTACATTTTTATTATATCACATTTCCAAATTGAGTACAGACCCTAAAATAAAAAAGCGTGGTTGCCCACGCTTTAAAGTTTAGGTTTTAGTCTTTCTTTTTACGCACTACAAGTCCACCGAGTGCTGCAAACACAGTTCCTAGAGCAGTTGTGATTGCCAATGCCTCCGTACCTGTTTTTGGTAATTGTTTTTCTGTTTTTGTTTTATGAGCAGTTGTTTTAACATCCTCTACCACTGGTTTGTCTGTTGAAATAACAATCTGTTCTACATCTACACTATTTGGTGCAGTAGGTACTAATTTGTCAGTCTTCTCATCTTTTGCTGATGGTAACTCTTTAGAACTAGCGTCTACTTTGTCCCCAGATGACTCTTCTTTACTATTTACAACGAACGAACCTGTAACAGTACCAGCTTCATTGTTTTTAGCTGAGAATTCGTATTCTACAGTATAGTCACCTTTCTCTGTTAAATCAACTTCTGCACTAACAGCGTTATTTTCAACTTTTAGTTCTTGTTTAGCTCCACTTGGAGATACAAGATTAGCTGACACCAATGTAACATTTTCATCAGCCTTGATGTTAACAACACCTTTAGAAGTCACTTTTTTCTTAGAAGTGAATTTTTCAACAGCTGTGTTTTCAAATTGGTCTAAGATTTCTTTCATGACAACGTCTTTATCTTTACCAGTTGATTCGTAAATATTAGGGTGACCAAGTGCTCTCATTGAGTTGATTGAAAATTCACCGTTATTGTCATATTCTGATACTTGATTTCTGTTGATTACAGACATGAATGTTTTAGCATTTTGTTTAGCCCAATCAGCAAATGTCGGGTCCATTTTCTCAGTATCCATCCAACCGTCTGTGAACTGAATTACAGAAACAGTTTGATGTCTATCTGGTTGAGAAGTATATACTTCTTCAAACGGAACTATCTTGACTGGAGTAGCACCGTCTACGTCATCAGTTTTGAATCCTAAATCACCCATTGCTTGTGCAACAGCATTGAAATAATCTGAATACGTAGCGACTCCGTTTGGTGTATTTGGTGGAATGACTCCTAACCATTTATCAACAATAGATAACGCTTCTGCTTTTGTAATTAGTTTTGTTGAAAAACCGATTCCCCAATCTTCCTCTTTAAGTTTAGAGTAGTCTAATTGAGCACCGTGAGCTGCGTAAGATGCTTCTTTATTATAAATATAACCTTGAAGCATAATTTTATCATCATCCGTTAAGTTCTTCTCAATTAAAGTTTTCAATTGTGTAAGAGCCTCAGTACGTTTCACTTGTAATGACGAACTAAAGTCAACGATAGCAATCAAGTCCATTGGTTTTCTTTGAACAGTCTCAGATGAAGCTTCATCTAATAATGATTTACCTTTAAGGATTTGATGGTAAACACCATTATTGTTTGTTGCAGTAGAGTCTGAGCTTAATTTAGCTTGTAGAGTTTTACTTTCTACGGAAACAGACTCGCCTTGTTGACGAATTGCTTGTTCAATCTTGTCAAGTTCTTGTTTGATAGCTTCATCAGCATCCTCAACTGTAACAATCTTTTCACCCTTAACAGTAACTTTCACACCTGCTTGTTCTGCTTTTGCAATCGTATCTGTTAAAGATTTCGAAATTTCTGTTTGTTTAGTGATAGAATCTTTTAATTTCTTTTCTGCTTCTTCTACTGCTTTCTTAAAATCATCTTCTTTTCCCGGTGTCAACGTTAATTTAATTTCTTTATCTAATTTCACACCAGCTTTCGTTGCTTCATCAACAACTTTTGATAATCTTTCGTTCGCATTAGATACTAATTCGACAAGACCGTTAATAGTCTTAATTTGTCCATCAATGTCAGCATTTGCTTCACTTGCATTTTTATAGTTGACATCTTTAGTCAACTCAACGATTACATGATTTTCTTTTGCTTTCTTAATTGTTTCTAACAATTTAGCATTTGAATCATCTTTAGCTTCTGTTGTAAGTGTAACGTTAGCGTCATTTGAAGTAACAACTTCGTTAGCACTAACCGTAGTTGAAGCGATTACTGCTACCGATGAAATTGTCATCGCAACGTGGCATACACGTTTTCCAATTTTTCGTAATAAATATTTTTTGTTTTGTGTCATAAATGTTTCTTCCTTTCGTTCAATAATAAATTTAAACACATTGTTATTATACCATGAACCACTACAGTATTACAATAA
>ERZ773265.69-NODE-69-length-68538-cov-30.192281_pt1 | contig 68538 bp, 51 predicted proteins | sample MGYA00580512_ERZ773265 | MGnify/ENA primary metagenome ERZ773265 (study PRJEB29015, sample SAMEA2738169) | human oral metagenome | biome: human oral; feature: human-associated habitat; material: saliva | place: China | collected 2183 ... | reverse complement strand
ACTGACACAATATCTTGTATACTCTGCGCCAAATGTAATTTATTCTCTTCAGAAATCAGCGCAACACGGTCTTTGTAGCCTTGCTTCTCACTACTCCAATGATTGGGATTAATTACAAGCTCACTTGCAGCCTTAATGTCTTTCTTTCCGTCACGCAAACGAAAATAGATAGTAGCCATACTATCCGTATCATTCTTTTTTGCAGTCTTTCGGATGAATGCAGTAACCTTCATAAATCAATGCTTTTAGTTCTGCTGCAAAGATACATAATTGTTCCCAAATTGTTCCCAATCATCCTAAATTTATTTTTATCACTTTCAACCAAACTAAATTAATTATTACTTTATTGCATTGATTGTTAGTTATTTATATTAAATAATGAGATTTAATAGGATTAAATAAGATGTTCCCGTATTTAATATTTCAAATGCGGGTCTGGGTACAACAGAAGAAAAGGAAGTAACTGATTATCACTTTGATATCATTACTTCCTTTCTTTTTGTAGGAACATTAACGGAACTTTTAGGCAATATTTCCGTAGATTCTTGATAGTACACCCTATCAATTTCCCCTATTATAGTTTTGATTGTAGTTGCTGTCACTTTTAACATAACTCATAAAGTGGTTATAATAAAGAGGTTATAGGCAAAAAGGGCGTGACAGCAGTGACAGCAACTTTGAAATAGTATTAATGCAAGAGATGCTAAACGGGACAAATATTCGACCTTCCCTGCAAGTTATTATGTTTTGTATAGGCATAGTGGAAATTATAATGTTATCATTTTTTGTTTATTATTTAAGACATCTTAAATGCATAGAGACTGCTTTGCTCAGTTACACCAATGAATAATATTCTGTTGGCAATTTCATAGTCAACTCATTAGAGGTAATTGCTACCTATTGCCTGTTTCTAAAGAAGCCGTGTATCAATGTACAAAGAGCCATTGACACACAAATTACTTTATTTTGAATTCGTCGAACTCACGTTATTATTAATCAAACTGGTGTTTTCTTATAATCTGTATCAATGGTTGCCTGCATATAAGCAGATAACAATCTACAGATATCATAATTACTTTTAATATTTATGTATTTTAACATTATTGATGCTGCTGAAAAGATTATAGCTTGAATTATATATTGCATCCTATTTTTAAAATATTTAGACATACAGGGTGAAAGCGAAAGATTATATTTATGGTCTTCTTCATAATAATTTAACCACATCAAAACATCATTATGTACAAATTTTGAAAAAAAAGAATACGTTTCATCCCATAATCCTCCATCTGAAAATGGAATAATTTGAGAAAGTGACTTTATTCTTGATATTATTTTTTTGGGTCTAAAGAGATGATAGTATCTTTCTTTTTCCGTTAATTTATTACTATTCAAAAATAACTCATTACAAAACTTATCATCATAGACAGCAAGAACAACCACCAAAGTACGTTCCATAAAATTTCTTGCCAAACTAATTACCTGGTTTTCTAATTGTAAGTGTGCTATTTCCCTGATAGCTTTAACATCGTTGATGTATTCACGTATAAGCATCAATTTGCCAAGTTCGATGTAATTTCCTCTACTCTTATCAGAAATGATATTGGTATAAAAATCTGTCAGAAGTAATATAAGGAAGTCTAATTCCCTGATATCACTTATTATTTCATTATCATCACAAGTGTTAGTAGAATGCTGTTTTACATAAGAATAATCGTAATCACCATATGACGAAACGTTTTCAAATACAAGATTAATTTTTTTTTCAAATTTTCCCATATCATATAATTATTCAATTTTCAACTCAGGCAAGCTATTTATCGCTTCAGACTTTAATTTATCCACTGCACGAGTATATTTCTCTGTGTGTTTTAATCCACTATGCCCTAATAGGCTGGCAACGGTCTTGATGTTGGCACCATTATTCAGGATGTTCACAGTAAAGCTGTAGCAGGCACAATACCAACTGACTACCTACTTCACAACCATTTACTAAGCAACAAATCGTGACGGCAGTGACAGCAACTTTGAAATCGTATTAACGTAAGAGATTACAATCTCTTATACTCATATTCTATCAGCTTTGCTCTCACTACCTTTTTCTTTCTTTGTTACGTCGTTCTATATTTCTACAAGATTCAAGTTTAAAACATGACAGAGTCAACGGGCTTTTGTCCCCACCTGTACAGATCAAAGTACGAATTAGTGATGGGGTTTTAGTTATACCTTCTACTTCTTTCATAGCAAAAGAATCCTGACCTAACACATAAACACCTGTGATAGCATTAGAGATATCTAAATAATCCATATTATTAGATATTATTCTAAATTCATTTTCGTGTTCCCAATGTCGATGCTTTGTAAAAAATAAAAGTTCTTTATTACCTTCTATGTAGTTGTTGATAGCATTTTTCTTAGCAAAGTCCCATCCTTCTAATTTTTGGATTGACAACTCATCCGTATAAGTAATTTTACTATAAAGCAAATTGAGAGCTTCTAAAGCTGGAGTATCTAAATCTAGTTCAATGCAAACTCCGTCTTGCCAATTACCTTTCTCATCTTTCGACCTTGCATATTGCCCCCACATCATCGGAGATGTATACCCTTTAAGACCTTCAGGATAGTCCATACATAAACTGATTTGCTTATATTCGTTTATCTTACATAATATAGCAGATACATTGTTCTCAATAACCTCTACTTCTGAGTTTTTCCCATTATAAGGTAAACTACTTTCAACGGGATCAGTAAAGCTATGGCGCTCGAAGAAGTCATTCATTCCTTTACTTTCTGAAAATTTAAGTTTCTTTCCTTCCCAAATAAACTTGAAACTAGCTAATGATGTATAATGATATAATTTCATTTTTCGTCATTTAATATTGGTCAACGATTCATTTAAACAATTATCAACTAATTTATAGTGACTGCAACGATATTCTCCTTCGGAAGAAATATTATACAGTATCCTATTATTGCTTTTCTTTCGTGAGTCGCTTTCAATCTTTCGATATTTCTTGCACTCCATGTCTATCTAATTTAATCACACTATAAAGTTACTCATTTTTTTTATAATGCATGTTTTTTTCTACGGAAATATAGTTTTATTTGAAGTGGATTAGAAAGTCTGACCTGTTTTAATCTATGATATAAATCTATATGAAATATCGGTAATTCAAAGATTACACCCTATCAAATTCCCCTATATTAGTTTTGTTTTTAGTTGCTGTCACTTTTAACATAACTCATAAAGGGTTTATAATAAAGGGGTTATGGATAATAAAGGAGTGACAGAAGTGACAGGAAAAGAGAATGGACTGTACAAACGGGTGAGGAGAGGAAGCAGGTAGATTCTGATGATTCAAACAAAGGGTGTGAGTGCAGTTTGGATAAGTTTATAAGGTTTCTTTATACCTACCAAAAGCAGAAAGGGGATGTGGAGAGCCATTATGTTGGCTCGAGTCACATCCTCTTGTTGTTTAATCCATATATGATTCAGCGCATATACGTGTCAGACGCGACGATACATTTCGCTGAAAGGAAGACGATAACGACCTCTGACACCATCAGGCATGCGAATACCACAGGTAATCACCATATTGATCTCCGTATCATAAGGGAGATTCAGTGCCTTTTTCACTAACCGACTGTCAAAACCTTCAAGTGGACAGGTGTCATATCCTGCCTCACTCATTGCCAACATGAAGGTCTGGGCAACCAGGGCACAACTCTTATGTACGCAGACTCGCACATCGCCCTCGCTCACCTGTCGCATGATAGGACGAGAAAGTCCTATACATTGTGCCAACACCTTGCGCACGAGTCCCCACAGTCCGAAGCAGCGGGAATAAATAAACGGAATCAGTTTGGCATAGTATGCTGTCTGTAGCTTCATGTGTTTTTCTTTCTTCTCTTCGGGACTATTACGGTTGATATCGTCTATAGCAGCATCAAGAATAGCCTTCGCATGTTGCTTATAAAGACTCTGCCGTGTCACAAACACCACGATTTGCTGTGCCGTGCGTGCCGAACGCTGATCCAAACAAGCGTGGGCCAGTTTGTCCAACACTGTTTTGTCAGTCACGTGAAAGGCTTCCCACAACTGCATGTTTGAACTTGTTGGTGCTAAACTTGCCAGTTCAATACATTTCTTCACCACTCCTGCATCAATAGGCTGAGCCGGATCGTAATGCCGAACAGCATGCCTATGGTCTAAAATATCCTGTAAACTCATCTCTGTTTTATCGTTTTTACGGTTACAAAATCCCCCACGTTACATCAACGCACCACTGAGAGCGCATCATGCCCGTTTAGGTATTATCACCCAACAAAGTTACTCTTTATTTTCCTTATCATCCGTAATTCCTCATAAAAAAAATCTAATCTCATAAGTCAATAGCCCTCACTAACAACCGAAGAAAGGACCAACAGAAAAAGTTTCTCACAAAGAAAGGACTTGTGCGAATGCCCCGCACTACACGTGCCAGCCATCCGCACCACATGTGCGGGGCGTACACTCCACATGTGCGGAGCGTCCGCACATAACAACAAAAGGACAGACCATGAGTTGAACCAGAGCGTAATCTTAATCAAGAGATATAAAAATATTGGATAGATTACAGGATTATTCCGTTTATTTTTATTAACTTTGCAGCGGAATTACACCGACAACCACATGTAATTTAAATATTAATTAACAAAGTAGGCATGAAGGTCAACAAGAAAACATATTTGCAACCAAACACTACAGTGCTCTATGTTGAAGCAGAAAGTATCCTTGCGGGAGCTAGTGTTGAACCACAAGAGAATGGCGGATTGAAACGAGAAGACTACAATACCCCTAATGGAGGAACAGAACACAACGGAGGTTCTGAGGAATGGTAGAGAGATATACTCATTATAAAGAAAAAAGAGGATTGATTAATCAATCCTCTTTTTTCTTTATAATCTAAGATGCTAAGTATTCTCTTATCGCTTAATACTTAATGAAAGCCCTTACATTTGCTCCAGCTCCTTTATCAGCTCCTCCAAAATGCACCATCTCATTTGACTTGTAAATTAAAACCGAAATAGCAGCAGCATTAGCTGAGTTCCAAGCATTTGCTGTCCAGTACCAATCATCAAAAGCATCACCATTTACTTGATAGAACAATATTTCGGCGAGTTGATAACCCAAACTACCTCCCCAAGAATGTTTTATACCCCCACCTTTAACATATCCGTTTGTCGCATCATTTATTCCAAAATATTTCAAAGCTAAATACCAATCACCAACACCTGGCAAATACCATTTCTTTCCATTAATATCATTTGCATATCGTGCAGCATAATAGAAAGCTGGGAAAGAAGTACTATTTGCTTTGATTAGTCCACTTGGTTTTATCGTATAAGCTCCAACCCAAGTCTCTTCAAATCCATCATATTTATCTCTTGCTTGTTGCAAGCCTGATACATTATAGCTATAAACGGTCTTACTATTTCCATTTCTACCAAGAGTCGTCCATTGATAATTTCCCACATTTCTTAATGAAACTGCAATACGCTTGTCTTCATTAACTACCAAGCCAATAGGAGTTTTACTCTTATTCTCAAGTAAAGAACCCACTGTACCATCAGTGAATAAATAATTAGCTTTATAATAAACGGTTGCATAAACTGTATAACTTGTACCCGCAACAAGGTTACCTGGAATTGCATTAGTTATATTTAGCACTTTACCTGCAACAGCTTTATCATATATTTTTCCATCGGTTCCTTCTGCCGTACTATTGAAAGTGAACTTTAGCTTAGACACATCTGTGCCTGGAAGGAAATAACGTGGGCTTGTCATTACTATGTAAGACGATTTAACATCATTGCTTTGGTTAGCAGTGAAACTACCAACAGCAACCTGTCCAGCAGACGTATTGTTTGTCGTTGTAGTTACTCCTGTCGTTGGATCAAGTGCTAAAGTTGAGGGAATCGTATTTGCATCATAAGTCAGCTTACCAGACATTGCACCATTGAAAGCTGCATTGCTAAAAGCTTTTATTTTAAAATATACTTGAGCAAGAGATGGCTTTAATACAAAACTTATTTTATACTTCTTCTGATTTGGTATCGTAACATCTTGCTTCACATATAATCCTTCTTTCTCACTATTCGTAAATGAGGTTATAACTTTTCCATTCTCCAATGAGAGCTTATCATTGAACACATAAAATTGATACGTACCGGGGGCCAAATATTTTTCGGGATTTGAACCATCAACCATTGTGTAAGTAGATCCATTATAGTTGATTTCCCACTTCTGTTTTAAATCTGTTCCTTGATATGCAAGTATAGTATATTTGCCAGCAGGAGCATTGCTTGCTGCACGTGTCTTAGCTTCAACAGGGTTTTCTACTACTTCTACAAGCGCTTCAAGTCCATTACCAAGGTCGTCTGTTGACGATGAAACGACACGTCCTTCATTGTTACCAGCTGCACGTGAGGCAGGACTTCCTTCAGAATATTGACTTGTACTCAACCCAAACGACACCAGACTACCCTTTGCACCAGCTGGCGCATCATCATCGTTAATAACTGAGTTTTCGGTGTTATTACAGCCTGAAAACACGGTAACTGCCAAAGAAAAGAGTAATGGCAGTAGCCAGAAAGTTGTATTTTTCTTATTCATTCTTAGTGATAATACAGGTAAGATGTACATACAAATTACCAAAATTTATATTCAATTTACATTTTGTCGGCTGCAAAGGTACGATTTAATTTGCTAATAACATATATTAATAAGTACAAAAGAACATATTTTTAGGTATTAATTTAACGTGGATTCAACGAATTCAGGACAATGTAAGCTGTGTGTAAATGGTCCTTTGTATATTGATGCGCAACTTCTTTGGAGACAGACAATAGGCAGCAATTGTCCCTAATGAGTTGACGATGAAATGGTCAAAACATCTATGTCTGGAGCATCCCACCTGTGCAATGTTCTTAAGTTCATCATTCACCGGCTATATAAAGCAGCAACAACCAGAATCGTAGAAAAGAATCATTATCAACATAACTTCTGCCTTTGACATTGTAGAATCCCGATGATATTTTCTTTTTCCGTTAGGTTTTAGCGTATATTTTGCTGTCATTGCATCAAAAAAGCTTGCAGAAGTCGTCTGCCATATAAAATATTTCAGTAACTTTGTTCTCGGTCATTATAACGATTTTTGTTTATAACTGTTCGCATATCAGCTCCTTAAAGTTGCAACAGACTTCGTTAGTCACAAAAACTGTAGACACTTATAATTCGTCGAACTCATGTTAATTTATAAAAAAGAACTATCTTTGTTATGTTGTATAATCAAAAAGCAGGTCAATGGATAAGATAAGATTAACACTTGTTCTGTTGGTAGTGGCAATAACGATCATTACGTGTATTCATCCGATTTATCCGAACGAACAGGTACTTCAGCATATTGGCACAGTATTGTTATTGATACCTCTGATTGTTGATGTGTTCAGAAAAAGGCTACCCATGTCAGCCTTTATAGGGATTACTTGTTTTACAATCCTCCATGTAATAGGTGCCCGATATATTTATTCATACGTTCCTTACAAAGAGTGGGCAGTTTCATTAGGCATAGTAGATGCTCACTTTTTCCACGACCCACGCAATCATTACGATCGGTTAGTACACTTTTCTTTCGGTGTATTCCTATTCCCTTATTTCGTTTATATTTGTAGGAAGTGGGTAAAACAACCATCATTTGTTGCTATTTTTATGGCTTGGCTGATGATTCAAACGGGTAGTATGATTTACGAATTATTCGAATGGTTACTAACAATCGTTATGACGCCAGATGCTGCTGACAATTATAACGGTCAACAAGGGGACATGTGGGATGCGCAGAAAGATATGGCTATGGCACTAGTGGGTTCTACAGGAATGTTTATTGTCTATATGTTGCGTTGTTTCATCACACATAAAAGATAAAGCAGAACCCTCCCAAAGTCTATTCATTTATTTACAAAAGAAGGTTCGTACACCAAGATATTACCCGAGATAAAGGTCACGTATCGGCACATACGGATAGCATCCGTGATGTTATTTATCCATAAACTCTTGGCAAATCAACCTTTTTTTCTTACCTTTACACCAAATTACAACAACGAAGATTATGAGTTACAACTTATTAAAAGGTAAAAGAGGTATTATTTTCGGGGCTCTTAACGAGAAATCAATTGCTTGGAAAGTTGCTGAGAAAGCAGTAGAAGAAGGTGCAACAATCACCTTGTCTAACACTCCTGTTGCAGTACGTATGGGTACTGTCAGTGCGTTGTCAGAAAAGCTTCACTGCGAGGTTATCCCTGCTGATGCTACTAATGTTGAGGACTTAGAGAATGTTTTCAAACGTTCAATGGAAATTCTGGGTGGTAAGATCGACTTCGTTCTGCACTCTATTGGTATGTCTCCAAACGTTCGTAAGCACCGCACATATGATGACTTGGACTACAAGTTGCTTGACACTACACTCGATGTATCTGCTGTTTCATTCCACAAGATGATTCAGAGTGCCAAGAAGCTCGACGCTATTAATGAGTATGGTTCAATCCTCGCTCTGTCTTATGTCGCTGCTCAGCGTACCTTCTACGGTTACAATGACATGGCTGATGCCAAGGCTTTGCTGGAGAGTATTGCTCGTAGCTTCGGCTACATCTATGGTCGTGAGCACCATGTTAGAATCAACACCATTTCTCAATCACCAACCATGACTACTGCAGGATCTGGTGTAAAGGGTATGGATAAGCTCTTCGACTTCGCCGATCGTATGTCACCTCTGGGCAATGCCAGTGCTGATGAGTGTGCAGACTATTGCATCGTGATGTTCTCAGACCTCACTCGTAAGGTGACAATGCAAAACCTTTACCACGATGGTGGCTTCTCAAATGTAGGTATGAGTCTGCGTGCTATGGCTACATACGAGAAGGGACTTGATGAGTACAAGGACGAGAACGGTAATATTATCTACGGATAAAACAGCTCCTCCCCGAACCAACGGTCACTGACCGAAGGGAAGTAATGGGGGGAGGGAGACAAATAGAGGATGAGTAGGATAAAGGGGATTGTCTTTATAGATGTAATTCTCTACTTCCATCTAATGTAACTCCTCTTTATAAGCTTGTTGAGGAAGGTTATAAGAGAAATAATAAAAGCTCCAGTAAGTTCTGACCTACTGGAGCTTTTTAGATTCCTTTATTTGGTATTTTGTTACTGTTGAATGCTATTTCTACTGAGTCGATTATCCCTTATTCGAAACCAATAGACTCTTATCCATTACAGATCTGCTTTTATTTGATTCGCCATAATCCCATTTTCCTGTCACTACCGTCACCCCACAAATTCATATAACATAGTGGTAATAAGCATATTAGCACAGAGTGTTAAAAGTGACGGCAAATGAAAAATAAACTTTTGTAGTATATAGTTGATAATACCTCCTACCCCAATCCACCTATAAATCATTCTAAACCATAGCAAATAAGACTCTCCACATTTCGTGGTGGGGCTTCTATTTCCTTCCAAAATCAGCAGGAATCTCTCCCCACTGTTTTGTCTCCCACTTAATAATGGGTGTAGTAACCTTATGCGTTCGAAGCCATTGTTCAGCACGTGCGATGACCTGATAAAGCTGTTCTGTTTTGGAATTACGTTCAAGTGTCGTCTTGCAATGTTTCTTATTTACCCACAAAATAGCATTATAAGAGTCGCTGTAAATAACCTTATCTGTTATTCCTTGCTTCTCCATCAGGGCTAAAGCATGGACAATAGCAAGGAATTCACCAATATTATTCGTCCCCTGAACTGGTCCGAAATGGAACATCTGAGCACCAGTCTGTAGGTCAACACATTGATATTCCATTGGTCCAGGGTTGCCGGAGCAAGCAGCATCGACAGCCCAAGAAGGACAACGAACCTCCATTGGTAGAGGGAGTACAGTGTCATTGCGATATGAAGGTGGGTTTACAACAGCCCCCCTCAATCCCCCCAAAAGGGGGGAAGCCCCAGCCTGCTGTGGTTGGATAGCTGACTGAGTGTTTGTTTGAGAACTCGTCTGCGTGTTTGGCTGAGCACCACCAGCTTGATTCGTGTTATGTGAGTCTATTGTCATTATGGTTTCTTTAATCTTCTTGATAACTTCTTCCCGATGGTTGAAGATTTCTTCATTAGTGAATCGGATGACAGTATAACCCCATTGCTCAAGGTCATGAGTCCGTTCCTCATCCTTTATAATCTGTTCATTATAAAAATGATACTTCCCATCAATTTCAACAATAAGTTTATACTTAAGGTTAATGAAGTCGGCAATGTATTGTTTGATGATATGTTGTCTACGAAACTTGTACCCACTTTGTTTTCCTTTTAGGTATAACCAAAGTAGATTTTCTGCTTGTGTAGCGTGCTGTCTGTTTTTGATAGCATTTGCTTTTAGCAGTTCATACTCTATCTCATCAGCCGTTTCATAGATATACATCGTCTTAATCAAGTCTTACTTTTATCCACCTCATCCAATTAGTCTCCCTCCCCTTTCGGGGAGGGTCGGGGTGGGGCTTCTACATCCTCTCTGGTACCTCAATGCCGAGCAATGCCATACCATTCTTGATAACCTTAGCCACGTTCTTAGCAAGAACAAGACGGGTTATCTTCTCTGCTTCAGTATCAGCATTGAGGATACTATAGTCATGATAGAACTGATTGAACTCCTTTGTTAACTCATAACAGTAGTTCGCAATACCACTTGGACTATAGTCAACACCAGCTTGAGCTACTGCCACACTGAAATCATTCAACTTCTGGATGAGTGCTATTTCCTTCTCATTCAATGGTGCATCATCATTCAAGGTGTCAGGTAAAGTGATGTTCTGAGCCTCAGCCTTACGGAGAATACTACGAATACGAGCATAAGTATATTGAATAAATGGACCCGTATTACCATTAAAGTCAATTGATTCTTCAGGATTAAAGAGCATATTCTTACGTGCATCAACCTTCAGGATGAAGTATTTCAGAGCTCCCATACCTACAATGCGAGCTATTTCGTTCTTCTCTTCTTCGGTGATACCTTCCAATTTATTCACCTTATCCTCACTAAGTGTCTTGGCATTCTCAATCATTGATGCAACAAGATCATCGGCATCAACTACCGTTCCCTCACGGCTTTTCATTTTTCCGTTTGGTAATTCAACCATACCATAAGAGAAATGTACAAGGTCTTTACCCCATTTGAAGCCTAAACGGTCTAAGAGAATAGAAAGAACCTGGAAGTGATAGTTCTGCTCATTACCTACAACATAGATCATCTTGTCGATAGGGAAGTCATTAAAACGCATCTCTGCAGTACCGATATCCTGTGTCATATAGACTGATGTACCATCTTTACGCAGCAGAAGTTTCTGGTCTAATCCCTCATTGGTCAGGTCAGCCCATACAGAATTATCGTCCTTACGGATGAAAAGTCCCTTCTTCAAGCCCTCTTCCACCTTCTTCTTACCAACAAGATAGGTATTTGACTCATAGTAAATCTTATCAAAACCAACACCCAACGCCTTGTAGGTCTCATCAAAGCCAGCATATACCCAACTGTTCATCTTCTCCCACAAAGCACGTATCTCTGGGTCATTATTTTCCCATTTAACGAGCATCTCGTGTGCTTCCTTAATGAGTGGAGCCTCTTGTTCAGCCTTAGCCTTAGCTTCATCAGTTGCCATTCCCTCCTTCTCATACTGCTCCTGTAGCTGCTTACACTCCTCTTTAAAGTGTTTATCAAAGAGAACATAGAAATCACCTATCAAGTGATCACCCTTCTTACCAGCCTTCTCGGGTGTAATACCATTACCCCATTTTAGCCAAGCAAGCATTGACTTACAGATGTGGATACCACGATCATTGACGATATTTGTCTTAACAACCCTGTTCCCATTAGCTTCCATGATCTGCGCCAATGACCAACCAAGTAGGTTGTTACGCACATGACCTAAGTGAAGAGGCTTATTAGTATTAGGTGAAGAGTATTCTATCATTACCAATGGACTATCATCTGTAACGCGCTTCTCACCGAACTTCTCGTCACCATTGATGTCATTTAGTAGCCCAACCCATGCAGACTGTGCTATAACAAGGTTGAGGAAGCCCTTTACGACGTTGAAGTCAGCCACTGCCTTACAGTTCTTCTTCAGGTATTCACCCAAATCCTGTGCAGTATCTTCTGGTTTCTTATGTGATGTTTTCAGTAATGGAAAGGTCACAAGTGTAAGGTTACCCTCAAAGTCACTACGTGTTTTCTGCAACTGAATCATCTTCTCAGGAACCTCTACTCCGTATAAATCCTTGACAGCTGCAAGTGCAGCACTGGTAATTTGGTCTTCTATCTTCATCTTATATTTTCTTTTTATCTGACTGCAAAGTTACGGAAAATCAGTCGAATAATGGCAGGAGGGTTATGAAAAAGCATCAGCACAATTGATATACATGTTTTATTTTCTATAGTATTTGTTACTTCTTTTAAGATATATATACTATCTTTGCCAATGATATAACTATTTAAAAGGTAAACATTATGCGTAAAAGTATTCAGAAATGGGCGTATGCCCTTGTGACTTGTGCCTTTGCACTGGCACTATGTGTTAGCTTTAGTGCTTGTAGTAGTGATGATGACAGCAAAGGAACAGATGGTATTGTCCCCGTTCTTTTCAGTGAATTTGATGGACACTATTCGGTTCTCTACCCATTGGGACTGACCAACGAATCTGTCTTTGTGAACATCTCAGAGACTTTAGCTGGACAGCAAATAGACTTAACCAAGCCAGGTGACTGGGCTGCTGGTGGCTCTTTCGTAGGTGGTGGACCTTATGAATATGATGAGCATTTCTTCCAAAATGGTAGCTATGTCTACCTTCGTAAAACTGGTGACCACGAGATTGAATTCCGTTTTAAGTATGTATGGAAAGATAAATCTGGGGTTAAGACTAAGGAAGGAAGCTATAAAGGTAAGGTAACGATTCAAAAAGATATAATAGATAAGCTTCACCTACAAGGCTATACAGCAAATTAGAAATACATTACCAACAAGATAAAGACAGAGGATTACCAAGATAAGGTAACCCTCTGTTTCCGTTTTACACCTATATAATATATCTATTCTATGAAGTTTTAGAAACCACTAAATACCTAATAATAGGTATTGTCACAATAAATGGCAATACATATCTTTGCAAAGAATTTACAAACCAACTATAATTTATGAACAAGATATTACTATTATTAGTAGTCATGTTGTGTTCAATTAACTCCATGGCACAAAGTACTGACGCTATGCTCTTTGGCGATGTGAAAGCAAAAGAAGGTGGACGACACCTTGCACACGCAGTCATCAGTATCAAAGGAACAAATCTCAAGACTCAATGTGATGGTACGGGACATTACAAAATAGGTAATCTTCCGGTAGGAAAGCAGACCGTTGTTGCTACACTTAGTGGCTATCAACCACAGGAATTAGAAGTGGAGATGGTTGCAGGGAAAGGTACTGAGGCTTATTTCGAGTTAGAGAAAGATCCTTTAGAACTAAGTCAAGTAGTAGTAACAGGAACACGAACGAGTCACTTTGTTAAAGATGTGCCTATCCGCACAGAGGTTCTGACATCACAAGCGATTACAAAAAAGAATGCCCAGAATCTTTACGAAGCACTTGAAGGAGTACCGGGAATACGTGTTGAACAGCAATGTCAGTTCTGCAACTTCTCGGAAGTACGCATGCAAGGGCTAGGAGCAGAACACACACAGGTACTTATTGACGGTGAACCCGTCTACTCTGGGCTTGCTGGCGTTTATGGTCTTCAACAGATCGGCACCAATGATATTGACCGATTAGAGGTCGTGAAAGGGGCTGGCTCAGCACTCTATGGTAGCAGTGCAGTAGCAGGAGCCATCAATATCATTTCTAAAGAACCTACTTATGAACCCAGTGTCACTGGTGATGTACAGTTTGGTAACTATGGATTCAAAAGCTATAAGGGATCAGGATCTATGCGTTACAACAATATAGGACTGAGTGTTTTCGCTCAACGAACAGAGATGAAAGCTATTGATGAGACGCAAGATGGACTAACACGCAATGAGGTAAAACACAAAGATGGTATTTCTGACCGTGTGAATGAAACGATGAATAACCTCGGTTTCAGCCTATATTTCTATCAGCCATTCACCAAGAACGATAAACTTGTCATCCGTGGAAAAGCTATTGATGAGCAACGTTTCGGTGGAGTAATGACAAACGACCAATATCTGAACCCTTATACGGATGGGACAGAGAACATCAAGACCAACCGCCTATCAGGTGATCTAGCTTATACACTACCCATCGGTGCACACTCTGAATTGAACTTTGCTACAGCTTATGTCTATCATAAGCGACAGGCAACCAACGATACCTTCCTGCACGACTACATGGATTCTCACAAAGATCCTGCACATCCCGATGAGGATGGGGCTGAACCGGATGTCTCTATCATGCGCCCCTACATTGCTAAGGAGAACACCGTAACCCCTTCACTTACCTTTACCTCCATCCTTGGCAAGCATACTTTGCTTACTGGCGTACAAGGTTACTTCACCCGTCTGCGTGAGACTGGACTCTATGTCATATCAGCCGAAGACGAAAAAACAAGTCCCTATTACGGTGTGCCATACACTTCAATCGGTAAAAAGCATGCTAACGAGATAGGTTTCTTCATTCAAGACGAGTGGAATATAACACCAAAGCTGACGGTAGTACCAGGAATCAGAATTGATTCACACAGTTCGGGAGAAGAATATACGACGAGTGTGAAGGTATCAGATAGTGCCTTTCCTACAACAAAGTTCCGCAAGACTACCATCAATCCACGTCTCGCCGTTAAGTACGAGGTTACTCCATCACTGATTCTTCGTGCAAATATTGGTACAGGTTTCCGTGCACCTTATGGATTCTCAGAGGACTTACACCTGTGTAGTGGCTCTCCACGTGTGTGGAAATCGTCAAACCTGAAGGGAGAACGTGCCATCAGTTATAACTTCTCTGCCGACTATTATGGCAAGTGGTATCAACTAAGTATAAACCTCTTCCGCACTAATCTCAAGGATAAAATCCAGTTCTCACCTGCTGACGATGAGGTTAAGAAATTCGGTTATTCCTACCAATGGGAGAACGTTGACGATGCTTATGTACAAGGAGTGGAGTTAGGAGCTAAAGCATCGCTATTCCGCAACTTCACTGCCGGACTGAATTGGACATTCAATAAAGGTAAGTTCAAACATGAACGTGCTGAATGGTCAGATCCTAACGACCCATCTGTACAAGAGTTCCCACAGCGCTTACAGTATGCTAAAGACAGTCGTTATATCTCACGTTTCCCAGCTATGACAGGTGATATTGACCTTGATTACACTCCAGGCACGTGGTCATTCTCTGTGACAAGTTCTCTACAAGGTAAGATGTATATCGATTATAACTCTGACGATGATGGTAAGACATCAAAGATAAAGAAGACAAACACCTTCATGATATTCAACTGTCGGGCAGCTAAACGATTCGGCATGTGTACCGTTTATGCTGGTGCTAAGAATATCTTTGGCTACATTCAGGATGAAAAACATACTGACGATGCTGCCTTTATGTATGCTCCTGTTTATGGTGCAACATGGTATGTAGGACTAAGCGTAAAACTATAACCAATGTAACTAATCATATAACATTTCTCTTCAAACCGTATTGCCAGTGATGGCAATACGGTTTTTATTTTCTTTATAAACATAATAAGGATATGATTTCGGTATAATCCATAGCCTATTCTCTTAAGTATTACATGGTTTATAGCTGCTCTAAAAACCCAAGTTAGTTTTTGTTTTAAGTTGCTGTCACTTTTAACATTTTGCATAAACGACTTGTTACCAATGCATTGTAACGTATTGAGAAGTGACAGGAGTGACAGGAAAATTGAAAAGCAGTTGTTTTTATGATATTGTTCTAATAATGCAGAGGGTATGATACTCGCTTATTAGGAAAAGAAAAAGGGTATAAGAAGTGGTGTAATGAAGATTCATAAATTGAAATAGAAGGTGGGGGTTAGTAAAGTAAAAGATGCCCTTTTGCATGGTAAAAGGTGCTCTTTTGAAGTGTGAAAGGTGCCCTTTTGCATGGTAAAAGAGCACCTTTTAGAAAGGCTTTTGTAAGTCTTTGGTAAACAATGGTATACAAGTCTGAACGCTTTGCATACTTCCTGATTTTGTTGACATGCAGCTTCAATCTCTTGTAAACATATTTCCGATTAGTTCGTAATTGCTCGGTAGTAGATGTAGAGACAGATAAGTTTACATGAAACTGCTCTGGATAGTTTTATCATTAACTGCTGTATCCAACAACTATGAGTTTCCCCTTTTCCAGCCGAGGACAAAAGCCGATTAAATACCATTCCTGATTTTGCTGTCATTTCTGTCACTCCTTTTCCACTTTTAATCTCTTGATTATAAACCTATTATACGAAGTGTTAAAAGTGACAGCAACTAAAAATAAAACTAAATTAGGGGTTTTGATGCTTTTCACTTGGTTACATTTACACGCACAACACACCCTATCCTTCCCCGTTTTCTCATGTTCTAAAGACCCATTTACAAAAGAAAGTTGTATATTTGCCTTTGAAAGTGGTATGCTCGGTTTATCTATTCTTTTCAAAAAGAGAATAACCTTGACAGCATAGCCACGACAAAACACATAACACTGAGCGTCTGCAGGCATAGAGGCTTACATTACAGACGACCACACCAACATTAGCAATATTCTCTAAGACACGTACAATGGTAAAAATAGATAGATATATTGTAAAGTTCAAGGACGATACGTTGGATGTCTTTTGATAACATTATTAGGCTTCTATGGGATGCTTTCTATTATCGCCCCTTTTATAAAAATCCATGGAATTCCAATGAGGCAAGGCAAGACAATATAAGAATTCAAAAACCATTAAATATTAGACAACGCTAATGAAGATAGAAGAAAAAATAATATCGTATTGCGCTCTTTTAGCTTTTCTTACGATTCCAATATACCATATGTGGAAAGATAATAAGATTTCAGAATATTCATCTGTAACAATTGGGACTGTTGAAGATTTATATTATGCGCATTATCATCCTTATTTTTCTTATACATACAAAGTTTATGGTAAAAAATTCAAAGGATCTGAGAAGCGAGTTGGAATCTTCAAATTACTAAGAAAGGGAGATACTATAATTGTAAACTACGATTTTAAGTCTCCAGGAATAAGTAAACCATACATAAGGAAGTAAGTTCTAAATAACGTTATTAACCATGATATCGCATTTAGAATTTCTTTCTATGAGATGACCGACGCTTGTATTGAACACTATCCGCGAGATGTACTGGGATGAGGACAACCGCATGATGGTACTCTCTGCTAATGGCAAGACAAGTCGTTATGCTCACAATGCTGCCGATGAACGCATCATGAAGAGTTACGGAACGATGGAGGAAGGGTAGATTAATGTTGCACCACAAGGAACAACACTGACAAATGTCGACTGCAGGCTACACCAAGACAAGAAGAACGAACTCTTTTGTGCTGGTTTGCACTAAAGTTCCAAGAGACGGGTAACTTCACTCCCTATCCTGCAACTTAACCCAAACTCACATACTAACGAGGTAATAAAGCTATGAATATGATCCATGAGTTATACGAACTCAGTCTGTTCACGCAAAAGAAGGATACAAAAAAAGGAAGCAGCTGGATACTTCCAGTTGATTCCTTTTTTTATAAATCGTTCTGTCCTACTAAGAGACAGTAGAGACTTAGTTTGCTTTTGTCAGCTTAATAATCTTGCAACCATGCATTGGGATGAGTGCTTCAACCTTATCCGTCACAGGACCTTCGTCTACATGCTTCCACATATCATGAGCAATCCAAGTACCAGTAAGACCAATCTTAGAGAGCTCCAAAGAACGAGTTGCTGCAGCCTGGTCACGATTGAAGAGTCCAATAACCCATGAACCATCTTTCATCTGACCGTACCAGATCTCACCATCAGTGTTCCAAAGGTTACGCTCCAAAGGCTTACCTACGAAGCCTTCCTTATTCAATGCAAGCATTTCATCATTCTGGAAGAACTTCAAATCGGCTCCTGTAGGCATATCAGTTACAGAGATAGGACCACCAGCCATCAACGGAAGAGAGATAACAGACATCTTCTCATTGTCATCTGCATAGCTTCCGATACGGATAAAGTCGCCATCAAGACGGATCTTCTTGTGTCCTGAGATCTTTGACCAGTTGATGAAACCGTCGAAAGCATTCTCTGAATTTGGCCAACCACCACGCAGACTACCACGTCCGTTATCAGAGAAACGATACCAAGTACCCTCGAGAGCATCAGCATCAATACGTACCATATTACCTGCATACTTCTCAATGATAGCATCATTACGTAAGTGAGGCATAACGAGTGAGACATAAATGCCATATTTCTGTGCATACTTATTCACCCACTGCATACCTTTCACATAACGTTCGCGGCCGAATCCCTTTCCGATGATGTCATTATAGTTCATTCCATCCTCATACCATGAAAGGAAATCCATACGAATGAACTTTACTCCAAGGTCAGAATAATGTTTAAAGAAACCTTCAAAGAACTGTTCAGCACCAGGATGATCTGTCATAACCCAACCAAACTGGTCCTTGCCTTCTGGATGTTTGATATCCTTATCCTTGGTAGGATCATAAGCCAAACTGCTTACTTTGATACCGTCTGTTCCAGGGATGACAGCGTCAGGGTTAGTATAATGATACCAGAATGGATTATCATACACACCGAGCTTTAATCCTTTGGCAGCTAACTTTGATACAATAGTAGACAATTCCACCTCTGGAGAAGAGTCACTTCTCTGTGTATGGCTGTATCGAGTCATGTATCCATTATCACCACTCATTGAAGCAAAGCCATCAGTAACAAGCATATCATAGCCGTGTGCCTTAAGATTGGTTGCTACATAATCAATGGCTTGATCCCACATGTCCTCTGTGAAGATGTTTGGGAACGTTCCTGCCTTCTCCTGTGCACGCAGTTCGCCGTACACACTCCAATATAATGGAGCATAATCCATACCCTCTGACTCTGCAAGAGGAGTAAGACCTATGGTTGGATCAGTCTTATCAACACTCAGATCGCTGGTAACATCCCACTCGTTGCTATTACAACTCGTAAGTAAAGCAGCAAATGCCAAGCTTGCAAAAATATATTTCTTCATTGTTTTAATCTATCATAAGTAGTTAATAACTGGCAACCATATGATTCATCTTTCTGACTCCTATGTTCTACATGTGTGACACATATGTTCTACGAGCGTGACTCATATGAGTCAAAATCACAAAGCATATCTATCAAATGATTGCCAGTTGATAATATTATCGGATTCTGTTATGCACCCAGGTATTCTGCTTTAAGCTTCTTATTATTCAAATCGAGTGTCAGCTTGTACTTACCAGCCTTGGTAACCTTCCACTTCTTATCACCATAAGAAGCCTCTGTACCATAAGCAAGTGCATCGTTAGCAACACCATTCTCATTGATTTCAGTATCAGCTTCAGGTGCGAAGAAGTAAGGCTTATCGCTAGAGAAGCCTGACTTGTCAAGCATGAACTTCATCTCACCTTCACTAAGTTGTACCTCAACAGAGAACAGATGATCACCCGTCTTTGTTACTTCTACTCCGTTATCGGTAACCCATCCTGCTGGTGTTGCACTACCTATCATATAAACAGTCTCTGTATCCCAAGGTGTAGCAGCTGGAGTTGGAGCAGCATCTGCAGTGAAGCTCTCAACCTTTATAGTATGGTTCGTAAGGTCGAAGACTATCTTGTAAGTTCCTGCCTCAGTTACTTTCCACTTATTGTCAGCACCACCGACTGTCATTCCCTTCTTTGCAACACCTTCATGGTTCACCTCACAATTAGGCTCTGGAGCCTGGATAAGGTTTGACCAAGCAGGAAGATCAGAATTGTTAGTAACGAGTTTGAACTCACCAACATTCAAATGTCCCTCATAAGTGAACTGCAATGGGTTGTCAGATGTCTTTGTGAAACGTTCTGTACCAGCCTGCAGCTTTGTGTTCAAACCGTTGTTATCCCATCCATAAGGAGTAGCATCTCCTATGAATGACAACCATTCTGCAGCAATAGGCTCAACTGGGCCTTCGCCTTCATAAGCAGCAGAGATCTTACGGGTACGAAGATCAATTGTCAAGTTATAATAACCTGCCTGTGTAATCTTCCACTTATTGTCAGCACCTCCCTTACGAACATCGAAGCCACTGCTTGCAACACCATTAGCATTGATCTCTGTATTAGCTTCAGGAGCATAAATAAAGGTAGCACCCCAATCACCTTTGGCAATAGGGAACTTTAACTCACCCACATTCAACTTACCATGATAAGTGAATATGAAGTTGTCGTTAGCATCCTTCGTCATCTCAAAAGGATTATCGATATTCCATCCAGCAGGTGTTGCATCACCTACCATATAAAGATGGCCGAGCTTCAGAGGTAACTCCTCTGTAATCACAACGATATCCTTATCATCATTACATGACTGGAATGTTGTTGACGCAAGAAGCGCCAACAATGCAAACATTCCATATTTCATTAATTTCTTCATTTCTACAATAGGGTTTTAGTCGTTAAACATTAATTGTAACCTGGGTTCTGCTTCATACCAGTATGAGTGTTCAAAATCTCTGTATGGAATGGGAATATCTCTGTGTGATTGTCAGCATCAGCATCCTTATCCCACCAAGCATTGCCAAACTTACCAAAACGAATCAGGTCAATACGACGGCGACCCTCTGCAAAGAACTCACGTCCCCACTCTGCTAACATCTCTTTCATATCAAGAGTAGCAGCACCTTCTGGTGCATACAGAACTGTTGACCAGTCAGAAGAAGGATAGTTACGCTTACGAACAGAGTTCAACAACTTAGCTGCGCCAGACGTATCTCCCTTGCGGAGCTTGCATTCAGCAAGGCTATAGATGATTTCAGGAAGACGAACCTCACAGTAATCAGCCTCGAACTGCTGATTCTCCTCATAGTCTGAGTACAGAGGATACTTAGCAAACATCCAACCAGAGTTGTCGTCTCCATCCTCAAGACGGCTAGCTGCCTTATCGAGCCACTTACTTCCATCGGTTCCACCGAACTTACCAACAGCGTCACGTAAGTCCAGAGTGTACTGGTCGTGGTGGTCTTTCAGATACTGTGTATTGCCATTATCATCAGTATACTGAATCTTTCCATAGATAAACATACCCTCACGACGACCGTTACCAAGGTTCTTATACATCTTCAGACGTACATCAGAAGGATACTTCTTGAACTGTGCTATAGGCATACCGAGCTCATAATTATACTTCTCACCCTTAGGATTATAACTTGGAGAAGCAGAATATTTAATGTTATGAGAACCTTCTCTGCTCTTAGTATCGTGTAACCAGTCATTAGCCTTTGAAGGAACTGACCACCAATACATGTCACCTTTGTAGTGCCAGTGGGTCTCTCCTGAACTTGGGAAGGCAAAGATTACCTCATCACAATTCTCATTATCCCAATCAAAAGCAGCATCCCAACGGTCAGCAACAGCATAAGTACCATACTTTCCGTCTACGATATCCTGTGCATACTGTTCAGCATCAGCAAAGTGATCTTCGCCAATATAGACCTTAGCATTCATATAAAGACGTACCAACAAAGCAGCTGCACCTGCCTGTGTCCACTGTCCTTCAAGTTTACCATTACCACCAAGAGATGTCTTCTTGGCCAACTCTGGGAGAGCTTCTTTCAGGTCTTTCTCAATAAAGTCAAATATCTCTTTTGGTGGGACTTGTTCTTTAGAGTTCTTTGATTGATCATAGAAGCTCTGTGACAAATAAATGTTGCGGAAAGCATCTAAAAGTCTTATATAGAACCAAGCACGTAAGACATGGTTCTGAGCTCTCAAATTTTTGAACTCATCCTCTGAGAAACCGAACTTGGAAGCAGACAGCTTATCAAGGTCTTCAATAACCTTGTTAGCCTGACCGATACCTTGATAGCATCCATTAAACTCTGACTGTGCCTCACCATTTGTCACAAGCCACTTGTGACGATGCAGACGTGCCCAACGTCCACCATCATCCCACCAGTCTCCACGAGTAGGAGTAATAAGTTGATCCGCAGACTCTTCGTTCAACACATGACGATTCTGGATACTCCAGAAACCATGCTCAAACGGACGAAGTACCGCACGAATAACATCATTTTTTGTATTATAATAGTTGTTTGATGCCACTTGGTCGTACAGTGTCTCACTAAGATCTGTACAGCTTGAGGCTGTCATAAGAGCCGCAGGCACTGCCAACAGTGCGGCATATTTATATAACTTATTCATTGTATTTCAATATCTAATGATTGAACAATTCTTTAGAAGTCAACCTGTAAGCCCAACAAGAACTGGCGTACTGATGGGTAGTAAGTACGAGAACCAGTAGCTCCTGGATCAAGGCCATTCAACTGATAGTTAGAAGGGTCAATACCTGAGAACTTAGTAATCGTAAAGAGGTTGCCTGCTGTTGCATAGATTCTTATAGAATCAATGTATTTCTTATTAAGATTCAATGTATAACCAAGACTTACAGAAGATAACTTCAAGTAGTCACCAGGCTCAAGGAAGTAGTCAGACACGATAGGATTCTGGCTAATAGCAAGGTTCTTACTATATGCCTTATCCATTACATTACCCTGGAAGTTCTTTGTTCCATAATAGAAGTCATGGATATTGAAGATATCAAAACCAAGAGCTGTCTGGAAGAACAGAGATGCATCAAAGTTCTTGTAACGGAAACTATGTGTCATAGAACCCGTGAACTGAGGCAGACCATTACCAACATACTGGCGGTCATCATCAGTAGCATTGTCTGCCAAGACCATATCGCCATTCTTATCATATACTATCCAACGACCTTGTGGGTCAATGCCTGCATACTTCCACATATAGAAGCTACCAACACGTCTACCTTCTTCAAGACGTTGTAAGGTATGGAATGGGTAAGGATCCTGTGTTGACACACGATCAACATAAGTAGCTTTTGCATATTCTCCATTTGAGAAGTGCACAAATTTATTACTCATTGTTGCACCAACAATGTTCAATGTATAAGAGAAGTCCTTCGTCTTAACAGCATTCCAAGTAATATCAAACTCGAAACCAGAGTTACGCATGGTACCAACATTCTCAAATCTTGTAGGGAACAAGTATGGTGGCATTGGTACTGGATAGTCTCCCAATAGATCCTGTTGGGTACGATTGTAATAGTTGAATGAACCATAAAGATTACCATTAAACAGAGCCCAGTCTAAACCTATATTCCAGTTCTTACCTTTCTCCCAATGCAAAAAACTATTGTCGTTTCTGGCTGGTCCCCACACTTGATAAGACTTACCATTATACATATAGTAGCCAAAGCCTGTCATTGTTGCTAGCGACTGATATGAACCAAAGCCCTGATTACCCGTTACACCATAGTCAGCACGGAGCTTCAAGTCTGTCAACCAACTCTTTGTCCCCTGCATGAAAGGCTCATCAGAGATACGCCAACCAGCAGAAACAGCAGGGAAATTACCCCACTTATGGTTTGCACCGAACTTAGAAGAACCCTCATGACGAAGAGAAGCTGTGAACATATAACGTCCCTTCCAGTCATAACTTACACGTCCAAAGAAAGAAATCAGCTTGTTATCATTCATATATGAGCCTAAACCAAGCTCATCTTTCTTCTTCATGAAAGAACCTGTACCAAGGTTGTTATCCTCAAGTGCATCATTAGGGAAGTCCTTGTTCTCCGCATTAAAGCCAGAAAACTTATTATACTGATAAGAATAACCCAACATTACCTTAAAGTTGTGATCACCAAAAGAGTTAGCATAATTGGTAATCCACTCCATACTCATCATTGATTCCTTGCTATAACTCTGACTTGCCTCACCTGTACGACCAGCATTGATAGCCAAAGTATTAGTAGATGGACGGAACCACTGGTTATAATTATCATACTGATGGTCAGCATAAGTCAACTGTGTAGTCAAAACTTGCTTACCAGGATTCTTCAACAAGAGTGGGAAAAGATTCAACTTAACAGTACCATCCCAGTCAATCAACTTAGTAGTACCTGTACTCTTTTCACGCTTTTCCATTTCAACAGGGTTATAAGCTGCAGCCTGACCCTTGAAATTATAATATTGTGTTGGGTTCTGTGGATCCCAAACAGGAGTTGTTGGATTCGCTTCTACTGCATTACGGAATACATCCCAGCTTGCATTCTTACGATAAGCGATACGTGGAGCAATATTCAAACCGAAAGTAATAAGACCACTTTTTGTCGTATGATTCAAAGAAGCACGTGCACCATATTCTTCACGACCAGAGTATTTATCAATACCCTTTGCGTCACGATAATCAACAGAAGCACGATAGTTTGATTTGATATTACCACCACTGAGGGTTAAAGTATGTACAGTACGTACGCCAACTCGGCTCACTTCCTTCATCCAATCAGTAGAACTACCAAGGTCATAACCTGTACCTGATGCCAAACGATTAGCACGATACTCTGCAGCATTTAGCATATCGAGCTCTTTCTTAATAACATCGAATGCCACTGTTCCATTATAAGTAGTATGGAGATTACCATCACGTGCACCTTTCTTCGTTGTCACAAGGATAACGCCATTAGAGCCACGTGTACCATAGATAGCAGAAGCTGCACCGTCCTTGAGGACATCATAGCTCTCGATATCATTTGGATTGATGTTAGTGAGGTTACCACCTGGTACACCATCAATAACGATCAATGGACCTAAATCAGCCGCACGAGAAGACACACCACGTATCTGAATACTTGCTTGGTTGTTAGGATCACCTGCACCGGTATTGGTAATACTAACACTTGGCACTTTACCCTGAATCATCATAGATGGGTCAACACTTGCAACCTGGGTGAAATTCCTTGCAGAAACGTGTGAAATGGCAGAAGTCAATTCCTTCTTATCCATCGTACCGTAACCTACAACGACAACCTCATCAAGGTTTGCAGCATCTTCCTGCATCTTAATCTTGAAATCAGACTGACCGTTTACTGGTAAATCCTGTGTCTTGTAACCAACGTAAGTCACACGGATTCGAGATTTAGGACTTGATACAGACAGTGAGAAATTACCGTCGATATCTGTCACCACACCATTTTTGGTTCCCTGTTCCATGACTGTTGCGCCAATTATGGGCTCACCATTCTGATCAGTTACTGAACCTTTGACATTGAAATTTTGAGCAGCTACGTTCAAAGCACAGATAAGTCCCACCAAGATGGCAAGCACCTTACGCCATGAACTGTTCTCAGTTTGCAATGGTTTCATGATTGTTGTTTTAATTGATTTATGTTTTTAATATTTCTTGTCGCCGCCTTTTAAGAAGGCACTTTATTAAAAAAGTATCTGCAAAGATAACGAAAAAATCGCTTAAACATTAAAGAATATATAAAATCTCATGAAAGTATAAACACTTATCGTTGATTTTCAGTAGGTTATCTATTTATTTATACAAGTTAATATAAGACCTATAACATGGTATTCTTATCCTTTTCAGATAACCCAAAAGGACCTCAAATGTTAAAAACAACTATCCTATAAATACGACTTTTTATAAAATCACAAAGCAAATGTAATCATTCCTCACTTGCTAATTACTCTATATAAATCGAGAGGATGAGCTACAAACACCGTGAAAAACTCTCAATCAAATCATCATCTCTCTGCCCAATCACTTCTGTCAAGGTTTCTGTAACCAATAGCCTCTGCTATATGTTGTACGAGAACCGCCTCAGAACCATCCAAATCTGCGATGGAACGGGCAACTTTTAAGATTCTATTGTATGCCCGAGCAGACAGTTTCAACCGTTCCATGGCGTCACGTAACAGTTGCACAGAGGCTGCATCAGGTTCGGCAAATTCATGAATCATCCGTTCAGACATCTGCGCATTACAATGCACATTACGATAGTTGCGGAAACGTTCTGTCTGTATTGCACGTGCACTGATGACCCTTTCGCGTATTTTCTCACTTGTTTCACCGGGTGTTGCCTGTGATATATCCTTAAAAGGAAGTGGTGCTATCTCACATTGTATGTCTATACGGTCCATAAGAGGTCCCGAAATCTTTGCCAAATACTTCTGAATCTGTCCAGGAGTACAGACACAATGATGTGTTGGATCAGCGAAATAGCCACATGGACAAGGGTTCATACTTGCTACAAACATGAAGCTACAGGGATAAGTTACGGTGTATTTAGCACGTGAAATAGTAATCTGTCTATCCTCTAAGGGCTGACGCAGAACCTCCAAAGTGTGCTTATTGAATTCGGGAAGCTCATCACAGAAGAGCACACCATTATGTGCAAGCGTTATCTCACCGGGCATAGGATTAGCTCCTCCACCAACAAGAGCAACCTCAGAGATTGTATGGTGTGGACTACGGAACGGTCTTTGGGTTATCAATCCAGTATCTCTGCTCAGCTTTCCTGCTATGGAATGAATCTGTGTTGTCTCCAGACTTTCTGATAAAGACAGAGGAGGAAGGATAGAAGGAAGGCGTTTTGCCATCATACTCTTTCCACTTCCAGGTGGTCCAACCATAATAAGATTATGTCCACCTGCCGCTGCTACCTCAAGTGCACGCTTGACATTCTCTTGTCCACGTACGTCTGCAAAGTCAAGATCAAAGGCATACTGATGTTCATAAAACTCCTTACGCGTATCTACAAAACAAGGTTCTACGCTTGCAGAGCCATTCAGAAAGTCTATCACTTGTAGGATATTCTCCATTCCATAAACTTCCAACGTATCCACAACAGCAGCCTCATGCTCATTTGCTTTCGGGACAATGATACCCTTAAACTTCTCTGCTCGTGCCTTAATAGCTATTGGTAAGATTCCTTTTACAGGCTGTAATGTACCGTCAAGACTCAACTCCCCAACAAGCATATAGTCTCGAAGAAGGTCGTTACTCATCTTTTCATTAGCTGCCAAGATGGCTATTGCCAACGGGAGATCAAAGCTTGAGCCTTCCTTTTTCAGGTCTGCAGGTGCGAGATTGGCTGTAATATCCGCAACAGGAAACTTATATCCATTGTTCAAAAGAGCAGCAGCGATACGGTCATGACTTTCCTTTACCGCACCATCAGCAAGGCCGGTAAGATGAAACAACACGCCACGTGTGATACTTACTTCGACTGTTACGGTGGTAACCTCCATGCCATTAACAGCCGCACAGAATGTTTTTACAAGCACGTTATTGGTTTTTAGTCTATGCTATAACGCTGACGAACAGTATTAGCAGTAATGCCCCGCTCAATAATCTTGCCATTACGAACAACGATATTATCGGGTACTGTTGTGAGTCCAAAGGTCTTCAAAAGTGGAGTACTAAGCATTTTACCATCGCAAACATTAGGGAACGTAATGTCATCGTTCTTCAATGCCTGCCGAACTTCCTTAGGATTAGCATCCACACTTATCCCCAAGGCTGCTATCTTACCAGCTTTTACCGCATCATTGAGTGCACGTTGGAAGTCAAGGCTCTCATAACTCCATGCTGCCCACGTGCTGATGATAATGGTTTGATTAGCCAGCGTAGCATTGTTTATCAGCTTTCCATTGATATCCTTAGCTGTGAAATTAGGTAATTTATCACCTACTTTCAATGTGCCCAACCCACTTATTTGTCGTTGTAAACGACCCAAGGTCACGTTTCCAGGTTGTTCTTTAAGAAGAATCTTCAGTAAATTAGCCGCCTGTTTATAGTCTGGTGTCTCCGTCTGAATGAGATAACGATTCAGCAAATAGACACTAACAGTCGACTCTGGATGATCTTTAATAAATTGTATAGCATACTTCAATTCATCAGGAGGTGACGAATTGGCTATTTGTTTTCTGAATTTTGTCATAAGTTCGTTATCATCCGTACCCTTCACCTCCATCTCTTTCAAGTGAGAAGCATCTGCTTTCACTTCTACAGAGCCACCCGACTCAGCGAAGATGGGTTGTACAGAATAGTTTGGGAAGATGATAACAAGTGTAGCAGGTTTGCTACAAGGGATCTCATATGCAAAGCGACCAGCCTCAATCTTAATGGTATCCAATCCATCTATACCACCATCAGGACTATAAACATACAATTCGCCTTGGTTCATGTGCAAGAAACGTCCTTCCATCTTGAAGTGACCACTACGTGTACCACAAGAGATTAATATCAAAACGAGTAACAGGAAGAGTACTATTCGCTTCATGCGCATAGAGATTTAAGAAGAAAGTGCCGCGAGCGGGACTCGAACCCGCACAGCCATTACTGGCCAAGGGATTTTAAGTCCCTCGTGTCTACCAATTCCACCATTGCGGCAAACCGTCTGCAAAGATAAGGCTAAATCTCCAAACTGGCAAAGGTTTTACAAAGTTTTTTGATTCTTACAAGGCTTATTTTACCATAATCTCATCAACAAGCGGGCGGAGAGCATAGGATAAAACAAGGTGTGGTAAGGGATAAAAGTGGGGAGAATGAGAATGAAGGAAAGGACTGATAATGTACAATAAAAGTCAGAGTACTTTTTAATAGATGCTCTTTTGCATTGTAAAAGACGCCCTTTTGCAATGTAAAAGATGCCCTTTTGACATGCAAAAGGTGCCCTTTTAGAACGTAAAAGGGCACCTTTTAAAACTCGTTTTGTAACTCTTTGAAGAACAATAGATTACAAACTCTAAAAAATTAGTAATCCTATCATATTTCAATAACAGTAGATCCGAAATATGTAAAGCTATTTCATATTATTCTACCCACCCTATAACGTTATGTACTTACGGACGAAGAAGGATAGTATCCATCCTAAAAGAACTAATTGACCACCAATATTCCAAACGGACCTGTACTTGTTCCGCGATAGCGTATCAGCTTTCTGCCTGGCTGACCTGTCACGATATTCCCTCCAGTATTCAGATTATAGCTTCGCTTACAGTTGGAACAAGTTGCAATACCAGTACCGTTTATCTTTAGTTCATACGGACGTTGGGGTATCGCATCGGGATGATAACAATTCGGACATTGCAGGTCGTAAGCAAAGAACACTGCTGGATTATCAAGATTTCCATAACCAACAATAAGCCCATTGTTCATCCCCACATGTCTCCAACTCTCTAATTTGAGGTCTATGGCATCAAACCATACCGGTGAAGAGGACTTCAATCCCTGGTTATTTTCAAATGAAAAACTATATCGACCACTGACATAAGCATACTTAATAATACAGAACACACCTGGCGCTTGTGGGTTCAGTGCTGTTGACAACACAGCATCCTGATGCGTATCATTGTGGAAATTGAAGTATGGATGATAATCACTATACTCGTAATCAAAGCTATCACCGCAGGATGTTACCAACAGTGTAGCTACAAAGAACAGGAAATAAAACAATCTTTTCATACTGATCATTCTTTATTTGGCAGTCTTTACACTGCTTTTCTCACCTTGTTAAAAGCCAAAGTGGCTAACATTAGCGTCATCAAAGTCAGCACACTGTCATCCCAAAGGAGTTCTAAAGTCCCTTTATACGTATGACTTTGATGACTATTTACCTTAAACAAACCTAACTATACCTCCATTCTTGCCTGCGCATAGGCATCCCTGAAGGGCGGTTCTGAGGTTCCGAGACAGCTCTTTATGTCTACTCAAACGGAATCATTGCCAGTGCATCAGCTATCTTTTCGATACCTTCTTGCAAAGGTTTTGATACCATTCCTTTTGCAAAGAACGGGATATCAGCATCTATTGTCAGCTTCATTTTCGATGAATTGTCGCTGACTGGCAGTATCTGAATCCAAAAGTTGAATGACAACGGAGAGTTCTCACTCTCAAATTTTATGGTTTTTGGCTCATCACGCTCAATAATACGCATAGAGATTTGCCCCACAGGATCAACGCTGATAGAAAGAGAATCCTGATCAAAGGTAAGGTTTTTCAGTTTCTCTTTCACCTTATCCATATCTGCATTCCCCATATCTCCATCAGGCAAACGGTCCTTTAAGCGTTGTACATTGCTCATATCGCTTAAAGTATTATAGACGCTTTGCTGTGAATGGGGTATCTGTTTTACACTACTTTCAAACTTAGTCATATCGCTTTATATTTAGAAAAGTTAAAGAAACGAGAGGAGTTTACACAAAAAAGGAGCCATAGGAGTTACAGCCAACAGCTCTTTCAGCATATTGACGGAAGGAGATTGCCACGATATTCAGCATAAAACTCCTCCTGAAAGAGTATTGTCTTTAATTCCTATAACTCCTTTAGATCCTGTAAATCCCTTCAAATTACATGTCTTTCTTCCAGTTTGCAGGGTCCTTACGCCACTCATGTAGCATCGGAACATCGGTCTCTTTGATGTAACCTGTCTCAAGAGCTTTCTCTACGACATGCTCATAATCTGTCAAAGTAACCAACTTCACACCTGCTTCACGGAATGCTTCTTCAGCTACAGGGAAGCCATAAGTGTAAGAAGCAACCATACCTACGACCTCAAAACCTGCTTCACGAAGGGCTGCTACTGCCTTTAATGAAGAACCACCTGTTGATATAAGGTCTTCCACAACAACCACTTTTGCACCCTGAGGAAGCTCACCTTCAATCTGATTTTTCATACCATGATCCTTTGGTTTTGGGCGAACATAAGCATAAGGAAGTGCCAGTTCGTCAGCCACCAACATGCCTTGAGCTATTGCTCCTGTAGCAACACCAGCCACAGCTGTAGCCTCTGGGAAGTTCTTCAGTACTGCATGAACAAGCTCTAACTTAACAAATGAACGCACATCATGGAACGATAGCGTCTTACGGTTATCACAATAGAAAGGTGATTTCCAGCCACTTGCCCACGTAAAGGGATCGTTTGGCTGCAACTTGATAGCTTTGATACCGAGCAATTTGCCCGCAAAGACCTTCTTTAAATCTTCCATTTTGACAGTATTTTATTATAATATAAGTGCAAACTTAAGCATTTTTTCTGAGATTTATTGGTATGATACATGAAAAAAGGCTGCTAAGTTCTGTTTAGGATATAATCATTTAGGATTATTTTAGTTGGATATCGTCATGTATAACACTTCGTTACATATTCTTGGCAAAGCCCAATGAGAGTACACTAACCTTCACATTATCCCCTCGTAGGACTTCCTTGGCTGCAGCAGTGAGCGTTGCACCAGAGGTAATAATATCATCAATGAGCAGGATATGCTGGTGACTGACAGCCCCAGCGTCAACAAGTCGAAAGGCTTTCTCTACGTTTTCATTACGCTGCCAACGGTCTTTCTTTGTCTGACTACCATAGAAAGTAACACGTTCCAAGGCTCTTTCCAACAATGGAAGACCTGTCACAGAATGTATACCACGGGCTATTTCAACACTCTGATTATACCCTCTTTGTCGCTGACGTTGCGTTGTCAATGGTACAGGAAGTAAGGTTGTGATGCCTTCGAAGAATCCTTCTATGGCAAACTCTTCGGCAATCATCTGCCCAAGTTGTTCCCCAATCTCAGCGTGTCCACCGTATTTCAACCGATAAATAAGCCTACTTGTATCGGAATGTGGTTTATAAAAGAAGAAAGATGCAGCCCGTTCTATGGGTATTCTACCCCAGAAAAGACGCGCAAGGTCGTTATCATAAGCTGACGAAGCATACCCTGTACGGGGCAAAAAGAGGTTACAATGTCCACAGATAACCTCCTCCGACACAGCCAGACGCTTACCACACATCACACAAGAACGTGGTGCTAAGGTGTCAAGGATACGAGAAAGAAAACTAATCGTCCTCTCCATCATCAACAAAGTCTATACTGTCATCAGCCTCAACGACCCCTTCGTCAATACATTTCCGTATCAAATCTATCGTAAACCCACGTCCCATAGCGAACTTTATGAGCTTCATGGAACGTTCATAGTCGCTCTCTGCTTTTATAGTTGGATACTTACTCGCTAACAAAGGGCGTAGAACTTCCAAGTATTCTTCATCTTCTACAGCGTCAAGCACGGGGGTTGAGATACTATTGTCCACCCGTTTCTGCCATAAAGCCTGCTCTATCTTCCTTCTACCCCACCTATTATAGCGTATCTTATCATGTACAAAGAACTCCGTATAACGTGCATCATCAATGTACTTCATCGTGGTGAGCTTCTCCATAATACGTGCTTGAGCATCTTCAGATAGCCCCCATTTACGCATTTTCTCTAACATTTCACCAGAGCAATGCTCACCTTTAGCACACAGATCGGCAAGTTTCTTCAATGCTTGTGGCTCTAACATGGGTCGTTTTTGTATCATGGTCGGGTGGCTTTTACGAACCGTTGCTTACCAAACTGGTCGGTTCTAAGTTCTACATGTGTATAATTTAAGGTCTCAAGCATAGCTTTCACATTATTAATATATAGTGGGTTGGTCTCAAAATAAAGTGTTCCTCCACTGTATAAAGCCTTTTCTCCATACTCTGCAATAACCCTATAGAAGCGCAAAGGGTCATCATCTGGCACGAAAAGTGCCGTTTCCGGCTCGTACTTCAGCACGTTTTCTGCCATATCCGTACGTTCTTTATCACATATATAAGGAGGATTGCTGACGATAACATCAAACTTCAGTTGCTCTGCAGTAGCCGAAAGATGAAGCACATCCTCCATCATCAACTCCACATGTGCACCCCATTGATGCATATTCTCACGTGCAATGAGCAACGCATCAGCTGATATGTCCCACGCTGTAACGGCAGAATTATACAAGTCCAAGGCCAGTGTAACGGCTATACAACCACTACCCGTCCCCACATCCAGCACCCGTAGTGGGACAGGAGGTTGCAAAGCGCAATAAGGATGATTGTAGTCTGCTTCTATCCAACGGCACAATTCTTCAGTTTCTGGGCGAGGTATCAACACACCTGGGGCTACATGGAAAGCCCTACCACAGAAAAACCCACGTCCAAGAACATACTGTACAGGCTCAGAACGCTCTAAACGGAGCATGATTTTATCTAAATCAGCAACGTCTTCTCGCGATAATTCATTAACTTTGCCTGTATAAATATCAGTCAGTGTGATGCCAAACTGTGCATCAAGCACCATCCGTATGATGGCTTGCGCCTCACGTTCTTCATACAAAGGGATGAGTCTTTGCCATAATTCTTGGTATGTCATAACTGCAAAGATAGGAAATAAAAAGAGATGAAACAAGAAGAACTTGATGAAATATACATGCGTCGATGTCTCCAACTGGCACGTAATGGACAACAATTAGCCAAACCTAATCCCATGGTTGGAGCTGTTATTGTGAGCAAAGAAGGACGAATCATTGGTGAAGGGTATCATGTTCGTTGCGGAGAGGGTCACGCTGAGGTCAACGCCTTCGCCTCTGTGAAGAAAGAAGACGAGCCTTTGCTACACGAATCTACCATCTACGTTAGTCTGGAACCATGTTCTCATTACGGTAAGACACCACCTTGTTCTGACCTCATCATACGCAAAGGGGTAAAAAGAGTTGTCTGTGGATGCATCGATCCCTTTGCTAAAGTACAAGGAAGAGGCGTGAAGAAGATTCGTGAAGCAGGCATTGAAGTAACTGTTGGAGTATTGGAAAAGGAGTGCTTGGAGCTTAACAAGCGCTTCATAACCTACAATACACACCATAGACCCTATATCATTTTGAAATGGGCACAGACTGAAAACGGATTCATTGGACTGAAAGATAATCAGGTTTTAAGCATATCTTCCCCCTTTACCAAGATGCTTGTACATAAGCTAAGAGCTGAAAACGATGCCATTCTCGTGGGCAAAAAAACTGAAGAACAGGAACATCCACAACTCACAACACGGGAGTGGAGTGGTCCAAACCCAGAGAAATTAGTGCTTACAGGCCATCCTACAAAGGACAAAGAATACGCAACACCTTCAGAAGTGCTTTCCCATTTATATACGGAAAAGAAGCAAAGTCTTATCGTTGAAGGGGGAAACAAGACGTTAGAAAGCTTCCTGAAAGCAGGATTATGGGATGAGATACGTGTGGAAACAGCTCCTTTCACCATTGAAGATGGTGTAAGAGCACCGCAACTTCCTCATGATATCCATATTGTAAGTGCAGAAGAATACGGCAATAAGATTATCACTTACGAAAGGAATTGAGCCTTCTCGTGAGTGATTCAAACATGCAAAAACAAGCACAGACAGCCTCTTCTGACTTGTAAACAAGCTACATTGCAAAAAGAAGAGGGCATCTCCCCCTATAGAACTGTTGCTATATAGGTATCGGAGATGCCCTCTTCTTATTTCGTGCTAACGCTCAGCACATATGGTGCTAATGCCTAACTCACATCGTGCTAACGCCCAACTCATATGGTGCTGACGCCTAACTCACATCGTGCTGACGCCTAACTATTATGGAGTTGTAGGCAAATACAACCGTAAAAGGTTAGTTACACTTATTGGTCATGATGTTTAATACCATGTCATCAGTGTTACACATGGCTTCTTTTCCTATGCTTGTCAGGTTCCGAATAGACTTATCCACGTCATTGTCAATGATTCCTTCAGCCGCAGTAACGCACTTCCCTTCCATTGAAAGGGTAGCTGAAAGGATTGCTGTTGACACACCTGAGGATATCTTCAACGAACAACTGGGTTTTGCACCATCACAAATCATACCCGTAAGGTTAGCAATCATGTTCTTAACAGAGTTACATATGTTTGCATAATTACCTCCCATAAGATACGTAATGCCACAACTTGACCCGATACTAGCCACAACGCAGCCGCAAAGTGCCGACAATGCACCAAGACTTTGCTTGATATAGATGGCTGTAAGATGACTTAATATAAGTGCACGGACCAACTCTTCCCTCGTATTTTCATTCTCTTTGGCAAAGACAACTACAGGATTTGTCGCACAAATGCCTTGGTTTCCTGATCCACTATTGCTCATAACAGGTATCAAAGCTCCTCCCATACGAGCATCACAGGCTGATGCTGTCTTTGCAATGATATGCGAGAAGATGCTATTTCCAAAGATTCCACGACTCAAAGGACGGTCCATAATCTTTCCAAGACAGTGTCCATAGTTACCTTTCACGGCTTCTGCAGCTGCACGAAGGTTATAACGCTTTGCCTCAAGGATGAAATCTATCTCCTCAATAGGCGTCGTCATGGCAAAATCCCACACTGTTTGCAGATTCAAACAGAGTGGAGTGGCTTCAGAAACGGCTGCTTCTGGATTGCGTTTGTCAACAAGTACGTTGTCATCAACCTGCTCAAAGACTATATGTGTATGACTTCCAGCAATGATAACAGTTGCTTTATGCTCGCCAGACACGCATGTCACCTCTATATAAAGCTTCTCTGTGATACCTTCTTTCAGGCTGATATCAATCCTATTCTCGCTGATATAGGTCTTCCCTTGCTCTAAAGTAGCAGGAGTAAGGTCCTTAATAACCTCCAACTGATACTCTGATTTGCCTATCAAAGCACCTAAGGCAATAGCTATAGGCAGTCCTATCATCCCCGTTCCAGGTATCCCCACACCCATAGCATTCTTCAGAATATTAGCTGAAAGACGCACATATATATGTTCGGGACGCTGATTTAACAACTCAGCAGCACGTGCTGTACACAACGCAACAGCCATAGGTTCAGTACAACCCACAGCTGGTACCACCTGACAGTGTATCAATTGGATAATCTGTTCTCTAATATTAGTTTCAAGCATATTGATTGTTTTAGGTTCTTTTTATTAGTTCCTGGCGTATCTTCTCCATCCTTTGCCGACGGTTTATAGAGAAGGTTGAGCCGTTTTCCTCTATATAATCAAAGAGACTGTAAGCCTTTTCCAACAGCATCTGTCGCAAAGGGTTTGCCTTAAAGCATGCTTCTACATAAAGAAGTTCAGCCAACATATTCAGTTTGTCCATCCTTTCGCCTTCCTTCCATTGCTCATTGGCATAAGCTATAGCCTCGGATAGCGATAGATTACGTAGATCATTATAATCTCCAACATACTGACGGTAGAGGTCTTTCAGGTCTTTGTCACGCTCTAAATCATCTTCTTTCTTTACTAAGAAACGTGAGATTGCTGCACAAAACTCCTCTATCATCCTCAGGAAATAATCTCGTTGTAACATTATTATTCTGTTTTTATGCTACAAAAGTAAATAAAAAAAAGGAGAATAGAACTGTTTTCCATATTTATTACATGAAAAAACAGCCCCTCTCCTGTATCCTTTCATTACTCTTGGTCTTCTTTTTCGAGAGGATGAGGTAGGCTTTCCCAAAGTTTCTTATAGAACGGATGACGGGTCAAAGTAGCCACATTACCCAGAATAATAAGCTTCATACGAGCACGAGTGATGGCTACATTCATACGACGGAGGTCATTCAGGAAGCCAATCTGCCCTTCTTCATTCGACCGAACAAGGGAAATCAGAATCACATCACGCTCTTGTCCTTGGAAACCATCCACTGTATTCACACTAATAAGGCTGCGATAAGGTTTGAAAAACTCTCGTTTCTTGATCAAACTACGAAGATATTGCACCTGAGCACGGTAAGGTGAGATGACGCCAACGTCTATTCTCTCATCTAAAATACGCTGCTTACCAATCTTCATGAAGTACTCCTGCAATGTTTTCAGCGTCAGTTCAGCCTCCCCTTTATTGATTCTTCCAAAGCTTTCCCCAACAAACTGCTCCTTAGAAAGCTCATCTGAAGTGTCTATCCAGACCATAGGATTATCATAATCAAGGATACCACGATATTTAATCTGTGGTGCACTGATGATTTGACCATGGTAAAACCAATCGGAAGAGAAGCGCATAATCTCTTCATTCATTCGATATTGCACCTTCAGAAGCGTCACTACTTCGGGCTTATTCTCCACGATTCGTTCCATTAAAGTCTTCCCTAACCCACCTCGCAGGGCTACTATGCTCTTCACCGTGGGAGGTAACTGACAGTGGTCTCCTGCAAAAATAACCCTTGAAGCCCTACGAATAGCTATCCAACAGGCTGCTTCCAAAGCCTGTGCAGCCTCATCAATGAACAAAGTGGTGAACTTCTGCCCTTCCATTACCCTACTGTTAGCACCTACCAACGTAGAGGCTACGACACGAGCTTCGCCAAATAGCTCTGTATTAATACGTATCTCTAACTCCGTAGCACGACTTTTTAGGCGGTCCATCTTCTGATGATAGCTCTCAGAACCGCGTTTCCGGTTGTTCCTTAATTCGCGAATTGCTTTCCGTATGGACCACAACTGCGGGTAATCAGGATGTGCTTCGAACTTCCGTTCATAAGTAAATCCGAGCATTTTATCGTTTACACGTGTTGGATTACCTATGCGCAACACATTGATTCCACGGTCAACAAGCTTCTCACATATCCAGTCTACAGCCATATTACTTTGTGCACAGACCATCACCTGGCTCTCTCTCATCAGTGCTTCGTTGATGGCTTCAACCAGCGTTGTGGTCTTTCCTGTACCTGGAGGACCATGAACCACAGCCACATCCTTTGCCCACAAAACCTCGTTCACAGCCTTTTCCTGTGTTGGATTCAGCCAAGGCAGACGAATAGGAGCGAAAGAAAACTTCTCAACTTTTTGTCGGGAATAGAACAAATCACGCAGATAAGCAAGTCGATTGCCCCTTGCTTTCATCGTACGATCCAATGCATCAAACATCATTCGATAGCTTGTTTCATCAAATCCTAACTGGCAACCAATCTGTTCTGAAGCTGATTGTAGGTCTAACAAGGGTGCGGAATCGGGGACAGCAACAACCATTCTGTCGCCCTCTACATACGATACCGTACCCGTAAAGCCATAGTATTTCAGCTTAATCGCTTTATTCGGAGTACCTTCCTCTTTCGCAATAAACTTAAAGAAAAGGAGTGGACGACCACATTCAAAGTTATGTTCGATATCCCCATCCTGTGTACGAAACACCTCAATGCACAGTTGATTGAGCCCATTATAAAACCGTTTACCCACTCTTAATGGGAACCAAGCGTCACCTCGCTTCACTTTCCGCTGCATACCAGTAGTCTCTGTCTGCTTTCTAAAGGCTTCTTTCTCGGCATAATACTCCATTTGAAGCAGTAAACGCTGACGTTGTAAGAGTTGTATTGGACTTTCCTGAAGCATATCTTTTTGTAGTTGACAAGTAAACGAGTAGACGAGTAAACAAGTTATATCTTTTTGTAGTTGACGAGGTTACAAGTTGACGAGTTTATTGCTTTATCTCTGTTTCAAACACGTTACAAATATAATATTTTTTATCTAATATCGATTCTACAACGAATAAAAAACAGAAAGGGCTTAACAACTGAAGTCATCCTCTATCTCTGCGACTTTACCTATTTGCAAACCAGGGGGCGCACAAGATGATAAGAACAAGGCAACACGGAGTTCCTCATAATCTGTAGGTAAGGAAAGAACAAGGTCTAACTTCCCATCTCCATCCAAATCACCTGCAAACAGAAGTGCAAAACTTGCAGCATCGACCCTTGCCTCCCTAACTATTCGTTCTCCATTCAGCAATAATGTATAGTTCTTTAATTGACTATCTCCCTGCGCCTTTGCCTCTAACTTATAATGCTTTCCAGCAAAAGTAAAATTCCTTACAGAGCCTGGTTCCAGATAAGTACTATCTGAAAATGCAACATCAGCAATCTTAACTTTCCCCTTCTTTATTGGCAACTGATTGACAAACAATATCGTGTTTCGTTTTTCTGATAGATATGTTGGAATGGTACTTGAGCACGCATCCTCTCGCATCTCAATACTATACCGAGCTTTACCAACATAATAACCATTCCCTTCTTTATATAATTCAACCCAATTCTGGTTGATTATCGTATCTGGATTACATAAACGATAATTAAAAGGAACAAGAATCTTATACGTGAGAGGCTTCTTCTTCACAACCTTAACACTATCAACCTTCTTTACAAACACACTATCTTCCTGCTGTACAGACGACTCCTGCACCTGACTAACAGGTTTCTTATCAGTACAAGATAGAAGTATCATGCAAAGACTCAACAAAAAGAAAAGGAACTTAACTTTCTTCATAATCACGTTTTTATTGCCTATCAGTAAACACTATTATTATATACCACACTCTGCAAAAATAACACTTTTCCCTTTATATTCCAACCTTAAACTGTATAAAAGACTATGTAGCAATAATTATATATGGGTATTTTGCAACTTTATCGACACCATTTTATATTTTTTTTCTTTAATTCTAACCCTACTATCGCAAATATTTGCTATTTTTGTCATCAATAATTAACAGCAAAAACAAGACTTTAAAGCTTATGAAAACAAACAAAATGCAAACAGAACACAAACTTCCTTCAGAGTGTACAACCATCATCGTTGGTCAAGATCAGACTGCCGATGGATCAATGATAGTAGCGCGTTCAGAAGACTGGGACGCTATGGAAGCAAAGAACTACGAGATTTTTGAGGCTACAGACAATGGTCCACGTGAGTTCGTTGCAAAGGATAGCCCTTTCCGTTGCGAACTTCCAGAGAAGGCTTTGGGCTATTCTGCCCTTTCTCCGTATAATCTTCACGGCCATTGGGGCAGTGCTGGTTTCAACACAGCAGGTGTCGGCATGAGTGCCACGGAGAGTATCTTTAGCAATGACGAGGTATTGAAACACGACCCATTGGTAGAGAATGGTGTGGCAGAGAACTCTGTCTTCAACATTACCCTACCTTACGTCCACACCGCACGTGAAGGTGTTGAGCGTTTGGGTATGCTCATCGAGAAATATGGTATCGCTGAAGGTTTCGGTATTGGCTTCGTAGATAGCAAGGAAATATGGTACTTGGAGACAGCTTGCGGTCATCGTTGGTTGGCTTGCCGTATGCCAAAGGATAAGTATTTCGTAACTGGTAACCAAAGTCGTTTCCGCACTTACGATCCTAACGACAAGGAGAATTACCTCGCATCAGCCGACTTAATTGAGTTTGCAGAGAAGCACGGACTCTACAACCCAGCACATGGTGCCTTCGACTTCCATGAGACTTACGCACGTGATATCGAACTCGACACCACCTATAACTACCCACGTGTATGGGGCTTGCAGCAGTTATTCTCTCCAGAAATCAAGAATGACGTAACAAAGAACACCTTCCCTGTCTTTGCTAAGGCTGCTCATAAGATCACACTGACCGAACTCCGCACGGCCTTCCGCTTCCACTACGACAATACAGAGCACGACCCTTACCTCAATAGCAATCCTAAGGAACCTTACCGCCCAGTTTCTATCTTCCGTACCACTCAGACCCACCTCATACAGGTACGCCCTGAACTGCCACAAGCTATAGGTTGTGTGAATTATGTTGCTATGGGTATGGCTGACCTCGGTGTGTTCCTACCACTCTATCAGGGCATCACGTCCTATCCAGAGGCTTACACAAAGGGTAATGATGAGTCAAGTGCTGACTCTGCTTACTGGAAGTTCCGTAAGGTGATGGTATTGGGTATGACTAACTATAACAAGTATGCTCCTATCATCAAGGAGGCGTATGCAAAGTTTGAAGCTGAGACCGACCAGCGTCAACGTGAGATGGAAGAGGAATACCTTCGCATCTATAAAACACAACCTCTTCATGCAAAGGATATGTTGCAGGCTTTCTCTGACAAGATTCTTAACAGTGCACTCGACCTTGCCGACCGTCTCCAAGAGAAACTCTTTACGCTGATGACGCAAGACATCCAGCAAGAATATCTCTTCCACGGAGCATAATAGTTGGTTAAAACACCCAGCTTTTAAAAAGCTATTGTTGGAATTAATGAGGATAATGCCCCCCCTTCGCTCTATACAGAGCAAAATTAGAAATGACTTTCTACATGAAAACATGGGATATGTTATATCGGAACTATCATTAGTGTTAAACTTGGAGATAGAGTCTATTAACCAAAAGAATTTTGTTTTGAGTAACAGAGTTCTTTTCTGACCATAAGTAGATTCCATCTCCACGTAATCATACATTGTGCTGAGCCTCAGTATGCATGTTTATTACCAATAGTACCATGCGTGCTGGGCACAGGCACTTTAATAAAAGAAGACAACAAGAGGGCATTGTCATTATTACTATATTGTAAGACAACAATGACTAAGTTCTATGGGAGAAGTATATGAGACACCTATACATCCTTATAACTAAATAGTTACGTTATGGAACATAAAATAGCTGAAGAAGCTTAAAAGCCGAACGTTGTCAACCTTTAATACCATGGCAACACTTAAATTTTAAACTAACACCGAAGTTTTCACCCATGAAAAAATAAAGAGAAGAACAAAGAAATCTATAACCAATTTACATACTAATTATCTCATTCCTCTGCTTCTTAAAGGAATAGAGATAGAAATAATTACATTATGAGAAAAAATATTCTACTTGCCATTGCCGTACTTTCTGTGAATGTACAAGCAATCTATTCACAAGACACTGGTACTATTGCTCCAAGACCAGCTTATACTTGTGATTTTGAGAACACGGGAACAACAGATTTTGGTGACCAAGTTATCACAATTAATGGAAAACGTTGGAGATTCCATAATGCCAGAATTACTGATTCTGCAATCAATGGTATCCCACAAGGGAAGCGTGCTGCAGAAATACTTGCGGGTACGCATAACAACAAGCCATCGTATCTTGAACTTCTTGACACTATTCGTGGAGCTTCTGTCGCTTTTTGTTTTGGTCATTCAGGGATGGACAGAACCATTAGCAAAAGTAGTGAGGCTTGGTTTGTCGAAGTAACAAATAATGATGGAAAAGATTGGCTTTCAAAACCACTCATTTTCGATGACACTGACGTCACTCCAATGTTATCTTTTGATTCACCTTACTATGGAGAACCTTTTAGATTTAGAATACGTTTTACAGATAAATTAGGATATGGAAGTAATTGGCGTATTCTAATAGATAATATTTTTGTCACACAAGGAGAAAATATAGAAGCACCTTGGTATATACAGCCAGGACGTTTCTTTGATGGGATTGAAACCTCTCAAGATAATATAACGTTTACCCCATTAATGAGTGGCTCTACATTCTTCTTTGGTGAGAAAGACAGTCCGTACGCCGATACTTATATACAAACATGTATTGACGAAAACGAACCTATTAATTATTACACCATGCCTGAGGGCATCCAGTTTAAGGCAAAAAATCTAACGGAAGGAAAACATCACTTCGCCATAAAGTTTATGCGTACTTCCGACGATCAGCCTTGGAGCGGAGCATTGCAGACCAACTTTGATTTCTACGTGCGACCAGTGAGCGGGACCAAGAAAGGTATTTCTGCGTTACGACATGGAGAAATTGGTAAGTTCTACGACTTAGTACCAAATGATAACGATAGTATTTTTGTAAACTGGATTAAGAAAACACGAGCACAAAAGTGGCTCTTTGATGGTAAGGCTGGAATCTTAGTAGATGATCCTAACTATATTGATTTTTCTCCTACCTTATCACCTAATGATCAGATTGTAAAGAAAATGCGTGGACAACTCCTTAAGATTGACAATAATCTTGTGTTCCGATTAGATAGTAAACCAGAGATTGAAGATGTAGCTAATACAAAATTCCATTTCCGAAACTATGAATGTGATAATCTTAGTATTATTACCAGCAACCCTGAAAGTTACATGGCTTATCCATTGGCACTTACAGGCGTAAAACTTGTTAAGCCGTTCAACCAAATAGACCATTCGCCTAATGGCAGAATAGAGATAGAAGACTTAAAAGGCAACCAGTTCATACTACAAAATATTTATCCAGATAACTTCCAAGTCTCTCAATTCCTCGAAGCTGGAACAAAGTATTTCATTATTTATGGTATGGTAGGTAGATCTTATATCGATGGTAAACCTTGTTTCTACCCACTCAATGTACAACCTGATAATAATGGTGAGTCTGATGGTGTTAGTAAAACCACAACAAATACACCATCATTGGTGATAAGTCATGTTTCTAATAATCTTTCAATAAAAAGTTCAGTTGCTTGTCCTGTAGTTATTACCGATATAAACGGTAGTGTTGTAACTCGATTAAGCCTTACAGCAGATGTTGCGACAACAACCTCACTCGGCCATGGGCTTTTCATGGCTACAGCATACTTTGGAAATGGTAAAAAATCTACCGTGAAGTTTGTAAACTAATTCATTCAAACAATTCCTACAAAAATAAAGAAAACGTTTATAACTGCCCATCAATATTTCAATATCAAGAAATTTGATGGGCTTTTTCTTTTTTGTAATAGAGTTAGGTGAGGGTACAAAAGCCTTATGTTATTATATAGTCATCTGGTAAAGTAAAGGTAAAAAATATGTCATTTCACAACGTATATAACTTTTTTTTCCTATCTTTGCAGACAATAGCTATTGCACATCTGTTCTACGGGAGCAAAGCAATATGCGAAAAATTCGCTCTGATAGTTCAATGGATAGAACGGAGGTTTCCTAAACCTTTGATCCGGGTTCGATTCCCGGTCGGAGTACTATAAATTAGTCTGTATTATCCTCTTCTTAAAGAAGAAAATCACTCTATACTACCTAACAAATAACGAGATAAGAACCATTATCCAATAAGCATATTACACTTCATCTTCCAATCCTTTAAATTTACTTCATTATGATTGGTGCCATTATAGGAGATATTATAGGCTCACGTTTCGAGTTCGGAGCAACGCCAGAAGCAGGTTTTGAACTCTTTACCCCCGACTGTTCATACACGGATGATACCATTTGCACCATTGCTATAGCTGATGCTGTGATGAATCATCGCAACTATCAGGAGGCTTTACACGACTGGTGCCGGCGTTATCCGGACCCAATGGGAGGCTACGGGAGCAGGTTTTATGAATGGATTCAGGCGGATCAGCCCCATCCTATGAACTCTTATGGCAACGGATCAGCCATGCGTGTCAGTCCTATTGGCTGGTTATTTGATGATTGGGAGCAAGTTATTGATGAGGCAAAGAAGAGCGCTGAGGTCAGTCATAACCATCCTGAAGGTATCAAAGGAGCACAATGTGTGGCTGAAACCATCTGCTGGCTGCGGCTAATGCGCTTCTCCAAGACCGATGTGGAGCGTAAAGTACATAAGTTTTTCGGCTATGAGATACCGTCAATGAGGGACATTTTGAAGATAGGAGCAGAAGGACACTTCGACGGAACATGCCAAGAGACGGTACCAATGGCACTGCGTTGCTTCATGGATGCTAATGATTTTGAAGAGACAATACGCCTTGCTGTCCTCTGCGATGGTGATACTGACACGAAAGCATGCATTGCCGGAGCTATTGCGGAAGCATATTACCAAGTGCCAGAAACCATGATTGAAAAGGCTATCAGCTATCTTCCAGATGACATGTTAGGCATTCTTAGCCAGTTTTATGAGACCATTCAGTCTGGATGTAGACAAAAGAAGTAACCCCAAAAGGTTACTTCTTTTTTTGTTTCAGGCACTTTCTGTCACCTAAAACAAACTTGATTCAAGAACGGGACAAATCCTATTTTTGTAAAATAACTTTCTTATTGAATTTTAAAAGGGCGTCTTTTGTGTTCTAAAAGATGCCCTTTTGCATTGTAAAAGGTGCCCTTTTGACATGTAAAAGACGCCCTTTTACATCGTAAAACATGCCCTTTTACAAGCCCATCCGTAACTATCTGGGATTCTGAAGATTACTAAACCGGAAAAAGTTCATTTCCTTCTGTTTTGTTCCTCATGACGTTCTCTCAACTGTAAAGTTCTTTCAAACACTATAAAGAAGTATATTTATCGTCCCTTACCAAGCTTTTCTTTCATTCGTTTCAGTTCATTTCTATATGCCTTTCCCGTCTCTTCTCCTATCCGAATCATGTCTTTTATGGCTCCAGGCTTAAAGTCTGTCACCCCATAAGAGCCTAAATTAGGATTGATATAGAGGTCGGCTTGTGTACGGTTTATATTATACTTTTTTATATCAGGGCGTTCCGCCAACCAGCTAAAGACCCCACCAAGTCCTCTAAGGAAGGCAAAAGGCGAATGATAATCATCATGTTTACGCTGCTGAAGGTCTATAGCTATCACTATATCTGCCCCCATTCTCCGCATCACATCTACTGGAAGATTATTTATCATACCACCATCCACAAGCATCAAGGTGTCCATTGCAACAGGTTTAAACATACCTGGGATAGCCATACTGGCGCGCATATTACGTGCTAAGTTCCCCGTGTCAAGTACAATCTCTTGCCGACGGCGAATGTCAAAAGCCACACAAGAGAAGGGAATAATACACTTCACCACCCCTTTCTCCGCTGGAGAATGAGACACAAGTGAGTCGAGAAAGTCATAAATATGGTCACCATGTGAAAGTCCCCACCCTTTCTTACGCTCCACAACAGCCTTACGACGTACGGGAAAGCCAAAGAGATAAGTCACTCCATCCACCTCTTTCAATACCTTTCCTGTAAGAGTTGTGTCTCTATCTGACAACAATGAGAGCCAATGTTGTGAACGAAACAGAGTGTCAAGGGCATTGGTACGATAGCCTTGTGCATACAATCCACCAATGATTGCACCTATACTCGTACCTGCAATATAGTCAATAGGAATCCCAGAACGTTCTATTTCTTTCAGAACTCCTACTGCTGCAGCCCCTTTAGCACCACCTCCGCCCAGCACAAGTCCCACCTTCAGGCGTGGCTTCTGTACCGTTTTCTGTTGTCCCTGTACGGAAAAACAACAACAGATAAGGATAAGAAATATAAGAAATGTACGTTTCATGAAGGCAAATGTACAGCTTTTTATCCTAACAAAAGCATCTTTCACCTGATTATCCATACGATAATAATTCCTCTGTTACACCCATTTACCGAACAAATCACATGATTCTTTCACTTGCTAAGCCAGTAACTTTTTCGTAACTTTGCATCATGATGTTTCATCCTTTAGACATAAATGCACCTATACCCGTACGGTTTAATAACCCTTTTGATTATGAACCGGACGCACTTTGCCGTGCTGCAGTAAAGGAATTACGGTCAAAATTACCCGTCAACCCCATAGAAGGAAAGATGTATGGTGTACTGATAGTAATGAATAAAGGACGTTTGGGTTATCTACAAGCCTACTCTGGACAGATAGAAAGCGAGCCTGAAGGCTTCGTTCCTGCAGTATTCGACTATCTACAACCCAACGGATACTTCAAGATTCATGAGGCTGAGATATCTTCTTTGAACCATATGATAGCACAGTTACAGGCATCTGAGGAGTACAAAGAGGCACAACAACATCTGAAAGACATTCAACAGGAGGCGCAAAAGGTGCTTGACGAGAAGCGAAACATCATGCAAGCAGCCAAGGCTTTACGTGACAAACGGCGGAAAGAGGCTTTCATTTCTGAACAAGAACACAATGAAATGATCCGCCAAAGTCAGTTTCTCAAAGCTGAATTGCACCGCACTAAACTTACTTACAACGAACAGATTGATGCTGCAAAGCAACGTTTGCAGCTGTTACAGGACAAGATAACGGCATGGAAACGTGAACGAAAACTGAAGTCGGACAGGCTACAATACTGGCTATTCTCGCAGTTCTCACTCCTCAATGCACGTGGAGAACGCAAGAATCTACTTGATATCTTTCGGGATTATTACCTGCTTAATAGTGCCGCACGTACCCGTATGGTACAGAAACTATCAGCCTCAGCAGACAAAACAGAGGATAAAAACATCTCAACATCATTACTTCCGCCCTCTGGAGCAGGGGAATGTTGTGAGCCAAAGTTGCTTCAATACGCCTTTCAGCAGGGCTATAAACCCATCGCTATGGCCATGTTCTGGTGGGGACCTGCGCCCAAGAATGAAGTAAGACAACATGGTTCTTACTATCCAGCATGCAATGGGAAGTGTAAACCTATCCTTATGTGGATGCTGGAAGGATTGGAAACCAACTGTGATACGGCAAGCAACAACACCAAACAGACCATTGAAATCATTTATGAAGACAGTTATTTGGCTGTTATCAACAAGCCATCCGGCTTACTGTCTGTGCCTGGAAAGAGTGGGAAACCATCTGTTTACAGTATCCTGAAAGAACGATGGAAGGAAGAGAATGAGCCCTTTATGGTGCACAGATTGGACATGTCGACCAGTGGACTATTAGTCATTGCTCGCAATTTGTCTGTTTATAAAGCACTGCAAAAGCAATTCTTACACCATGAAGTCAGTAAAAGATACGTTGCATTGTTGCCCCTCTCCTTTCTTGAAAAGCACAAACCCACAGACGGAAGAATTACTCTTCCACTCACGCCTGACGTAAATGATCGTCCCAGACAGATGGTTGACCACATCAATGGGAAGTCTGCCATTACAGAATATCACGTTGTGGGAAAGACAAAATATGGGAAAGACAACCAAGAAGCCATAAAGATTCAACTCCATCCACAGACAGGTCGCACCCATCAATTACGTGTTCACTGTGCTCATAAAGAGGGTTTGGATACGCCTATCATCGGTGATACACTCTATGGTAAGCGTGATGAGCGACTTTGGCTACATGCAGAACACTTAGAATTCACGCACCCCATAACAGCAAAAAACATGTCTTTCGACTGCCCTTTACTATAAAGAGACTGGCAGAAGACAGAAAAATCCACTCGTGTTTACCGTCAACTCCATTCATTTTCACCATCAATCCCATATGCATTTACCGTCAACTCCAGATGTATTCACCATCAACACGAACGTAAAAGTCTCCCTTTTACTATTAGAAAGAATCACCTTGTGCAATCGTTTTCACAATGGTTGCCTTCCATTTCACCCACAAAAGCAATATAATAATATGAATTGAAGCTATCTTTGTATCCGTACTTTAAAAACCTAAACGCCTTTATTGAGCCCTCTTTGCACACACTTTCTGCAGAGATAAACAGTCTCAATGGCAAAGAATTCACAACAAAACAGTTAAAAACCTATTATATATGATGATGCAAAAGACCAACAAAACCAGACTGCTTAGCCTCCTTTTTCTTCTCACATGGCTGACAAGTGCATGGGCACAAGCCCCTTCTATTCAGGAAGGAACCATCCTTCACTGCTTTGACTGGAAGTATACGGACATTAAAGCAGAGTTAGATAACATCAAAAAGGCTGGCTTTACAGCCGTACAAACATCTCCTGCACAAACCAATAATACGGATACATTGATGTGGTATGACCTCTATCGCCCCCATAACACAGAGGTTGGACCCAACCCTCTTGGTACTAAAGAGGAGCTAAAAGCCCTTTGTGATGCCGCACATGCCAAAGGTCTCAAGGTAATTGTTGACATTATAGCAAATCATACAGAAGGTTCTTTAGACATAGTAGCCGACTATTGGAAAAATATAGACCTCTATCACACCCTTGGAAAGGTAAGTAACTGGAACGATCGATACCAAGTTACACACGGAGAGATAGGCATGAAAGACCTAAAAACCGAAGATAAACGTGTCTATTCGAAGTTTAAAGCCTACGTACAGAAGCTGAAAGCACTCGGAGTAGATGGTTGTAGATGGGACGCAGCCAAGCATATTGGCTTGCCATCAGAAGGAGATCCGTTCTGGTCGATGGTCATTGACAAGACAATGTACAACTACGGAGAGATACTTAACGATACCGGAGGGGATGATAGTAAGCTTATTCCTGAATACATGACCTACATGAGCATCACAGACAGCCCTTATGGGACCAACAACGTGTTAGGTTCTGCTAAGAATCATCAGGCAACTCCTTATGGATCAGGCAACTATACGAAACGTTTTAATACTGACAAGGTGGTTTATTGGGGAGAAAGTCACGATACATATTGCAACCAAGGGGGTGAAAGTGTTGGTGTTAGTCAAGACATTATAGACCGTGCTTACGCCGTAGCAGCATCCCATAACCGCATTCCAGCACTCTATTTCTCTCGTCCTATAGGGCGTGGCGTGGGGGCAAAAGTGCCACAAAAAGGTTCAATGCACTTCACTTCCAAGTGCGTTGCTGAGGTAAATAAGTTCCATAATGCCATGAATGGTAAACCAGATTACTACTCTGCAGACGGTAGTGTAGCCTCTATCACCCGCAAAGGGGGCGGCGCTATTATCGTCAACTTCAATGGTAGCGGAACGGTAACAGTAGCAAATGGAGGCAGTTATGCCGTCCCTGGAACATATACAGACCAAGTGAGCGGTAACCAATGGACTGTTACAGCAACAACAATCAGTGGTCAGACTGATAATACAGGTATAGCTGTTCTCAAAAAATCAGCACCCGTCAAGTCAGCTTTGCATAGTAATGTAAAGAACTATAAAGCAAGAATGAGAAAGCTGAAGGGATGAGTTAAGAGACTTAGAAATAATCTTACAACTTACTATCAACAAAGAAAGAAGAAACAAAAGAAAACCAACTTTTTCCCGTTTCATAACATCAACACTATCAATCAGTTACAAACAGGCTTGTAAAAGGGCATCTTTTGCATTGCAAAAGGGCGTCTTTTACATGCTAAAAGGGCACCTTTTGATGTGCAAAAGGTGCCCTTTTAGAACGCAATAGATGCCCTTCTAAAAACCGAAAGAGAATTTATCTTACAAAAGAAGAATATGTCCAACGATGTAAGCTCGTCTATTTCACATTCTCTTCCTCCTCATTCTCCACTCTTTCTACCCGCGGAATAGCGTTTGAATGGTTGCTTGTACGTGATCGAACAACCAAAGGAACATTCTCTATCAACACGTTACTCGTATCCAAACCCAAGGAACGTGTTATGCTCAACTTCAACTTATCGATCCATTCATAGGCATTCATGATCATACGATCACGGAAAGAGAAGTAACTATAGGCTGCATAAAGACGATTAATCAGCACGAAAACAAAGTTACCCATCACCTTATGCTTTGCCAAAGAAGGGTAAGCAGAAGCCAAAGAGAACTCCTTTTGTGCAACCATATCCTCTATTATCTGACGGAAATAACGGTTAACCAACGGATGAACGCGGAATCCCAGACGCAGATTAATACGATAAAGCGTGTCAGGAATCAATGTTACGGTATCATATTCCAACGTTGATGGAGTGTCCTGATAGTCTATATGAAGGAGGATATAGTGGTCAGCACGCATCGGATGCTTATTGATTATCGAATAAAGTATCTTCTGTTCAATCTCGTATGTACCACCCAGTTTGCTAAGATAGACAATGTTCGTTGCATACTTTGGTATGGATTCATCAGCCTTGATATCGGAAATGATACCGTACGAATCCCTTATGTCACGCACAATAATCTGTGCATTACGAATTGTAGTGGCGTTATACCATATATACATTATCCCGATCATCACACTAGCAAGCAACATTGTAACCCAACCACCATGCATGAACTTCGCCATATTGGCGACAAAGAAGATGCTTTCAAGCCCAACAAAGGCTATAAGGAACAATGTAACAGCCCAACGATGAGTACGTTTTATGGTGAGATAGGCACTGAGTAGTAGGGTGGTCATCAGCATTGTGACTGTGATTGACAGCCCATAAGCAGCCTCCATGTTCTCTGAATTCTGGAAGAAAAGTATCACAATGACACAGAGAACATACAAAGAGATATTGACAAACGGGATGTAGAGCTGTCCTTTCACATCTGTTGGATACTTGATTTTCTGCCTTGGCCAGAACTTCAAGTTCATTGCTTCACTGAAGATTGTGAACGAACCGCTTATCAAAGCCTGGCTGGCTATGATGGCAGCAATGGTTGCCATGGTTATACCAAAGAAGAGAATGCCACGTGGCATGATAGCATAGAAAGGGTTAACACCTGGTGTCAGATTGCCAACATGTGAGATAATCCATGCTCCTTGACCAAGATAATTGAGGATAAGCATTATCTTTACGAATGCCCAACTCGTACGAATGTTATTGATTCCACAGTGCCCTAAGTCGGAATATAAGGCTTCAGCACCCGTAGTACACAGGAAAACGGCACCCAAAATAAGGAACCATTCTGGACTACTGGCAAGCAAACGGACAGCATGCAACGGATTAAAAGCCTGAAGAATAGGGAAATATTCTCCGATATTCATTGCTCCAAGCACCCCAAGCAACGTAAACCATATGAGCATCAATGGGCCAAACAGCTTTCCAATAGCATTCGTTCCGAACTGTTGAATGAAGAATAATACCGTCACAATACAAAGGGCTATGGGCACAACTGGCGTCTCTGGCTCGTAAGCACGCAATCCTTCAATAGCTGAAAGGACCGTAATGGACGGCGTAATGACGCCGTCTGCAATCAACGTACTTGCTCCTATGATGGCCAAAAGATAATACCATTTCTTGCTATGTCTACGTATCAAGGCATAAAGAGCAAGTATCCCACCTTCCCCTTTATTGTCTGCCCGAAGCGCAATCAGTACATATTTAACTGTTGTCTGCAGTGTTAAGGTCCAGATAATACATGATACTGCACCAATAATATACTCTGCATTGACCGTATCACCAGCCCTTACAATAGCTTTCATCACGTAAAGTGGTGACGTACCTATATCTCCAAAGACAATACCTAAGGTTACTATGACACCTATTAAACTAAGCTTATGACGCACAGAAGTGTGACTAATGTTGTCCTTACTCATTACTATCTTTTCTTAAAACAGGTGCAAAGGTAAACAAAAACAAGGTAACGGCATAGGATACAGCTGGGTTTTATCTATAAATCCTTTGTCGTTTACCTTATTTACAGTAACTTTGCAGCAAAGAAACAACGTGCAGATATTAGCAAAGAAACAACGAACAGACATTTATGGAAGAAAAGAAATTCAAACGAACCACCGTTACGGCAGCACTGCCATACGCTAATGGTGGTGTTCATATAGGGCATCTTGCAGGTGTATATGTTCCTGCTGACATTTATGTTCGCTATCTCCGACTGAAGAAAAGGGAGGTAATCTTCATCTGTGGAAGCGATGAACACGGCGTACCAATCACTATTCGCGCTAAGAAAGAGGGCATTACACCACAAGATGTATGCGATAGATATAACAAATTGATAAAAGACTCTTTCAAAGACTTCGGTATTTCGTTTGATATCTATAGTCGTACGACGAGTAAAACACACGAGAAATTTGCCTCAGACTTCTTCCGTAAGCTTTATGATGACGGCAAACTCGTTGAGCAAGAGAGCGAACAATACTACGATGAAGAGGCTCATCAGTTCCTTGCCGACCGTTACATCATGGGTGAATGCCCACATTGTGGCAACCCAAATGCCTACGGTGACCAGTGTGAGAAGTGTGGTAGCGACCTCAGTCCTATGGAATTGAAGAACCCACACTCTACTATCTCTGGATCAAAACCAGTCGTTAAGAAGACGAAAAACTGGTATTTGCCATTGAATAACTACCAAGAATGGTTGAAACAATGGATTCTTGAGGATCATAAAGAGTGGCGTCCGAATGTCTATGGACAGTGTAAGAGCTGGTTAGACATGGACTTACAGCCTCGTGCAATGACCCGTGACCTTGATTGGGGTATCCCTGTTCCTGTCAAAGGGGCTGATGGTAAAGTGCTATATGTTTGGTTTGACGCCCCAATTGGGTACATTTCAAACACCAAAGAACTGTGTGACAGTGACCCAGAGCACTTCGGTAACTGGCAGAAGTGGTGGCAAGACCCTGAAACTCGGCTTGTTCACTTCATCGGCAAGGATAATATCGTCTTCCACTGTCTTATCTTCCCAACGATGTTAAAGGCTCATGGTGATTACATTCTGCCTGATAACGTTCCTGCAAATGAGTTCTTGAACCTCGAAAACAACAAGATTTCAACAAGTAAGAACTGGGCTGTATGGCTCCATGAGTACCTCCATGACTTCAAAGGAAAGCAGGATGTGCTACGCTATGTGCTCACAGCCAATGCGCCAGAGACCAAGGATAACAACTTCACATGGAAGGATTTCCAGGAGCGTAACAACTCCGAACTCGTTGCTGTATATGGTAACTTCGTGAACCGTGCATTGCAGTTGACAAAGAAATACTGGGACGGTATCGTTCCAGCATGTGGTGAACTGCAGGACATTGACCGCCAGGCTATCCAGGAATTCAAGGATGTCAAGGAGAAGATGGAGGCTTATCTTGATGCCTTTAAGTTCCGTGAGGCACAGAAAGAGGCGATGAATCTTGCTCGTATTGGTAATAAATACATCACAGAATGTGAACCATGGAAGGTTTGGAAGACTGATCCTAAGCGTGTAGAGACGATTCTGAACATCTCACTTCAGCTTGTTGCGAACCTCAGTATAGCCTTCGAGCCATTCCTTCCGTTCTCAAGTAAGAAGCTTCGTGAGCTGATAAACATGACGGAATACGACTGGAGTGAGCTTGGTTCAACCAATCTTCTTCCTGCAGGGAAGCAACTTGCAGAACCAGAACTGCTGTTTGAAAAGATTGAAGATGATGCCATTGAGGCACAACTCCGTAAGTTGGAAGAGACAAAGAAAGCCAACGAGGAAGCTGCTTACAAGGCTGAACCGATAAAGAAAGAGATTCCTTTCGACGACTTCGAGAAGCTGGATATCCGTGTAGGACATATCATTAAGTGTGAGAAAGTGAAGAAGAGTAAGAAGCTATTGCAGTTCACTATCGACGATGGATCAGGTGTTGAACGCACCATCCTCAGTGGTATTGCAGCCTACTATGAGCCAGAACAGCTCACTGGCAAGGATGTTCTCTTCGTTGCAAACTTTGCTCCTCGTAAGATGATGGGCATTGAAAGCCAGGGAATGATCCTATCTGCAGTCAACTTTGACGGCTCTCTCGCAGTCACAACAACACTGGATAAGGTGAAGCCAGGTAGTCAAGTAGGATAAAGAAAGCATACTAAGCTTTCCCAAAATACATCAAAAGGCAATTATAATGTGCAGCAAATAGCACTTTATAATTGCCTTTTCAGTTTTTTAAATAAGCCTTTCCCCAGTAGAGAACCACACCAAGGTCATCAAAGTCCTTTATCTTTGATAGTTTATACAACGGCTTCCTCGCCATCTTTACGATCTTTCTTCTGAACACTTTCTTCCCATCAGGATTCTTACTATTGATATTTTTATCAATATATTCAGTACCTGTAAGGAAATTGATGCTTTTCTTTGTAAAGACTGTTGCACCCCAATTCTCAGACCTATCAAAACCTATCAAAGCAAAATCTGACTCCTGATAACGGAAACAATAGTCCCAAAAGCCATATCTCCCATAATTATAATCCACATAAAGCTTACCCCTCCTTATATTAATTGATAGCTCTGGAGGGTCATATACACCGCCATCCTCATTCTCAGAAGAGAAACAATCGTAGTTCTTTAAGGCTACTTCATATCCGTCTTGCTTACTGAACAAGATGATAATCCCACGCCGATTACGGTCTATAACATTGCCATCATCACCTTTCACAAAGCCATCTTTACGCATTGCTTTTATGATTAACACACAATCCGTAGTGCCATCTTGGTTCAGATCACCATATATTTTGTCAAAGAGTTTGTATCCCTTGGGAATAAAATGGGTTATATCCTGCTTACCAATGTCAGTCTGTGAATGAGCAAGTACATCAAAACTGACAAACAGAACAAACATAAGAACCAACCTGAAACACAAGCAATCCTTACTATTAAAAGGTCTCATTCTGAATATCTTCATGTATAAATCAATTTAAACAGCACACGGAGTACTAACGATAAACATCCCTTTGAAAGCTATTTCTTCAGCCAATTATCCTCAAGAAGAGAGCAGATGACAATGCAAATATCATAATACATCGCTTGGACTATTCATACTCCACAAACGCTAATCAGTGCAAATATAATAAAGATAAACCAATTATCAGCTCATCATGGACCAGAAAAGAGAACTGATTCTATGGATATTTGAGTCGATTTATGCACCTTCTACGATTATAATTAGCGGTTATATTCGTGTTTATATGCATGTTTTCCATTATTATCTAAGCTTGATAAACAATTATCTAAGTCTGATAAATAATTATCTAAGCGTGATAATTAATTATCACGCTTAGATAATAAGAAAAGACATGCATATAAAGAACACTTTCAAGGCACTCTTTACATACAGAAGAGCACCTTTTCAGATAAAAAAGATAAGGAAGCAGGAGTCAACTGTAGGGTTTGTCATAACTTCAGAACTGCCAACGTACTTGCAAATCAAGGCTACTCATAGTGGAAGAATTGATTTGCTGATGACCAGAAGAGATATGATCACGATCAGGGTAATGGGTGAAGGAGGTACGAAGAATCAACATAAGCCGACGAGAAAGGTCGGCACGAGCAAAGAGACTGCCGTGTAGTCCCCGGCCATAATAGGCAGGAAAGCTGAAAGAATAGAGTGGTCCACGCTCATAAACATAAAGACGTGAGGCGAAATCATCCGTATGGAAATAACCTACAGTGACGGTAAACGAAAGCCAAGAAAGCGTATTACAGGTCACATTCTCCGTTGCCATATAACCAAAACTACGCTTCGGATAATCGCTTAGGGCTACATCTAATTGTGTACACAGACTCCATCCATGCGATGTATAGCCCAGAGACAACCTGCCACGTTGCATCGTTTCATTCGTTATCCCTGTTTTGTCGGCATTGTCCTTACCCCTAATCTTAAAACGGTAACGTGCCAAGAGCTCCCAATGATGATACTTATACGTTGTCATCAGGACGTTATCCCATGCCTGACTTGCCTGATGTACGCCGTAACGAGGATGGGAAAAGTAAGTAAAATCAGTATAAGCCATGACCAAAAGACCACGTGTTACTGTCCAGTTCGTTCCCAAAAGTATGCCACTCTCATTCTGAACGGTTCCTCCTTCAGCAAAGCCACGTGCAAGAAGTGCCTGGTACTGATAAGCGTAATAACGCTGAACGGAGAATAAAGCAATGGAGGGAGAGAGCTGAAAGGAAAAGTTATTCGTTGTAGCCAGATTACCTTTAGAGTCGATTGCCGTCTCTCCTGCAAGCGAGAAACGATAATGCTGATAGCCATAGTCTACCCCTATATTCCCAAAACCATTCCCTGCGGGAGCATATCGATGGTAATATAAAGCTGTATCAGGTGTTAATGGTCGATTAAAACGAGAGAAGACACCCGTTAAACCAAGATGAAAGCCATTGTAATTCCACGTTAGATTTGCTCCACTGACAAACTGTGCAGCACTATTCTTACGTAAAAGCTCACGCCCAGTGCGGTGATAGCCCGTTTTGAGAATGGTCTTTATTGAGCCATTATCAGTAAGTGTGGCATCAATCGCACGATAAGAAAGAAAGGCTGTGAGGTCAAGATGCTTTGCAATAGCAACCGTTGCAGCTACTCCTTGCAAGTAATTGGCTGATGAACGGGAGGCATGTGCATGAATGCCGACAGCCTGTCTGCCCAGTGTTGAGAGCATAGCCAGCTTTCCAAAGCCAAAGGAATTATTGATGACAAGCCCCTGTCCGAAATTCACCTTGTATCGTCCTACAACCAAAGTCTTCAATATTCCGAGTCTACGAAGAAGCAGATAAAAGCTATAATGGTCGTATCCCCAATTGTTTCCATGGGCAAAGAAAGGCTCACCAGCATCCTGCGCGCCAACTAATCCAGCCTGAACATAATCGCCATAACGGAAAGTATAACGGAAAGAGTGGGCATAAGGATAGCCCAAATAGGCTTTACGGTCGCCCTCCCGTTGATAGAAAGGGATGTGAGCTGTGAGCATCAGAGCGTGTTTTCCCTTCTGTAAGATCGTTGGAAGAGAAGGAAATGACTTACTTTCTGCTATCGGAGCAACATAAACAAAGTAAGGAAGTAAAGCCCTACGTGTGGCATCCAAGGACTCAATCATTGATAGTTCACCCAGTGTCTGCATACCATGATACTGGTAAATATAAGCCTGCAATTCCTCAATCTGTGCTTCTGTAAGGAAAGGGATACGCTCTAAGTCTTCCCGTTGTGCAGTGTTCAGATTAATAGGATGCTCTGAAAGGTCGGAGAGAACATCAAAGATTTCTTCCTTCGCTTCCGCGTTCTCATCATTCGATGCATATAATTCATCAAAGTATTTTTCCCATTCAACTGTCTTCTGTGCTATTGCAGAGAGGCTTATTAAAGCCATCAGACAAGTTAGTATTAGGTGTTTCATGTCGTAAATGTTTCAAAGTATTGAGAGGACAAAGGTAGCTTTTGTTCACGAAATAGGCAAACGAAACATTAAGAAAAGCAAAAAGAGACCTGTAATCCGACTGATTACAGGTCTCTTTTGTATTTTCTCAAGAGGAGAATATCCAATAAAATGAAAAGTACAGAGGCTTATTGAATCCTTATACTCTTCCCATCTTTATAGCAAGCAATGGTACGAGTACCATTGGTATAGATGTCTTCACTACCCGGCATATCAAGTTTGAAGCCCGCAGCCTTTACTTGTGCAACGAGATTATCATATGCTGACTGATTGAATACGGCAATGATCAGAGCGCCATCCTTAAAGGCTATATAACTTGATACGCCTTTACGCAGAGGCTTAGGATAGTCTTCATACTTATCAGCAGTAAGCAGTTTTGCCAAAGAACAGTTCTTGTAATACATCTTTGAGAACTTATCTAAGCGGTAAACCTCGTAGTTATTCTTCAACTTATAGCCATACTTCTTCGTGATTGGGGCAACCTTTTCTGGATGATTGAACATATCGAGAGCTTCAACCAAACTCACTACGTCAGCCATTGGAGTGACTGCTACAACTGAATCAGATGTAGCAGGAGTGGGTGTAGGTTGTGTTGTAGTCTGTTGTGTACCACAACTATTGAACGTCATGACCATCACAAGGGTGGCAAGTGCTATCCATACAATCTTCTTCATACGCTTATTTGTTTTGTTTATTAATTATCATTTGCATCTGATGGGTTACCTCTTCACTGCTGACAATGCGCAAACCATCTCCATTTACTTGTAACAAGGTATCTGAGAAACGCACTGCTAATTCTAAATCATGGGTAGAAAGCAATACGAGTTTACCCATTTCATGTGCCATACGTTGCAAAAGCTGAAAGGTCTCGACCTTAGAAGAGAAGTCGAGAAACGCCGTTGGCTCATCAAGAAAGATAACAGGTGTTTGCTGAGCAAGGGCCTTTGCAATCATCACTTTTTGTCGTTCACCGTCAGAAAGGGTCTGTATCATACGGTTCTTCAGCTTCTCTATCCCTACAACTGTAATGGATTCATCCACTATTTGCTGATCGTTCGCATGCAGTTTGCCAAAGAATCCCGTGTAAGGGGAGCGTCCTAATCCAATAATTTCCTCTACTGTAAGGTTCTGAACGTCCGGTTTCTGTGTAAGAACGATGCTGATCTGTCGCGCCAAAGCCCGCTGCGAGAACTCGCAGATGTCCTTTCCATCAAGGAGAAGGCTACCCCCCAACTTGGGAAGAAAGCCCGTCAGCGTCTTCAAAAGTGTAGATTTCCCCACTCCATTCTCACCAATCAGACAAGCTAACTGCCCACTTTGCAATGTTAGATTGATGTCAGAGACGACAGTATGTCCGACCTTATAGCCCACCGAAAGGTGTGAAAGCGTTATCTGCATAGCAACTATCGGGGGCTTCAGACAAAGAACATCACCAGTATCTGGGCTATGATGACTCGGATAAACATGCCCAACGGATAAACCGTAGCGTAACTAATGTTACTTGTTTCGCCGTTTACGGTGTCGTTAGCATAGCCCAATGCCATTGGATTTGCCATTGATCCACAAAGGATTCCACAGATTGTTCCGAAGTCAAACTTCTTTGTTCGCAAGGCAAATATACCCACTATAATCACAGGAACGACTGTCAACACGAATCCTAATCCTATCCATAACAAGCCTTCTGGGCGTACAATCGTGGCAAGAAAGTCCTTACCTGCATCCAAACCAAGGCAAGCAAGATAGAGAGAAAGTCCTAACTTACGAAGCATAAGGGATGCACTGCGGGTGGTATAGGCTATGAAATGCAAACGAGGACCAAAGGCCCCGACGAGGATTCCCATGATGATTGGACCACCAGCGATACCCAGTCTGACGGGAGCATCCATACCTGGCAATGAGAAAGGAATGGTTCCCAATGCCAAACCCAGTAACATTCCGAAGAAGATGATGGCAAGGTTTGGTTCATTGAGCGTCTTTACAGAGTTGCCAAGGAACTTCTCTGCATGGTCAATGGCCTCTGGTTGCCCCACCAAAGTCAGTCGGTCACCATAACGAAGGACGAGGTCACCTGTTGCCAAGAGCTTGATATCACTACGGATAACACGGCTCACATTGACATTATAGATATCACATAAGTGGAGCTGACCAAGTCTTTTGCCATTCAACATACTGTTTGAAAGGATGATAACACGGCTCTCCACCTCTGAATCAAGGTGGTTCCAGTCCACTTTTCCTTCGTTCAAATCGCGGTTAACCTGCTTCCCAAAGAGTATCTCCATGGCTGATACTTCTTCTTTTTTGGTTGCTACAAGGATATTATCATTGGTCTGTAACGTCGTAGCTCCTTTAGGAACGATGACTTCATTACCACGCCAGATACGTGAAATGATAAACTTCCGATGCGTACCCTGTGCTATATCGGCGATAGTCTTGCCGTTAATAGCTGGGTTGACGACTGTGAACTGCCCTATATAAGTATGATCATCATCTGAATCGGAACGCACTTCCATATCCGAAGGCTTGGTGAAGAACTTGCGAATAAAGATCATTGCGAAGATTACACCTACAACACCAAGAGGATAAGTGACAGCCGTTGCCAATGCAGCACGTGCTCCATTGTTGCCAACATGCTGTAAAGCCTGCTGTGCAGCACCAAGTGCTGGGGTGTTAGTAGTGGCTCCACAGAGGATTCCAACCATATCTGACATAGGAATCTTCATAGCATAAGTCAACGCAATGGACATGAGTGTACCTACCAAAATGACACCCAGAGACCACAGGTTGAATGCCGTTCCTTCATGACGGAAGGACCCAAAGAAGGTTGGACCGACGTGTAATCCAAGGGTATACACGAAGATTACCAAGCCGAAAGTCTCACAATAGTTGAGCATTTGTGCATCAACCTCCAAGCCAAAGCTACCCACGGCAATACCGAAGAAGAAGACAAAGGCAATACCAAGGGAGATACCAGCCACCTTAATCTTACCTAATCCCAATCCGATGGTACAGATAAGAGAGATAACAACCACAGCCTGAAGAGCTGAAGGGATGGAGAATAGTCCGTTAATCCAATCCATGTCGTATTTTCTTTATTAGCAAGTTAGAGTATTCCAAGGTACTTCTCCAGAGGTATACCACGGTTCTTGTCCTTGTTATCTTTATTGAGATCTATCAGCTTATACACCCCATCCATCGCCTTCTGCGTACTTGGGATCAGCAATTCACCATCAAGTAGATGTCCAATGAGTATTGCTGAGAAGATATCTCCAGTACCTGGGAAGTGAACGGGTATCTCTGTGTAGGGTAAAGAGAAGTATTTGTCAGTCACATGGTTATATCCTGCTACCGAAGGAGTACCATCTACGACGATAGAGGTTATTAATGCTGACTTAGTACCTATTAAACGCAAATCATCCAACAGTCTCTTGGCTTCTTCAAAGCTAACACCATCTGCATTATACTTCCCTGATGTGAGGTAACAAGCCTCTGTGTAATTAGGGAAAATGAGGTCGGCAACGCTTATCATCTCACGCATTGAGTTGATAGTAGCAGCTGTCACACCATTATAGAGTTTCCCTTCATCGCCCATTATCGGGTCTACAAAAATGGCTGTTCCCAATGAAGCCTGCTCCCGACAATAGTCTGCCACGATCTTAGCCTGCCTCTCTGAGACAATAAAACCAGTTGCTATAGCATCAAAATGGAAGCCTAACTCTTTCCAAACGGGAAAGACATCCTTGATATAATCAGTTGTTTCAAGGATCTTGAACTTGCCATAATCAAGTGTATTGGAGACTAATGCCGTTGGCAAGTTGTACACGGGATGCCCCAAATAGGACAGAATAGGAAGCATGGCAGCCGTCGCTACCTTTCCGTATCCTGCCATGTCGTTAATAAGGAGTATCTGTTTCTTACTCATTATGCTTTAATTTATCAACTGCAAAGGTAGTGTAAACCGTATGAACAGCAAAATAAAAAACGATAAATCACATATTATCGGCTCTTTAACACATTTTGTCGACGAAGCAAATAGCTACCGATGTATCCTTTTGTGCATAGGGTTCCAATGTATAAAGCACACAGGCTGAAGACCATAAATAAATAATAAAGATACCCGAAGCAAGCAGATGTGAATGTAAAAGTATGGGGATTAGGACTTGAAAACATAAGAATTACAAAACGAAACAATAAGACTCGGAACTCAAGAACATCGAGTTTGGTCTCCTTGGAGATATTGGGTTTATCCCCTAAGAAACAAGGCTTTACTTCTTTGAAACATAAGGAATAAACCTTAATTCCACAACAGTTATATCTTAATCTATAGCTGTTCACAAAGACTTTTTAATCGTTTCAGATCGCCCTTTTCGGCTTCTCCGAATGGAGACTTCGGGTAATCACTCATACATTCAGCTCCTTGTATCATCAAACAAGATGCATTTCTCTTGCAGATTTCATTGCTTTTGCATACACTTATAGGGCATTACAGAAAATTACAAAGGCCTTGTAGAAGTATTACAGACGCCTTGTAGAAAGATTACAAGCGGCTTGTAGAAAGATTACAGACGCCTTGTAATTTTCTGTAACAGGTATAACGGAGTGTTTATACTACTTTTGTAATAGCAAGATCAGCGTTGATTGGTAAACAGCCATAACTCCCTCAAAAGTTGAATTGCGTATGAGGGCTCTACCTTCAGCCACGTTTATAGAAAGTCCTGCAAGTATCAAGAATCTTAAACGAATGAAGATTACATCTCAAACCCATAATGGGTTTTATTCCAACCTTATAACATTTTATAATTGTATGCATACGGATAATACAAAGAAAGTAGAGCTTTCTGTTTCAACCCTCTATCCAAACAAATACAATTCAGTGATGTAACGGGAACAAAACAATGATCTTATGGGGCAGACGATGACACAAATGGGGATCAGACGATGATATGATAAGAGAATAGACCAACCGCAAAACAGTTATAAAGCTGTTGTAAAGACGTTTAGGAGTAGGGAGGAAAAGACTCTAACCTTTATGTTCCGCCCTATCAATAATGATAAACTACACCTCAAAAAACAAAAGCACAGAAAACAAAAAGCAGCCCGCTACCAAATGGTAACGGGCTGCTTATATATATAATAAGGTGTAAACCCTACTTATGTCGTTGCTTCTTACTTAGCCTCAGCAGCTGCTTCAGCAAGCTCATGTGAACGTTTCTCAATCTTCTTACCCAATACAAGATAAGCTACTGGAGACGCAATGAAGACAGAACTCAAGGTACCGATGATGATACCGATAATCATTGCGAATGAGAAACTACGGATACTGTCACCGCCAAGGATGAAGATTGACACGAGCACAATCAACGTAGAGACTGACGTATTGATAGTACGTGAGAGCGTCTGGTTGATAGAATCATTAAAGATCTTCTGTATATCAGCCTTTGCAAGGTTGTGTTGATGTTTGCGAAGGTTCTCACGGATACGGTCATATACAACCACCGTATCGTTGATATCGTAACCAATAACGGTCAGGATAGCACCAATGAAGGTCTGATCTATCTCAAGAGAGAATCCAATCCATCCATAACACAACGAGAAACAACCGATAACAATAGTTGTATCGAGAACAAGTCCTACGATAGAACCAACAGAGAAACCGATGTTACGGAAGCGTAAGAGGATGTAAAGGAAGATAAAGAAGATAGCTAACAGAACGCTCATAAATGCATTGTAAGTAATGTTCTTAGCAATAGAAGGACCTACCTTAGCACTCTGAATGATTGAACCACCCTCACGAATGTCTGGGTTCTTGAAGTTAGCTACGCTTACTTGACTAACAAATCCACCTTTCTTCAACGCATTGTAGAGAATTGTCTCTGCCTTATCGTCCTCCATTGGATCGTTAGAATCAATGTTATAGTTGGTTGAGATACGAACAGTCTTACCGTCTGTACCCAAAGCAATAACATTAGTAGTAGCTGGCTTACCAGCATTCTCACCTACAGTGTTTACAAAAGCACCATTCATTACCTTACGAACATCCTCAACCTGAGTTGGTTTGTTCAGTGTAACAACATAGTTACGACCACCTGTGAAGTCAATACTACGGCTCAAACCACGTACAGCAAAGCTGACAACACAGATAAGAACTGCCACACCCCATACTGTGAAACTCTTCTTATACATGCTCATGAAGTGATAGCTCTTATCCTTCATGAAGTTCTTCGAGAAGTTAGTTGTAAAGCTAAGGTTCATCCACTTATCCTTACTTACACGGTTCTCAAATACTATACGAGTGAGGAATACTGCTGTAAAGAATGAGATTACAAGACCAATGATCCATGTAGTAGCGAAACCGCGGATAGGACCTGTACCTGTTACAAGCAGGATAACACCAGTGATCAGGGACGTTAAGTTAGAGTCGAAGATAGCAGAGAACGCGTTGCTATAACCTTCATGCAACGCTTGCTTCATGCCTTTACCCAACCTCAGCTCCTCTTTGATACGTTCATAGATAAGCACATTGGCATCCACAGCAGTACCCAAGGTCAATACGATACCGGCAATACCTGGCATTGTCAATGCTGATTGGAAGGATGCTAATACACCCAAGGTAAAGAAGAGGTTGGCAAGCAATGCCAAGTTAGCCATCATACCTGGGATAACATTATACATGACAATCATGTAAAGCATCAAAAGTACAAATGCAATAGCAAATGAAACAAGTCCTTGCTGGATTGATTGAGCACCAAGTGTTGGTCCAACAACCTCTTCCTGCACAATCTTTGCAGGTGCTGGCATACGTCCAGACTTCAATGTGTTAGCCAAATCTTTGGTATCTTCAATCGTAAAGTTACCTGAAATAGATGACTGACCACCATCAATCTCACCATTAACACGTGGAGCAGAGTAAACAACGCCATCCAAAACAATGGCTATAGCCTTACCAACGTTAGCCTTAGTAAGGGCTGCCCACTCGCGAGCACCCTCTGAATTCATCGTCATACTAACCTCTGGGCGACCGAATTGATCGAACTGATCCTTCGCATCTGTGATAACGTCACCCTCCATTCGTGCACGTCCATCAGCAGAAGTGACCTTCAGAGCATAGAGTTCATATACATTCTTCTTGCTAAGACCTTCAGCTGGCTTAGCACCCCACAGGAGTCTCAAGTCACTTGGTAGTATTTGCTTAGCCAGCTGACCATGAATCAGCTTATTGATAGCAGCTGTATCACGTACACTTGCATATCCAACAAGACTCAATCCATCACCAGGGATAGTCTGTAACATTGAGAATAATGGATGCATCTTCTTCATTGCTGCTGTCTGTGCATCCTCTCCTGGCGCAGCATTCTTCTTGTTTGCTGTAAGAGTAAGCTTAGCACTCTTTGCAGATGATTCGGCTTTTGCACCTGCAGCTTCAGTCTTTGTAGAGTCAGAAGCTTCTGTTTTTGTCTCACCATTAGCCAAACGTTGGTCAAGTTGGACAAGATAAGGAGTAATCTCTTGGTTGTTATAAGTTTCCCAGAACTCAAGGTTTGCAGAACCTTGGAGCAACTTACGCATACGTTCAGGCTCACGAATACCAGGCATTTCAACCATCAATCGACCTTCCTGTCCTTCGAGTTTCTGAATGTTTGGCTGTACAACACCATACTGGTCGATACGGTTTGTCACAACGTTGTAAGAGTTATCGATAGCTGAAGCGACCTCGTCACGAAGAGCTTTCTCCACTTCTGCATCGGAACTCTGTGTGCTCACCTTGCCTTTAAGTTGCTGTGTAGCGAACACTTCAGCAAGTTTATGACCTGGAGCAACCTTGTGATAAGCATCAACGAAGAGTGTTATGAAGTCTTTCTGACTACTCATCTCTTCCTGTTTTGCCTCAGCCATAGCCTTTTGGAAAGCGGCATCCTGCTTGTGATCAGCCAATGTTTCCACAACATCTGGTACAGAAATCTCAAGTACAACGTTCATACCACCCTTCAAGTCAAGACCAAGACCAATCTGTGTCTCAAGGCATTTCTGGTAAGAATAGATACCCAAATACTTGACAGAGTCTAAGTAATCCTGTCGTTCAATAGGGTCTTTGATCTTCGCTGCCTGACTATCATAGTAGCTTGTTGCTACTGAGAAAGACAGGTAGAAGATACTTGCGAGCGTTAAAAGAACGGCTACGCAAATCACTAATCCTTTGTTTTGCATTTTATTTGATTGTTTTTAATTATTGTTTCGCTACTTTCGATAGACGTGCAAAGATACGTATTTTTTCACACTTCGAAAAATTTATGCACCATAAATGTGCCCTTTTTAAGGTTTTGGACGGTATTTTAACCAGCAATACACAGGGTAATGGTCCGAATTAGTAACACTATTATCAACCTTAGCACCATAAGGTTCGAAGTCATCCGAGCAAAATATGTGGTCAATACGGAAGTACATTCCACTTCTATGGTAGCTTATTCCAGGGCCGTTACCACTACTTACATAGCAATCTGTAAGGAGGTTGGCGATAGTTCTGTGTGCATAGCTAAGCGGATTATCGTTGAAATCACCGCAAAGGATTACAGGAACCTTCTTATCAAGATACTTTTTTACATATTTTGCAACCATTTCAACCTCTGGAGCACGGCGTTCTGCAACAGTTCCGAGCTTATGTAGCAAGTGAGAGGACTCACTCTTCATATCATTTGTCTTCATACTGCCCTTCACAAGTGTCTTGAATCCCTCCTTATCATCATTAGTCAGCCCGAAACTCTCGAAGTGATTGTTCACTAGGAGGGTCTTTGTGCCCTTAATATCCAACATATAAGCAACGCTCATGTTGCTATTTGACTTATAGGGAATGCTGTCTTGCCAAAGAATAGGATACCGGCTCAACAAGAGGATATGATCAGCTGCTGGTTTTTTCTTTACCATAAGCTTGTAATAAGGATAATGTTTCTTCAATGTATCCAGTATGTGGTCACTTCCACTAGCGTCCACTGTTGCCTCCTGTAGACACACGATATCAGCCTTACTGTTAACTACATAATCAACAATAGGGTTCGTTTCGCCCTTTTTTACATCCCATGGATCAAACATGTAAACATTAAACGACATGACTTTAATGGCCCCATGCGGTTTTTCTTTTGGGATATTAAATGGCATATAGGTACGTATTGGACCGTAACAAATCAGGAAGCCGAGAACAGGCAACCATATCATGCGCCACCGGACAAATGCCCATACAACCAGAAACACCAAGTTAGCAAAAAGAATAACAGGGAATCCCAGTCCTAAATTAGCTAATAAAGGGTAGTCCGCAGGGTGTAAATTATCAACATTACCCACTAAAATCATCAACAATACGATGAGAAGGTTGCCCACGATGAGCGCTCTGAATACAAACTTCTTAAGTGTCTTATACATCGTTATCTCCTTTCTTTCAGCCTTCACAGGCTATTACTACTACAAAAAATCAGCCCTTACACTCGGCTGTTAATATCAGTTATGCTTACTACTATCAAAGAGTTTCTGCTTTTCTTCCTTTGTTAAGCTGTCATAACCACTCTTACGAATCTTGTCTAAGATACGGTCTATCTCTGCTTGCTCAGCATGTTTACGGGCATTATAATCCCAATCCGTATCTTTCTGGGTACTCTTCTGATGTGAAAAATCCGACCAATTACTCTTCTTATGTTCTGTAGATGCATTGCTAGAATGCCCCGAACGCTGCTCCCAACTATTACGCATCTTATCAAAGAACTGTTGCCCTTTATTCATCCCGAAATCTCCATAACCTGAATATGGATGCTTTTTCCAATAACGAATCAGCAAGAAACCAAAGAGCATACCACCCAAATGGGCTAAATGAGCCACACCATCATTACTCGTTCCCAAAGCAGAAAACAACTCAACACCTACCGAACCAAGTACAATCCACTTAGCCTTAATGGGAATAGGGATAGGAATAATGAACATTCGTTCCTCTGGAAATAGCATTCCAAAGGCCAACAACACAGCATAAATAGCCCCAGATGCACCCACCGTAGTCATCATATTAAGATACGTTTCCATTGGAACAACAAGATCAGTGGATATCCTAATAGAATTATACTGAGACAAGCCATCATATACATAAGCTCCATATTGTGCCAATTCCTGACACAAACCAGCTCCAATACCACAAACCATGTAATAAAAAAGGAACTTCTTTGGACCCCAGACATTCTCCACTACCATACCAAACATCCACAACATGAACATATTCATCAGTATGTGCATAACTCCACCATGCATAAACATGTAAGTCACCAACTGCCAAATACGGAAGTCGGATGCCAGGAAAAAGTGCAAACCAAAGATATTATTGAGATCAATATTCAGTCCATTCAACACATATGTCGCAATGAAGACCAGAATATTAATAATGAGTAGATTCTTTGTTACTGTTGGTATATTTTGCATTTAACTATTTCAATTAGTTCTAAAATATCATATAAACGACACAAAAATACAAAAAAATCCACTTTTAAGGCATAAAATCAGCGTGACAAAGGCTTTTTTTTATGATTTTCTACACTTTTCTCTAGATTTTATTTGTTTTATAAAAGTAATCTACTATATTTGCAGCGTAATCTCGAATATCGATCAATAAATTAATCATCAATAAATCAGAATTATGAACAAAACAGAGTTAATTGAGAAGATTGCTGCCGGTGCAGGTTTGAGTAAGGCAGACGCTAAAAAGGCATTAGACGCAACAACAGAGGCTATTAAGGGTGCATTGGTTGCAGGTGATAAGGTTCAGCTTGTAGGTTTTGGTACATTCTCTACCAACGAGCGTCCTGCTCACGAGGGTATTAACCCTGCAACAAAGCAGAAGATTAAGATTGCTGCTAAGAAGGTTGCTAAGTTCAAGGCTGGTGCAGAGCTCGCTGACGCAGTGAACAAGTAATCAGTCAAGATTTTATAAAGCATAGAAGGCAGGCCGAAAGGCTTGCCTTTTTTAGTTTTATTAACTTACTTTCTTTGTTTTATAGGCTTTCCTTCTTGTTTTATGAAAGTCTAAAGAGCATCTTACCATAGGCTTAAAAAGTCCT
>ERZ773265.67-NODE-67-length-69549-cov-19.315121_pt1 | contig 69549 bp, 53 predicted proteins | sample MGYA00580512_ERZ773265 | MGnify/ENA primary metagenome ERZ773265 (study PRJEB29015, sample SAMEA2738169) | human oral metagenome | biome: human oral; feature: human-associated habitat; material: saliva | place: China | collected 2183 ... | reverse complement strand
CAGACAATCTCACGGAGGTGCCGAAGGCACAAAGAGCGACAGAGCCGTAGTGTACATATTGCTGATAGCTTTGGTAATAAACGAATAAACGTTTTAAGAAATCTTGCAAAACAAATGCTTTGTAATGAAGTAGACAAAATCATTAATAAAACTCGTAAATATCCTCTGTTTCTCCACGCACCAACGGTGCCTCTGTGCCTAACGATTGCAACGATATAAAACCTCTGTGTTCTCCTTTGCTCTGTGTGACCTATCTTCAAACTTCTAATCTCAAACGGTATCACTCCAAATTGCTGAAGACCCTATATTCATTCCTATTAGTTATTTATGCGTAAAAACGCAGTCTTTGCGACTACAAGATATGGATATTTTCTCACAACATCAAGATTCTATTCGTTTTTTCTGCGTAAATACGCATTAATCAATAAATAGGAAAAAGCATTATATGTATAGTGTGGAAACTATCTGATTGACTTTCTGTTGCTCCGTTTCACAGTCTTGTCCGCCATGTATCTTTTCCATAATGATTCTGACGAGCTGAGCTATCTCCTCTTGCTGCTGTGACGAGTTTTTGAGTGCACAGATCAGCAAGTAGACAAGCAACTGGTTCACTTGTCCACTGGTTCACTTGTCCACTTACCATGTTACTTTGTCTTTCTATTATCCTGTCTTTCTTAGCAAGCAACTCGTTCACTTGTCAACTAAATGCGCTCATAAGTGGTGTCAATACGCTTTCCTGCAACGCTTTTCTGTCAATAGCGGGGCGCATCTCGTCACCTATGATTTTAAATGATGGGGTAAGACAAAGGATATAGACTCTACCGTTTATAAAATATGGAACAGCATACAAGGGTGCCTCGCATTCTTCAATCATGAAATACTCCTTGTCGAAGGGAGTAAAACTCCATCCTGCTTCTGCTGACTCCAAGGCAATGATTGTTACTACTTCTTTTCGTAGGCTGTCTTTAAGCAATCTCACCTCCTTTGTTGTAATCGAAAGAGGATGCTTGAGCCATTTGGCATCCAAGCCTTTCACCACTGCCTTGATAAGCCATGTATTTGCTTTGTCTTTGTGGACACCTGTAAAAGCCTTACCCATCCATCGTAGTTTATAAGTGTTCTCTACAGATATAATGCTGTAAGTTGGTGTAGCCTCCTGCCCTTTGGCGTTTTGTTGCAGTTGCTTATTCCGATTTTGTAGTGTATTATCTTTTGCCGACGATGATACTGTTTGCGCTGTACAATTACAAAGTATGCAAACCAGAGCTGCGAAATACAATGCTAATCTCTTCATATTACTGTTATATTTTAAACCTATACCGATTTGACATTGGAGTAATAGAAGGCTTTGGAGCTGCCTCAATCTCTATATATAACTTTCCTGCCTTTGTCAATCTGTGAATAACTTCATCGCTCGGCAAATATCCTCCTATTCCCGATACAGTCTTGATATCTTCCTTAAATTCGGAAAAATCTCCAATAATCTCAACACATCCAGCACTTCCCCACCCACTATCCTCCAAGGTAGGAGGACCGCTATGAATAAGGAAACTATTCTGGATTTGGATTGCACCTTTATGAGGAGAATAACTGTTTCTCGTTCCGTATGTCGCATCGTAATATGATACCTTAAAGCGTTCTTTACCATCACTCAGCCCTGCAACCGTCCACTTTCGCAACCTATAATGGGGAGAGGGTAAGGCTGGGTCGTTCCAATAAGGCATGAATCTTAAGCATTTCCATCTGCGCTCAATAGACGGAGTGCTAATATTGATAATATTAATGTAATAAACGGGAACAGCATATAACTCCCCCCAGCCATCATTGTCATAGTCATTGTCAGGATAAGATTTTGCTAAATAACTATCGCCTGTCTGCTCTCCTGTTATTCTAATAAGTACTTCATTCTTCATAAGTTATTGGTGTTAAATTATTATTTAAGCGTAAAGATAGTCTTTCTCTTGCATACAAAATATTTTTGTGCATTAATTATTCTTAATTGTCTGTTTTTTGAGGATTTGAAAAAGAATGCTAACAGTGATACTTTTTACACACTAAAAACATCTATATTAGCCGATAATATCCCACTTCTCTATATTCTTGCGGTACACATCTCGCATATACCCATAGAAAAACGTATGGATACTATACTCCCATAACTTCTGTAAGAAAATAAACTCAATTATGATTATCCCCAAATTTCAAGGCTCAAAATTCATTATAAAATTTCAAGTAAAAGACCTAAAATTAATGGAAAAAACACGTGTAAAAAGTAAGTTTACAACTAACTGAAAATCAATCCATTGTAAAACAGCAAAGTAAAAGATGCTTTATTGGACTTCAAAAGGGCGTTAGTAAGCGTCTTAAAGGGCATCTTTAGCAAGCCAAAAGGGCGTCTTTGAGAAGCTAAAAGACCATATGTTGAAACACAGTATGTAGAAAATTATTTACAAACAAACACCCCTCCAAAACCTCCCCCTCTCTGTGTGACTTTTATATGTAGTAGGCTTACTTTATCACTCCATATTTCGGAAGAACTTGATGCTATCTTCCCATATCATGAGGGATTGGCAGCTGTGGCAGTACGATAGCATCGCTAATTATCGTCAGGTTAAGAATAATAAGGTCCTTGTCTTGAAGGATGGTAAGTGGAAGGCTCTCCAACTCAGCGGTCGCTGACCAAAGGAAATAATGAGGAGAGGGTGTGTGAATTTTGGTAAATTATAATCATTTATCGACAGATAGTTGTTAAGATTACTCTTAAAGGTAAAAAATATTCTCATTTCCCGTGGAAAAGTAGTAATTTTGTAGCCGATAAACCCATGTTAGACAAACTTGCTATCAATGCTCGTTGAGGAGATGAAACGTTTTAAGGAGTTATTTTTTATACCGATACTATTCGTATGTCTTTGTTGTCAGGCAAAGGCATCTGCTGTATTGCAAGATAGCATACAGCTTGCGGACTCAATAAAAACGGTTGATAGTTTAAGCCTTGTTGCTGACACAGGTTTAGTTCCCTCTATAAAATGTGTTCCTGCGGAAGGAGAGGAAAAGTCTTGTAACACTTCTAAACCGCATTTTGATAGGATAATATATACTTGTGCACCACTTATTATAAACGGTCTTATCATGAAAGGGCAGAGTAGGCAATTTCGTGGTTTGCGAAATGACTATATACCAAGATTTGATAGGAGTTTAGATAACTACACGCAGTATCTCCCTGCTGCCGTTATGCTTGGCTTAAAGGTTAGTGGCATGAAAGGTAGAAGTAGCTGGGGGCGTATGCTTGCCTCTGATGCTATGTCGGTAGCGTTGATGGCAGGTATTGTTAATTCGTTAAAATATTCTGCTCAAGTAGAGCGTCCAGATGGTACGGACCTACGCTCTTTCCCTTCTGGGCACACTGCGACAGCCTTTATGACTGCTACCATGCTGAATAAGGAGTATGGCTATCGGAGTCCGTGGATAGGTGTCGGTGCTTACACAGTGGCAGCTGCGACAGGTTTAATGCGTATGGCAAACAATAAGCATTGGCTGAGCGACGTACTGACAGGGGCAGGCGTAGGTATTGTGGCTACAGAGTTGGGCTATTATTTTACGGATTTGATATTTAAGGAGCATGGGTTAAGAAAGGCTGATGTAGAGGAAAAGTTTGATAAGCTACAGAAGCCGTCATACGTTGGTCTTAATTTTCTTATTAATGAGCCGTTAGGTACGCATCTCAATGGGAAAGGCTCAAAAGTTAAGGTGTCGCGTGGATGTACCTCAGCTGTTGAGGGAGCCTACTTCTTTAATCCCTATATTGGTGTTGGTGGGCGGTTCTCTGTGACCCGTACGTCAGTCATCGTAGACAATGTCAAGGCTGAAGATAATGTCTTCGATACGTGGAAGTTAGGTGGAGGTGCTTATTTCTCTTATCCGTTATCAGAGCGTTGGCTTCTCGGTAGTAAACTCTTGGTTTCATCTGTGTTTTATCCCGACATAAAGTTAACGGACGATTTAATTGATTCTCATCATGGAGTAGGTTTTGGAACAGGTCTTTCACTGACCTTCAGAGTTCGTCAGCATTATAATGTTCGTTTCCTTATAGACTACAATCTCTTACCTTATCGTGTGTCAGGAGTGCGCACTTGTTCTCATTCTTTAGGATTAGGCTCCTCTTTTGTCATTAGTTTTTAACCAAGAGTAACGTTAAAAACAAGTCCAGCACAAGCAACTCGTTCACCCGTAAATTTGTTACTCAAAAGAACTTTGTTCATCTGTTACTTTGTCTTTTATTTACTCTGTTTACAAGCAACTGGTTCACTTGTCCACCCGTAAATTTGTTACTTAAAAGAACTTTGTTCATCTGTTACTTTGTCTTTTATTTACTCTGTCTACAAGCAACTGGTTCACTTGTCCACCCGTAAACTTGTCTACTCAAAAGAACTTTGTTCATCTGTTACTTTGTCTTTTATTTACTCTGTCTACAAGCAACTGGTTCACTTGTCAACTCGTAAACTTGTCTACTATCAATCATACCAGTAATCATAATTATGAATTTTGAATTCTGAATTCTGAATTAAAAGCATTATCTTTGCACCGCTTAAATTTATTTCAGATGAATAAACAGTTTTTATTAGCTGCCTTATGGCTCAGCCCTTTGGGATTGTATGCACATAAGGCTAATGGGATTGGTGCGGTAACATGGAAAAACGAAGCGCCAAAAGAAAGAATGATTCGGGGCATTGATGAGGACAAGACGCACCAGCGTTTTACGCTCAGTGGATATGTGAAAGACCGTAACGGAGAACCACTTATCAATGCAACTATCTACGACCTCACCACACGACAAGGCACGATGACGAATGCCTACGGACATTTCTCGCTCACATTGGGCGAAGGACAACACGAAATAAGGTGTAGCTACGTAGGATATAAAACCCTTATTGAGACCATTGACCTATCTGCAAATCAAAACCATGACATCATCTTGCAAAACGAAGCACAGCTGGATGAGGTGGTTGTGACGACAGACCTGAACTCACCTTTGTTGAAAACGCAGACTGGAAAACTCTCTCTCTCACAGAAAGATATTAAAACGGAGTACGCACTGTTGAGTAGTCCGGACGTTATCAAGACCTTACAGCGTACGAGCGGTGTGGCTGACGGTATGGAACTTGCCAGCGGTCTCTACGTTCATGGTGGTAATGGCGACGAAAACCTCTTCTTACTCGATGGTACACCTCTCTATCATACCAACCATTCATTAGGTCTTTTCTCTTCGTTCAATGCCGATGTTGTGAAGAATGTCGACTTCTACAAGAGCGGTTTCCCAGCACGTTATGGCGGTCGTCTGTCGAGTGTCATCGACGTTCGCACGGCTGATGGCGACCTTTATAAGACCCACGGCAGCTATCGTATCGGCTTACTCGATGGTGCCTTCCATATCGGGGGACCTATTAGAAAGGGTAAGACATCCTATAACTTCGGTTTGCGTCGTAGCTGGATGGACCTCCTCACGCGTCCTGCCTTTGCAATAATGAACCACAAGAGCGACAATGAGGATAAGTTGAGTATGTCGTATTTCTTCCATGACATAAACTTCAAGTTGACCAATATCTTCAACGAACGTTCGCGAATGTCGCTGAGTGTCTACTCTGGCGAGGACCGATTGGACGCAAAAGACGAGTGGCACAGTAACAATAGCAGTGGGTATAATGACGTAGACATCTATGTGAATCGCTTCCACTGGGGTAACTTCAATGCTGCCTTAGACTGGAACTACCAATTCTCACCGAAGCTCTTTGCTAACTTCACAGCCGTCTATACGCACAATCGCTCAACGGTTAGCAGCTCAGACGAGTGGAGAGTTACACGCCCCGGAGAGAAAGAACAACTAACATTGACCTCTCATGGCTATCGTTCATCTATTGATGACATCGGCTATCGAGCAGCTTTCGACTTCCGCCCAAGCCCTCGTCACCACATTCGCTTTGGTCAGGACTATACCTATCATCGCTTCCAGCCACAGACTTACAACCGTTTTGATAACTATCAAACCAATAGTGAGGCAAAGGCTGACACGATTGCGACCCACAGTTATAATAAAAATGTGGCACATCAGCTGACCTTCTATGCCGAAGACGAGATGACACTCAACGAGAAATGGAGCCTCAACGGGGGTGTGAATGCCGATGTCTTCCATATTAGCGGTAAGACCTTCGCAACACTGAGTCCACGTCTTTCGATGAAGTTCCAGCCAACGGAACGCCTGTCTCTTAAGGCAAGCTACACGCTGATGAGCCAGTTTGTACACAAGATTGCCAACTCCTTCCTCGATCTTCCAACCGACTACTGGGTGCCAACGACGGCTCGACTACACCCGATGCGCTCTTGGCAGGTGGCTGCAGGAGCTTATATGAAACCTAACAAGCACTGGTTGCTCTCGTTAGAGGCTTACTACAAGCGTTCAAGTCATATCCTACAGTATTCAAGTTGGGCAGGATTGGAACCACCAGCAGCCAACTGGGACTATATGGTTATGGAGGGTGATGGTCGCTCTTACGGTGTTGAATTGGATGCTGATTACAACGTTTCCAACCTCACACTACATGGTTCTTATACCCTCTCATGGACTGAAAAGAAGTTTGATGACTTCTACGATGGTTGGTATTATGATAAGTTTGACAACCGTCATAAGCTCACCCTCACTGGAAGATGGAACATTACAAAGAAGATTGCAGCCTTTGCTGCATGGACATTCCGCACGGGTAACCGCATGACAATCCCTACTCAGTATATCGGATTGCCTGACGTTCCAGCGCAGGAGCAGGGAGGATTGACCTTTAATTCATCTGATGACAACACGTTGAACTTTGCTTACGAAAAGCCTAACAACGTTATCTTGCCGGCTTATCACCGTCTTGACATCGGCTTCGACTTCCACCATACCACCAAGAAGGGGCATGAGCGCATCTGGAACCTCAGTTTCTACAATGCTTATTGCCACCTGAACTCACTCTGGGTACGTGTGAAAATCGACGGCAATAACCAGATGAAGATAAGGAACATAGCGTTCATCCCTGTGATTCCATCGTTCAGTTACACATTTAAATTCTAAGTTTCGAACATGAAAAAGATATTTTTCCTCCTCTTCCTTGCCCTATCGGTGATGAGTTGCAAGGATGATTTCAGTGTCAGCAATCTGCCTGATGCAAAGCCAAAGTTGGTTGTCTATTGTATGCCTTCTACTTCCGACACCACTTATATCACGGTGTCACGTAGCATACCTTTGAAACAATATAACACAACAGAGAAGAATGTGATGATTGATGATGCAGTAATCAGCTATCAATTGAACGGACAGACGAGGACGGTGACTGCCTTGGGCAATGGTCGCTATCGTGTCGTTGGACAGCAGAAGGCGGGCGATAAGGTGCAGTTGCGTGTTGAAGCACAGGGCTTAGAGGCTGTCGAGTCGTCTACGGAGATTCCACAACCAATTGGTATCAGCAATATTGCCACACGTATGGTGCGTATGAAGAGAGACCCTTCGGCAAACGTAGAAGACTTCCTGCAGCTGCAAGCCACCTTCACCGACCCTGCCCAGACACACGATTATTATGCTGTACGTGTCAAGAGTAAGAAGTTGCGCTACCTTTATGTTACCTGTTTTAAAAATATGGGTGGCTATATGCAGGAGGTGATGAGCTACTATTCTTACGCTGACTATATGGAGGAACGTAAGAGCAACAGCTATGATAGTGTGGCTGTAAGATACGACTTGGTAACTGAGTATATACCTATCTCAACGGCAAGTGAACCGCTTCTGAACCCATTGTCAGACATTGACGATGATTTCGACTTCAGTAGTGACTTCTATAAGCAGTTCTATGTCTTCGATGATGCGACAATCAACGGCAAGACTTACACACTTCGTCTGAACGTTGAACCTTACACTGGTATAAGAGATGAGACCAAAGCGTCTTTGGCAGAGCTAAAGACAAAGTATGGTATAGAGGAAGGATTACAGTTAGAGTTCTATCACATCGCCCCAGCCTACTACCGTTTCCTACAGGCTTTGAACGATGTTTCGAACAATTCCCTTGCTCAAGCGGGCCTCTCTACTATCCGTACCACCTACAGCAATATGCTGAATGGTATGGGAATCTGTGCTGGGTTTAATATGGACCCCTCCCCCTTCCCCTCCCCCAAAGGGAGGGGCGTAAACACCGTGATACCCCTTACGACATGGAAAAGCTTAAATAAGTAGCAATAATAAGCCAGCCCCCCTCCCCCTCTCAGAACCAATGGTCACTGACCAAAGGGAAGTAAAGAGAGAGCGGGAGTGCTGGCAACAATTCGCTTTGAGATGATTTAAGGTTCTTCCGTTAAATACATAGATTGTTAATAGAATGAGATTAATCCACAAACATGGTATGATTAGTCCTAATTAGATGGTTTTACAAAGGGGGGGGATAAACTACATGCTAAATGTAATTAGGTGCGATATCTATCTGTCTTCTACAAACAACTTATTCCCAAGGTTTATCTTTTGTAAACTCTTTTCACATAGTTCAAAACCAATACATACTCTTTTGGATTCTTAAAGATACCCTTTTGGCTTGCAAAAGATGCTCTTTAAGACCCTTACTAACGCCCTTTTGAAGTTCAATTAACCACCTTTCACTTTACTACTTTATAACTAATTGATTTTCTGTTGATTACAAACCTACTTTTTAAATGTGTTTTTGCCGTTAGTTATAGATGTTTTCTTTGAAATTATGCAATGATTTTTCAAGCTCTTATCTGCATATTTTTGAAGTTTAAAAAGAAATGATTTTCAATGTCAAAGAATGATAATAGGATAGATAGTTGACTATCTTAGCTATATTTTTGTTTAATGAGTAACTTTGATTCTTCCGTTAAAGCAATACGAAAAGCGTCCACATACTTAACAGAAAAACCAGTTTTAAGAACTTCCTCTATCAGTAGGGGTATCACGCATTTCACGCCCCTCCCTTTGGGGGAGGGGTAAGGGGGAGGGGCCAGTGGCCAGTTGCTTGGGGCCAGTTGCTTGGGTGAGGCTCCTTTTTCTAAAACTCCACCGTCACCCTACCATTTATCTGTCGCCCAGTGAGGTAGTTTGGAACGGCATATTGCTGTCCGGCAATGTCTGTCACCCAATAATACGAGTTGACGTTATTGATACCAAAGAGGTTCAGACAGTCCAGACCGAGCCAAATGTTTTTAAAGATAGTGTTGCGATGGCCGTCGTTATTGTCTAATAGGCGATAGCTCATACCGATGTCGGCACGCTTGTAAGCGGGGGCGCGGAAGGTATTATTCTCCAATTCCTTGTGTGGAGCAGAGAATGGAAGACCGTCTGCATAAGCCAATTTCAGCGACATACGCCAACGCGTCGTACCCGGGAAGAAGTCCGTGAAATAAAGGTTGAGCGCATAACGCTGGTCGGTTGGGAGAGGAATACTCTTACCATTCAACTTCATACTCGTGTTCATCACACTCAGCGTCAGCCATGAGTCAGCACCCGGAACGAACTCACCAAAGAGTTTAAGGTCGAGACCTGTGGCATGTCCTGTGGCTGTATTCTCACCATAATACGTCACTTTCACATTGTCAACAGAGTAAGGAACGAGGTGTGAGAGTGCCTTATAATAAGCCTCCGCAGTGAACTTAAACGGACGACCCAACATCTCGAAGCGATAGGTCATACCTGCCAATGCGTGGATAGACTGCTGTGCGCGAATCTTCTGATTGAGCGTTGCGTAGGTGACACCATTGACGATTGACGTGTCGCGAAGCTCCTTATAGAATGGTGCCTGATAGTAGATACCACCTGCAATACGGAAACTCAGGTTGCGATTTCTACCCGGTGTGATGGTCAGCGATGCACGTGGAGAGAACAGACTCTCACCATTGAAGTCCCAATGTGCAAAGCGTACACCATAATTCAGTGTGAAAAGCGTTGGAACAGAGTCACGTGTCTGGAAGTTCCATGTGTCCTGCAAGTAGCTTTCAAAGCGTTTCGCCTTGAGTTCGTTACGAGCACGAAGCGAGTAAATCATCTTCAAGTCACGCCCTGTATGCGGAACGTTATAACCCGCTGAATCACGGTATTCGTATTCGGCAGAGTTCTCCTTGATACGCTCAAGTTTATAGGTCACTGCGCCCTCAATCTTGTGTTTGCCTGCCCGATGCTGCATCATCAGCTTCAAACTCTTCACGTCAGCATTGAGATAGTCGCGAGAATGCTGCATATACGTACCCACACCGAGGTTTTCCGACGTCTCCGTCTGTGTCAGCCAGTACTGTCCTTGAATGTCATAACGCTCCTGCTCCTTCGTTGTGAAAGCCGATGCGAGGAGGGAGAGGTCGGTGCGTGAACTCAAATGGCGTGTGATAGCCAACGAACCAAAGAAGGTACGGAAGAGGTCTTTCTCCTGTCCATCGAAGTAAACACGGAACTTCTTCACGTTCTGCAGCGTTCCGAAGTTTGTCTCACGGTCTTCTGGCTCGAAGTTATAACGGTTGTCAGAGATGTTACCGATGAAGTCTACCTGCCAACGTTTGTTGGGTTGCCATGAGAGATAAGTCTGATAATCAAGGAATGACGGACGATATTCGCCCTTTGTTTGGAGTGAACCAAGGAGGTAACGATTGGTTTTATAACGCACACCATTGGTCCATGTCAACTTCTTCGTAGCCAATCCGAGGTAGGCACTGGCACCTAAAAGTGAGGCTGAGATGGAGGCTTCCGTCTTCTTCGGACGTTTATAGGTGATGTCCAAAGCCGAACTCATCTTGTCACCATATTTCGCTTCGAATCCACCGGTTGAGAAACCAACGCTCTCTACCATGTCGGGATTGATAATAGAGAGTCCTTCTTGCTGTCCACTTCGCACAAGGAAGGGGCGGAACACTTCTATATTATTGATATAGACAGAGTTCTCATCGAAGGTACCACCACGCACATTATATTGTGAAGATAGCTCCGAGTGGGTCGAAACACCCGCCTGAGTCTGTACCATTTCTTCGACAGCATTGCCCGACGTTGAGGGTCCTTGTTTAGTTTTTTGAATATCCAATTCTTCCGTTGTACCGTGCTGTTTGGCTTTGCCCTGCACTACAACCTCCTCCAATGCGTTGTCGTCAGCGAGTTGTACGAGTAGTGTCTGCTTTCCCTTTGGGCGCACAAGAACCCTCGTCTTGGTCTTGTAACCAATCATTGAGAAGCGCACCTTCACAGAGTCTTCACTCTGCAACTGCATATTGAACTCGCCTTTTAGGTTGGTCATCGACAGTTTTCCCTGCGTAACAACCATGACAGAAGCCAACTCAATAGGGTTACCTTCCTTGTCGGAAACCTTCCCTTGCAGTGTGAACGATTGCGCAAATGCCAACTGCGCTGTCACCATGAACAATAGTAGTAATATGTATTTCTGAATATCCTTACGTTTCATACATTATATAACGTTGCTGATTTCGTTTTATTGTCTTTCTCAGTCGCTTAGAAGTGAAAGACTTGCTGCAAAGCGGTTCTTATGCTTTACGGTTCCTCATCAGCAGATATAAAAAAGTGGATGCGCCTCATTTGACACATCCACCTCTATAATTGAAATCTATCTTTTGTCTTTTTTAGCCTAAGTACTTCATGAGTACGCGTGCATTTCCGCTCTCACGAATCTTCTCGATAGCCTTCTCACGAATCTGGCGAACACGTTCACGGGTAAGTCCCATCTCTGTTCCAATCTCTTCCAAACCCTTCTCTTGGCAACCGATACCGAAACACTCGGTGACAATCTTTATCTCACGATCCTTCAAAGTGTTCTGAAGAACGGCACGAAGGTCGTCTGACATTGACTCGAAATCAACGCCACGGTCGGTGCGAGAGTCATCACCTGAAGACAGCATATCACTCATTGAGTTATCATCGTCATCGCTAAATGGAGCGTCGATACTCATGTGATGGTTGTCTGCACTCTGGCTCTGACGGATGCGAGCCTCATCGATACCAGTCAACTCTGCCAACTCATGGATAGAAGGACGACGGTTGTGTTGCTGCACAAACTCGTTCGTTACCTGATTAATCTTTGAGATAGCACCCACCTGATTCAGCGGAAGACGCACGATACGACTCTGCTCAGCGATAGCCTGCAGAATACTCTGACGAATCCACCAAACAGCGTATGAGATAAACTTAAAACCACGAGTCTCATCGAACTTCTCTGCTGCCTTTACCAAACCAATGTTTCCCTCGTCGATAAGGTCGGTGAGAGAGAGTCCTTGGTGCTGATACTGTTTAGCTACAGAAACGACGAAACGGAGGTTAGCCTTAATCAGTTTCTCCTTCGCACGCTCGCCTTTGCGACCGCCTTTGTGGATTTCCTGTGCCAGCTCAATCTCTTCGTCAACGGTAATCATCGGTTCACGACCAATCTCAACAAGATACTTATCCAGTGCCTCACTTGATCGGTTGGTGATACTTTTTGAAATCTTAAGTTGTCTCATGAATTGTTTACTATTTCCTCCTAAAAATATAGCTAATTTCCGTTATCCAAAATTGATACGGCGTGCAAAGGTACATATAAATATGTGAATAACCAAATCCGAACACCTTTGGTTGTGTATTTTTATGTTTTTTTATACGATTGCGTACTGTGACCAGCTTGTTATTGCAGATGAATTGAATACCCTTAGGTCATTCGCCTCAATGTATTATGGAAAGATTTGCTACATCTTCACTTGTATCAAGAAAATAAAAGAAACAATAAAGCAAAGTTCAATCAGCGAAAGATTTTTTTATAATAAAAGGATGAAATATCAGAATAAATAACTATATTTGCAGTTGTACATTTTTTGTTTGACAACGTGTCTTTAAGCAGTTGTATATTAAAATATTAAGAATAATGACACCAAGAGAATTTGAATACCTTATTTCAGATTATTATAAGCAACAAGGCTATAAAACAATTATTACACCTTATTCAGGTGATTGGGGGATTGATGTCATAGCCTCAAAGGGGAAAGAGAAATTAGCTATTCAAGCGAAGATGTATGGAGGCTCATCCAGAAGAATAACACGACTGGCGATGATGCAATTATATGGTGCTATGGCATATAAAGATTGTACACGAGCTGTAATGGTAACTGACGGAGATTGTATGCCAGATGCCATAGATGTAGCCATAAAATTGGGTATAGAAGTAAATTACTTAAAAGATAATTCTGTACAGCAACTCAAAGAACAGAACTATAAAAGTGTTATAGAAAATGAGACAACAATAAAGGGGCTAATGGCATTTGACGAGATGTGGGAGACATACATTATGCCCTTAAAAGGTAAGACGTTGAAAACAAGAAACAGAGAAAACAAAATCGTCAATGTTGACTGGGGTGGTATTGTTAGAATCACCTCTAAAGGTAATCGTGGTAAAATAGAGATAGAAGACATAAAAATGGCTTATAGTCTGTTAGAAAAAAACGGTACAGTTGAACGAAGCCTAATAAATCAATTTGTGAAACGTTGCTCTTCTGGAATAATATTGTTGCTATCTCAAGTTCCATTTATTGGTGTCAGAAATAATCCTACACAACTTTATATTAAAGCAAATTTATATCAAAACGAACAATGAATGATGTTATTCAAATATTAAAAAAAGATGGCTTCGAAGGTTTTATTTCAGTGGAAAACCTTATGAAAAGTCATAAAATAATTCCCACATATAGTGGAGTTTATCTTTTCTTACGCTTAAATAATTCTGAGCCTGAATTTCTTGAACGAGGAACTGGTGGTTTTTTTAAGCGAAAAACCCCGAAGAATCCAAATGTTTCTGTTGCGGAATTGAGGGATAACTGGATTTCAAATGAGGCTATTGTTTATATTGGGAAGGGCAAATCTTTGAAGACTCGGCTTAGTAGTTACCTTCGTTTTGGTGAGGGGAAATTTGCTACTCATTGGGGTGGTCGATATATTTGGCAGTTGAAGGATTCACGTGAACTAATCGTATGCTGGAAAACCATGGATGAAGATCCACGTGTAGTTGAAAAAGAAATGATAGCTAAGTTTAAGGAAGAGCATGGTGGTAGACGCCCATTTGCAAATTTGATAGACTAAGCAGACTATGACGGAACTCGACAAAGAATAATTCTAAGCAATCAGCCTACTGATTATTATTTGTTTTTAAGTGTGTGTGTGCGGTGTTTTTATGCGCATATCCTCTTAGATTTTTCTTTACATTTGTTCGGCTTATTTGTCTCTAAAATGGATAAAAAAGTAATTCTCTCGGTGTCATTGTAAGTGTTTTGTTACCAGAGTGTTACGTGTGTGCGTGTGAAAAGGTGCCTAATTGGACTTCAAAAGGGCGTTAGTAAGGACTTAAAAGGGCATCTTTTGCAAGCTAAAAGGGCGTTAATTCAGTTGCACTTAAGCATCTTTTATTTTTGATGTGTGTGCTTATTTTTACAAAATATGTCTTTTTAATCTAATACTTTTTGAGTTTCTTTTCCCGCAGGTAGTTTACTAATCTTTTCAGAGTCTTCCGAAATATGGAGTGATAAAGTAAGCCTACTACATATAAAAGTCACACAGAGAGGGGGAGAACACGGAGATGAAAGCAGACAATCTCACGGAGGTGCCAATGGCACAAAGAGCGACGGAGACGTAGCTTACAAATTCTTGATAACTTTTGAAACAAATGCTTTGGGCATACGTCGCTAACAAAGCTTGCTAACAAGCTCCGTTGCTCCCTGCACCGACGGTGCCTCCGCGACTCCTATCGTTTTGTGTCTAACTATCCTCCGTCCTCTCCGTCCCTCCGTGTGACATTACTTCAAAGTTCAAAACTTAGGCGACTGACTTATCCCTACTAATTTCTGAAGAGGCTTATTTCCAGCTATGTTCTACCAATTTCGTAACAGAGTTGATGGTCATTTCCATTCCCATCATCTTTGTTTTCACGTCCGTACTGTATTCAGTAGCCCAACCGGTGTTAAGGAGTTTGGTCATGGAAGTACCGTCGACATCCATCTTCGCCATACCCATCTGCTTCATCTGTCCCCAGTTAGCATCGAGTTTTGAAACCATAGCTTCGTCAGCACCTATCTGTTTCATCTTGTCAATAAAGAAGGCTTTGACATCGTCTTCGGTCATATTGCCCTTAATCTTACCAATGATATTGAGTGCGTTTGGCTCCTTGTTGACCTCGTAGGTAACAGTGGTTTTGATGCCTTGCTTATTCATGTCTACTTTGTCACCCGTCTTGAGTGTCTTACCAAAAAGGATAAAGAAAGTGTTGTTTTCAGCAGACTCGATAAAAGCCTCTTTGGTGAGTAGGCTGTTGATAGACATAGCCATCTTATACTTAGGCAGTGTCTTCTCCATTTCAGGTTTGGCTTTATAGAGCGAGTCAATGGATGCCATTGCTAATTTGCTAACCTGTGTTTGAACTTCAGTATAGTTCAAGAGGTCCTTCACCTTTCCGTTAGCATCTGTCTTTAGGAGGATTGGCACATTGCTGAGGTATTGGTTCAGCATGTTTCCTGTCTGCTGAACAACCTCCTGATTACCTTCCATCTTCATATTGGTTGTCGTCATTTCGATGACATAACCATCTGCAGAAGCATCTTTTACGATAATCTTTGTTTGGCTGTTTGTCTTTATGCTTTCAGAGTTTCCAGCCATCGGAACACTGACTTTAATATTAGCTACGCTCTCATAGGTAGCTTGGTCGCCTTTTTGGAAGTTAGCCTTGATTAAGGTCTGGGCGTTCAACGCTGTTACAGCGAGGAGTAAAACGAAAGTTAGAAGTGATTTTTTCATAAGACAAATGTTATTAAATTAGTATTTTAGACTTTAGAATAAAAAGATTAACGGCTCCAGAATTTATAAGCATTCGTTGTTAGTCCTGCCTTTATAAATATCCTGAAGCCGTTAAATCTGTGAGTATTGTTAACTATTAATATGATCTTGCGATAATGACACGATACTTAGCAGGCTTGCCGCTAACCATGTCGACGCCCGGTGTCTGCTCGAACATATAAGGGACACAACGGATGGTTGCCTGCGTGTCTTCCTTAATCTTCGCCTCAGTCTCCTCAGTACCATCCCAGTGGCAGAGGAAGAAACCGCCGTCCTTCACCTTCTCCTTGAACTCCTCATAGTTCTCACACTCGTAGATGTGAGCATCACGGAAGTCCTTAGCCTTCTTGAAGATGTTGTCCTGAATCTCGTCGAGGAGGTTCTTGATACGCTCAACAATGCCGTCAAAGCTTACACTCTCCTTCTCCAAGGTGTCACGACGCATCACCTCGATAGTGTTGTTCTCCAAGTCACGACCACCCATAGCGAGACGTACTGGCACACCCTTCAACTCGTAGTCAGCAAACTTAAAGCCCGGACGCTTGTTGTCGGCATCGTCATACTTAACGGTGATACCCAACGCGCGGAGCTGATCAATCACTGGCTGCAACTTGTCAGTGAGCGCCTTCAACTGCTCCTCACCCTTGAAGATTGGAACGATAACCACCTGAATAGGAGCAATCTTTGGAGGAAGAACGAGACCGTTATCGTCAGAGTGGGTCATGATGAGCGCACCAATCAATCGGGTACTAACACCCCATGAGGTAGCCCATACATACTCTGGCTTGTTCTCCTTATTAAGGAAGGTAACGTCGAACGACTTAGCGAAGTTCTGACCTAAGAAGTGAGAAGTACCACTCTGGAGAGCCTTACCGTCTTGCATCATTGCCTCGATCGTATAAGTATCCAACGCACCAGCGAAACGCTCAGTCTCACTCTTCACACCCTGTACGACAGGGACAGCGAGCCACTTCTCAGCGAAGTCAGCGTAAACACGCAACATGGTCTGTGCCTCCTTCTCTGCCTCCTCACGTGTAGCGTGAGCGGTGTGACCCTCCTGCCAGAGGAACTCAGATGTACGGAGGAAAGGACGCGTACGCATCTCCCAACGCATAACATTACACCACTGGTTGCACATCAATGGCAGATCACGCCAAGAGTGAATCCAGTTTTTATAGGTATTCCAGATGATTGTCTCACTGGTAGGACGGATAATCAGCTCTTCCTCTAACTTTGCGTTAGGGTCAACCTGCACAGCATTGCCGTCCTCTGTAGCCTTCAGACGATAGTGAGTAACCACGGCACACTCCTTGGCGAATCCTTTTACGTGCTCAGCCTCACGAGAGAGGAAGCTCTTAGGAATCAGCATTGGGAAGTAAGCATTCTGCACACCCGTCTCCTTAAACATCTTGTCAAGCTGTGCCTGAATCTTCTCCCAGATAGCATAGCCGTATGGCTTGATAACCATACAACCACGTACGGCAGACTGCTCAATCAAGTCTGCCTTTATTACCAAGTCATTGTACCATTGAGAGTAGTTGTCTGCTCTCTTGGTCATCTCTTTTAGTTCTTTTGCCATAAATATATTATTCTATTTTTTATTTTGCACCTTTAGGGGATTTCCCATGCTATTATAGGCATTTCCCTTTTGCGAGTATGCCTTGAAACACTAACTTTGCACACAGATACGGCTGAGAAAGTCAAGACCATTAGGAATCACATTCCCACTTGCTAATACCAGCCTATCCTTTGCGAAAATAATGCAAATGAGTGCAAACGAAACTTGCTTCACTTTGCCGAGTTAGCTTTATTTTTTGCAAAAATACAAAAAAATGTTGGCAATGCGTGCCCAATGGCATATATTTGTTTAACTTTGCACGAATTAAAATGAATTAAGGTGCGGCTAAAAAGCTAAGCCAAAAGGTAAAAGATATTAATCAATAAATACGTTTGATTATGAAGAATATGAAAATGATGGCAGCAGGAATGTGTCTCCTCACTGTCGTAAGTTGTCAGACAAAGCAAGGTACAGGTGCATTAATCGGAGGTGGCGGTGGTGCTGCATTAGGCGGTATCGTCGGTCAGATTATAGGTCGTAATGGTAAGAGTACAGCCATTGGTGCTGCTATTGGTGGTGCTGTTGGTGCTGGTGCTGGTGCCCTCATCGGTCGTCACATGGACAAGGTAGCACGTGAGACAGCACAGCAGTTGCCAAACGCACGTGTCGACAAGGTGACAGATGCTAATGGTTTAGACTGTGTGAAGGTTACCTTCGACTCTGGTATCCTCTTCCCATTGAACGGTTCAAACCTCAGCGCATCAGCTAAGAACGACCTCACAAAGTTCGCTTCTTTGATGCAGCGCAACTCTAACTGTGACGTTGCTATCCAGGGTTACACTGATGCTTCTGGTAACGACAACATCAACCTCCCATTGTCACAGCGTCGTGCTGATGCGGTATCATCTTACCTCAAGGGTCGTGGTGTAAGCAGGCGTCAGATTCGTTCAGTACAGGGCTTCGGTAGTGCCAACCCTATCGAGAACAAGACTGTTAGTCAGGCTAACCGCCGTGTAGAGGTTTACCTCTATGCATCATCTGAGATGGTTCGTCAGGCAAACAACGGTTCACTCTAATTCCATATAATTATACTTTGAACTTTGAGGTTTGAACTTTGAACATTGAACATTGAACTTTATGATTTGAGACTACGAATTTCTCGAATGACACGAATTATTTAGCAATAAGGATTCGCTTAATTAGAGAAATTCGTAGTCTTTTACGTTAAAGTTCAATGTTCAAACATTAGCGTAATTAGAGAAATTCGTAGTCATTAATGGTACATATCATAAAGTTCAAAGGTCAAAGTTCAAACTTCAAAGTTAAAAGTGATAGACGGCATGTAGCATCACGTAGCGGGGAATAACATTACTGTAAGTTTCTGTGATTCCTTGTGCATTCATCGTCCGTGTGACATTATTCAGTTGACCAAGAATGTCGAAGCCATCAAGCAATAAGGTAAGTTGTCCTTTGAAGAATGATCGTGACAGACGAGCATTCCACACCAAATCATCGCTATTCATCGACTTATCTAAATAACCTCGGCGACTGTACATTGTCAGGTCAGTCCCAAGTCGGAAATCCCATGGCAACTGTAATTGTGCTGTTAAACCGTAATTGAAATCACTCACATTAAATGCCTCAAAGTCTTCACGAGAGCCATCGACATGTGCCCAGTTTCCTTTACTAATGAAACCAATGGAAGATTGCCCAAGCCTATAGTTCAGCTGTAAATCACCAATGTAGTTTAACGATTCTACTATGCTCCTATTAGCTGCAGACGTGCCTGCCAAACCAATAAGGTCGACACTCTTCTCATATCTTAACCCAGCCATAGCTTTAAAATCCAACTTGCGATTTTTGGTCAATGGTCCAGCACCACCTAAAGCAAGCTGACCTCGCCAATTACCATTCACATTGTCTGGTCTGAATGTTCGCTGTCCTGTAGCCTTGTCGTAGGTATAGCCCATAGCAATAGCATTAACAGTGGGGATATATTGAGCCTCTATTAACCACATCAGACCTTTTTTCGGATATATACGTAGGAAGTGTGATATAAGTTCGTGCTTATAGGATGGTTTCAAGTTGGTATTACCCATTGTTACGTTTAATGGATCAGTGGTATTGAGGATGTTTACAAACAGGTTCATGTCTGGAGCTTGCCCGTTCACATGATATTGAAACATGAATTCATATTTATGATCAGTACTACGCCATCTGAGGAACGTACTATACATATTGTAAAGTATAGAACGTTTCGTAAAAGTCGTATCTACATTTCCACTATGATAATGCATCGTCCGTGAAAGCAGCGATAAATTAGGTACAAGCTGTGCCCACCACTCTGACTTCGTCGTTTTCTTATTCCATACAAGAAAGGCACCGAGGGTATGGGTATTATCAGTCTGCCTGCTGTCATAACTATTATGAATATCCATTACTCTGTTATAAGCATCCACAGAAGGAAGTGTTCCAAGCTCGTGCTCTGAATTAATTCCCCAATCTGCTAACTGGTCAAGACGATAGAGTGAAGAATATCGGTTTGAGGTAGTCCGATTGTATTTATAACTAAAGTCGAAGAACAAGCCCCGCTTTACTAAATAGCTGTAAGTCACCTTACCTGTCATGCTGTAGCCGTGGTCAGGACGGTTGTTGAAATATCGATTGCGGAAGTCTGTATTACTTTGCAGACCGTTGGTATAATAATCAATGCGGTTACGGTCAAAGCTATCCTCATTAGCATGCCTCAAAGAAGCGTCAGCATAAAGGGTGATATGGTCGGGAGAATGCTTGAACTTAATTAACGACTCCATCGAAACCGAACCTTCTAAAGAATGTCCAATTGATAATCCATTGCGAAGATTTCTGTTAATAGCTGTGCGAATCAACTCCCTACCTATCATTGGTGTGTACAAACTATCCAACTGCGCCTTTGAGAAAGACGTAAAACTACGATTAAGCGTCAGCGAAGAATATCCGCTTTTATTGTTATAATATTGGTAGTTAAAACGTGGCTTGATATTCAAGTTGGCATTCTTAAACTCAAAATAAAACTGATGATCGGTGGAGAGAGTAAAATTGTGATTTCTATTATTAACTACCATACGGTCGTATGTATCTCCGTTTGCAAGGAAATTTGTACGATTAGTGTTATTCACTATCGTGTTGTCAGCATGCCTAACCTGTGCATTTCCACTAAGTTTATACTTACCACTGCGTGCATCTATATTATAGTCAAGACCTCCTAACTGTTGCTGCGTCAACCCACCAAAAAGATCAGAAGGCGACCAATTATCATTCTCACCGGGCTTACGGTCGTCGTTTAGATTGTTCATATTTCCATAGACAGCCAAACGGGAGTGATCAGTAAACCGCATAGCAAACAGACGAGCCAAGTAGCGTTCCTTTGTCCCTCCACCAGTTTCCACATTACCTACCCATCCAATGTTGTATTGCTTTTTCAGTTGAACATCCATCACGTATTTCTTGTCTCCTGCCACCTCTTGCCCGAGAAAACGACTATTTTCACCAAGACGGTCATACACCTTTACTTGGTTTACCATATAAGTAGGCAGATTCTCAAACATAACAGTATTATCTCCACGGAAAAAGTCTTTTCCATTGAGAAGCAAACTCTCAACAAACTTTCCATTAACATATATGCGTCCATCCTTGCTTAGTTCAGCACCGGGCAACTGACGAATAAGGGCGTCGAGCATAGAGCCTTCACCTAACTGGAAAGCATCGGCATTATAAACAATCGTGTCGCCTTTATGGTAGAACTTCACCTTTGTAGCCTTAACAACCACCTCATTTAAGTCTACTGTTTTCGGTCGTTTCAGAAAGATGGTACCAACTTCTCTGCTTATCTCTCGCTTGTAAAAATGACGCAGTGGGAGCTTTACGTAGGTAGGCATAAAACCATCTTCGGTAACGCGAAGGATATAATCACCCTCCTTACGTGGAATCGTTATCCTATATTCAGATGTTTTCCAGCTCTGTTCGCCATTCTGATATTCTTCAAGAGCCTTCGTTGAAGCAACGACTGAGCTGTCATTAGCATTTAGCACTTCAACTAAGCAGCCAGGGACATCTACATGAGTAACAAAGTCTTGCACTCTACCTTCAATGGTAATAGTATTGTCTAAGGTTTGTGCTGATATGCAGACAGTAAGGCATAACAAAATTAAAGTTGTACAAAAGGTTTTCATATTTTATTCTCAATGTTTGATTCGTATTGTTCACAAGAGGTATGGGGTAATAGAGATTCCTCTAAATTATCTTTTAGGTAAGGAAATAACGCTTGCTTGTAGGTTGTAAATCCAGAAGATTCTTTCTAAGATATATCAAGAAGGTAGAGCATTTTAGCCATATCCTACGTTTTTGTCTGATCATACTCTGCCCAATAATGATTAGAGTTCTTGGACGAAAAGAACCGAATGGATTTTACAGGCATAAACCGAACTTTTCTCTCAGTTTGCCTGCAATTATATTCTCTACAAGAGGTGTATTTCATAATTTAAAACTTATCTATCAATCGTATTCTTTATGTTAACACGCTGCGAATATACAAAATGTTTTTTTTAAACAAGAAAAATCGTTATTTTTTTTGCATTGTTGCTATATCCGCATTGTTTCGTAGTCATTAATAGTTCAAATCATAAAGTTAACTACGAATTACGCGAATTTTTATACTTTGAACTTTGAGGTTTGAACTTTGAACTTTATGATATGTACCTTTAAAGACTACTAATTACGCAAATGACACGAATTTTTATACTTTGAACTTTGAGGTTTGAACATTGAACTTTAGGATATGTACCTTTAATGACTACTAATTACGCGAATGACACGAATTATTTAGCAATAAGGATTAGCGTAATTAGAGAAATTCGTAGTCACCGAAAGTTCCAAGTTCAATGTTCAAACATCAATGTTTCAAGTTCATATCATAAAGTTCAAAGTTCAAAACTCAAAGTTCAAAGGTAAGAGGGCATCTTTAGCAAGCCAAAAGGGCGTTAATTCACATGGAATTAACGCCCTTTTAAATCTCTAACACTGCTTTTTCTCTTTATCCCAAGCAACTCGTTAACTCGTCTAACTTGTTAACTATGTTACTTTGTCTTCCTCGGAAGCAACTTGTTAACTTGTCTACTTTTTAACTTGTCTACTCGTTCACCATGTTACTTTGTCTTCCTCGCAAGCAACTCGTTAACTTGTCAACTCGTTCACCATGTTACTTTGTCTTATTACTCAAGCAACTTGTTTACTCGTCCACTCGTTTACTTGTCTACTCGCCCAGCTACTTCTCCGGATAAACGAGGTTGGCATCGGTGATATTGTCCAGCACCTCGGTGAGGAACTTACGTGACTCCCACTTTGCCATAGGCAGGTCGTGGAGCAGGTAGTTACCACAGTCGCGTGGAGCAGCACCGGGGATTTCACCCTCGAAGTCGGCAACGAATTGGAAGGTGCGGCGCATGAGAACGACAATATCTTTCGACTCAAGGTCGCCACGAAGGATGAGGTAGTTACCAGTCAGACAGCCCATTGGACCCCAATAGATAACACGATCTTTCCACTCGTCATCATTGCGGAGGAAGGTGGCAGCCAAGTGTTCAATAGCGTGGATAGCACCGACGTGCAACACTGGCTCACGATTTGGTTCTTTCATACGGATGTCGAAGGTGGTAACGGTCTCGCCACCCACTTCGTCCTTACGACTCACATAAATGCCACGCAGCAAACGCTCGTGGTCAATGGTAAAGGAAGGAATCTTATTCATAATTCTTATTTAATTCAAAATCCGTTATTAATTCATAATTCAAAATTCATAATTCATAATTATGATTACTATTATAATTCAAAATTCATAATTCATGTTTAATTCATAATTCAAAATTCATAATTATGATTACCGATGTCAGCATAAGTATTATCCACGTCTTTAGGTCTTTGTGGGTTTTGTTAGCTAAACGGAAATCTGCTTGTTTTGAGTTCCGTGATAGAATCAAGCGGACAAGTAAACAAATTACTTATTCTATAAACTCTGCCTACATCGGTAATCATAATTATGAATTGTGAATTATGAATTATGAATTGCCTCTATAAAGTGCCTTGTTACCTCAAAGCTGCCGTTGGCGATGCGCTCCCAGAAGTCGTAGTACTGGCTGGCTTTGTTGTCTTTGAGCGGAACATCGCTGATAACACGGAAGGAGACGAAGGGAGTTTGATAGATGTGGCAGACCTGCGCAATAGAACAACTCTCCATGTCGACAGCTGTTGCCTCTGGGAAGTGGTCCATGATCTGTTGCATCTTCTCACGTGAATTGACAAACCACTCGCCACTGACGGTCAGTCCTGCCTTGACGTGCAGGTCCTTACAATCAGGTAGGTTGTTCAACGACAGCGCCTTTTCAATCAACTCCGTAGGAGCCTTGAAGCGAGCAGGCATACCGATAATCTGACCGTAAGCCACCTCATCGCCACAGTAGGCATCGTGGTAAGCACACTCCGTTGCCACCACCACATCAGTAACCTCCAATGAAGTGTCGGCTCCACCCGCACAACCACTTGAGATAACAAGGTCGGGGTGGTAATGGTTTATCATCTCTACAGCACCGATGGCAGAGTTTACCTTACCGATACCACACTGCTGCAGAATGATTTCCTTATCTCCCAACTGTCCCGTTACGAAGTCTTTATGATTAAAATGTTTCGTCTCGGTGTTGGAAAGAATTGCCTTAAGTTGCGCGAACTCTTTGTCCATCGCAACGATGATTCCTATTTTCATACTGCAAAGGTACGAAAAAGTTACAAGTTGGATATTGTAAGTTCTTAGTTTTTTGTAACTTTGCAGAGATTAATCATTTGTCCGACATAAGCAAAATTAAATAAAAATGAAAACTTGGAAAAGATTTCTACCCGATGTACTGGTAGTTGTGTTGTTTGCGGTCATCTCGTTCGCTTACTTCTTCGTTCCGGTCACTCAGGGTAAGATTCTCTATCGCCACGATGCCTCAGCAGGTGTCGGTTCGGCACAGGAAATGACAGAGTATCAGAACCGTACTGGTGAGGCAACACGCTGGACAAACGCCATCTTCGGTGGTATGCCTACCTATCAGATGTCACCCTCGTATCAGTCAACAGACGGACTATCGCAGGTGATGAACGCTTACCATCTTTGGTTACCAGACAATGTATGGTTTCTTTTTGTCTATCTCTTAGGCTTTTATATTCTGTTGCGAGCCTTTGACTTCCGACAGTCGTTGGCAGCATTGGGTAGTATCATGTGGGCTTTCTCGTCCTATTTCCTCATCATCATTGCAGCCGGTCACCTCTGGAAGGTAATGGCATTGGCTTATCTTCCACCAATGATTGCCGGTATTGTCTTGGCTTATCGAGGACGTTACTTGTCGGGATTCATCGTGACGGCTATCTTCACTGCCTTTGAGGTGAAAGCCAACCACGTACAGATGACCTATTACTATCTCTTTATCGTCCTCTTTATGGTCATTGGCTATCTCGTTCAAGCCGTTCGCCAGAAGCAACTCGTAGGTTTCCTCAAGGCTTCGGGTGTATTGGCAGTAGCGGCATTGATTGGTATATTAATCAATCTCTCAAGCCTTTACCACACATGGGAGTATCAGAAAGAGAGTATGCGTGGCAAGAGTGAGCTGCTGAAGGCTGACGGAGCCAACCAGACAAGCTCTGGTCTTGACCGCGACTATATCACGCAGTGGAGTTATGGTATTGATGAGACGATGACCTTACTCGTACCTGATGCAAAGGGTGGAGCAAGTGTTCCATTGAGCCAAAGCAGTACGGCTATGTCGAAGGTTGACCCACAGATACAGTCAATGATTCCACAGCTCTATGACGCTTTCCCACAGTATTTCGGTACACAGCCGGGTACGAGCGGACCAGTTTACGTGGGTGCCTTCGTGCTTTTCCTCTTCATCTTAGGTCTTTTCTTGGTGAAGGGTACGATGAAGTGGGCACTCTTAGCAGCCACCATCCTGTCCGTTCTCCTCTCATGGGGCCATAACTTCATGGGCTTCACCAACTTCTTCCTCGATTACATCCCGATGTATGCGAAGTTCCGAACAGTGGCAAGTATCCTTGTTATCGCTGAGTTCACCATCCCGCTCTTGGCAGCACTGACCTTGAAGCGCCTTGTTGACGAGCCTGAACTCTTAGGACAGAAGATGAAGTATGCTTATATCAGCCTCGCTCTGACAGCGGGTGTAGCCCTTTTAGTGGCTGTATTCCCAGACATGATGGGTCCGTTTGTCAGCGATCAGGAACGCCAGATGATTAATAGTATTCAGGGCATGGACGGCAATACGGCAGGAACAATCCTCGCGAATGTCTCTGCGATGCGTGCTGCAATGGTCAGCTCTGATGCTTGGCGTTCGGTTATCGTTATCCTCATCGGCTTTGCGCTGCTCTTCGCTTACAAGATGAAGAAGTTGCGTGCCGATTATATGGTGGCTGGTCTTTTGGTCCTTTGCCTCGTTGATATGTGGCAGGTGGATAAGCGTTATCTCAATGACGAGATGTTCGTACCAAAGAGTGAGCGCGATATGCCACAGCAGCCAACGGCAGCCGACCTTGAGATTAATAAGGACAAGAGCCTCGACTATCGTGTGCTGAACTTCGCTTCTAACACGTTCAACGAGAACGAGACTTCTTACTTCCATAAGAGTATCGGTGGTTATCACCCTGCTAAGCTCCGTCGTTATCAGGAGATGATTGATGCTTACATCGCTCCTGAGATGCAGAAGACGATGCAGGCGATTGCTGCTGCAGGTGGTAATATGCAGGCGGTTGATGGTGTGAAGATCTTCCCTGTATTGAATATGCTGAACACGAAGTACTTTATCCTTCCACTACAGGGTGGCACAACAGCACCAATACAGAACCCATATGCACAGGGCAACGGCTGGTTTGTCAATAAGCTCAGCTATGTCAACGATGCCAACGCTGAATATGCTGAGGTGGGTAAGATTGACGTGCGCCATGAGGCTGTAGCCGATAAGAAGTTTGAGGCGGCTTTAGGTCAGGCGAAGGCGAACGACTCTACTGCGACTGTGAAGCTCGATAAGTATGAGCCTAACAACCTGCAGTACACTGTCAACTCAAAGAATGGTGGTGTTGTCGTCTTCTCTGAGATCTACTATCCCGGTTGGACAGCCACTATCGACGGTCAGCCTGCAGAGCTCGGACGTGTTAACTATATCCTCCGTGCTGTGAGCGTGAAGCCGGGTAAGCATACCGTAGTCCTCGACTTCCACCCAACAAGTATCTCTACCACTGAGACCATCGCTTACATTGCGATTGTTATCTTGCTCTTGGCGATTGCGGGAGCAGGGTATATGGAGTGGAGGAAGGAGTAGTAGAAGAAGCCCCACCCCATCCCTCCCCGAAGGGGGAGGGGGTAATTAATTACCGAGATACCCCAAGGATTCTCTGAACTTGCGGTCATTGCGAGAAGTGAAGTGTGGAGACAAGGGGAAGTCATCACAAAAGATGAAGGTTGAAAAAGAATAAAACAGAATACCCTCACAAGTATATTGGCTTACGAGGGTATTCCGTTTAAATCGAAGAGTGTTTAGGGCATAGGCTTTATATGCTTTTATTGTATAAGGCTTATTGCGTTCTTCACCTTTTATATATATTGTAAAATAAGGATAAGAAGAAAATTATGAGACAACGAGTTGAAAAGAAGCTAAACCAGCATTTGATGCTACCGATAAAGCTATTTATGGGTAGAGAGAAGTCGGGCGGAATCGTTCTGCTTTTCAGTGTAGCCTTGGCAATGGTGTTGGCAAACACCAACTTAGCAACAAGCTATTTCCATTTCTTTGAACAGGAAGTAGGATTTATCGTCAACGGAGAGCCGTATCTGAATTGTAGTCTGCACCATTGGATTAATGATGGCTTAATGGCTATGTTCTTCTTTGTGGTCGGCTTAGAGTTGAAAAGAGAATTCATCGGTGGCGAACTGGCTGACATCAGAAACACCATTCTACCTATCGGCGCAGCAATAGGCGGTATGATTGTACCTGCCTTGATATTTTTAAGTTTGAACATAGGTACCCCACAAACGATGGGATGGGGAATACCGATGGCAACAGACATTGCTTTTGCCTTAGGAGTAGTATATCTTTTGGGCGATAAAGTACCCGTATCGGCAAAGGTTTTCCTTACAACGCTTGCCATAGTAGACGACCTTGGGGCTGTGCTTGTCATCGCCTTCTTCTACACTTCCGAACTCTCTATTGCGAGTTTGCTCTTTGGTTTGGGCTTTCTTGCAGTGATGTTTATAGGCAACAGACTCGGTATCAAGAGCCTATTCTTCTATGCTGCACTTGGTATCGGTGGTGTATGGGTAACATTCTTGCTGTCAGGAATCCACGCAACGATTGCTGCCGTACTTGCTGCCTTTATGATTCCAGCCGATGCGAAGATTAACGAGTCGGTCTATCTCAAGCGTATGAAGAAACTGACAAGACGCTTTGAGCATGAGGAAGCTAACGAGGTGAGAACCTTGGAGGAGGGACAGGTGGACGTGCTGACACATATACAGCACGACACTACTATTGCAATTCCCTTGCTACAACAGCTTGAACATAAGATGTCACCTATCGTTACCTTCTTGATCATGCCTATCTTTGCAATTGCCAATGCAGGTATCAGCTTCACGGATTTAAGTCTATCTGACATCTTCTCTACCCACGTAGCACTCGGAGTGACATTGGGTCTGCTCTTAGGAAAACCGATTGGTATTATCGGAGCAACTTTCTTAATGGTGAAAATGCGTTGGGCAACCCTTCCAAGTGCCATCACTCGTCGCACACTGTTAGGTTTAGGTATGCTTGCCTCTATCGGCTTCACCATGTCAATGTTCATCTCTACCCTCGCCTTCACCGACGAGCTATTGATGACACAAGCAAAATTGGGTATCTTCCTCGCCTCCATCTTAGGCGGAATAGGTGGGTATGTGCTGCTGAATAAGAAAAGTAAGTAAAAACAAGCAAACAAGAAACAAGAAAACAAGAAAACAAGAAAACAAGAAAACAACTGGCCCCTCCCCCTTGCCCCTCCCCCGTAGGGAGGGGAGTGATTACCGAGATACCCCAAGGATTCTCCAAACTCGTAACCGCTGATTTAAGAGAAAGAGGGGCGTAAACAGTAAGACTTCTTTTATAGAATCATAAAAACAGAGTAACAAGCTAATTTGTTGCTCTGTTTTTTTTGGACTTTATAACAAGCAACTTGTCAACTCATCTAACTTGTTAACTTCGTAACACAAAAACAAATTTACTCATTATCATTGACCTTCATCGACTACGAATTTCTCGAATTACACTAATGCTTTTATCCCTTGAACTTTGAACTTTCAACGACTACGAATTTCTCGAATTACGCTAAAACTTTTATCCTTTGAACTTTGAACTTTGAACTTTGAACTTTATGATTTGTGTTTTAACCCTTGAGCTTTGAACTGTCACTACATCGGTAATCATAATTATGACGTACTGATGAGAACTTTGTTCGAATAATTTTGAATTATGAATTATGAATTAATAGAGGATTGTGAATAAAAATAGTAATCATAATTATGAATTGTGAATTATGAATTATGAATTATAGCAGTAATCATAATTATGAATTTTGAATTATGAATTCTGAATTAGAATATATATATTTATATAATCCTGCGACAAAAAAGTGTAAAGTTTAATTATTTCAGCAATCTACCTATTTGTCGCAAATCAGCAAACAGCCTCAACCGAAGAAAGTTACTAATTTGTCGCGCTATTACACAATCATTTGATTTACATAACATTACAAAGGTAGAAAATCAAACAAAAAACAGCAGCAAACAAATTAGTAACGATGAAAACAAAAGAAAAAAAACACAAATATGACACATTTGTAAAGAAAAGAGAAAGATAAGGAGACAAACCTCCTTATCCGTCTCTCCACTCCTCCCTATCCGTCGAACAATCAGGAAAAAGACTCCCTTTTTGTCGCACAGAAGCTACTTCGCTGTCGGGGACAACTTCCCATGGAGTCGCACGTAACCTACATATACGTCGCCTATTTTCAGCGTAAGTACCTGTACTTCAAATATATAAGAGCCTCTAACTAAGTCTTAAAAAGTGACTGACAATGATTGTCTAAGTCCAAGACTCAGGTTTATGGGAGGAGTTTTACATACAAGAACTGACGCCCAACGTGGTTGCTAACGCTGTGAGTACGGTAACGAGAATATGCAGGATATTCTTCCAAATAGGTTTAATCATAACGTCTAAATAAATTAAAAGCCCAATCGGCAAGCAGATCACACTGCCGTCCCTTCTTGTTAACGGCATTGTATCCGAGCCGATTTGGACTAAAAGTGAATACAATCCCCCTCTCGCTCATCAGAAGCCAAGATGTTACGTTCTTACAATAACATTGTTTCCTAATAAGCGATTTAGGGTAAACGGAGAGCGGAGGGGCGCAAACTTGACACTCCCCCACGCTCATCTCTCAAACCAATCGACTATGCGTGGCCCTCAGTAGTGGCAGTAGCCTCACCTGGCTCTGGACCAGCAGAAGGCTTATTCTCCTTCTTCTTGCCCTTGTTCTTCGCCTTCTCGGCAGCCTTAGGCGCATCATACTGCACAGCCTCCTGAATACGCAAACCGCTGATGAGGGTCTTCACACGACGCTTCATCGCATCGATAGTCACCGTTGGCGAGAAAAGCACATGCGCACCGTAGATATCTCTCTGTGCGTTAAAGTCTTCCGCCTTCTGAACACCCTGTGAGTGAATACCTACGCGGAAAGTTCCCAATCCGTCGAGCTTCACACGGTTACCATCCTTGAGGACCTGATTCATCTCGAACACCAACGCACTGATGACAGCCAAAATGTCGGGCTCAGTTACGGTGCAACGCTCACTGATACGCAGAGCGAGATCCTTAACACTAACAAGGTCGGGAGACACCGCACGGGCATACCAATAACCCTTGCGCTTGCTGTTCTTACGATTGTCCTGATACATACGAAATTTGATTGACATAACTTGAAAATTTAAAAAGTGAAACAAAGAAATTATTGAAATGAAAAAATGAAATCTTAACTCAATGCTCTAATAAGACAGAGGCAAATCCTCTCCGTGGCTCCACGCACGACGGTGCCTCCGTGACTTACATCGCTTTATTTTTATTACTCCTCCGTGTCCTGCTTTTCTCTGTGTGATACTACCTTAAAACTAAGTGGCATACCTATTACTGAAGACCCTTCTTCCCACTCCTCATCGCCCTTGCCGTTCGCCAGTCCTCACCCCCTCCCCACACAAAAAGAAGGGGGAGGGACAACTACCTAAAAGACATACTGCGACAAAAAAGTGTAAAAATATGTAAACGAGTAAACAAGTAAATAAATGAACACGTAAACAAATAAAAAGATAAACACAGAAATAACTAAAAACACAATAACGCAAAAACGTATAAAAATATAAAGGTAAAAGTCGGAAAACACAAAAACGTAAAAACATACTTCATCATAAACATAAACGATTAAAAATATGAAAAGATATTCACGTAAATAATTAAAATATTTACAGTCAGTAACTTAACACGTATTTCTCAGACTTTCGGCGACAAAAAAGTGAAATCTTTCACCGCCTTTTCTCCCCTATTTAGCTCCTAAAATCTGGTGTCTATTCTTCCCATCACGCCTATAACTGATGTGAATCCACCGCTTTTTTATCGACTCCTGCGGCTCAAGAATCATCTGATCGAAGTCTGTTTGAGAGAGAATTGCCGCATATTTCCGACACATTTCCAGTCCCGTGACATGAATATCAGCCGCCTCACCCCGCATATGTTGCGAATGTTCAGCCCCATGAACAGCCCTATTCACAGCCTCACAGCGATAACCTCCCACGACTATCACACGTCCCACACGCCTTCTGAGCGGTTCTAAGACGCACCTACAAAGCTCCCGAAGATTCTCTATCACCTCCTCTCTCGAAGCCTCTCCCGGCGCAGGATTCACCTCAGGCACGTTCTTAATACCCATGCCCACCGCCTTTCCCGAGCGCAGCATCTCGCCCACCGTAAAATGTGGAGAGAGTCGCTCCTCAAAATCTATTTCAGTAGAATGACTATCGTTGATCATACACATTAATTATTATAGATTATTTGGTTCATTAAAACTCCGTTCGTCATCCCTTCATTCCTGATGACGATGCAAAGGTACAACACAAAAAAACCGATTCCAAGGAAGATATATGTAGTAATGTGAGTAGACAAAGTCAACTTAATTCAGAATTCAAAATTCATAATTCATAATTATGATTACCGATGTAGTGACAGTTCAAAGCTCAAGGGTTAAAACACAAATCATAAAGTTCAAAGCTCAAAGTTCAATGTTCAAAGGATAAAAGGATTCGTGTCATTCGAGAAATTCGTAGTTCATATCATAAAGTTCAAACTTCAATGCTCAAAGTTCAAAGGTAATAGTCCAAAGCTAATACATGCTCTTTTCCCTTCGAAAAGATGCCTAATTGACTTGCAAAAGATGCCCTTTTGAGGTCTTATTAACGCCATTTTGAAGCCTAACTAAGCACCTTTTCTTGCACGACTTCATAACTAATTGATTTCCCGCTACTTGCAACCTTACTTTTTTACGTGTTTTTCCACATTATTTTAAGTGATCTTCTCAAATTTATGTAATGACTTTCCCCCCCCTACCCAAACAGATGAACAAGATGCTTAAAATAGATGGGCATAACCTATTCTTACAAACTCAAACATAAGGTATAACGGACATTATAAGCAGTTGCCCTATAATTGGCATTGGTTAAAGGGAAAATATATATTTTCACCTATGAAGTCAATAAAACCAAGTGGTGAAGACTTTTTGTATATTGATATAGAATCCATTGATAATAAAAAGCAGATTATTAATGAAGTAAAAAATATAAAAACAGCAAACGCCCCAAGTCGGGCAAGTCGATATACAAAGAAAGGAGATGTTGTCTTTTCAATGGTACGTCCATATTTACGTAATATAGCAAAAATAGAAAGAGATAATTGTATCGCTTCTACAGGCTTTTTTGTATGCAGCCCTGTAAAAGAGATCTTATTATCAACCTATTGTTACTATCTAATGATATCCAGTTATGTTGTAGATGGACTCAATCATTTTATGAAAGGGGATAATTCTCCATCTATTAATAAAAAAGATATTGACGAGTGGCTCTTTCCTATACCTCCTATTGCTGAACAACTACGTATAGTCGATAAAATAGAAAAGCTATTATTACCTTTATCGGAAATTCAAAAAACCTTAGAGATGTAATAGATATCATCTCTAAAGTTCTATACTATTTACCAATTCACTACCCTATCTACAATTTTCTGCTGTTCGCTGGCAGTACGTCGCAGATAGATACGTGTTGTTTCTATACTTTCATGCCCCATAAGATCGGCTAATAAAGCAAGATCATTGAAGCGGTCGAGGAAATTCTTAGCAAAACGATGGCGGAAAGAGTGAGGATAGACCACATCACGATTCAATCCATATTTCTCTGCAAAATGTTTCAGTTGTTGGGCTATCCCACGTGTCGTGATCCGTTGCCCGAAACGATTAAGGAAGATATAACCCGATGATAGTTCTTTCTCTTTGATCCATTTAGTCGCTTCTATTCGTAAAGTCTTAGGGATATACAGCCGTCTAATCTTTCCTCCTTTGCTGTACAAGTCAAGATAACCTACTTGCACGTGTTCTGCCTTGATATGCAGAAGTTCGCTAACACGTGCACCTGTTGCTGCCATAAACCAAACGATAAAGTACCATTCATCATAACCATCTGTTTTGAGCTTTGTTTTCAGAAACTTATAATCAGCATCACTGATTACATTCTCCAGAAAGTTCTTTTGCTGAACCTTGACGAATTTCACTTTAAGCTTCTCCTGTTTCGTAAACTCCAAGTATTTGTTTATCGCTTGCAACCGCAGGTTAACAGTCTGTGGCTTAAAGTTCTCTACCAAATACCCTTTGTAAGCTAAAAGGTTCTTCTTGTTCACCTCCTTATAATGATTAAGGAAATAGTCCACCGTCCATAGATATGACGTGATGGTGTTTTTTGCCAAATTAGTTTTGGCAAGATGCTTTTGAAATGTTGTTACCATATTACATTGATTTTGAATGAATATCGTAACAATAACGTAGACTATAACGGACATTATCCGAAGTTGCCATACAGCATTCCTTATAATTGGGTATGGGTTCCTCATAATAATATTATAAATATAATCGGTGGAGCACAGCCTCCCAAGAGTCAATTTAGAGAATATTTTTCAGATGGATATATTCGACTATATCAAATACGAGATTATGGAGAATCTCCTCTTCCTGTTTATATTCCAATAGAAACAGCTACAAAACAAACAAAAAAAGGGGATATTCTATTAGCGCGTTATGGTGCATCTTTAGGAAAGGTTTTTAGAGCTGAAGCAGGAGCTTATAATGTTGCAATGGCAAAGGCTTCTGTCAAGTTCTTCAATTTAATAGACGAGAACTATCTCTATTTTTTTTATTTATCAAGCATCTATCAAGAAAAAATACTATCTATTTCAAGAACCGCTCAAGCAGGATTCAATAATGGTGATTTTGTAACGATGTTCTTTCCCCTCCCACCTCTTGCTGAACAACAAAGAATTGTCGCAAAGATAGAACACCTCTTTGCAACATTAAAGACTATTGAGGAGAGCTTATAAGCTCTCCTCAATAGTTTCTAAGTTTTTAAATAGTTGCTGAATCTTTCTGATTATTCTTAGTTGCTCCTTTTGTGGAGGTATAGGTATTTCTAATTTTGAATATTCTGAAATCCAATATCGTTTATGTGTGTCACCAACAAGTCGTGTTATGCTCATAAATTGTGAAACATATTTTATATCAACACCTTTGTTAACTTGCAGAATCTTCATAGCTGACGACTTAACCTTGAATGGGAAATCAACCAATCGAGAATCTGTAGTAAAGTCATCAAAAATAATGCAAGGTAAATTATTATAGATACCTTCTGTTTCGTCTGTATACCCTATTATAAACGATTTACCTGCTGTGAGTACGGGAGTTGAATAATCATCACTATACGCAGTTGACTTTACAATATATGCTGTTGGCTGCTCATATTCTACAATATCTTCCAGTCTGCAGATAGCCCACCCTTTGGGCAACTTCGGATAATGTCCGTTATCACAAGTGATTTCAGCCTTTGGATTGATACGTTTGAGGAGTTCTGAATCAGGTTCATCGTTTGGATCTTGAGGAACAAGTTTACCATGAATCGCAAGGTCGAGGATTTTGTTCTTTGCTTGTTTGATAGTGCTTTGCAAGTCAGTCTTTCCTTGTTCGATAATATCAATAAGTTTGAACCAACGCTCTACTTCTTCAACAATGCGTTGCTGCTCAAAAAGAGGAGGAAGAGGAATTCTCATATTCTGAGATTGTGTTAACGAGATATTAACTTGACCCGCTGACCCCTTTGTAGATATAGAACTAATCTCAGACATTTCTGAAAGATAATAAAAAAGATATTTTACCAATAACTCCTTATGTTGGTATGGACGTATCAAGACAGCTGCTTGATTAAAATTTCCTTCTGGTAATGTTGACGGAATTACTGCTAATTTTCCAAGTGGCGGTCCTACAATATTCATAAGAAGGTCTCCTATTTCCGTTCTTGAACGATATAGTTTTCCTTCATGGATTTCTCTTTTTATATATTGTGGATGGAAATCAAAATCAATTTTTTGCATCCGCAAATTATACATCTTTATGTATGGAATTCCTTTCGCAACAAAGGCATCTTTATTTGGTGTACTACCAGCAGCTACATAAGCAAGATCTTCAAGAAGACACCACACCCAACCACTTGGCACCTCAAACGGCACCTCCTGTTTATCACAGGCAGCATCAGAAGTCTTTGTAGTCTTTCGGCTACGTTTGATTTTCCCTTCTTTAATCAGGCGTTCCTTTTCGGAACGGATGTGTTCGAGGAGGACCGATGCAGGCTCATCGTTCGGGTCTTGTGGAACGAGTTTACCATGAATGGCAAGGTCTAATATCTTTTGTCTTAACTTCTTTGTGTCCATGATTTACCAATTAATCGTTTGTGTTTTTTTGCCCATCTTATGAAAGTCTGAATTTTGGGTAGTTGTACAGATGTTGTTTGTACAATGGACATAACATCTGCTGTTGTTTCCACTATCGTTCCTAACCTAACATCACATCACTATCCATACCATTTACTCTTTAATCCCTGCCATTAACTTTTGCAGTTCGGCTACCGCCTTACTAATATTGCCAGCTTGGGTCGTGATATTCGTCATCAGTTCGTCTAATGTAAACTGTTCTTCTTCCCCACCAGCCTTAATCCATGTAATGTCAAGACTTGTCTTGTCACGTGCCAAGATATCATCAACAGCATATTTTCTCCATCGTCCTGAAGGATTTGTTTCCTCATTATAGGTTTCCGTACGTGTTGCAGCATTATAGCAAGCAACGAAGTCATCAAGGTGGTGGCGTTGCAGTTTGTTGGTAGCTAACGTGTGCTTGATATCCGTACGATAATCATAGAACCAAATATTTTTAGTAGGCTGTCCCTTGGTAAAGAAGAGAACATTTGCCTTTACCCCCTGTGCATAGAAGATACCTGTAGGCAATCGCAGGACAGTATGCAGGTTGAAATCACTCAGAAGTTTCTTGCGAATGGTTTCGCCAGCCCCCCCTTCAAAGAGAACGTTGTCAGGCAAGACCACAGCTGCCCTGCCTCCGTCTTTCAACATCAACATCATATGCTGGAGGAAGTTAAGCTGGTTATTCTTCGTCTCTACATAGAAATCAGGACGATTGATGTCTACAGAGCCTGCAGGGCGCGTACCGAACGGAGGATTGGCAAGAATGACGTTTACCAGTGTCTCAGGTTCTTTCTCCAACGAGTCCTCACAAGCAATAGGACTTCTGTCTGTGCCGATACCATGCAGATAAAGGTTCATAGATGCCAACGTTACGACGAGTGGTGTGTTGTCAACGCCGTGCAAAGCCTTATCATTCAGGAAATCAAGCTTACCCTTGTCCTGTGACTGCCCTTTCATATAATCGTATGCTGCCAGCAGGAAGCCACCTGTTCCACAAGCAGGATCGCATACCGTCTCACCTATCTTCGGTTGAAGACAATCAATCATTGCCTGAATCAAAGGGCGAGGCGTGAAGTACTGTCCAGCACCACTTTTCTTGTCCTGACCATTCTTTTCCAAGATACCTTCATAGATAGCTCCTTTGACATCCCCGTCCATTTCAAGCCATTGATGCTCATCTATCATGGTTATCACTTTTTTCAGATAGACCGGTTTATCAATCTTGTTCTGCGCCTTTGTGAATATCGTTCCTATCAGATTATCCTGCTTGCTGAGAACATTAAGGGTCTTTTCATACTGTGCAATCAGGTCTAATCCGTCAAGCTCTTTAAGCTGTCCCCATCGGTACTCTTCAGGAATAGCAGATGCCTCCTCAAACACTTCTACGTTCTCAGCATCCATTTTGAGGAAGAGAAGATAAGTAAGCTGGGTGACATAATCAGTATAGCCAATACCCTGTCCAGAGAGTGTCGTTGCGAGCTTCCATACTTCCTTTGTCAGAGCCTGTTGCGTTGATATGTTTTTTGCCATATTATGCTAATTTTCTATAGATGATAAACTGTGACAATGAAGACAAAGCTTCATTTGCTGTATCTCTGCCTCCAAAGGCACGGATAAGCTGGGCAGCCTGTGTCTTGTCATTCTCCTTGATATCGGTAATGGTGCAATATCCATTAGATGCTATGTAGTTGAGCACCTGACGCATCAATTCAATTTGCCCCGCTGTGATAGAACGCCATACTTGCCCATACCATAGGTTAAAGTATTGTTTGGCTGTTGGATATAAACTTTCAAGCTGTTCTATCTGATGGAAAGCATAGCGTACTAACTGGATGATATTCGTAAGTGCTTCTTTTTCTTCTTTTGTTGAACTACTCTTCACCTTTCGTGAATTGATGATAGCATAGGAATTCCAAAGCAACGAGGTGTTAAACTTATTATTTGCAAGCTTCAGTTTGTTTTCCAAGTCTTTCAACATTGAATACGTAAGCGGTTCTCCCTGATTATTATATATAATGCGTAGGGCTTCTATCTCATCCTTATGCTCCTGACAGTAATCCTCAAACGCAGACGTGGTAGACTGTGCCTCCTCCGTTGAGAACCCTTTTGAAATAAGCGTATCTTCGCCGGGCATCAGCGTTTCTATAAAGCCAGCATTAAGAATCAACAGAAGGTCTCTTGCATCTGGATGGTTAGCGATGTTGCGCACCAACGCCTTACGCTCCGTATTAGGCTCATTAACGTTGTTGTATTCAGGCAAGACGTTGTCCTCAAAGGCTTTAAAGATATCGGAGGCAATCTCCATCATGCTTTGATGTGCAAGACTAACAAACTTCTCACGGTCACTCTCCGTACACTTATGGCTGATACGAGACAAACGACCCGCCAATAGGCGCAGATAGTCATCGCTCACATTGCCATGGGTTATCTTCTCCAAAAGTTCTTTCAGAGAGATAACTTTCGTTACTGCACCAGATGGAGAGGCTATCGTTTTCTCATGCTCGGTTACGCCCACAGCATCAACCAAGAAGAAGCAATCCTTGCTATAGGCATTAGGAGTGACATTACGCAACTGCTCATCACCAATAGTACGGACACCACGCCCTTTCATCTGTATGTACAAAGGCTCGGAAGCCACATCACGCATGAACATAACGACTTCGAGCGGTTTTATGTCTGTTCCTGTAGCTACCAGCGTACAAGTCACAGCAATACGGAAGTCTTTATCATTGCGGAACTGTCGTATTAGTTCGTTGCTATCCCCAGTAGAGTAGGTAATCTTCTGCACAAAGCGTTCGTCTTCACGATTGAACACCTCTTTGGCAATCTTCACAATATTCGTAGCATGACTCTCATTCAATGCGAAGATAAGCGTTTTGGGCAGATAGTCCATATTTGCCTCACGCTGAGGATCGGTAAACATTTCCGTATATACCGCATCACGATAAGTTTCCAAAATAAGCTTTATCTGTGCAGGATTGATAATGCTCTTGTTCAGTTCCTCCCGTGTATAGTTCTTAGTTTCTTTACTTTCAACAATTTCAACTTTTCCTGTATAACGAGTTACTTTTTTCACTTTCTCGTTTTCAAGAATTGCTCCACCATTCTCCGTTACCTTTGTCTTGATACGATACACACGACCATAAACATTTACACCATCCAGAATAGACTTCTCCAAAGTATAGTTTACGATGATATTATCATTAAAGAATGCCCTTGTTTCAGGTCCCGGAGTTGCTGTCAGACCTATTAACTTAGCCTTTGAAAAATAATCAAGTACGCTTCGCCAACTCCCATAAATCGAGCGGTGACACTCGTCAATGATAATCATATCGAAGAAATCAGACAGCAGACTTGGATTCTCAGGGAACTCTCCAACACAATCCTCATCATATCCATCGTCAGCATCGTTGTCTTCAATCTCCTCCCCTTTCAGCAAGGAGAATAGTCGCTGTATGGTGGAAATAACAACACTGCTGCCATTTGGAATCTTCGCAGACTTTAGCCGATTGACCGTAAAGATGCTGTTGAAAGGATCACCATTCGCTGTCAGACGGAAAGTACCAAATTCGCTTTCAGCTTGCTTGCCCAGATTGTTCCTGTCGACCAAGAACAAGACACGTCGCATAGGGGTAAAAGACAACATACGATAGGCTGCAAGACAGGCGGTATAGGTCTTTCCTGCACCCGTGGCAAGTACCATCAAAGCACGTGAATCACCTGCACGAAAACTCTTTTCCAGTTCGGTGATGGCTTCATACTGACAACCACGTAGTCCCTTAGGGCTAAGTGTTGGTAATCCCACATAGTCATCCTGAAGTCCTAACATCTTGGTAACTTCCCACGGAGAGTGAATCTTACTGCAATACTCAAAGTCTGCATTACTCTTACGAGTGTCATAAAACATTATCTCCTTGCTGTTGGCAACGTATGCAAGAGGAAGGGGGATTTTAGGGAACCACGCCTGACACCATGAAGGACAGCTACGAGTATAAAGTGTAGCTTGCTCTTTTACAACGTCAGAGTTTATGTCAACCTCAGCTCGTTTAGCCTCCAAAATTCCAACTGCCTTTCCATTAAGAAAGAGTAGATAATCAGCCTCTCGATTACCTTTCAAGAGCCCCTCTCTAACGGCAACAGCAGTCATGTTAGGAGCATAACCGCTTCTATCCACTACTTTCCAGCCTGCTTCTTCAAACATACTGTCTATGATAACACGTGCCCTTTCTTCTGGTAGCATATCGTAACGTTCTTGTAATTCCATATTATGAGAAGTTCTTATAGCTATACAAGTACTTCTAAATGAAAACAGCCATTATAACTGCAAAGATAGTGCTTTTAGACAGAATGACATAATTATTTTAAACAGAATGACATAAATATTTTAAGACAGAATGACATAAAGACAAGAAAAGACAAAGTAAAGACATGATAACAGGGGAACAGAAGACAGAAGGACAGAAAAAACGAATAGTGGAAAAACCCTTCTCCAAGCCCCTCCCCCAACCAACGGTCACTGACCAAAGGGAAGTAAAGGGAGAGGGAGTGAATAGCAAGATATCCTTTAGGCTGGTGGACAAGTTAACAAATTAACAGAATATACACACATCCACTTATTTATCTGTATTTATCGCTATCACTTGTCCGTCTCCCCTCCCATTGTTCTTTTTCCAACGCTCCACTACCCTATTCCTCTGTTACCACCCCTTATGTGTTCATCTGTTACTTTGTCTTTTACATACTCCGTCCCTTTGGTCCCCTCTGTTACCATGTCTTTTATTACTTCTGTCTATTATGTCATTATGGCTTCTGCATCATTCTGTCTGGTTTAGAGGGTCTTGTATGTAAACTATTTTTACGAACTTACTAATTTGTCGAGAAATAGTAAACAGAAGATTGGGCAATATCTTCCCTTTTTGTCTCGAACGTTTAGAAAATAATTCGTAACTATCAAAAATACAATAGTTTATAAGATAAAATAAAGAATACAAAGTTCAGAAAATAATAAGTTTATTTATGGAAGAAGCACAGGAAAAGAAGTGAAAGAAAGGAAAATTCTTTATAAAAATAAAGGATTTGTTTATATTTTTCATAACGAAGCCTTATTCTTTCCCTATTCGTCGCACCTAACCTCCTAAGTTGTCGACTACCCCACCCCAATAGCTACTAAAGTGTCGCACCATAGTTACTAATTTGTCGCAACCTACTTACTAATTTGTCGTCGCTAACTTACTAATTTGTCGTCGATTAGTCGTGTAACTATTTAAGGTTCAATGGCTTGGAAGTCCCTTACTAATATCTAATAAAGATTATATAACGATATTCTAAGTTAAGAAGAGGTGTTTTGTTTTAAGAAAATATATACTTTTTTGCTGGGGGAAGAAGACTTTAAACAAAAGCTTTTGGGCGCAACCTCCCTTTTTGTCGCACATAAGTTTTGGGAGCGTTGCGGGCGTTTTTTGTTTCGCTGTAGGCTTGGAGGACGAGCGTTTTGAGTCGGGTTTTCATTTCCGTTTCATGGTTTTGTGGGTTTTTAGTCGGTGGTTTCGGGTAGGAAATTTTGGTGAGATTCGTGGCGGATTGGCAGTAGGTTTTGTTTCGTTTTCTTATTTTTATTACCGTTGATCTTTGCTTTATTCGGTTGTTTTTTAGGCGGTTACACAGGATTCTTATTATCTTCAAATATGTTTTTATATATTTGTGTATCAGTATATTATCGCTTTTTAATTTTCTTAGAGGCTATTCTTTACTTCTTCGTATTCAATGATTAAAGGGCGGAGATGCGCCAGGACGTTTGTATGTTTTTCTTTGTCATCAGCTTGTCGGTATTCGTATCGAATTTAGAAGGATTATTTCTTCTTTTCATTGTTCAAACTTTTCGGTTTTTATGTTCACATTTTAGGAAGGTTATTCGCATTGAGTTTTCTTCTTTTCATGACTTTGTCGACATACTTTTTATAGGTTTTGGCATGAGAGTTTTTCCTCCTTTTTTGTCGCACCTAAGCCCTTTTTCGTTCTTAATCATTCGCAAAATGCTGTTTTATCGCTTAAAGATAGCGGAGACAAATAGGGAAGCTATTTTCGATACTCCCCTACTCTATTTATGCGATAAAGCATTATTATTAAGGAAGTTATGGAGGTTTCCTTTCTCTTTTAGGTTCGAAAAGTACAAAAACTTGTCACTTTTTTGTCGCACTTTACTTTTATCAAGATTCATACTTATGTTGATAATCAGTGAGTTATGTTGTTTTATTGCGTCTTTAAAAAATATTCCCCTTTTGTCGCTTTATGCTCGCCAAGCATTGTATTTTTGATTTATAGCAGAACTATCGACAGTCTGTTTCCACCTATTTAATCTATAAGTGCCAAATATGTTCCTATTTTGTCGACCCTCACGAATGTTTTATATTCAGTTTTCTCTCCCTATATGTCGCACCATTCATCACATACCGGCTGTGGTTTTTCCTATTCTTTTAATGTTATAGGTCCTCCGCACATGTGGTGCTAAGTCTTCGCACCAAGTGTGCGGAGCGTTAGTAAGGTGACCTTCCAAAATTTAGAATGATAAACTAAAGCTCTTATAAAATGTGGCACACAGAGTCACGGAGTGGACGGAGGTAACGCAATGTTACTGAGCTGCCGATGGCACACAGAGAAACGGAAGGGGCGGAGATAAACGCTATATTACGGAGGTGCCGATGACACAACGAGTGACGGAGATGTAGCGTACAGATTCTTGATAACTATTTTGGGGTAAATGCTTTGTATATAAATTGCTAACAAATTTGGCAATCAAGCTTCTTTGCTCCACGCACCGACGGTGCCTCCGTGACTTTCGCTGCTTTGTTTTAATAACCCTTCGTCCTCTCCGTTTCTCTGTGTGATATTATGTCAAATTTCTGATCCTAAGAAGTAAATGTTCTCATTACAAATTACTGAATACTTTTTTCTTTTTGAAAAAGATTATAACTTGTTTTGGTAGTGTGATTTTTTTAATAACTTTGCAATACTATTTTTAATTATCTAAACATATGTGGTAAGCCTTTTCACTTGAAAGTTCTGAAGAACTGTAAATTTTATTATGAAGAATTTTTCGAAAATGATATTTAGCTGTCGGCGCATCAAACAACTTGGGCTTTGTTTTTTCTTCTTGTTATCTCTTCAATCTTGTGATATTGGATTTACTCTTCCGTTAGATAACAATAAGTTTAGCCACGATATTCATTTATCAGAGAATCGTATGGTGAAGGTCAGCAGTATGTACTTTCATGGTTGGTATTACCTTCTCTTTGATTTAAAGGGAGAATATGTAATGAATCCTGACTCTTTACGGTTGCACTTTTATGATAAGAATATAACGGTATGGAAATCTTTTCCGTTCTCTGAAACCGATACATATAAAGCCAATAATACGCGCGTAAAGAATAGAATCATCTCAGTCAAATTAGGTTATGAACGCCAAGACAAAAGGGTTGAAGATTCATTAGCCTTGTCTATTCTACCATCAGATTTCATTATGTGTAATGAGAAAAGGGTAGTCACTGATTCGTTGAGAATAGTATTGAGGAAGGTAAAGAGGAAATAGCTCTTTTAGTAACTCAGTCTGGCTTATTGTGTAATAGATTCAGATTATCACTCCCTATTGCTGAAGAGCCCAACTTATGGGAATGATATTGCGTATTGCCTCAAGTCACATTGTGGGGTAAGGGGATATTGTAGGCAAAAGTGGGTGCTTCAAGTTCAAATTATCTGTAAATTCAGTAATGAGAGGATGTGTACACGGAAGAAGGACGTTCAAGGGCTTAGTTGCGGATTTGAGGCTATACTATATTAAAGTTTCATCTTCACCCCTATCTCTGCCACCTTCGCAGCATCATAATCGGCCTTGATGCGAGCATAATCTCTGCTGCCATACGAGCTTGAAACAAGATAATATAATGGCCCACACTTGTCCGGCACCACATCGATATATAATATCTCTCCTGTCAGCAGGCGCATCATGGGCAGATGGTCGTATCTGAAGCGTACCTCCATCACTCGACAGTTATACTGACGTGTCTCCTCCCAAAGGTTAAACATGCTCAGATCCGTCGTGAAGTAGGCCTCGTCAATACCGCAAAACAAGTGGAATTTGCCCGCAATCAGGGTGAAGACTACCCCTTTGAACTTATAGTTTTTATACGCCATGTAAGAACCATGATACGCAAAAGGCAGGTGGGCGTAAGAGGAAAGTGCCTCTAAATACTCCGCCTCGCTGATGCGTTGGCAGTCTTGGAAGTCGTACAGTCGTGCCACAGCCATCGCCTCATCTTCATGGTACACACTTCTTGCCACACCCTCTTCTTCTCTGAAATCGTGCACCACCTGTCCACCTCTAAGATAGGCATATTCTGGCCAATCATAGCCGTGAATGAGCAAATACGAGTCTAACAGATGCAGATCCCGACGTATGATAATCTCGTGAAGTATATCTTGCGTGGGCTTCAACGCTTTCACGGCGTGGGCTACCGGCCCGCAAGCCTCTATCTTGAGCATCAGGCTGCTCTCTGACAACGCATGCGCCGTCTCAAAACCATAGTCTTGCCACAGACACCTCCACACCTCTGCAAGCCTTCTCTCTATCTCTTCCTGCTCCGTCTGCCAGTTGCTGCGATGTAGCGGAATCACCACCGAGAAGCGCATCTGCTCTCCGCTTCCCGTGAGCAATCCTATCTCCGTCAGCTCATAGGTGTACACCATCGAGTCTTTAAAAGCAAGCACTCTATTCTGCCCTGCGGCAATCTTCTGATGCGTCAGTGCCTCTATGGCTGTGGCAAAATTGTCTTCCCGTTCGATGTGATAGCTCTCGGTCGGTGCTTCCTCGCTCGCTGGCAATGCATCCGTGCCGTCCTCCGCCTTATCTGCCGACGTCCCCATCTCCAGCACGTCACGCTTCTCGGCCCGCTTCTTGGTGTAATGCTCTGCCCAGATGAGCGCCCCGCCGATGAGCAGACCTATCACTGTCGGTCCCTTACCGCCATCGGCAACGACCCCTAAGACCAATGCTCCGATTGCTGTCAAGACAATAGCAATGAGCAGCCATTGAAGTATAGAGTTGATAAAATGATGGTTCATATATGGTTTACCTTACCTTAATTCCGCAGCATAAATTCTTGTGAGAACTCCAAGTGTCTGAGAAACAAAGTTCTCAAAACACTTGGATATGTCAGAAATTTCACCTATCTTGGTGCTGCAAACATAACAAGTAAGCAAAAATCTGACATGACAAAGGTAGCAATTAAAAACGAGAATATCACTTCTTTCGGTGGAATTTATCACATTATGGACGTTTTCTCAAAGTTGGGCTTTGAAAAACTTACCGAATCTGTATTGGGTAAACGTGGAAGTAGCGGCGAAGCATTCTGTTATGGAAGTATTTTTTGTGGTTATCATACTTCCCCATGGTTTGGGTGGGGGGATTTTATGCTTAGAAAAGAGCCAAGATACACCGAAGCACCTCATATCAACATATAGAGCCCCAAAAAGACGTCTCAACATATATAATTTTCTCACAAGAAAAAATACTGCGGAATTAAGGATATAAGAGTTTTGTTTTATTCCTCTATATTTCAGATGATCATTGTCTTTCCTTTCATTGTTTTGAAGTATTTTTCGTTTTGCTGTTACTCCTCTCACTCAATTTTATTCTGGAACCCTTTGGTTTATAGTTGTTTTATTTTAATTGTTCAAAGTGACAGCAAATTAATTCTAAACTCTTCTTATTAGTCTTTTAAGTCTTTTCATATTTGTTTGTCATCCTTTTTTGTCAACCTTCTGTTTTTTGTCTTTTTATCTCCTAATCTTTTTATTTTATATTTTTTTCTTTATGTTACTTTGTCTTTATGTCATTCTGTCTCTCTTATAGCTCTGTCTTTTTTTGTTATTCTGTCTCTTTTCATCTTTTTGTCGCACTTCCTCTCCCCTTTTTTCCCTTTCATTTTGGCCTCATTTTTACCCTTTCATCTGTTTATTTTTTGATATTTTTGCTTGAATATTTAAGTATATAAAAATACTTTTATCGTTTTATTTCTTTGTTTGTTTATCTACTTTGTTTTTATTTTCATTTATTATTTATGTAATTGACTTTTTAATTTAATGTGTTATAATATAAATCTATATTTATATAACCACGTAATATTATTTTTGTGTGTTTATGTTTAATAAATATATAAATATGTTTTAGCATACATAGTTACATGATTAATCAAATATTGAAATATATAAAAGATGCAATGTTGCGTTTTGATAAGCTCTTAAATATGTAAATATATAAATATATTTACCTTTTCTTGATGTCTTTTATTTTACTCTCTCTGTATTATTTAGTAGCTTCTCTTGCTTTTGTTTATCTTATCATTTTTCTCACTTTGCTATTTAGATTATTCTTTGTGGTTTCTTCTTTGTTTGTTTATTTTGTCGCTTTCAATTTCTATTTGCCAAGTGTTTTTCTTTTTTTCTGTGTGTTTTCTTATTTATGTCTTTGTATTAAACGGTCATTATATTTTTATTTTGCGTTATTTTCTTTCTAATACGTTGTAAATATTAGAATATCAATATTATATATATTTACTTAAACATGTATTTATGTTTTTATTTTTCTGTTTCTTTTGCTTTTCCTCTTTTGTTTCAATGGATATTCTTTTCTTGTTTGTCTAAAGTTGTTTTGTTGCTTTTTTCTCGATGAAATCGTTGTTTTTATTATGTTTATATATTTATTGATTCTATATGATAGGCTTTCTTTGTGCTTTGTTGTTTGCTTTTCCTCTTGATTAATAGGATTTTATGTTTTTATATATTTGTTTGAATATGTTTGTGTGTTTTTATTCGGATTCATCGTGTTTTGGCTTTTAGTTTTTCTCTTTTATCGTTTGCAAATACTTCCTTTTTTCTCTTCAAATGTAGTTTTCTGATCCTATATGTTTGTTCCTTTTTACGCTCACTTTTTTCTTTTGTCTTGCTCTTTATTTGTTTGTGTTATTATTTAAATGTTCAAATCGTTAATTGCAAAGATATATAATAACGTAAATATATATTGGATTTATTTTGTTTGAAGTTGTATTAAGAATATAAATATATAAATATGGATTATGCTTTCATCTTACTCTTTATGTTTTTCTTTTCTAATTGATGATTTTTCTTCTTTTCTTTATCTCTTTTGTGTATATATATCTACGTAAATATATATAAAAATTAAAAAGCAAAAGAATAAATATTTTATTGCATTTTTGCTTTCTTATCTTTTTATTTTTCTCATTAAAAATGTTTAGATGTATTTGCTTGTTTCGATAAATAGATGTATATTTGCAAGTATAAAAATATAACCACATCAATATGTGCGTATTTATTTAATTCAACCTTTATATAAATATATATGAAATTAAAGGCTTTTTCTATTACACCTAAAGAGGGTCAAGTTTTAAATTGGAGCTTAGGCTTGTTCGTCGCTTTTAGTGTTTTCAATCTGATCGATGGATGGACATCAGTGCCCAATGCTGGGCAGGGAGTTCTTACGAATGCTTTTGCGACAGTGCAGTCGAATAGCTTTATTCGTGCTATTGAGTATTTTGTCATTGTTGCGACAAAGTTAGCGATGTTGGAGGTATTTCGTAGGTGCTTAAATAAGAATGGTGATAAGGCTGCACAGTTGACTGTCACAATTATGATGGTGCTTATATTCTGCTTAGCTCTTGCAGGTGCTTTGCCACAGTTCCTTTTTACTCAAGAGGAGGAAATGATGGCAATTCCTCATGGTGGATTACCATCATATTTTACAAATTTCTCGATGGTAGCTTTGCTTGTGTTTACTTTTACGAAGTTAGTTCTGTTTGTGCAGTTAGTGCGTACTTATGCTGGTAAGATTCGTTTGTTTGGTGCATCTTTGTTTGGCTGTCAAGTTTTGACGTGGTTGATAGATTTCGCATACTTTGTTTTATATACATGGGTTAGTGGTGCGACGATGACAGAGATTACGAACATTTTTACTATTACCTCTTTGTTAAACTTCGTTCTTGCTTTGATTCCATTCTGCGTGTTGAAGACGACTATGGTAGTTGATGACTAAAAAAGCAGAATTAAGAAGTTACTCACTAATTGATGCTCTTGCTCGTCTGAACCCTTGACACCAGAAAGATGAGTTTCTCAGACGAGAGGGCAGAAATAAGTAATTTATAACTTGAGAATTTGTGGGTAGAGGGACGAAGAATAAAAAATATTGCAGAAATGAGCCCTGATGAAGTGGAGGAGAATCGGCAGATAGAAAGCGTTATGCTACGTCTATGTAGTAAAATGTAAGCTGCTTTGATGAAAAAGTGGGTGAAAAGATATATATAAGTATCAAAAAGATATTTTCAACACTATCAAACTTGTTGATGAAAGAGAAGGAAATAGCGTTTAAAAGGCGCGAAAAGATAAATTGAAAGGAGAAAACCATTGAAAAGTCCTTTCCTCGCTCAAAGAAAGAGAGAATCGTCACAAAGAGCAGAGTGGGGGAGAGGCAGTCAACTTGCAAGACTCCGAAAGAGGAAACGGCAAAGGTGATTAATACGTAATCAAGTGAACGAATGAAAATATAAATATTCGAGCACGTAAATACGTAAATAAAGAAAAAGATAAGAAATTAAAAATATAAATATATAAACAATGAAGAATAAGAAGATTGTTTTTGCAAATCAGAAAGGTGGAGTAGGGAAGAGTACGCTGTGCATCCTCTTTGCCAACTATCTCGCTGCAAAGGGTAAGGACGTATGTATCATTGATACCGACTTGCAGAAGACGATTCTGATGCAGCGTCGAAAGGATAAGCTGATCTATGAGGGTGAGGAAGAACCTTATAACGTTCAGGACTTTGACGTGACTGATGTCGAGACAATGCAGACATTAGTTGACTCAGCTTCACAGGTAGAAGGATTCGTATTGTTTGACTCTCCTGGTAATATCAGTGAGGACGGTTTGGCTCCGCTCTTCGTGGGTGCAGACTACATCGTTTGTCCTTACGAATATGAGGATAAGGCGTTGGACTCAACGGGCGTCTTCGTTCAGGTGCTTAACGTACTTCGCGAGCATAACCCACAGATGACCGCACAACTCTTCTTCGTTCCAAACCGCATCGACCCACGTATCGGTACGGCTGAGGAGCAAGAGATGTGGCGCAGAACCGATGAGGTGTTTGGAAACTTTGGACGTGTCACACCAGTTGTCAACAGCCGTGCGACACTAAAGCGTACAAACACTTTCGAATTGCTCGGAACACAGCGTGATGCAGTGAAGAAGGCGTTTGATTATATGCTGAGGAGGATGAAGTAAAAACCTCCCCCCAGCCCCCTCCGAAAGAGGGGGAGTGCCTAACGGGATGAAGTTGGATAAAACTGGACAAAGTTGTTTAGATAAAGGTCAAATAGATTAGGTTGGACAAACGATGTTAGGCGAGAAGACTTCGTGAGGGCGCAATAGGGGAGAGACGATGACGAGGGGACACATCAAGTGAAAGGAAATGATAAGGTCCCACGTTTATATATAATAAAGTAAAAACAAAGAAATAAAGATACAATGGCTAAGAAGAAGAAAACAATGGTTATGATGCCTGGTGCAATGACCGACTTGGCACATAGCGTACAGAAGAGTGCAAGACCAAATCCTACTACTAATTCAGAGGAGACGACGACGGATGAGCAGGAAGCTAATGAGCCTGCACAGTATGATACGAACAATGTTGAGCAGGAGGTGCGTACTCAGGTTGAGGAACAGCAGCCAGAGGAGTATGCTGAAGCTATTGGAGATGTTGACGAGCCAGCACCAACGACCCCTGCAAGTCCGTTTGGTCGTGTAGAGCCAAAACAAGAGGGCACTGATCGTAAGGACCGTACTGCACCAGCAGCAAAGAAGCTCCCAAAGGCGGAGGGCAGACAGTTAGCACGCGAATATTCTCTTGCAAAGGATAGCGGTGAGGATAGCTGGCAGATTTTCCTCGACTTGGCACGCGACTATAAGGCACGCGACTCTCGTTTGGCTACCGTTTACATCGACTCAGACCTCAAGGGTGTCCTCGACCGTCTGAAGTCTGCTACGAGTGTGAAACTTCCTTCAACAGCCCTATTGAGTGCTATCGTTGCTCGCTTCGTATTCGAACACGAGAAGGATATTAAGAATGCGATATTTGGAGAGAGCTTGCTGTAAAAAGGAAAAATAACAAAACAACAAAACAACAAAACAAACCAACAGTCCCAACTGGCCCCTCCCCCGACCCCTCCCCCATAGGGAGGGGCGTGAAATGCGAGATACCCCTTGTGTGAGTTGACGAGTAGACAGGTTTACGAGTAGACAAGTTGCTTGTGGCGATAAGCCACAGTTTTCATTAGTTATTATGATTCATAACAGATAAGGAATTATTGAACGAAATGAAATTAAGAAATATCATTTATTTAATTTCTTTTTTACCATTGTGTGCTATGGCGCAAGGGGATAAACCTCATCATGAAATATCCATGAGTGTAGGTATTATGACAAATCAAGCTTATGATACTCGACTAACCTATCAATATTACTTGAACAAAAGTATTGGTGTGGGTGCTTCTTTCGGATATTATAAGCAATGGCACGCTAATCATATCCCGCAGTCAGAACTTCATCATGAGGAATGGGATTCTTGGAGGTTATCAGAAAAGGATTATAAACCACAGAATATCTATTTAGAGCCTTCGTTGTCAATAAATAGCCCTGCTATAGCTCAAGTGGGAAGGTGGTCTTTCAAACTCGGAGTAGACTTTGGTGTAATGTTCCAGCTTCCGTATACCCTTGTTAATGTAAAGTATATCAATACAACAACACAAGCCTCACAGCAAAAAAGCATACACACAAACGATATGCAGTGGTGCTTTTGGGATATACGCCCTACTGTTAGGGTCGAAAGTAATAATATTTTCGTTGCTCTTGGTTATGGATTTTCTGATTTTGATGTTTACTCATCCTATCGGAAAATCTCAGTCCAAGGGAAGGCATTTGACGATTTCTATCCTAAAAAGAAGTTGAATAATACCTTCTTCTTAAGAGTTGGTGGTTATTTCTAAATTAAAGTATTGAGAAGTGTACAAGTTTACAAGTATACGAGTAGACAAGTTAATTGTGGCGATAAATCACAGTTAACAGTAGTAATCATGAAGGGGTAGTTGACGAGTTTACGAGTAGACAAGTTAATTGTAGCGATAAACCACAGTTAACATCGGTACTCATGAGTGGTAGTTTACGAGTTAACGGGTTTACGAGTAGACCAGTTAATTGTTGTGATAAACCACAGTTAACATTGGCAATCATAATTTTAAATTAAAGTAGTAATCATAATTCTGAATTATAAGTTGCTGCTCTTATCGAATAAAGGAATACACAGATGAATTCATTGATTGTAAGTACTGTTCTTTTCTTAGGGCTTTTAGGACTGATCTATACGGTTAATTACCTTTATTATCGTTTTTCTCCTGTTCATTCATTTCCGAGTGTTACCACCCTTTCTGCAAGAGCTCTCTTTGAGATGTTCATAATTGGAGTAGGTTACTTCGGTACGCTTTTTTGTTTGGTGTTTTTTGAAAGCGAATTAGGATTATCCCATTCAGGCTATTTGTACATATATCTATGTATTGGAATATTGTTTCTGTTTATAGCTGCAATAGTAGGTATTTTTCGATATGATAAAGGTGTTTGGCTTCGTCGTAATCCCAAGCATAGCAGATTGTTGCTTCCTTCATGGAATGAAGGCTCTAAGAATATGGGTGTGTCAATAAGCAGGATTGATGATATAAATTATGGTCGTCACGTAAGTTTCTCATGGTTTGATGGATGTTTTATTACTGCAGGAAGACACAGAGTGGCGTTTGAATACTATGAACATCATTTCACGGCATACCGCACTATCCGTAAGATTATTTACAAAAAAGAGATGGTTTTTAATTTCAAAGCAGATACGGTATATGTGATAGAGGTACTTCAAGAGAGACAGACCTTCCGAATCACGGCAGATACGAACAATTATCTTTGAACTTTGAACTTTGAGGTTTGAACTTTATGATATGAACTATTAATGACTACGAATTTCCCTAATTACGCTAATGTTTATTGTAATATAATTCGTGTCATTCGCGTAATTCGTAGTGCTTGTATTGGTAGTTGACAAGTTTACGAGTTTACAAGTTAATTGTAGTGATAAAGCATAGTTAACAGTAGTAATCATAATTATGAATTATGAATTAATAAAGGATTATGAATTCTGAATTAACAGAGGCTTCTGAATTAAATCAGTCTTATTCTTTTGCTAAGGTTTCCAATCTGTGGTCAATAAGTTTCTTGTATTGTTCTTTCTGATTATCAGAGATAAAAGAGTTGTCAATACACACTATCCATTTGTCCCTAAACTTAGCAAAACCAGATAATATTCTGTTAGCAACCACTTCGGAGAGTCCTGTCGAAAACATAGCTTCTCGGAAGTCATAGACAAGAAGTGATTTCTTGAATCCGTTGAGCGCCAATGCCATTTCCTCTGTATCTTCTGGCATCACAATCTTTGTGGAAACCTGATCGTAGGTTGGACAGAGTACATAGTGTCCTTCTCGTGTGCTATACAAAGAGAAGTTTTTAAGGTGCATATCCGCATTGCCTATAATCCACGAGAAAACAACTTGCTGCCAATAGTTCACTTTGTCTAACATAGAGACACTGGAATATTGGTCGAGGAAACGGGCTATCATTTCATAACTTCCTTGATATTTCTGTTCCGTCAGTTTACCACTTAGTTGACACATATCCTCCATAGGAAGCTTTCGTCCATCGTCGGTTCTATCAATTCTTTTTGTGATATAGTTTAGTTCACCATCAGCAAAACGGATAAGAGAATGCGGAACTGTTGGAATCTTCGCAATCTCAGCCAGATGCATGGATAAATCCTCTATCTCTGGGAGGCATTCAAACTGCTCTGTTTGGGGTTTAAGGATATATCGTCCCATAACGCCTACTATCGTTAGACGTTGTGGATTTCCTGCTGCGTCATGCTCAAGGTCAATTGATAGTTTTGATTGCACACCTGTCACTGTTGTTCGTTTTTCAACGACAATCTGTGCCAAACGGTTAATATCCTTTCGTGTGTAGGGTAGGATAGGGGCTATTTCGGCTCCAAACATTTTCTTTGCACAATTTGGGTGATAGTCAACTTCCCCAGCCTTTAACGGCTTATAACAACACAGGCAACGTTTCATCTTCTTTCCTCCTCCTTTTCTATGGGTACGATGCTAATATCTCCTATACAGTCACGGCAGCACGAGAGGAGTAATCCCATGCGGTCTCTACGGTTGATTTTCCAGTTTCGTTCAGCAATATTCAGCATCCAACCTTCTGGAATAAGACCATCGAAGAAAGAAAAAAGTACATTATTATGATAATGTTCTGCACGTAATGGCAATGTCAGACTTACGGGAGTCGGCTTACTACTATCCAAATACTCTTGAAGATAAGCGAAGCTATATCCCCTCTCGTCTTCTGTGATAATGCCTGCCGGCTTATCTTTTACATATACTTTTCCTTGTCTCATGATGTTGATTTTTTTGCCACTTAGTCCTTTGGAATGGGTACTGGTCCTAACTGTAGGTTGAACAGCTCGAGTACTTGGTTGACTTTGTCCATGCGTAGTGTAGCTTTTCCTTGTTCCATCTCACGGACAAAGCGGAGTCCTACACCTGCTTTGAAAGCCATATCCTCCTGCGTTAGATGATATTCCTTCCGCAGTTGCTTTAATGTGATTGATAGTTGATTCTTCTCCATGCTGATTATACCTTTACGGGTACAAATGTACGAAATATCTACGAAAAACAAAGCGAACAGTCCCTAAAGGGTATAAAGTTTGGTTTATTTAACGTAAATATACCCTATCGGGGAGGGGACCTCACCCCCCAACCCCCTCTCCGAGAGAGAGGGGGAGTGCAGGAAACAGTTTGCTGAAGGATGCTTTTTCCTTTGAACTTTGAACTTTGAGCATTGAACTTTGAGCATTGAACTTTGAACTTTATGATATGGGTAGTTGACGAGTAGACAAGTTAACAAGTTGCTTGTGGGGAAGACATAGTAATATAAGAACGAGTGGATGAGTTAACAAGTTGACGAGTTAATAAGTTGCTTGTGGCAATAAAAGAGATAATCTTTGTTTTTTATTCTTCTGTCTTCTTTTGTCCCTCTGTATTGTAAAGGAAATTCAAACCTTGAAAAATAATAGGGCGTTAATTCCATTCGAATTAACGCCCTTTTGGCTTGCAAAAGATGCCCTTTTGAGGTCTTACTAACGCCCTTTTGAAGCCTTACTAAGCACCTTTTGGAAACTACTTCTGCAACTGTTTGATAACAAAAGACTTACGAGGAGGCTTAAAAAGCTCGTTTTTAGCCCTTTTCTCCGCCTTTTCTTCGAGTATTTTGTAATACAATTTCAATAGAGTAAACGTTTGTTTGCTAATTATATGTGCGTTTTCAATATGTGTCACATAGTCATAAACGATGTGTATACATTCTTTTCCCATCTTTTAAGAACTATATATAACATTATTATTAAATAATTGTTATAATTAATATAAAATCTATACCTTTGCAAACGGACCAGATTTTACATCTTTTTAAAGGTGTATTTTATACGAGTCCTATATATTTAAAGAGCGTTTGACATTATCCTCCATCTGAAATCTGGACAATTTCATACACTGTGGATAATAGCAATTACGCTCACGCTGGGATTATTATACCCTATACTTGGGGCATGATATATCTATAGGCGTGGGCTATTGCTTTATTATACAGTGGTGGGCAGTCCAGAGCCTCAGTGGAATAATAAGCAATAGTTTCCACGCTTTTTCTATCTAATAATTTATAAACCGCTTAACTTTTGGGAACAGGTGAGCATTTTAATCTATTATGAAACAGTCAGATTACTTGATGCAACAGTACGCTCTCATCAAAGCATGGGAGAATGAGGAGCCAGGTGTTGTTAGTAAAACGTTTGGTAAGCTTTTAAGTCCCGTTGGTAAACTTATTTCCGTGGTAGTGCCTGAAAAGGTCATTGAGAGTGCCATAAACGCTGCAAATGCTGCTGCACAGTACCTTACGGACACAGACGACGTACTGCGTGACGGAAATGTAGAGAGTATTGATGAACTGCGTACGAAGGACCTTAAACTTTGTGACGAGATGGCAGATTCGGTGCATAACTGGGCTGTCGGAATAGCTACGGCAGAAGGTGTTGCGGGTGGTTTTGTTGGTTTGCCAGGTCTTGCTGCTGACATTCCGTTCATTACCACACTGGCACTTCGTACAATCCATAAGATTGGTGTATGCTATGGTTATGTGGCTGATGTGAGTAATGCAGAGGAAGAAAAGGCTTTTGTCTTGGGCGTTCTTGCTGCAGCAAATGCGAGTACATTAGGTGAGAAAGCCAGTTTTATCTTGGGTCTCAAGCAGATTTCTTTGTTGATACAAAGAAATGCGTGGAAGAAATTGGCAGAGATGGGGTCTGCCAGCTTTTTGGCTAAGAGTATTGTGAGCGTGCGTCAGGCGGCAAAGCTTATCGGTGTGAACCTTACCAAGCGTAAGGCTTCTCAGTCTATTCCTTTCATTGGTGGAGCTGTAGGGGCTGCACTCAATGCTTCTTTCATTAACGATATAGCTTGGGCTGCTCGTCGTAGTTATCAGCGTCGTTGGCTTGAGGAGAATAAGGTGATAAAGCCTGAGGCTTCTGTAGACGAATAGTCATTATTTCGTTCTGTCATATAGTTGAGATATCGATCTTAAACTTATGATAGATTACGGTTATTTTAGTAAGACCCTATCAATGCTCGAATAAGGAGTGTTGATAGGGTCTTACTCATTTTATTTTTCCCTGCTTCGGTAATCATAAGTGGTAGTTGACAGGTTTACGAGTAGACAAGTTAATTGCATCGATAAATCACAGTTAACAGTAGTAATCATAATTATGAATTGTGAATTATGAATTCTGAATTAATAAAGGATTATGGATTTATAAAAAAAAGTGTTATATTTGCACCTGTAAACCTAAATCAATGTAATTATGTCTAAATCTACTACTGTCTTCCTGGGTATAAGGAAGCATCCCCCATTCGCAATGGGAGGGGTGGCACTCTCTTTGTGTCTGAGTTTATTCGTCGCTACCCCAGCACTTAGTTCTACGAGTGCGAATGTAAAAACAATTGAGAGTACACAGCAGCAAAAGCAGGCAATCAAGGGTGTTGTGAAAGATACCCATGGTGAACCCGTTATCGGTGCCTCTGTGATGGTTAATGGAGTTGCCATGGCTGTTACGGATGTTGATGGCAACTTCTCGCTTGCCGCTGCACCCGGTGCTGTGCTACAAGTAAGTTATGTGGGCTTTAAGCCTCAGTCTGTAACCGTCAAGGCAGGTATGACCAATTATGCCGTTAGTCTGCAGGATGACAACCAAGCATTGAACGAAGTGGTTGTCGTAGGCTATGGAGTACAAAAGAAGGTAAACCTCACCGGTTCTGTTTCATCTGTTAAGGGCGATGCACTTGAGATACGCCCAGTGACTGATGCGTCGCAGAGTCTTCAGGGATTGGTACCGGGTTTGATGGTATCTAATGGCAGCTCTGGTCGTCCGGGAGCCACGGCAGCCTTGTCATTGCGTGGTCAGGGCAACCTCTCCGGCACCGGTCATCCTTATGTTTTAGTAGATGGAATCGAGATGAGTCTTGCCGATGTCAATCCAAATGATATCGAGTCAATCTCCGTATTGAAAGATGCATCCGCTTGTTCTATCTATGGTGCACGTGCTGCCTACGGTGTTATCTTGGTAACGACCAAGCGAGGAGAGGAAGGTAAGATGCACGTAAACTATCAGGGAAGTATGGGTTGGAACCGTCCAACGGTATTACCAGAGATGGCAAATGCCGTAGAGTTTGCCAAGATGTGGAATGCTGGTGTTACGAATGCCAACTCCTCTCGTCTTTACAGCGATGAAAAGATTAAGCTCTTAGAGCAGTATATGAACGACCCATCAAGTGTGAATCCATGGCAAGAACTCCCTGCCAACTCCTTGATGAACCCAGCCTTTGAGAACACAGAGAAGGGTATTGGAAACGTTGACTACTTCAAGTTACATTATAAAGACTATGCCTTTAAGCAGCAGCACAACGTAAGTTTGAGCGGTGGTGGTAAGCAGGCACAGTATTATGTATCAGGAGGTTACTTCAAGGAAGACGGTATTCTGCGTTATGCGAAGATGAACTTTGAGCGTATGAACCTCGCTTCCAACCTCACTTCTCGTCTCACCTCATGGATGAAGATGAAACTTAACTTGAAGTATGTTCACTCTGTCGATAACACTCCTTTTGGTGCAGGCGGCTTGAGTGAAGGCTTCTATCACTCCTTAGCACGTTTCCGTCCGACGATTTCAGTGGTTGATCCTCATGGTCATTTCACGGAGTTGTCAATGATACCTTACCTACAGAGTGGCACCTTCACCCGTACAAAGCGCAATCATTACGACATCACCTTAGGCTTTGAACTTAATCCAGTAAAGGGATTGATTATCAATGCCGATTACACCAATAAGTTTATCTCGACCTCATACGAGGCATTGAACGTTGCTCCAGACATCTATGCAGCTGATGGTGTGACGACTTCAAAGGGTGTGCGTGGTGAGTTGGATGCAAGTCCTGATGGCAAGTATCAGCGTTCAAACTATAACATCCACTATCAGAATATCAGCCTTTATGGTAACTACTCATTGACCCTTGCAGAGGATCATAACATCGTTTTGATGGCTGGTTATCAGGAGGAAAACAACAAGGTAGACTATCTGAAGAACGCTATCTCTGGTCTTTACTCAATGCACAATCCAAATACAGCAATGGGAACAGGCGACAAGCAGCCAGATGATATCCGCAACGGATGGGCAACACGTGGCTTCTTCGGCCGTATCAACTACGACTATCAGGGTCGTTATCTGCTTGAAGTAAACGGCCGTTATGACGGTTCTTCACGCTTTGCACGCGACCATCGTTGGGGCTTCTTCCCATCTGTATCCCTCGGTTGGAACATCAGTCGTGAGAAGTTTATGGAGTCGCTCAGTCAGAAAGTATCGCAGTTGAAGTTGCGCATGTCATACGGTAAGCTGGGTAATCAGGCAGGTGCAGCCCTCTATACCTTCGCATCAACCATGAATCTCAGTGGTGGATTAGGAAGCTATATCTTTGCTGATGGTCGTCATGCTTACCTCCTTGCGCCGGGCGTTGTCAATCCAGCAACAACATGGGAGAAGGTGAGCAGCAAGAATATCGGTTTAGACTTCGGTTTTATGAACAATGCCCTTACGGGTAGTCTTGACGTCTACGAGCGTAAGACGAAGGATATGTTGGGACCTGGTGTAGACTTCCCCGACTTCTTCGGTGCTAATGCCCCACAAACCAATAATGCGTCTTTGCGCGACCGTGGTTGGGAGCTAACGCTGAATTATCGTGGTAAGATTGGTAAGGACATCGACTATAGTATCGGTGGTTCTTTGGCTGACTATACCTCTATCGTAACAGACTATGCAAACCCAACGGGTACGGCACCCGCAAGCAACTGGTATAGAGGAAGACGCGTTGGAGAGATATGGGGCTATCGTACAGACGGCTTGTTGCAGACACAGGAGCAGGCTGATGCCTACAATGCAAAACACAACAACACCTTCTTCTCAACCTTGAAGTGGACACCGGGTGACGTTGCTTTCCGCGATCTTAACAACGATGGCTATGTGAACAATGGTAAGAATAAACTCGATGATATGGGCGATATGACCATTATCGGTAACACCTCTCCTCGCTATCAATACACAATCAATGGTATGGTTAGTTGGAAGGGACTGAGCTTGAGTTTCATGTTCCAAGGTGTAGGTAAGCGTGATTGGGACCCAACCAACAGTGTTTACTTCTGGGGAACAGGTCCTTACGCACAGGTAACGCTCTTCAAAGACCATCTTGACTACTGGTCAGAGAGCAATCCTAATGCCTACTATCCAAAGCCTTATATCAATTCAGCAGGTGGCGTTCGTCCATATGCAGCGAAGACAAAGAGCCAGCCTACTGATCAATACTTGCAGAGTGCGGCTTACTGTCGTTTGAAGAACTTGACCTTGAGTTACACCCTCCCACAGACATGGACACAGAAGATGAAGCTCCAGCAGGTGAAGGTGTTCTTCTCTGGTGAGAACCTCCTTACCTTCACAAAGCTAAAGAAGATGCTCGACCCAGAGGTTATCTTCACAGCCAATGGCTACACTGGCGAAGGCGGTAAGAACTATCCAATGAATAAGGTCATCTCGTTTGGACTTATGGTTAATCTCTAATCACTTAAAAGAATATAACTATGAAACTTAAATATATATGTTTAGCACTCTTGAGTGCAACAACTCTTACAAGTTGCTTCGACTTGGACAAGTCTCCAGAGGGAGTGCTTTCAACAGTCAACCCTTTCACCTCCTTGGGTGAGATGAACAGCTATCTCGACCAGTTCTATCAGACTGGTGTGAAGGCTCAGGACTTTAACTCATGGGGTAGCGGTGGTATTGCTGGTATCGATATGAACAGCGATAACATGGCAAGTGGCTCTGTTAACACACGATTGAATGGTGGTTTGACTCTCGCTAATGCGGGTAAACTCGGTCATTACTATAATATTCGCAACGTCAACTTCTTCTTGAATAACCTCAATTTCAAGGATAAGAACTCCGCTGCCTACAAACAATGTGTGGGCGAAGCTTATTATTTCCGTGCCTGGTTCTACTTCCAGTTGTTCAAGAACTATGGTAAAATCGCTTGGGTGAACCGCCCTCTCGAACCACAAGAGGAGGAGATGAATCAGCCACAACAGGAACGTACGGTGATTGCTGATAGTATTCTTGCCGACCTTGATAAGGCTATTGCCAACCTTAACACCCAGAACAGCAGTGCTTCGATGCGTGTTCACAAGGATGTGGCACGTGCTTTCAAGAGCGAGGTGGCACTCTATGAGGCTACATGGGAGAAGTATCATAAGGCAAAGAACGATGCTTTCTTCGACCCTACCGTTACCGATGCGAAGATTAAGTCTTACTTAGATCAGTGCGTTGAGGCTTGTAAGGACGTTGTTGACAGAGGTGTCTGGAGAATCTATACGACGGGTAATCCTTTGAATGACTACCGCGTTATCTTCCAGACAGAGGACCTTTCCACTAACTCTGAGGTGTTATGGTTTAAGCGATATGACGGCGTGAACGTTGGTAATAGCGTTGACCGCTACCTCAATCAGGGTGGTGGTAGTAGCGGTGTTACGGCATCATTGGTTGACGACTACCTCACCATCGACGGTAAACCCTTTGTCGGACCAGCCGTGTTGACCGCAAAGGCAACCTTTGGCGACGAGCTAAAGCCAACTGTTCGCGACCCACGTCTGTGCCAGACAGTTTGTATGCCGGGTCAGATTCTTCGCCCAGACCAAGGCGGTTACGTTGTTCCACCACTCAATGGGTCGGGCTATAACAAGAATGAAACAGGCTATTCAATGCTCAAGCACGTGCAGATTGACTATAAGGGAAGCCTTGATCAGGAAGGAAAAGGCAGCACACCAGCCATTCAGTATCGCTATGCTGACATCCTCTTAAACTATGCTGAGGCTTTGGCAGAACTCGATGGTGCTGCTAACGCAAGTCAGATCATTGCTATCTTGAAGCCTTTGCGCGACCGTGTTGGTATGCCAGCAGTCGACTTCGACAGAGAGTATAACACTGAGGCAGACTATCCTTTCCGCAATCTCGACAAGTATTTGCAGGCTGTTCGCCGCGAACGTCGTGTTGAGCAGGCTTGTGAAGGCCGTCGATTGGACGATATCTTCCGTTGGGCAGCAGCCGATGAACTTATCGTTGGCAAGCGTGCACACGGTGCATTGTTCATTGGTAGCAACCTTGAGCATCATCCAAAGTATGGCACAAGCCTCGTTTATGACAAGCCATCAGGTAACAATATCTACCTCTCTGGCAAGCCAGGTGACGCTCAGCGTTACGTATTGCCAGTGAATCCATCAGGTTATGAGACTGGTTGGAAGTTTAATCCAAAGCGCGATTATCTCCTTCCGTTCGAAACGCGTATGCTCACACTGACCAACAATCTGTGGAAGCAGAACCCTGGATGGGATAAATAAGTCTCTTCAGAGTATGAAGTGATAACCTAAAACGCTTATATAATAGGGCACACAGAGTTACGGAGAGGACGGAGATAAAGGAACTATCACGGAGGTGCCGATGGCACAAAGAGCGACGGAGGCGTAGCATACAGCTTCCTAATAACTCTTGAGATAAATGTTTTGAGCATAGAATCTCTAATAAAACAGGCAAACTATCTCCGTCGCTCCACGCACCGACGGTGCCTCCGTGGCTACCAATGCTTTGTTTTGATAACCCTCCGTACGCTCCTTTTCTCTGTGTGACATTTCGTCAAAGACCTATGCTTAGGCGAATCATTATCATTCCAAAATTCTGAAGACCCATAAATAATTGCGATAAACCAATTTATTATTTATGCAAAATAAAGTATTATACGGCTTGACAGGAGCGATTGCAATGGGTGCAGTCGTTCCTGCCCAAGCGCAGAAGAAACCGATGAACATCGTCTTCATCATGAGCGATGACCATTCGTATCAGACTATCAGTGCTTACGACAAGCGTTTTATCAGTACACCTAACATCGACTGGTTGGCAGACAATGGTGTGAAGTTCCAAGAGAGCTTCGTTGCTAACTCGCTCAGCGGTCCGTCACGTGCGTGTATGCTGACCGGTAAGCATAGCCATGCTAATGGATTCACGGACAACTCTAAGACCTTTGATGGCGGTCAGCAAACCTTCCCTAAGTTGCTCCAGAAGCAGGGCTATCAGACAGCAATGATTGGTAAGTGGCACCTCACCTCACTGCCAACAGGCTTCAACTACTGGGATATCCTTATCGGACAGGGCGACTACTATAACCCTGACTTCCTCAGCAATGGTAAGAAGGTGCGCCGTCCGGGCTATGTGACGAACATCATTGCCGACATGGCGATTGACTGGATGGAGAACAAACGCGACAAGAACAAGCCTTTCTGTCTGTTGATGCACAACAAGGCACCTCACCGTGTGTGGAACCCTGATACCTGCGACCTCCGTCTCTATGATGATGTTACCTATCCATTGCCAAAGACTTTCTATGATGACTATGCTGGTCGTTTGGCTGCACAGAAGCAGGAGATGAGTATCATAAAGGACATGGACCTCGTCTACGACAATAAGATGGCAGATAAGGAGAACGAGATTCACACCACTACTGGTCTCGAGCAGTGGGGACGTGGCAACTACAAACGTATGACACCTTCACAGCGTGCGCAGTGGGATAGCTACTATGACCCAATCATCAAGAAGTTTAAGGAAGACAAACTCTCTGGTAAGGCACTCGCTGAATGGAAGTATCAACGTTATATGCACGACTATATGCGTGTGATTCACTCTGTTGATCGCAACGTCGGTCGTGTCATCGAGTATCTGCGCCAGCACGGTCTTCTTGACAACACAATGATTGTCTATACCTCTGATCAAGGTTTCTACATGGGCGAACATGGATGGTTTGACAAGCGTTTCATGTATGAAGAGTCATTCCGCACACCATTGTTGGTTTACTATCCGGGCGGTAAGCATGGGGTTGTCAAAGAGATGGTACAGAACATTGACTATGCCCCAACCTTCCTCGAGGTAGCTGGTGCAAAGGTGCCTTCTGACATTCAGGGCCGTTCTTTACTCCCACTCCTTGAGGGTAAGAAGCCTGCCAACTGGCGTCAGTCGCTTTATTATCACTACTACGAATACCCTGCCGAGCACTCTGTTTGCCGTCACTATGGTATTCGTACGAAGCGTTATTCGCTCATGCACTTCTACAATGATATCAATGCTTGGGAACTCTACGACCTAAAGAAAGACCCTGACCAAATGCATAATATCTATGGTAAACCGGGTACGGAGAAGCTTACAAAGAACCTTAAGAAACAACTCCTCCAACTGCAGGTGCAGTATGATGATCCAATACGCTTAAAACATTGAACTTTGAACTTTTTTACCTTTGAACTTTGAGGTTTGAACTTTGAACTTTGTGATATGTATCATTAATGACTACGAATTACGCGAATTGCACGAATCCATAGTATTCTTTGAACTTTGAGGTTTGAACTTTGAACTTTATGATTTGAACTACGAATTACGCGAATTGCGCGAATCCTTGCAAACCTCAAGGTTCAAAGGTAAAAGGTACATATCATAAAGTTCAAAGTTCAATATTCAAAGTTCAAAGTTTAAAGTTCGAATTTATTTTACATTTAGGGTCAGGAAAAGGTGAGGAATAGAGTCGAGAATCAGCTTTTTTGTTACCTTTGTAAGTATCTTGTTATCAGTTGTTTGTAAAGTTGCAGTTTTGAAGGTGCTTACTAAGGTCTGAGAAGGGCGTTATTAAGGTTCTTAAAGGGCATCTTTAGCAAGCCAAAAGGGCGTTAATTCGAATGGAATTAACGCCCTTTTGATTTTTATGTTATGAAATTATCCAACAAAATAAGATGTGTCAGTACACCTTATTGAACCTTTGTGAGTTCATAAACCAGATAACGTCCTGTGAGTGGAATTCTTCCGTATTCCACGGTCTCATGATATAGCATTGTGTAGGCATTGAAAGGACGAAGATAAATTTTGAACTTACTTGTTTTTACATTATAATATCCGTAGCCGTTAAAATAAGTTCTAAGATACCATACGCTTGGTTTGTTGTGACTGCGGTCTAAGAAGTCAGCTTTCCCTCGTGATACTTCAAACCGATATACGCAACTGTCTTGTTGGTTGCGACTGGTGAAACGAATTCCCTCAAGTTCTATATTAGCCTCTTTGTCTCGTTTAGTAAATATCTCTGGTAGTGTATCGTTTATCCCAGTTTTTTCAATATTGTGTAGCTGCACATACGTGTCGCGTGACAGGGTTAAATAGCCATAGTTATATTTTTTTTTGTATATGATTAGAGAGTCGAGGTCAAGCCTTGAATTAGAATAATAATTCTTCTTGGTTGAAGGGTCGTAAACATGCACATTACCTTTATACTTACCGGGTAAAGAATTCTGTATTTTAAGTGCTTCTTCACTACTGATAGGTGTAAAAGTAGAGGTGTTGTCTGTTGTGTTTTCATCATCTTTCGTACATGAAACAGCAAAGCTGCCTACCAACAGTAGGAAAAGAGCGACGAGTAGGTTGTATTTGTTCTTTTTATTCATAATCTATTCTTTATTCATAGTTTATTCTTTTGTTAAAAGGGAAGTCAGTTTATCCTATGCTGTCTTCTTTAATTTGCATATAAAATAAACGTCGTTGAATTCGGCTTTTATTTTATTGTTTTGAACCATACTGTCATAAAACAAGGCACCCATAGGCTTTATGTAAACCGTTAATTCTTTCGTTGTATTGTTGATAGTTCCACAGACATTAAAATACAACTCAGTCAAGTCATAACGATTTTGGTGGTGACCGGTTATATATGGATAGAAATGATATGGGTCATACAATTGGAATGCCACTTCTGAAGGATTCTTCTTGTTTCTTCCTATGAGTCTTGTGCGATAATCATGTATCTTTTCATCCTTCCACCAAGTTCTATTTTTGATTATTTTGTATAGTAAGTCATAAGCATATTGGTCCTTCTTTAACGCATATAATGTAAAAGGAAGGGGAACAGGACTCAGGTTAAACTGATCTAAGTATAATACGAATTTGGCGCTTACATGATTATCAAAATTAGAAGGAATTACCTGTTTGGTTTTAGGATCATAAACGGTTAGCGTACCCTCGTAGGTGCCCACTGCCTTTACAAAGAAATCGTCAGCATCTTCTCCTTGAATAGGAATTGAATAATTAATATTAGGTTGCAGGATATCAGTTGTGAAATCATTTTGTTCGATAGGAACAAAGGGCATGTGGTCGTTTACGCTTTCTTCATCTTTTGAACATGAAGCAAACAAAAGCGGAAGGACTAAACATGCGACAGCAATAAATAACTTTGATTTGGGAAGTTTCATTGTAAAAAGTCATTTGGTTTTATGTGTACAAAGATACAGATTCCTTTCCTTCTGTACTAAGAATTGCAGATTCGTTAACCTGCTTTGCTCTTTATTAAATTTATCTATTAAAGTTAAACCCAAATCTCTAAGTTTGTAATTTATCTTGCAAACTTAGAGATTTGGGGTTTAAGAAAGACATTAAAGCAGTAGTGTTATCAAAATACAAACTTATGGCTTGTATTTTTGTAATGTTAATTATCATGTAGTAGGCTTATTTTATCGCTCCATATTTCAGAAGAACTTTCTTTCATTCTTTGTTATTATGAGATAAATTCAGTACTTTTGTAACAATAATAAAAGAGGAAGAGATATGGAACCATTGGCAGAACGATTGCGACCACGCACGCTCGACGATTATATCGGACAGGAACACCTCGTTGGTGAGGGGGCTGTGCTCCGACGTATGATCGATTCGGGGCGCATTGCGTCGTTTATCCTTTGGGGACCACCGGGAGTGGGCAAGACTACGTTAGCACAGATTATCGCTAATCGCTTAGAGACACCGTTCTATACGCTTTCTGCCGTGACGAGTGGTGTGAAGGATGTGCGCGATGTCATTGAAAGGGCACAGAGTGGTCGTTTCTTTAATTCCGCTTCACCGATTCTCTTTATCGATGAGATCCATCGTTTCTCAAAGTCGCAGCAAGACTCGCTCTTGGGTGCGGTAGAGAAGGGAACGGTGACGCTTATTGGTGCAACAACAGAGAACCCATCGTTCGAAGTGATTCGTCCGTTGCTCTCTCGTTGTCAGCTCTATACGCTGAAGTCGCTGGAGAAAGACGATTTGCTGAAGCTGTTGCATCGAGCCATTACGGAGGATGTAGAACTGAAGAAGCGGAATATCGAACTGCACGAGACGGGGGCGCTCCTGCGTTACAGTGGGGGTGATGCGCGTAAGCTACTGAATATCCTCGACTTGATTATCTCAGCCGAATCGGGCAACGATGTCGTGATTACTGATAAGATGGTGGAGGAACGACTGCAAGAGAATCCGTTGGCGTATGACAAGGATGGTGAGATGCACTATGATATTATCTCGGCATTCATCAAGTCGATTCGTGGCTCCGACCCAGATGCAGCACTCTACTGGATGGCACGCATGATAGAAGGTGGCGAAGACCCAAAGTTTATTGCGCGTCGTGTTGTAATCAGTGCGGCAGAAGATATCGGACTCGCCAATCCTAACGCCCTATTGTTAGCGAATGCAGCCTTTGACGCTGTGACGAAGATTGGTTGGCCAGAAGGTAGAATCCCATTGGCTGAGGCGGTAGTTTATTTAGCTCGGTCGAAAAAAGATAATTCTGCATACGTAGGCATCAATAAAGCGATAGAGTTAGTGCGCCAGACAGGCAACCTCCCTGTTCCCCTCCACCTTCGCAATGCACCGACAAAACTAATGAAGGACCTCGGTTATAGCGATGGATATAAGTATCCACACGATTATCCGGGACATTATGTCGAGCAGCAGTATATGCCGGATGAGTTAGCCCCACCCCAACCCTCCCCGAAGGGGGAGGGAGGCAAATAGGATAAGATGGGATGAAAGGTAATCATTAACACTCACCATTCAACACCTACCACCCATCAGCCAATATCTCACATCATCACCACCCAACATTTAACACCCAACACCCATCACCTAACACCCAACAAACATGAAAATAGTAATTCTCGACTGCCATGCAGTCAACCCTGGTGACCTTTCATGGGAACCAATAAAGGAAATAGCAGAGTGCGTTATCTATGAGCGCACAAGTCAGGAACAAGTTGTTGAGCGAGCTAAGGATGCGGACGGTATTCTTATCAATAAGATAAATATCACCCGTGAAGTACTCGACCAATTGCCACAATTGAAGTATATCGGTGAGTTAGCAACAGGATATAACAATATCGATGTTGAGGCTGCACGCGAGCGTGGCGTTGTCGTATGCAACATCCCTGCATATAGCACGGATAGCGTTGCACAGCATGTCTTCGCCCTCCTCTTGAACGCAACCACACATGTCGACCATTATGCTGAGGCTGTGCGCCGTGGCGAATGGAGCAAGCAGCAGGACTTCTGCTACTGGGACACACCACTCGTGGAACTCGCTGGTAAGACACTCGGTATCGTTGGCTTGGGCAACATCGGTCAGAAGGTGGCAATGATTGCACATGCTCTGGGTATGGACATCTCAGCTTGCACCAGTAAGAACAGTAGCGACCTACCAGAGTGTATTCGTAAGACAACCCTTGAAGGCTTGCTCAGTACGTCTGACGTTATCACCTTGCACTGTCCTTTGACGGCGGAGAACACGCGTATGATCAATGTAGAGACACTGAAGAGCGTACGTCGTGGTGCCATCCTTATCAATACCGGACGTGGCGGACTCGTCGATGATCAGGCTGTTGCCGATGCCCTTGAGAGTGGTCAGCTCGGTGCTTATTGTGCCGACGTAATGACCGAGGAGCCACCTCGTGCAGACAATCCGCTCTTCCGTCAGCCTAATGCCTTCATCACTCCACATATTGCGTGGGCAACACGTGAGGCACGTGAGCGCCTAATGGCTATCTGCGTTGAGAATATTAAGAAGTTTATAGCAGGGGAACCACAGAACGTGGTGTAAAAAGAAGCCCAAAGCCCCGACCCTAAAGCCCCACCCCGACCCTCCCCGAAAGGGGAGGGAGGCAAATAGGATAAGGTTCGCTGTGTGTTCTTCGTAAGTATTAAATATATCTTCTCATTGTTATACAACAAAGAAATTTGATTTACATATTATAATTACTTACCCCTCCATGTAAGCTATGCTCGTTAGCTGCATCAACTTAGAGTACCACCCATAGCTATCTGCACTCCCCTCCTTTCGGAGGGGTTGGGGGAGGCTTTCTCCCTCCCCTTTCGGGGAGGGTCGGGGTGGGGCTTCCTTTTTAATTCAAATATGATCTACACTGATCCACATCTTGTCCGTACGCTTCAGGTGATACTGGAGTTTCTCGGAACGTTTGCGTTTGCCATATCGGGCATCCGCCATGCCGCACAGAAACGCTTCGACTGGTTCGGAGGTTATGTATGTGGCTTTGCCGTCGCTATTGGTGGCGGTACGATTCGTGACACTATGTTAGGCGTGCGCCCGTTCTGGATGGCAAACATCATGTATGTTCTTTGTACAGGTCTGGCGCTCTTCCTCGTCATCTTGTCGCGTAGGTGGATTCAACGCCTTAGCAATGCGTGGTTCGTCTTCGATACACTCGGCTTGGCACTCTTTACTATTGCGGGTATTCAGAAGACAATCGCATTAGGTCATCCCTTCTGGGTAGCCGTCATCATGGGTTGTATCACTGGTGTGGCAGGTGGTGTTATCCGTGACATATTGCTGAACAATATCCCCGTAATCTTCCACAAAGAGATCTATGCCGTGGCAAGTGTGGGTGGCGGACTCATCTATTGGGCACTCTTCTCGCTCGGACTACCACTTCCGATAACAGTTATTGTGACATTCCTTGCAATCTGTTTAATTCGTTTTATTGCAGTGGGTTATCACATCTCGCTACCCACTTTACACGATGAAGACGAAAAAAAATAATAAAAAAGATTGCTAAACATTTGGTGGAACGGATAAAAAGCAATACCTTTGCACTCGCAATTCAGAAATGATAACTAAATCATTATCTGTGCGACCATAATAATGGTTCCGTAGCTCAACTGAATAGAGCACTTGACTACGGATCAAGAGGTTACAGGTTTGAATCCTGTCGGAATCACAAAAGGAATACTCGAGAGGGTGTTCCTTTTTTTTATCCTTTGAACTTTGAGATTTGAACATTGAACTTTATGATATGGGTAGTTGACAAGTTGACAGGTTGACAAGTTGACCAGTTAATTGTAGCGATAAACCACAGTTAAAAGCAGTAATCATAATTTGTAGTTGACAAGTTGACAGGTTGACGAGTTGACCAGTTAATTGTAGCAATAAACTACAGTCAACATCGGTAATCACAATTATGAATTATGAATTGTGAATTATGAATTAACAGAGGATTCTGAATTATATACTTGGGGTATATATAAAAAGAAACGGCAGAGCAATTGCTCTTCCGTTATCTCCGAATAACCACCGTCTCACGACGATAATATTTCTACAATCTTTACCTAAAATATAACTAAAAACCTAAATCTATTACTAACCTAAACAAATCTTCTTTTTCAATAATAATCCTGAGCAATCTTGAATACCTGTAAAGTCTAAAACCTTGTAACCAGATATGTTTCTCTTGAATTACAATGCAAAGGTATGGATAATATTCAGATTATCAAAATTAAACGATGAAAAATATCATTCTATCGGTTGTTTCTTGATATATATCAAAGGCGATGATTAGTGTAAAGTTGACCTTTTGAGGGTATGTTTTCTTAATGGGATGTGCTTGAATACCGCAAGAATCCTATTGTTTTCGTGGATAGAGTCGGGCGGAGTGATAGGCAAGCAAATGCGAGGAGGCTTTGTTAGTGGAAGCTGATTATTGGTTCTTCAGACTTTTGAAATGATAAGGAAACGCCTAAGTTTAGGGTTTGAAGCAATGTCACACGGAGAAAAGGAGGGAACGGAGGATTATTAAAATAAAACAATGGAAGTCACGGAGGCACCGACGGTGCATAGAGCAACGGAGCTTGTTTGCCAATTCTATTAGCAATTTATATACAAAGCGTTTATCCCAAAATAGTT